>Ga0105047_10010617_pt1 | contig 15029 bp, 8 predicted proteins | sample MAT04_FD_78384 | JGI IMG/M metagenome (GOLD analysis project Ga0105047, IMG submission 78384) | Freshwater microbial communities from Lake Fryxell liftoff mats and glacier meltwater in Antarctica - MAT-04 (megahit assembly) | ecosystem: Environmental > Aquatic > Freshwater > Ice > Liftoff... | reverse complement strand
GGGGCAATCAACGCCCAAGTCGTCACGATTGTGGATAATGATGTTCCGCCACCTCCGCCACCTCCGCCACCACCTCCCCCGGTCGGTGTCCTCCAGTTCGCATCGACATCCGCATCCGTCGGAGAAGGGGTGGGCACCGCAATCGTGACTGTCCAACGCACGGGCGGCTCCTTCGGAATCGTAACGGTGAACTATGCGACCTCGAATGGGACCGCGGTCGCCCCGGGCGATTTCGCTGCCAGCAGCGGAACGCTCACCTGGGCCAACGGAGACTCGACTCCGAAGACGTTTACGGTACCAATCGTGAACGATACGGCCGTCGAAGGGAACGAACTTCTCAACTTGACGCTGGCCGGCCCGACTGGCGGAGCAAGCATCGGAGCGATCGGTAAATCCGTGTTGACGATCACCGACAATGATGTCCCTCCACCTCCTCCGCCACCACCTCCGCCACCATCGGGTGGTCGGCCGTTTGCCGTGGGGACGGATGCTGGGAAAGTCGCGACCGTCACAATGTTCAACGCGAACGGCTCCGTCCAATTCACGGCCACGCCCTTTGGGACCTACACGGGTGGTGTTCGGGTGGCGACGGGCGACGTCACGGGCGATGGGATCGCGGACATCGTGGTCGGGACCAACTCGGGCGGGATCAAGGCCATCGTTCGGATCGTCGACGGTAAATCAGGTCAAGTTCGACCGGGCGACTTGTCGGCGGGGCCGTGGTACTACGGCGTGGCCAGCGTCGCGGTGGGCGATGTCACCGGCGATGGGATTGGGGACATCGCTGTCGGGTCGGACGACGGCGGGCCAGTCGTGCGCATCTACCGAGGAGGAGACTTTGTCCTGTTGTCCCATTTTCTCGCCGGGCCGAAGACAAACTACTGGGGCCGGACCGAGGTCGCGCTGGCCGATCTGACGGGCGATGGGATTGCCGATCTGGCCGTCACGGGGCTTTACCCCAACGGAGTGCGAGTCTCCGGCTTCAATGGCCTCACTCTTCGCCCGAACGTGACTCCGGGTGCCGCGTTCACCGCATTTACCATGACGGGGCGGGGTTTCGAAGGGGCTCCCAACCTCGCGGCCGGGGATGTGAACGGTGATGGTTATGCCGATTTAGTCTTCGGTGCGGGGTCCTGGAGCTCGACCCGGGTGCTAGCACTCTCCGGCCAAGCCCTCGTGCAATCCAACCTTCGAAAAACCTTGGCCGATTTCGCTCCGTCCGGGAACGCTTACGGTTTCGGCGTTCGCGTCGCCGTGCGGGATTGGGATGGCGACGGGATTGCCGACATCCTGACTGGAGCGGGAAAAGGTCGCGGGAGTAAGGTGAGAGTTTATCTTGGTAAGACTCTGACACCGATCGGCATGCCGCCCATAGCCCTGGATTTCGATGCGTATCCTGGATTCACCGGTGGCGTTTTCGTCGGGTAGACCGTTACACCGAGTGCGACCCGCTCTCGAGTCGCACGGATTCTGGCCGCCAAAGAAGGTGCAATGGCGAACGATCCGTTCATCGGGTAAACTGGCGGAACTACAGTTCTCTCACTCCGGCCGAGCACGCCCATGCCGACCACTGATCGTCTTCGTCTTGAGCTTCTGGAATCGCGAGATACCCCGGCCGTGGTCTTTCGAGTGGACTACTCGTTGGATGCGACCGGGTTCTTTACCGACCCCAGTCGGCGTGCCGCGGTTCAGGCTGCCGTCGATGCACTGACCCCACTTTTACAAGACAACTTGAGTGCGATCATTCCCTCGGGAACTGATACCTGGAATGTGCAATATCTTAATCCCTCGAACGGTCTCCCCGTCAATTTTCTGAATCAGGTGATCCCCGCGAATGAAGTCCCGCTGTATTTCATCGGCGCCCCGATCGGGGGGGGTGAACTCGGAAAAGCAGATACGGGGGTGGTGTCAGCCGTCGGTTCCGCGAGCTGGTTGCAGACGGTCAGAGGTCGTGGGCAAACTGGCGCATCGGCCACTCCGGCAACGGACTTCGCCCCATGGGGCGGCTTCATCAAAATCGATTCGTCGGCGAACTGGTCGGTCAGCAGCTCGGCACCAGCTTCGAGCCAGTTCGACTTCATCTCGGTGGCCGAGCATGAAATCATCCACTTACTCGGATTCACCACAGGCAATCCCTCGTATTCCCGACACGTCTTGGGCGGGCGCTTCATCGGCGCGAATGTCGTCGCCGCGGCCGGTGGATCCGTGCCCGTGACAGCCGATGGACACTGGGCTGCTGGCACCGCCGCTGGCGGCAGCATTGCCACAATGGTGCCCGCTATCTTGAACGGCGAAATGCACCGCATTACTACCCTTGAACAAGCTGCCCTCAAAGACATTGGATGGCAATCTTCAGCGACGAGTCCGACCTCGCCCCCGGCGACTCCACCGACTTCGTCTCCGCCCACTTCCCCGACCTCGCCCCCGGCAACCACACCGACGACGACGACGGTCACCCCGATGGTGCCGTTACCGCCAGCAGCGACGCCTATGAAATTCCCGGTCTCCTTCGCCGTTGGCACCTCGGCGGGTCGGGGCGATGCTCGAGTCTTCAACTCTGATCAAACCGAACGATTCGCTGTCCAACCGTTCGGCAACAGTTTCTCCGGTGGCGTGCGAGTGGCCATGGGCGATGTCGATGCCGATGGGGTCGCGGATCTGATTGTGGGCACGGGCCCCGGCGTTTCCACGAAGGTGATCGTCTACAGTGGGTTCACACGCGCAGTCCTCTTCTCGATCGATCCTTTCGAAAGCTCGTTTACCGGTGGGGTCTACGTCGCCACCGGCGATCTCGATGGCGATGGGCGCTCGGACATTGTCATCACCCCGGACGAAGGCGGTGGGCCTCGCGTCCGGGCCTTCCGCGGGGGGGATTTCGCACCGATTGCCGACTTCCTCGGAATCGAAGACCCGAATTTCCGTGGCGGCGCGCGGGCCGCGGTCGACGATTTGAACGGCGACCGCATCGGCGACCTGATCGTCGCGGCCGGGTTCGGCGGCGGCCCCCGCATCGCCGCCTTCGATGGGGCGTCCCTGACGAAGCCCAACCGGATCAAAATCTTTGCCGATTTCCTCGCCTTCGAGGATAGCCTCCGAAACGGCGCCTTCGTCGCCGCGGGAGACATTGACGGCGATGGCTACGCGGATGTCATCGCCGGGGGCGGCCCCGGAGGGGGTCCCCGCGTTTCCGCGTTCAATGGCAAAATCCTCACCCAACGGAACACGCGGGATCGCTTCATCGACTTCCTCGCAGGCAGTGAAAGCGACCGCTCCGGCATCCGGGTGGCTGCCAAAGATCTGGACGACGACGGCAAGGACGAACTCTTCGCTGGCGGCACCGGGGTCGTGGCCTACGCGGGGAAGACTCTGAAAACCGGAGAAACCCCACCGACGTCCTTCACGGTCGATGCGTATCCGGGTTTCACCGGCGGGGTGTTCGTGGGATAATTCCGTCATGAGCAAGATCCTCTGGTCGCCAACACCCGAGCAGATCCGCGAAGCCCGCCTCACGCACTTCGCGGACTACGTTCACGAACACTTCGACGCCCCCGCGACCACCGATTACAGCACGTTGCACCGTTGGAGCCTCGCGGATCGCGGGGCGTTCTGGTCGGCGGTTTGGAGCTTTACGGATGTGATCGGCACCCAAAGCGATACGGCGTACGTTCCCGGTCCGCACATGACCGAGGCAATTTGGTTCCCCGGCAGTTCGCTGAACTTTGCCGAAAATCTCCTCCGGCCCGACGAAGCAGCCGAGGCGGTGGCCATCCTTGCCGCGAATGAATCCGGGACGCAACGCACCATCACCCGCGGCGAATTACTCCGGCAATCCACGGCGTTTGCCGAGTTTTTGCGTTCCCAGGGTGTTGGGCCGGGCGACCGCGTCGCGGCCGTGTTGCCGAACGTGCCCGAAGCCGTGATCGCCATGCTCGGCACCGCAGCCCTCGGGGCCGTCTGGTCGTCGTGCTCGCCCGACTTTGGCGATGCTGCCATTGTCGACCGTTTCGCCCAGATCGCGCCAACCGTGCTCGTCATTTGCGAAGAAGCGATCTACGCCGGGAAGCGCATCCCCGTTCGAGAGCGCATTGAGACGGTATTGCCGCAGATTCCCGGGGTGAAAGTGGTCGTGGTCGTCGGTGCGCCCCAGGGCGAACTTCCTGGCGTCGAAACGATCGCATTCGAGGACGCGATTCTCGCGCCCGCCGAAGCCTTCCACTTCGAGCGATTCTCGTTCGCCCAGCCGCTCTTCATCGTGTTTTCTTCGGGAACCACTGGCAAACCGAAGTGCATCGTGCACGGTGCCGGTGGCACGTTGCTTCAACACTTGAAAGAGCACCAACTCCACAGCGACATCCGCCCCGGCGACCGGCTGTTCTTTCACACCACCACCGGTTGGATGATGTGGAACTGGCTCGTGAGTGCCCTCGCCTCGCGAGCCACGATCCTGCTATACGATGGCTCGCCATTGCACCCGCAACTGGATCAACTCTTCGATCTTGCAGCCCGAACGAAGGTGACGCACTTCGGATCGAGTGCCCGCTATTATGCCCACCTCGAAAAGTCCGGGGTTCGTCCGCGGGAACAGCACGACCTTTCCGCGGTGCGGATGATTCTTTCCACGGGTTCCCCGCTGTTGCCCGATGGATTCGACTACATTTACCGCGACGTGAAGGCTGACATCGGCCTGGCTTCGATCTCCGGTGGGACCGAGATCATTTCCTGCTTCGCGCTGGGTTGTCCCACACGACCCGTTGTTCGGGGGGAGTTGCAAGTCAAAGGCCTCGGCATGGATGTCCATGTCTTCGACTCCAACGGCCAAACCGTGGTCGGTGAACCGGGGGAACTCGTTTGTACCTCGCCGTTTCCGAGTATGCCGATTTGCTTCTGGAATGACCCGGGCAAGGCCAAGTACCTCGCTGCGTATTTTGCGGTCTACGACAACGTCTGGCGGCACGGCGACTGGGCCACGGAAACCTCCAGCAGTGGGCTCGTGATCGAAGGGCGCTCGGATACCACGCTCAACCCCGGCGGCGTCCGCATCGGCACGGCCGAACTTTACAGTCAGGTCGAAGCCTTCGAGGAAGTTGCCGAGGCCATCGCCGCACCGCTGCGGCGCGATGGTGATGAACGAATTGTGCTGTTCGTTCGCATGCGCTCCGGAAAAGTGTTTTCTCAGGACCTCGTCGACGCGATCAAGTTGAGATTGCGTACGAAATGTTCCCCTCGCCATGTGCCGGCAATTATCGCGGAAGTGCCCGACTTCCCGCGAACGGTGAGTGGGAAAACGTCCGAGGTTGCCGTTCGCGATGCAATCAATGGGCGACTCAGTAACAACATTGCGGCACTCGCGAATCCGGAATCGTTGGCGTTCTTTCAGAAGTGGCAGGCCAACATTGGTTAGCCGCAACGCGACAGCGGAGCGCTGAACTACCACCCGCGTTGTGCTCGCACCCACACAATCTGAGCCGTGTGATGTCGGCCGTGCCAAACATATTGGCTCAGGGCTGCATCCAGGCGGACGACTTTCTGCGTCTCGGGATGAAAGAAGTCTCTCCCAAATTGGTTCTCGCTCATCGACCGCATCAACAGGACCCAGCGAGCATGAACGCTTTCCAGCAGGGCGAGGGGAAATCGAATGTCCCCGTGAAGTGAGTCGTCCAACGCGGCCCAGCGGGTTTCATCGTACGGTTTGATCGTGGGCGTTTCCTCGGTCAACGCCCATTTGAAGCGGATGTAGCAGTTCACGTGGCTGTCGGCGATGTGATGCACGATCTGGCGAATCGTCCAGTTGCGATACTTGGTATCGAGTTGGGCCTCGGTCAAACCCGCCACGGCATTTCGCAACGTTATCGGAGCGGCGTCGATGGTTGTGATGAACTCGGCTCGCTGCTGGGAGCCGTAGCTCACCTCCGGCACAAAAGGGCCTGCCGGAGTGGGGGGGGCTTCCGACATCCGTGGCTCCTATCCGACGAACACGCCACCTTCGAAGCCGCCGTCGAAGGCCAGGAAGTTACCGACTTCGGCGACTGGGTCGATCGAGTAACCGCGGACGCGCGCCGGATACCCTGGGCCGCGCGAGACGAGGACCTGTTGCTTGCCGTCGCCATCTGGCAAATCGGTCATGGCCACCCGTAGGCCCGTATCTTCCTTGGCCGTGGAACTGGAGGCACTCAGCACGCTGTTCGAAACCGATGGAAGCGGCTTGGGACTGTCGATCTGGCCGATGTCGAAAACGCTGATGCTGATCGTCTGGCCGTTGATGCTTTGGCGAATACTGATCTTCGAAGCGTTGTCACCACCGGGTCCGGTGGCAATCTCGGCGGCGCCGTCGCCATCCATGTCGCCCGCCGCAACGTAGAGACCCGAACGGCTGTTGGGATCACCCACGAAGTACTCGATGAGCACCTGACCGGTCGCCCCAATAAAGACTCTCACGAGCGGTCCGCCGCCGAGACCGGCTGCGGTAATGATCTCATCGACGCCATCGCCATCGACATCCCCAACGGCCACGCGAACGCCACCGCGGAACGTCGACTCGTAGGCAAAGAATCCGTTCAAAAGGTTTCCATTGACGTCGAAGACCCGAACGAGGGGCCCACCGCCGTCGCCCGTGCCGGTGATAATCTCGGCCACGCCATCGCCGGTGATGTCGCCCACCGCGATGTAGAGTCCGCCGGTAAAGGTCTGTTCGTAAGCGAAGAAGCTACCGATGTTCTGGAAGGTGAGCCCATCGAAGATTTGGACGTGCGGCCCGCCCCCGGGCCCTGCCGCGACCACCAGGTCGGCGATGCCGTCGCCGGTGACGTCCCCGGTGGCCACGCGAACCCCACCGCGGAAACCCTGGTCGTAGACGAACGAATCGAAGAGGACTTCTTGCGTGTTCGGATCGATGGCTTTGACGCGCGGGCCACCTCCGGCATCGGCACCCAACACGAAGTAACTCCGGAGGCCCTCGGTTTCCTCGAAGCGGATGAACCCGACGGTGGATTCGTCTTCGAGCGTGACCGAGGTGAGGGGCTGTCCGGTGACGGGGTCCGTGGTTCGAGTCAGTGCGCGAGTGCCAGTGCCTTTGATAATGAGTTTATCGCCGCCTCGTCGGGTGATCGGGTCGCCCCCATCGAGGTAGATATTCAGACGTTTCGATGGCGTGACGGTGACGACATCGCCGGACCCGGCTTCGTTCCCCCCGCGGACGACGAGGGTGGTGAAACTGATAGTTTCGCCCGTCCGCCCGAGGGCCACGGAGCGGAGGAGGCCGAAGACATCGTTTCGCACCGTCACCGATTGGTCGGAAACGGTGATCTTGTCGGCTCCGGAACGGGCGCTCAAACCGGAGAGCACACCCGGGGCCGCGAGGCCGAAGTCGCTGACCCCGACAATGGTGAGAACATCGCGGAATAGATCGGTGCCCGACGGGTCGCCGTTAATGACGAAGCCGCTGTCGGCAGGGCCGTTGATATTCACGAAGGAGAGTTGCGGCCCAACGGTGCCATTATTGATGAAGAGCTCACCACTCTTGGACCCTGTCGGGCGGAAGACAATCCCGGTTTCGGGGTTCGAGATCGACCCGTAAGAGACGTTGGTGGCATCGGTGAAGGTCAGCCGATTGACACCACCGCGGCCATCGAAGGTGACGGCTTCGAGGTGATCGAAGTCGAAGCCGCGACCGAGACCCCCAACATTTCCGTTCACCTGGTCGTAGATGCCGACGTTGGCGTTATCATCGCCGGCGGTATCGCCATCGAAGCCGTTGATCAGGAACGTATCGCGTCCGTTGCCCCCGGAGATGCGGGCCTGGTCGGCGAGGTTTCCGGACGCACCCGATTCGAACGTGAACGCGTCCTTGCCTTCGCCGCCGCGGAACCAGACCGAGGAGCCGATCCCGAAGAAGTCTCCCTGGAGGAAGAACGAGTCGTTGCCGCCGTTGCCATCGACGACGGTTTGCGTGCCGCCCCCGAGCGTCGAGACCACATCGAAGATGTCATCGCCCGTGTTCGAGCCTCGAAAGACGAGCCCATCGCCCGCGGCACCGTTGTAGAAGCGACCGCCCGATGCCGAGTAGAAGATGGGCGTGGGCGTTCCGCCGACGAGTTGGTCGTTGCGGATTTCGTAGACGAGGCCGTTGGGGTTTCCGAAATTGCTGACGATCAGCCGGTTGTCCCCGGAACCCGCATCGACCGTCAGGGCCGCGAGGATGTTGTTCAAGACGCCTTCGTCGTTGATCCCGGCGTTCGAGGAAATCCGGATGGCGTCGTTTCCGGCCTCGGTTTGGATATTGGTCGTGTAGGTCGTCGAGCGGATGTTCGCGTTGTCGGGTCCGGCGTCCGTCCGGAGATTGAGCACGGCATTCGGGCTGATCACCGTGAACTGTTCGGCCAGAGTATCGCTATTACTCCCGAAGGCATTGATCGTGTGAATGTTGACGTAGCCGACGAACGTGCTATCCGTCGGGCCTGCGAAACCGAAGACCTGTCCGGGTTGGAAGACGACATTGCCGTTGCCCTGAGTCGTCGCCAGATCGCTGATGCGGAGGATGTCCAATCCGCCCGAGTTTCGGCCGTTCACTTCCACGTTGCCCCGAATGTCGTCGAGCGAGCCAAGCTCGGTCGTGTCGGAGAAGGAGTTCAAGTGGAACTCATCGTAGTCCGGACCGCCGACCAGAACGGTCCGCCCGGCACTGGAAGACTTGACATTGAGACGATTTCCGCTCGCCGCGTCGTCGCCGAGGTCGAGATAAAGCATCCCATTATTCAGGCCCGTATACTGCACGAGCGTTTCGGCGGAGGGGGAGAAGATATTGTCCGACTTGCCGTTGCCGACCTGATCGACCGTGACGGTCACGGTGACTGCGGAGGTGGTCCGCATCTTGTTGAGGATGTTGAGCACATCGCCGACATCGCCACCCCCGTCCACATAAACGGGGAACCGAACAAATCGCAAGTCGCCATTTCGGAAGCCGTTGGCGGTGATAGTAATGTTGTCCGCTCCGCCGGCCCCGTTCATGCGGAACTCTTGAACGACGGTTCGTTCGATGCGGGCCGTGTTGCCCTGACCATCCGTCACGATGACGTACGCCGGGTTACTCTCATACGGGTACATCGTGAGCGTGTTGTTCGTGGCGTCGCCCTGGACCGTAACGACCGCCCGGACATTGATCGTCGGCGAAATGTCGTTGACGACCCAGGCTCCGCGTCCGTGGGTCCCGGCGACGAGACGATTTCCTTCGAGATCGAGCGTGTAGACGAGGGCATTCGGCAGTTCGGTGCCGTACTCGAGCCAGGGATTCGTGGCATTCGCGGAGGAGACAAGATTGGGAACCCGGCGATAGACGCCGCCGCGGCCCCCGGCGAGGAGAATTTCTTCGCCCCGGGCCGTGCCCGGAGTCGGATCCCAGAGGGCCAGCGTACGAATGTCGGTGCTCAACCCATCCGCGACGTTGCCGCTGTCATCGAGTGTTGTGCCGAGCAAATTGGCGGTGAGTTCCAGGTACGTGAATCCACCGTTCGTGGTCATCCAAACGCGGCTGCCCTGAAGGATGTACGCGGTTTGCCAGTCGTCGTTGTCGACGACGATGTCGCGGATTTCGCCCACGCCGCCGGGGATGGTCCGGTTGGTGAACACACCGGCCCCGGCTCCGCGAATCCAGACTTGTCCGGCTGTGGTGCCGACGTAAGCGATCTCGGTGAAGGAGATGCCGAGGCGAGTTCCCCCGTAAGAAAGGGCGTTGACGGTCCCCTTAAAGTTGCTCGGCGGTGTGATGTTCGTGATGACATCGCCGGCGGAACCAAACGGGTCGGCATCTTCGTAGATTTTGTTGTAACCCAGCAACATCAGGCTCGGATCGACTTCGTTGAGCACGAACTTGAGTTGGTCGTTGAAGGTTCCCTGATCGGCCGCCACGAGGCCGGACCGGAACACGAACGGCGTGAACGGGTCGGCCAGTTGGACGATCGTGACACCGAGCGAGGCATTGTTGGAATCGAACTGCTCGCGCTGGAACGAGTTGGTGACCACCCCGTTCGCGTTTCGGTTACCGCCCGACATGGTATAGCGGATGGTCTGGTCCGTGACGGACATATTATCCGCATCCGAACTGCCACCGTCGCCGATGCGAACGTTCTGCCAGGTCAAATTCCCAGTCGAGGCGTTGCCATCGATCTGCTCGAGGGCCCCGGTCCCCTGGGTTCCGCCGAAGATGACATTATTCTCCACGTCCTGGGCAATACTGACAAACTGCCCCATGCTGAGGTTGCCGATGATCGACGACCAGGTGCCCGTCCGCAGGGTCGGGTTCGATCGCTTGTAAATCCCGCCATCGTCGCCTTCGATGAGATTCCCCGCGGCATCGAATGCGAGCACGCGGGAGTCGTTGTGCGGTGCGGTCCCGGGGCTCGACCCCACAGGAGTAGATGCAAACGCATTGACGATCGGCGTCCACTGGGGCGATTCAGATTCTGCCTGCTGCGCTGTAAATGGAGGAAACGTGCGTTTGCGGCGCTGCGAGCGATCCCCGCGGAACAGGTTGCCGGTGAAGCGGTGCGCCCCATTATCGCTCTGGGGTGCGGGGAACGGCGTTCCGTCCGTGTCCAGTTGCTCGGTGCCGCCGATGTAAAGGAGATTGGAATTGTTCGGCGAGGCAATCAGCGTGAGGTGTTGCTCGCCGCGGCCATCCGGGTGAATGCCGTAAATGTTCTGCCACGTCGCGGTGCTGGAGCCCAAGAAGACTCCGTTACCGACGGAACCGTTCAACGAGAACGTGTTGGTCCCCGTAACGGTGATCGTGTAGACCCCATTCGCATTCGTGTTCCCTTGCGCCCCTTGAATGAAAACCTGTTCCCCCGTCCGAAGCCCGTGCGCGTTCGAGGTGATGCTGATCGGGGTGGCATTACTGGCAGCGGTGATCGGCTCGGGGGCCGTCATCTGAGTGGGCAAATCCATTTGCGTCCAGCCGAACACCCCCTGGCTGGTGGAGTAGCTGACCGTGGAGAGTTGGTTACCGAAGATGCCGTTGGGGTTCACGACCGCCGCATAGACGACATTGCCCCCGAAACTGTCGTGGACCGCGAGCTTAACATTGACCGTGGCTGCTGTGATTTTCTGCGCGGCCACCGCGATGTTTCGCCATTGCGGAATCGTGGCGCTAATGTCGTCGCTGCGGAAGATGCCTGTCGAACCCGCCACGTAAACGGTCAACGGATCGCCCGGATCGACGACGGAGTCGTACATCCTGCCCGCGGGGAGCGTGTTGTTGACCGAGAGCCAATCCCAGTTGACGCCGTCATCTAAGCTGCGATAAACGCCCTTTTCGCCGGACACCAGCATATAATCCGTGCGGATGATCGCCGAGGTCAGCGAGCCCCCGGCGATGGCGCTGTTGCCAATCCCCGTGAGGGTTTGAAACCGCGGGACCGTGGCGAGGGCGTTATCGGTGTAAATCGCTCCGATGTTGTCGCCGCGGATCGGCAATGCCGTCGAACTCAGGTCGTTCGTATCGCCCGTGGCGATCAACAACCGGTTCGGATCGTTCGGGTCGAGGTCGATGTCGCCAATGAACAGCGACGGCATGAGATCCGTCAACGAGGTCCAGGTGGGCGTGGTGACCGTCGCATTCGTGGTCCGCCACAACCCGCCGCCCATCCCGGCGACGAACATGATGTTCGGGTCGGTGGGGTGGGTCGCGATCGCCTGAACGGGCCCGGTGATCGGGTTTCTGACCGGCGCGGGGATATCGAGTTGGCCGTCGAACGCCGCGGCCGGCCCGGCACTTTGCCAGGTCGGGATGCCGTCGAGAATGATCGCCGGAGTGACGCGGTCTTCGAGGAGTTCAACGCGCAACGTTCGCGTGAAGGTTCGAGCCTTCGTGGCTTGACTGGTCCAGGTCCGAGTGGGGCTGCCAGTCGAGCGCCGAGAATTCCCTGCCACGTTGCGTCCTCCGATGCGGCGATGCCCCAAATTGGGGCCGTCTCTAGATGGTGGATTCGGGACTACCGACCCGACCGGCCCGGCCGGTGCAATCTGGCCAGACTACTTTGTTTCAGTCTGCAATCATGCACCCGGACTGGCTGCGGTTCCACTGCGAACTCTCGCGAAACTCGCAGCTTGCGGTCGACCATCACTAACCCGCTGGCGCAATCGGCCTGGCCGGTCCGGGCGTAGCGGTACAATTCGGGTCGGGATGGCACCTACCGGATAAAGACGACTCTCTTGCTCGAGAAGATTGCGAGTGACAACCCAAGTCCGATTTAATCTCTTGTTCATCATACTAAGGCCCAACCCCGTCGATCAACATCCCCCTGGCAGGAACGCCGCGTTGAAGTCTCATCGACTTGAGCCCAAACCGTAAATCTCCCAATCTTTCTAAACGGTACTCTATGCCGGACCGGCAGGACCGGTCCGACTGACCGTAATCGGCACGTCCGTTTCGAGTGTCTCGACCCCATTTCGCAGCTTTTAACTCTACGATTGGTGCGTTCGGCTCTCTCGCCGCAACCTGATTGACCGCTGTGACTGTTACGGAGTGATCTCTCATGTTTCGTCGCGCCCGTGGGGACGTTCGCACCCGTCTGCGCATCGAGCACCTCGAAGACCGGGCCGTCCCGGCCAGTTATGACCCCGGCCGGGTGCTCGTCACCTTTGCCGATACCAACAACGATCCGGGCCACCTGGCCGAACTTGCCAGATCACCGGTCGCCGCGGCCGCGAGCCGACTGGGGTTCGGGCTTTACGAAGTCGATCTGGCGAGTGGCATCTCGGTCGAATCGGCAGTGCAAGGGCTCTCGTCCCTCCCCGGCGTCCTCTACGCACAGCCGGATTACATGGTCATGCCCGACGCGATCCCCAACGACCCCCAGGTCGGTAGTCAATATGCGTTCAACAGTTCCACGACCGCCGGGGCCGGGATCAACGCCTCCGCGGCGTGGACAGTCACGACCGGCACCGCTCGAACGATCGTCGCGGTGATCGACACGGGCGTCGATTACAACCACGCGGATCTTGCGCGGAACATGTGGCGCAACCCCCGAGAAATCGCGGGAAACAACTGGGACGACGACGGCAACGGCTTCGTCGACGACATCTACGGCGCTAATTTCGTCGCCAACAACGGCAACCCCATGGACGACGGCGGCCACGGCACCCACGTTGCCGGGATCATCGGAGCGGCGGGCAACAACGGCGTCGGGGTGACGGGTGTCGCCTGGACTACCCAGATCATGGCCCTGCGATTCATGTCCGCAAACTCCGGCGGTTACACCAGCGATGCTGTGCGGGCGATGGACTACGCGATCGCCAACGGGGCGAAGATCCTCAACCTGAGTTGGGGCGGCGGAACTCTCTACCAACCGCTGCAAGACGCCATCGCCCGGGCTCGCAATGCCGGAGTGATCGTCGTTGCCGCCGCGGGAAACAACGGCAGCAATAACGACTCCACGACGTTCTACCCGGCCAGTTACATCGGCACCTACAACAACATGGTCACCGTCGCGGCAACCGATTCGAGCGATCGACTGGCCACGTACTCGAACTTCGGAGCCAACAGCGTCACAATCGCCGCCCCGGGGACCAACATTCACAACACGCTCTACGGCGGTGGTTACGGTCTCAAGAGCGGCACCTCAATGGCCGCCCCGTTCATCTCCGGGTCGCTCGCCTTGCTATGGGACTTGCACCCGACCTGGTCGTACCAGCAAATCATCGCCAAGATGAAGGCCTCGGTGGACCCCCTGAGTTCGCTGGCCGGGAAGACCCTGACCGGCGGCCGAATCGACCTGGCGAAGTTGCTCGATTATTCCCCTCCTTCGCCTCCGGCGACACCCCCCGCCACGCCACCGGCGAGCCCGCCACCCACCACGGGTTCCGACACCACGGGCCCGCGGGTGCTGAACTCCATCATGGGTGGCTCGAAGACCGGGACGTTCGACCGAGTCTGGGTTCAGTTCTCCGAAACGATCAACCTGAGCACGTTCACGAGCGGGGATCTGGTGATCAATGGTCCCGGCGGAGGAATTAGCATCTCCTCGATCACCCCGGTGAGCGGAACGAACAACTCCCAGTTTCTGCTGATGTTCTCGAAGGCCCAGACCACGAGCGGCGCGTACACGCTGACCCTCGGCCCGGACGTGAGCGACCTGGCCGGGAACGTGATGGATCAGAACCAAAACGGCACCAGGGGCGAAACCGCCGACCGGTTTACGCTGAGTGCCACACTCGCCGGAACGGTTGTGTCTCCCCCGGTGACACCCCCCGCGTCGCCGCCCTCGCCGCCCGTGGCGAGCCCGCCTGTTGCAACGACCCCAACGACCGGTCGGGCCAATTACACCGGCCCGAATTCTCCCGTGGCGATCAGCGACTCGCGGACCACTCGCATCGACATCAACGTGATGGATAGTTTCACGATTACCGACTTGAACGTGCTCGCGAATCTGTCCCACGGTCGGACCTGGGATCTGAGTATCCGCATCGTCGCTCCGGATGGTCGAGCGGTGACGCTATTCAATCGCCGGGGTGGGAACGGCGCGAACCTGACAAACACCGTGTTCGACGATCAGGCCTCGACCAGCATCGCCACGGCGACCGCCCCGTTCAGCGGGTCGTACAAACCCGAGCAACTGCTGTCAATCTTCAACGGAATGAACGCCCGTGGCCTCTGGTCGATTCAAATCTTCGACCTGGCCGCCGGGGTCACCGGAGCGGTGAATTCGCTGACGTTGAGTTTCGCCGGGTCATCGATTCCTGCGTCGGTGCAGGCGACCAACCTGAGTGCCACCGATTTGCGGGGTGCCAGTGACGATGTTAAAACGGCAGTGCTGGCGGGGCGAGGCGATAAAATCGTCGTGCCTGGGATGCAGACGATAGCTCCACCGGGCGAGAGTCAGGACTCGATATCCAGCCCGATCCGCCTGAGAATTTGATTTGGAAGGGTCTGCGTCCGATATGGTTTACGCGGTTGAAATTGATGTCGGGTCTACACAAGCGCAAGCAAGGGTGAGAGTTAACCCTTGCTTGCGCTTTTTGAAGTTGCGCATTTTTTC
>Ga0105047_10010615_pt1 | contig 15031 bp, 14 predicted proteins | sample MAT04_FD_78384 | JGI IMG/M metagenome (GOLD analysis project Ga0105047, IMG submission 78384) | Freshwater microbial communities from Lake Fryxell liftoff mats and glacier meltwater in Antarctica - MAT-04 (megahit assembly) | ecosystem: Environmental > Aquatic > Freshwater > Ice > Liftoff... | reverse complement strand
GCGCGCGAGATCGATGCCACCGGCCTCATCGTGTCACCCGGCTTCATCGACCTCCACACTCACCTCGACGCGCAGGTGGCGTGGGACCCGATGATGACGTCCAGCTCGTGGCACGGCGTGACGACCGTGCTCATCGGAAATTGCGGTGTCACGTTTGCGCCGGTCGCTCCAGACCATCGCGTGTTCCTTGCGGAGATGATGGAGAGCGTGGAGGACGTGCCGCGCGAGGCAATTCTCGGTGGCCTCAGCTGGGACTGGAGCACGTACCCCGAGTACCTCGACGCGGTGCAGAGCATGCGGCCAGCGCTGAACATCGTCGGCATGGTTGGTCATTGTGCGGTGCGCTACAACGTGATGGGCGAGCGTTCGCTCACCGACGAGGCGCCCACGCCGGAAGAGCTCAACCGCATGCGCGACATCGTGCAGGATTCCATCGCCGGTGGTGCGGTCGGCTTCTCGACATCGCGCATCTTGCTGCACGTCGTTCCGGACGGCCGTTATGTGCCGGGCACGCTGGCGCCGATCAACGAGTACTTGGCAATCGCAGACGGTATGAATGCCGCAGGTGGCGGACTGTTCCAAGCCGTCAACGACTTCGCGACGAAGGCAGAGCACGAGGTCACGTTGTTGCGCGAAATGGCTCGGTCGTGTGGTGACGTTCTGTTCTCCGGTGGCGCGGGCAACAGCAGCAACGTCGGGGTCGACATGTTCGGCGCGCTCTTGGCCGATACCAACGCGAACGTAGGTCGAATGACGATGGCCACCCAGACCCGGCCCAGCGGCTCGTTGTGTGGGCTCGCGCAGATTGCACCCGTGAAGGGCCAGAAGTGGAAGGCGCTGATGGGTCTACCCACGTTGGCCGACCGCGTCGCAGCGCTCAAGGATCCGGCTATTCGGGCTGCGTTGGTGGAAGAAGGCGTGGCGAAGGGCCTCTGGTACGACGCCAACCACATCTACCCACTGGGCACCGGCGCCTCGCCCGACTACAGCGAGACCGGCGGCCGTTCCGTAGCCATGCGTGCGGCCGAGCTGGGTGTGCATCCGGTGGACTACGTGATCGACCGGCTGATTGCCAGCGAGGGTCGCGAGCTGTTCAACACATGGTTCTTCAATCGCAACGTCGACGGCCTCGCGCAGGTGTTGGCGATGGACAACGTCTACCCCGGCCTTGCTGACACCGGTGCGCACGCCGGCCAGATCTGCGATGCCGACATGAGCACGCACTACCTCACCTACTGGCAGCGCGAGCGCCAGCTGGCCACGTTGCCGGAAGCGGTTCGTAGATTGTCCGCGATGCCGGCGAGTGTGTTGGGTTTGAAGGAGCGCGGCACCTTGCAGGTCGGGCAGTTCGCCGACGTCAACGTGTTCGACATCGACACGCTGGCGTCGGATCATCCGACCTACGTGAACGACTTCCCCAACGGTGCCGGCCGTCTGCAGATCCGTGCCCGCGGGTATGCGGCCACCATCGTCAACGGAGCCATCGTCACCGAGCAGGGGAGCAACACCGGCGAGCGCCCAGGTCGCGTGATCCGCGAATTCGCTCGGGCCTGAACCGCTCGGCCTGCGGTCGACTACTGGTCGACGAAGACGTGCAGTGAGCCGGCGTAGTTGGCCACCCAGACTTGGCGCGTCGCTTTGTCGTAGGTGACGCCCACGGGGTGATAGCCGGAGTGCTCGGTCTGCAAGATCTTCATGTCCGAGGTACGCACCTTGCTGATGGTGCCGTCTTCATAGTTGACGACGTAGAGGCTCTCGCCGTCGTCGGAGATCGCCATCGTCCGCGGTTCCACGCCGGTGGCCGCGGTGCCGATCTCGTTGTTGGTGTTCAGATCGATCTTGCGGATCAGGTTCTCGTGATTGTTGGAGACGTAGAGGAAGCGGTCGTCGGGCGAGAGCTGCAGGTGGCGCGGCGTGCGCCCTGCATCGCCCACGGAACTGAGGACGTAGTTGCCATTGAGGTCGAGCTTGAGGATCTTGTCCTCACCCATGATGGTCACATAGGCGTAGCGGGAATCTTTCGTGATCGCGATGCCACGTGGGTGGCGGCCGACGTCGATGCGGGTGATCCCGGTGTCGGTGGCGAGGTCGATGACCGACACGTCGAAACCGCACCAGTTGGACACCAGTAGCCGGCTGCCGTCGGGCGTGATGGCCATGAACTTCGGCACCGAGCCGGTGGCGATTACCTTCTCGATCTGAAAGCTGGTCGTGTCGATCTTGTAGACGTAGCTGTCGTCCCAGTTGCCGCGATCGCAGTCGTCGCTGGCCGACGGGTCGAAGCCGTCGCCGTACATCTTGTAGTTGGAGACGTAGACGTACGAGCCGTCGGGTGTGAACACGGCCTCGACCGGCGAGCCCTGGGCTTCCACGCCGCCGGCGATTCCGTAAGCTGCAAGGTCGACGTTGTCGGGGATGAGTTTGATGACGTTGCCGGCGCGGTCGAAGACCATCATGTTGTGGCGATACATCATGTTCTGTGCGAAGAAGAGACCGGTCTCGGAGGAGACGATGCTCTTGGGCTGCAAGTCTTCGCTCTTCACCATGAAGCTGCTGACCAGCCGACGTTCGGCGCTGGTCTTGCCGTCGGGCGGCGCCGTGTCGGCGGTGCTGTTGACGGGAGCCGGTGTCGTGATCGTCGTCGCAGATGTCGTCGTGGTTGCCGCGTTGCCGAACGCAATGTCGTCGGCCAGTGGGCTGACGTCGGCGGTGGCGACTGTGGTCGTGGTGGCGCTCGCCCCAGTCGTGTCGGTTCCAGGAGTGACGGTGAGCTTGAGCACCGCGGCACCGGCACCGATGACGAGCAGCAGCACGGCGAGCAGCTTGAACAGGGGCAGCTGACGGAGCGTCCACGTACCGAGGCGACCGTCGCTGCTCACAACGCAGGACTGTACCGGGTCGGGTCGAAGGTGGGGTCGCCGCATCCTGCGCGCGGCGGCAGCGCCTCATCGGGGCTACCAGTTCTGGCGAGCCTCTTCGGCGAAGCCTTGAAGGTCGTCGAACTCGAGCTCCAAGCCATAGTCGGTACGCAGACGACCGGACCACGTGCCGAACACCTGGTGGGTTTCGCTGCCGTTGACGGCCTCACCTGCTGCCTTCGAGTGCTTGTCGAAGCGCGGCTTGAGGGTGACGTCGAGTTGACCGCCGGGGTCCACGACCCGCCACGGTGCCATCGGGTTGTCCCAGTCGTAGGTCCACTCGAGTTCGTTCCCGAGCTTGCTGAGACGACCGTCGACAATCAGCCCGTTCTCCGTGAACCCGGAGCCCGTTGTCCACTTGGCCCCGAACTGCAGGCCGATGGTGTGGGTGCCGCACGTGCCTGCGCCACCACCCCAGTTCCACGTGATCTGACTGGGCCAGCGGCCGCGACCGACGTCGAGCACCCCCCACGCTTCGCTGCCGTCAGGTGAGCCGATCACCCATTGCTGTTCTCCGATGATGACTTCGCCGTGGGCGGGGCGTGCCTGGTGCTTGGAGGTGAAGTTGTAGAGCTGGTCGCTCCAGGGGATCACGACGTTCAACGACTCATGTCCCGCTGGGAGAGCGACGTGCACGTCGAGGTGCCCGATGCGGCCGTCGGGCTCTGTCCAGCTGGCGGTGAGGCGGGTGCCGTGCGGGTCGTCGACGATGTCGAGTGTGAACGTGCCGTCTGCCGCGTGCAGGGGAGCGGTGCCGGGACGCTCGGGCAGATGCAGCTGGCCGCCGGGGGCGAACATGCCGGCGCCGCCGGTGGTTCCGGTGCGCAGGTCCACCCACCACACGTCGGCGATTCCGACGACGTCGACGTCTGCGTACACGGTGCTGATGATCAGGTCCCCGGCCAGGACTGCCCAATAGTCCCAGCGCTTGTTCTCGCCGTGGCGGCCGTCGAGGTTGGCGCGGTGCAGCGGCATGCGAGACCAGCCGCAAGCGGTGGGATTGAGCGCAGTGCCGTCGGCTGTGCAGAGATCGACGGGTTCGGTGATCTCGTGCTCGTGAGTAGTCATGGGTGAGGCGCCTTGTCGAGTGTGTCGGCGAGCAGGGAAAGTGCCGCGATAGCGAAGGCGACCATGTTGGTCAGGCGGTCTTCGTTGCCGGTGAGTAGATGTCGTGTGGCATCGGTTGGGCCGGCGACCGCAACCCAACAGTGGCCCGCAGGGTCACCGTACGGGTTCGACGGGCCGGCAGCGCCCGCCTCGCCGATGCCCCAGGTGGTACAGAGCTTGGCGGCGGCAGCCTGGGCGATGTGCAGCGAAAACGGCTCGGTGGCGCCGCGCAGGTGGCCCGGCGCTTCGACAGCGCCGGCGATCCACGCCTTGTAGGCGGCTGCGGTGTAAACGACCACGCCGCCGAAGTAGTAGGACGAGGCACCGGGCACGGTGAGTAGCGAGGCCGAGATCAGCCCACCAGCCGACCCCTCAGCCACCGCCACCGTTTCGCCACGCTCGCGCAAGCGGGGGCCGACCCGAAGCGCGAGTGCAGTCAATTCGTCAGAGATCATCCAGCCAGTGTGCCGCGTGTCGGGCAAGCCGTTGGCACGGGACGTTTGCCTCGTGTCAGTCGCGACTTCCGCGAGACCGTAGCCGGAGCAACCAGCCGATCACCAGTCCGCCGAGAGCGGAGAGCAGGATGACCAACCAGCCCGGGGCCAGCGCTTCGCCGATGGCGTATCCCACCCGCACGTCCGCCCGGTTGTCCAGCGCCACCGCGACGAATGCAACGAGGAGTGCCACGACCACCACCAGGCGGACGATGCGGGCAAGGTCGCGGCGATGAACGGCACCGCTGTTCCGATCGACTTCGTCGTGCTCGGCCATCAGACGTTTTCGATGACGGTGGAGTGCTTGGCGAAGCGGGGCAGCATCAGTGCGCTGAGCACCACGACCACGCCGGCCAACACGGCCAGCCATGCCATCGACGACTCGATCGCAAGTGACTTGGCGAACGATTCGGTCTGGACTGCGCCGACGAAGCCGGCGACGCCGAGCACCGCACCGAAGAACATCGCACCGGAGCGTGAGCGGCTGACGCCGGCGGCAAGCAAAGCCAGGCCCAGGGCTACCTCGATGAGACCGAGTGTGGTGGTGTGCGTGAAGCCGAGCACTTCGACGATTGGATCCGACATTTGGCCGTCGAAGCCGCCGCGGGTAGCGGCGATGAGACCGACGAGCAGCAGCACGAGACCGACGAGTGCGGCGATGATTGCATCGGGTTCGAAGTGTGAACTGGAGGCTCTGCGTACTCGTGAGCCGACGACGGGCGTAGCTACAACGGGCGTGGCGACGACGCCGCCCTGTTGCACCACTGTCTGCGCGGCCGGGGCCTCGATGATTGCTTCGGTTTGTTCATGGTAGGGACCGTGGTTCATGGTCATTTCGTGCTCCGTTCGTAGGTCGTGAGGTGAGGGTTCTGTGGGGTCACCATGCGACGGTGCCAACCGTCCACATGGTGGGGATCAAAGCGAGCGCGAGGCCAAGTGGCACGAGGACGAGCGTGGGTGTGCCACCGCGTCGGGTGCGCATGCCGTGCTTCCAAGCCGGACCGGCGGCAGCGACTGCGAAGCACACGACCGCTGCGAGGTAGAAGAAGAAGGAGATCTTGGGGTCCATGAGTGGGGCCGATCAGGTGAGGACGAGGATGAGGAGGATGATGACGAGCAAAGTGCCCAGGCCGATGTACATATGAGTCCTTTCGACTGCCAGGGTGGCGACGCGTAGGTGCCCTTGCAGTTGGTTTCTCAAACATCACTGTCCCGCTCTGACCCAGACGCGGCGATGGGGAGGCGGCCAGCCACGCTGCCGACCACCTCCCCGTTGCCACCGGGCCCTTACAGGGCGTCGACACCTTCTTCACCGGTGCGAATGCGCACCAGTCTGTCGACGTCGCTGACCCAGATCTTGCCGTCACCGATCTTGCCGGTGGAGGCAGCACTGGTGATTGCGGCGACCGCCGCGTCGACCAGTGCATCGTCGACGACGAGTTCGACGCGTACTTTGGGCACGAAGGAGATTGCGTACTCCGTGCCGCGGTAGGTCTCGGTGTGGCCGCCCTGCCGGCCGAAGCCGCTGACCTCGGCAACGGTCATGCCGACCGCCCCGATCCCTCGCAGGGCGTCCTTCACGTCGTCCAGCTTGAACGGCTTGATGATGGCTGTGATGAGCTTCATGTCGTCGTCCTCTCAGCCGACCAACGCTTCGGAGGTGTAGCCGGGAGCGCCGTGCTCGTGCATGTCGAGGCCTTCCAACTCTTCGTGTTCGGAGACCCGCAGGCCCACTGTCTTCTTGATCGCCATGAACAAGATGCCCGAGGTCACCAGCACGAAAGCTGCGATCGAGACGACACCGACGACCTGTGCGATCAACTGGTCGGCGCCACCACCGTAGAAGAGACCCTTCTTCAGCACACCGCCGGATGCCTCGGCGTCGAGCGTCGAGAACAGCCCAACGGCAATCGTGCCGAACGCACCACACACACCGTGCACGCTGATTGCGCCCACCGGGTCGTCGATGCGGATTCGGTCGAAGAACGAGACTGCGAAGACCACGATGGCGCCGGCGACTGCGCCGATGACGATTGCACCGAGTTGATCGACTGCCCAGCAGTCGGCGGTGACGGCCACAAGGCCGGCCAACAGACCGTTGCCGGTCATGCTGACGTCGGGCTTGCCACCCTTGATCCACGTGAGCGCCATCGCCACCACGGCACCGGCGGCGCCGGCAAGGGCGGTGTTGACTGCGATCAGACCGACCGCTCCATCCGCCGCCAGGTACGAACCGGGGTTGAAGCCGAACCATCCGACGAGCAGGATGAAGCAGCCGAGAATGGCGAATGGGATGTTGTGACCGGGAATGCCACGCGGCTTGCCGGCGGCGTCGTACTTGCCGATTCGCGGCCCGAGGATCTTGGCGCCCATCAGCGCGGCGCAACCGCCGGTCATGTGCACGATGGAGCTACCGGCGAAGTCGTGGAACGGCGTGCCGTTGACGCCGCCCTGGAACAACCAGCCGCCGCCCCACTGCCAGCGGACGACCACCGGGTAGATGACAGCGGAGATCACCGCGCTGTACATTACGTAGCTCTTGAACTTCGTACGCTCGGCCATGGCGCCGGACACGATGGTTGCTGCCGTGGCGGCGAACGCAACCTGGAACGTGAAGAACACGAACTTGTCGAGTGTGCCGTAGGTGAACACCCGTCCCCTGCGAGGAACCATCCGTCGCCTCCGATGAACTTGCCGGCACCGGTGAAATCGCCGCCGAATGCGATGGCGTAGCCGACGGCGAAGAACAGCAGGGCACCGACGCAGAAGTCCATCAGGTTCTTCATGAAGATGTTCGCAACGCTCTTCGCGCGGGTGAGGCCTGCCTCGACGAGCGCGAAGCCGGCCTGCATGAAGATCACGAGGACTGCCGCGATCAGGATCCAGATGTTGTCGAGCGTTGCTTGGACCGCTGCTGCGGCGGCGAGCCCTTCCTCGTCGGCGAACGCCGTGCCGGTACCGATGAACGCTGGTACTGCGATGCCTGCGCTGCCTGCGAATAGGTACTTGAGCGCTCTTGATCTGCGCACGATTCCTCCATCTTGTTGTGGTTGTGGTGTGGTGATGTTTCGTCGCTCGCAGCAGCGCTGATGCTCGCGTGAGGGTCGGCCCAGCCCCTCGCGGGCCGACCCTCGGGGTGCGAGAACCGGTTGGTGTTCTCGCGGTTTCTGACGTGCCGGGTCGAAGTGCAACCCGGTCCGCAGAGCTGTGAGCCGGCCGTCGCCGTGCGCGACGCAATGGTCGAGGTGCCGCAACGCTGTGCAAGCTGTGTCCATCTGACGGCTCCTGTTCAGAGCGCCCGACGTCTCATCGGCAGATGGATCGCAGTGCGATCATCGGTTGCAGAGTGTGGTCGGACGCGTGATTACGAATCGCCGACCAGACTTCCCGGCACACCGCTGCGAACGGTACGCATCGGTGATTTCGCGAGAGGTTCGTCCGCGTGAACGGACTGTTTCGGTGGGGTGCGGCACGGAACGAGACCGGCCGGTTCGGCCGGTAGGGTCGCAGTGGTGTTGACGGCGTTGCTCACCCACAAACCGGAAGATCTCGATGCGTACTACGCGCGGGCTTTGCCTGAGTTGCAGGCGATCGCCCGGGTGGTGCTCAACCCGTTCGATCGTGACCTGGAACCGCACGAGCTGGTGGCAGCGGCGGCCGAGTGTGATGTGATCATCGCTCACCGGGCGACTCCTGGTGGTGCAGGACTGTTCGCCGAGCTGTCCCAGCTGCTCGCCTTCCTGCGCTGTGCCGTGGACATCAGCACGATCGATGTTCAGGCCGCAAACACCGCGGGGGTGTTGGTCGCTCAGGCGGACAAGAGCTTCGTGGCCTCCACAGCCGAACTCGCGCTGGCTTTGATGCTCGACCTTGCCCGCAATGTGACCGAATCGACGATCGACTATCGACGCGACGGTTCGTCGGCGCAACGGCAAGGTCGGCAACTGAGTGGTCGCACTGCGGGCATCATCGGCTACGGCTCGATCGGCTCGTACCTGGCTCGCCTCCTTCATGAGATGGGGATGCGGGTGCTCGTGTGCGACCCCGATATGGCAGTGGCCGCCGGCGGGATCGAGCAATGTGATCTGCCGACGTTGTTGCGGCGGTCCGACTTCGTGTTGCCGCTCGCCGCCGCGTCGGCATCGACGGAGAAGCTGATCGACGGCGCCGCGCTCGAGCTCGTGCGGCCCGGAACCATGCTGGTCAATGTCTCGCGTGGGGAGCTGCTCGACGAAGCCGCTGTCGCTGTCGCTCTCGAGTCGGGTGCACTGGGTGGGCTGGCGATGGATGTCGGGCGGGCCCCAGACCAGCGGCCATCGCCGGCGCTCGCTTGCCGCCCCGGTGTCATCGCCACACCACACCTGGGTGGGCTGACGCCGGAGAACGCCGACGCGCAGGCCGCCAGTTCTGTCGAGCAGGTTCGCGCGATCCTGGCTGGCGTCATGCCCCCGCGAGCGGTCAACGCCGAGCATGCCGGCCGGCTGCGCGCCTGGTGGCGTGACCATCACATCATCGAGGAGTCATCGTGACCAACAACTTTGCTGCCTATCCGTCCCTTGTGGATCGGACTGTGTTCGTCACCGGTGGGGCAGATGGCATTGGCAGCGCGGTCGTCGAGCAGTTCGCTGGCCAGGGGAGCAAGGTCGCTTTCGTCGACAAGAGCGTCGAATACGCCCACGCCACGATCCGCCGCTGCGTCGATGCAGGCGTCGCCCATGCGCCGCTGTTCTATGAAGTCGACCTGCTCGACATTTCTGCGTTGCGCGATGCATGCGCAGCGGCGGTCGCGGCGCTCGACGGGGTGACGGTTCTGGTCAACAACGCAGCGAACGACGATCGGCACAATTGGGCAACGATGACGCCGGAGTACTTCGACGATCGGATCAACACCAACCTGCGGCACTACTTCTTCGCGATTCAGGCGCTCGCCCCACAGATGATCGACGCTGCCCTCGGTTCGATCATCAACATCGGTTCGAGCAGCTATCTGATGAAGGAAGACATCTTCCCCGGCTATGCGATCGCGAAGTCGGCCGTCGAGGGCATCACCCGAACGATGGCGCACACGTTCGGCCCGCACGGGGTGCGGGTGAACACCGTGATGCCAGGGTGGGTTCCGACTGAACGACAGCTGGCGAAATGGTGGACGCCCGAAGGCGAGCAGCGCACGATGGATGACCAGGTGATCAAGCGTCGGATTCTGCCGGACGAGTTCGCACAGATGGTGCTGTTCCTCGCGGCCGATGACGGCGCCGCGTGTACCGCCCAACAGTTCCTCGTCGACGGTGGGCGCTTCTGAGTTCGAGCCTGCTGGATGTCCTTGTTGGTGAACAGCCCGGCTCGGTAGATCCACTCTCTGATCGACATGTCACTATGACCCGATGCGCCTGGCTCGCGAGCTCACCCTCGCCGGCGATGCCCGTTCCGCGCTGGCACAGATCATTGCGATCATGACCGACCAGGTGCTGGGCGAGGCAAACAATCCGCGCTGGGGTGTCGACCGGTTGATGGAGCTCGAGGCTCGGATGGGCATCATGCTCGGCACCGACGACGTCGGCGTCGGTGCCGGCGTCGGCTACGATGAGACCACCACCGTCACGATCGGCATCGACGACGCCGCGTTGCTGCTCGACGGGATGGCCTTCACCGAGATGGCATCGGTCGACCTGCCGTGGTTCGACATGGTGCGCTGGACGTCGGATTTCGTGACGGCCGAGTTGCGTCCGCACTGGTCGCAGGACGACTGGCAGACATACGCCGCAGGCCTGTCGTGAGCGGCGGTCGACGCTGACCGACGACCGGGCGTCAGACTCGGACGAAGATGATGTCGAGGGACCTCCGCCTCTTGCGACGGGGCGACGCTCGGGCGCACGCTGAGCGAATGAAGGTCACATCGCGTCACACCTATTCAGCTCCACCTGCCGTTGTGTTCGCTGCCGTGACGACGCCAGACGTGCTGATCGAGAAGTACACCACGCTCGGTCACCAGGACGTCAAGATCATCGAGCGGGCGGAGCTCGCGGGGGTGGTTCGGATCACGTCGAGACGCAAGGTGCCGATGGAGGTGCCCGGTTTCGCCAAGCGGTTTCTGAACTCGCTCAACACGGTCGAGCAGACCGACGAGTGGCAGCCGGCGACCGCGAAGGGCGAGCGACACGGCACGTGGAAGGTGTCCGCGTCAGCCGTGCCCGTCTTCGTCGGTGGCACCCTGCGCCTCGTCGCCGCCGCCAAGGGTGGCGCCGTGGTCGAGATCGCGGGCGAGGTCTCGTGTTCCATCCCGTTCGTCGGCGGCAAGCTCGCCTCGTACATCGGCGCCGACATCGAACGCACCATGCGCGCCGAGGAAGAGTTCAACGACACCTACCTTGTCTGACCGAACCCGGGTCGAGAGCACAGGCTGGACTGCGGCCCAACGAGCCCGCGAGCCTCGAGTTCGACGAGGAGGACCTGCTGCCAGGGACGGACTCAGGCGGTGAGCGGGGTACGGCGGTACACGCGTCGGGCGGCGATGGATGACGTCGCTGCGATCGCGAGCAGCGCGAGCGGCAACGCGATCTCGAACGCCCCGTTGCCCCCGTCAGGCTCGTAGCCGGTCAGCTTCTCGAACCACTCGTGACTGACGAGCGTGAGGAGTAGCAGGGCGAACCCGACCACGGCGGCGACCGTCTCGATCCAGAATCGTGCGGGGAGGTGTCGGCGCATCGTGCAACCTTTCCGTTTCGGAGAGTGTCCGCGCAGCCTAGAGCTCGGTGGTCCGCAGTCCGGTCGTGTGACAGGATCGCACACATGTCGACCGTCGATCCGAAGTACCTCAGTCAGCTCCGTTATCGCTGCATCGGTCCCACCCGAGGCGGGCGTGTGGTCGCCGTGGCCGCCGATCCGGTGCGCCCGGCAGTCTTCTACTTCGGCGCGGTGGCCGGCGGTGTCTGGAAGTCGGACGACTCTGGTCAGTATTGGGAGAACATCACCGATGGGTTCCTGACCACCGCATCCATCGGCGCGCTCGCCGTTGCGCCGTCCGACGGCAATGTCATCTACGCCGGGACCGGCGAGACGACGATCCGCATCGACGTCACTCACGGCGACGGGGTATACCGCTCTACCGATGCCGGTGTGACGTGGCAGCACATGGGACTACGCGAGACTCGACACATCGGCGAGATCCGGGTGCACCCGAACGACCCGGACCTCGTGTACGTCGCGGCGCTCGGACATGCGTCGAAGGACAATCCCGAGCGCGGCCTGTACCGGTCGAAGGACGGCGCCGTGACGTGGGACCTCGTGCTGCACGTGAGCGATCGCGCGGGCGCGGTCGACGTGTCGCTGGATCCGAACAACCCACGGATTCTGTTCGCGACCATCTGGCAGGCGCGGCGGACGTTCTGGTCGATCGACAGCGGCGGTCCTGACAGCGGTCTCTGGCGCTCGAAGGATGGCGGCGACACGTGGGAGGACATCAGCCATCGGCCCGGCATGCCGGAAGGTGTGCTCGGCAAGATCGGTGTGTCGGTGTCGCCTGTGCAGTCCGGACGTGTCTTCGCGATGGTGGAGTCGACCGGACGCACGCGCGGTTTGTACCGCTCCGACGACATGGGCGAGACCTGGGAGCACGTGTGCGCGAAGCCCGATCTCGGCTGGCGACCTTGGTACTACGAGCACGTCATCGCGCATCCCACTGATGCCGACACCGTGTTCGTGATGAATATGCGAGCGTGGAAGTCAATCGACGGCGGCAAGAACTTCGAGGAGTTCTTCACGCCCCACGGCGACAACCATGCGCTCTGGATCGACCCGACGAACCCGGACCGGATGATCGGCTGCGACGACGGCGGTGCCTGGGTGTCGATGAACGCAGGGAGATCGTGGTCGACGATCTACAACCAGCCCACGGCCCAGTTCTACCACGTAGCCACCGACGACCGATTTCCGTACACCGTCTACGGCTCGCAGCAGGACAACTCCAGCATCGCTGTGCCCAGCCAGACCGGTCTCGGTGCGATCAACTGGGGCGACTGCTTCGCACCCGGAACGGCAGAGAGCGGCTACGTCGCGCTGAAGCCGGGCGATCCCGACGTCGTGTTCGTCGGCGCGATCGGCAGCTCACCGGGCGGCGGCGACGCGCTCCAGCGCTACGACCATCGCACGAAGCAGATCCAGCTCGTCAACGTGTGGCCGGAGGCGTACCACGACGGGGCCACCGCCGAGGTCCGGTTCCAGTGGACCTACCCGATCGTCTTCTGCCCGCAGGACCCGAACGTGCTCTACGCCGCCGGCAACAAGGTGTTCCGCTCGACCGACGAGGGGCACAGCTGGCAGACGATCAGCCCGGATCTCACGTATGCCGACCCCGACACGCTCGGCGTGTCGGGGCCGCTGACGATGGACACCGCCGGCGCGGAGATGTATGGGACGGTGTTCTCGCTGCTGGTGTCTGCCCATCAACAGGGTGTGCTGATGGCAGGCTCCGACGACGGCAAGGTGCACCTCTCTACGAACGATGGCGGCGACTGGACGGACGTGACGCCGGCCGACCTCCCGAAGTTCTCGCAGGTGACGATGATCGCCGAGTCGCCACATACCGCCGGCACGGTCTACATGACGGTCGCCCGGCACAAGATGGGCGACTACCAACCCTTCGTGTACCGCAGCGCTGACCTCGGTGCGACGTGGTCGCGCATCGACGCCGGTCTACCGGCGGAGGAGTTCTGCCGGGTCATCCGTGAGGACCCGAACCGCCAAGGTCTCCTCTACGTCGGCACCGAGCTGGGCATCCACGTGTCGTTCGACGACGGCGCGACCTGGCAGTCGTTGCAGGCGAACCTGCCGGTGACGCCGATCTACGACTTCGTGGTGAAGGACACTGACCTCGTCGTTGCCACCCACGGCCGGTCGTTCTGGATTCTCGACGACCTCACGCCGTTGCATCAGCTGCGCGACGACGTGCTCGGTGGTGGCAAGCACCTGATGCGGCCCCGCGATGCTGTCCGCACGCCGCCGCACATCAGTGCGTCATGGGGCGGAACGCCCGGCGGCAAGAACTACCACGTGACGAGCGGCCAGAACGCCACGTTCTACGTCGACGAGCACGACACCGGACACACCACGAAGCGGGTGATCGACGCGGGCGAGGATCTCGAGCGCGGCGTGCGGATCACGTACTTTCTCGACGAGGTTGCGGTCGGCGATGCCGTGCTGACGATCGCCGATGTCGACGGCAACACGATCGACACGTTTCCGAGCACCATCCCCAAGGAGAAGCAGGACCGGGTCGGGCTCTACATCACGGCGACCGCCGGGATGAACAGCTTCCAGTGGCCGATGACCTACCCGAGCGGGGTGAAGATGGTCGACGCCGAGTTCCACAAGCGTCCTGAGGGCCCGCTCGCGAAGCCAGGTACGTACACCGCCACGTTGACCGTTGGCGACTGGTCGATGTCGCAGCCGTTCGAGCTCTTGAAGGACCCGCGGGTAACGACCAGCGACGAGGATTTCGCCGAGCAGTTCGACCTCATGATCCGGATCCGTGACGAGCTGTCGGCGATCGCGACGGGGGTGAACACGGTCCGTTCATTGCAGCGCCAGTTCAGTGACTGGACGGCCCGCCTGGCCGGAGACGAGGCCACCATCGAGCTTGTGATGGCGATACAGCGACTCAGTGCACAGCTGCGTGAGGTGGAGGACCGACTCGTGCAGGTCGAGTTCACCGCTGACGGCGACTCGCTGAACTACCGCGAGCAACTCTTCGAGAAGCTGTCAGCGTTGCCACCGGTGGTCGCCAGCGCCGACGCGCGGCCGACGGTCCAGTCGTATGCCGTGTACGACAAGCTCGCCGGCCAGGCCGAAGAGCAGCTCGCAAGGCTCGTCGCGCTGATCGACGGCGAGCTGGCCGAGCTCGACGGCCGCCTGCGTGCCTTAGGCGTCCCGATCATCGCAGCTTCGAGCTAGGGCTGCGCCCTCACAGGCCGTCATGGTCACGTCGGAACGATGCCGGAGGTCTGCTGTTCCATCGGCCGGTTCTCGGTAACCTGTCGACCGCTGAACGCTGGTGCGTTCTGCTCCGCTCCCGTAGCTCAGTCGGATAGAGCAACGGTTTCCTAAACCGCAGGTCGCAGGTTCGATTCCTGCCGGGGGCGCCAAGAAATGTAGGTTCACCAGGGCATTCTAGCTGGTCAAGCGTTCGTGTCGTTGACCGTGATTACCCGCCGATGACCGCTATTTCTCATTGTGATTGGGAAGAGTGTGGGAAGGGATTGCTCGGCTCGGGGTCCGAAGTGCGCATCGGGCGAATCGTCCACGGCCAGCCCCAGGCGGGCATTTCTTCCCCACCGCTGAGACGCTTCCTCGCCGATCCTTCGTGTGCGAGGCGTAACGTCTTACGTCCCACCTACCGGCTACAAGCTTGCGCGTATCGTTGTCGAGTGCCGGACCAGATCTTCGCTGACCCGCGGCTTGCCGCGATCTATGACGACATCGATGGTGACCATGATGACCTGGACCACTATTAGGCGATCG
>Ga0105047_10010614_pt1 | contig 15033 bp, 22 predicted proteins | sample MAT04_FD_78384 | JGI IMG/M metagenome (GOLD analysis project Ga0105047, IMG submission 78384) | Freshwater microbial communities from Lake Fryxell liftoff mats and glacier meltwater in Antarctica - MAT-04 (megahit assembly) | ecosystem: Environmental > Aquatic > Freshwater > Ice > Liftoff... | reverse complement strand
TTTACCATTATTAGCGTCTTGGACGGCCTGCGTAATCGGTACACTCTTCATGGTGCTTGGCTGATTTGTTGCGCCAATAATAATTAGACCAAATATGATCAAGAGCACGATAAAACCAATATTCTTAGCGTTTTTATTGCTAGGTTTACCTGGCTTGCGATTTGGGCGACGTGATTTTTTATCCATAGATGTTCTATTATACCCTTGTAATTATTTTTTGGCTAGCGCTCATACCCTAGGAGTGCCAAGTTATCGATTCCAACCCTCATTCGCACACCGAGCAATGCATCAAATTGTGCACCTGGCTTACCGATTTTCGCAGCTACAACCAGTCGTTCTAACGATTTTGTATCGAAAGCTCGTATGCCATGCGCCCGTAACCAAGCCGCCAAAATTTCTCTAGATACATCATGTGGCAATTGTATAAACCATTGACGATCAATCACTCCGTCGATCGAATGCTGATCAAGTTCATCAGCGAGCAATCCATCAAGTTCTGTATTAGCAACTCTGAGATTTTCAATAATACCCAGAAGCTTATGACGAGCTTCTTGATCAAAACGCGTAACAAGTCGCTGTCGAACATAATTGCGTAAATACGATTCGTCTTTGTTTGTACTATCCTCCCGCCAAGTCAGCCCCTGATCTTGGGCATAGGCGATCAGATCTGCTTTTGGAATATGCCTGATCGGTCGCTCTACGCCTTGCTGTGTACCCAACGCCGTCAAACCTTTACGCCCCGTACCCCGAACTAAGTTAATAATAGCTGTTTCTAGCACGTCATCTTGGTGATGTGCGGTGATGATCGCTCGGGCATTACTGGCCTCTGCAACTCTTTGTAGGAATTGGTAGCGAGCAACTCGAGCAACCGCTTCACTAGTCCCAGTACCAAGCCGTCCTTCATCATACACATACGGAAGTTGGTACTTGTAGGCCAGCTGGCCTACAAATTGTCGGTCTTCTGCAGAATCTTCTCGAATGCCGTGATCAAAATGTGCCACGGTTAGTTTTATATCTGTTTGTTGCTGCAAGTGGTGCAATAAAGCTACGGAGTCTACCCCGCCGCTTACTGCTAAAACATAGCCCCCCGGCTCAAGATCACTATTCATATATCTAATCTTAGCAAGCAACGCGTATTATGGAGATATGAAATCTGAATACCCAAAAGTTGGTGCAGCCGTTTTTATACTAAAAAATGGTAAGATTTTGATGCTCAAGCGCAAAGGTGCCCATGGTGAAGGAACTTGGGGCTTGCCAGGTGGGCATCTTGAGTTTGGTGAAAGCTGGGAAGAGGGCGTTCGTCGCGAAACAACCGAAGAAGTCGGAGTTATGATTGCCAATATACAATTCCTGGCAGTCACAAATGACGTTTTTGAGAAGGAAGAGCGACATTACGTTACGATTTTCATGACTGCAGACTGGAAATCAGGTGAATCAGTCATTCTGGAGCCAAATAGTGCTAATGAAATTGGCTGGTTCACCTATCAAACTATGCCCAAAAATGTGTTTTTACCAATCAAAAACCTGCGTAACACTTACCCAAACTTGATTATATAGATAAAGTATGTTATAATGAGTATATGTCTGGACGACTAGTGCTGGCATTGGCTGGACTTCCCGGCGTTGGCAAGACAACCCTTGGAAGTTTTGCAGAAGAAGAACTTGGCTTCAAAGTGTTCGACGGCAGTACTTCTATTCGGCAACGTGCTTCAGAGGATGGCGTGACTCTGACAGATCGTGCTTCTTATAATAACTTCTTCCGAAAAACCCAGATAGAACATGGAAAGGCATGGATATCTGATAGTATTTTGTCTCAGTCTGGTGACGTAGCTCAAATTGGGCTTAGGAATAAAGATGATGCTAAGAATATTCTCGCCATTGGAGGCATTGTAGTCGCACTGTACTGCCCTCCGGAAATTTGTTTTGAAAGAGTTAACAAAGATGATCCGAAGCAAAAATCAAACTTGGCAGAGTTTGTTGCAATGATAGACGAACAAGAAAGTATCGATGACTACGGATCCCATACCAATTGGGTGATGGAACATGCAACCGTTTCGATTGATGCTTCACGGCCCCTGACTCACACTAAAACAGCGCTTAGCCTGCTAGTTGACTACTATGCTGGGCAACAGATGTAATCCCTGATAGAATTAGGACAGAACGATAAAAAATAAATATGAATGAAATAATACTTTTTGCTGTGGGCCTTATTGTTGGTGCCATGAACTCGATTGCCGGTGGCGGCATGCTTATTGGCTTCCCTGTTTTGATTGCTACTGGTCTAACTCCCCTGATTGCCAATGCTACGAGTAGTATTATTGTACTGCCGGGCCAAATCACCTCAGCCTATGGTTATCGAAAATACTTACGAACTGTGCCACGTAGATACATACTTCTACTCATACCTTGTTTTATTGGTGGCGGAATGGGCGCACTACTTCTCAGGTCAACTCCAAGCGATAAATTTTCTGCACTAATTCCTTGGTTGATATTTATGGCCGTAATCTTATTTGTCTTTCAGCCATTCTTGCATAAACAGCTTAATAAACACCTGCACGGCCCGGCAAAGCACCGACAACGCATTCAGCCACTTGTTCTTATGGGTATAGCTATGCTTCCAATATCAATTTACGGTGGATACTTTGGTGCAGGTTATGGATTTGTGATGCTCGCTCTATTCGGTTTTACTCGTTTACACGATATGCATAAGATTAACGGTATGAAAAACTTGGCAGTCATCGCGGTAACTTCAGCCGGACTCATATGCCTGTGGACTAGTGGCCTAATCGATTGGCATCACGGCATATTTATGGCGGCAGGCAGCGCTTTTGGTGGCTACTATGGTTCTGTTGTTACTCAAAGAATGTCAAACCACGCTGTACGTGTTTTTGTTGCAGTAATCGGATTCGGCGGAGTGATTTACCTGGCACTCAACAGCTATTGATCTAGCTTTTAGCCGTGAATCATGCTATATTAACCCCTGTTGTCGACATAGTTTGCAACTAAGTCGGGGTAGCTCAGTTGGTTAGAGCGCAGGACTCATAAGCCTGAGGTCGCGAGTTCGAGTCTCGCCCCCGATACCACATAGTCTCTTCGCAGAAGAGGCTTTTTATTTTTCGTTACTTTTTCTTGTACGAATGAAGTAGTGCTGCAGCGGCAAGTACAATAGCAAAAACTGATGCGACGACCGGAAGTATGTTGTCATCATTTTTAGCCTGATTATCTGCGTCAGCGTTTAGGTATTCAGTAACTTTGGTTACTGAATACGGGCCATTTGCCTCACTTTCAGATTCATTTTCGGTTGGTTTCTGGTTCCAAGCAACTGTCGTGCCATCAGCATAAGTCTGGTAAGCATTCCATTGTAGGTCGGTAACCTTTTCTGGCACTAACGCACGGAAGGTAAAGTCATCACGCTGGCCTGCTGGAATTACACCGCCGCTCCAAGTAATCGATTTCACAATAGCATCTTCACCAGTGCCTGTTTTATCAACCGAAATAGTCCATCCTGGTTTTACAGTTGGAGTTACACCTTCTAAGCCACTTGGTATATCAAGTTTGATCCCTGTAACATCAATTTCTTTTTCGTTAGGTACGCTGACACTAAATGTTTCTCGCTCGCCCACACCAACAGTTGCTGGTGTAACTGACACATGCGCACTTGCGGCTACTGGCAGCAATAATCCAAAACCTACGATTGCTAATACCCAGTTTCTTAAACTCTTAATCATGATAACTACTCCTTTACGTTATTAGTGGTCCGTGAAACTCGATTTGATTTCTTATATCGCCCGCCATAACTAATACTGGTATATGCGAACATAGCCAGAATAATAAGGCTTCCTGCCGCAATAATGATAATTTCGCTGGAGGGGCGGTTTGAGGTTGAAGTACTACTTGCTGACACTCTTATCGGGAAGCTCATTTTGAAACTTTCAAATGCGCCTGACATGGAAGTACCTTGTAGTATGACGCGATAGGCTGCTGGTTTCTCAAAGGTTGCAGTTGCAAACCCTACGAGTTCTGCGCCTGAAGATGCTGGCTCAATTTTTGCTGTTTGTTCTGTCTGTCCGTTTTTCTGGATCAAAATCTCACATTTACATTTCGTGAGACTAAAAGTTTTTGCCTTATCCCTAAATGAAATACTGAGTTTGACTTGTTCTCCCGCAGTGGGATTATCGTCAGGAGGTATATGCAAGACTGCAGAGGTACCATTATCTTCTTTTAATACGTGCGCAGAAACTATGACTGGAATCGCAAACGCTACGAAGAATAAAACTGCAGTCTGCGCAATGAGAACATCTGAGAACTTCCTCATATTGATTGCGCCTGTCCTTGGTATTTTGCACTATCCTCTTGCTGGCTATATCTACTAAACGCATAGCCAAACGTTAAAACTAAAAATATAATGCTCGGGATGAGCGCTAATAATTGCCATTTTGTTGGTGATGGAGATCGAGTAAATATGGCTGCGATTTCTAGCCCAAATATTGTGACCGAAGCTATAGTAAGCGTAGCTATTACACCTGTCTGCAACGAGTGAGCACCAATCATAAATAGATGAAGAAGGACTAATAAAACTGCAAGATATACAAAACGGTGCAGACGGAACCACCAGACACCCAGCGTTTTCATAGCTATATCAAAAGAGGTAAAAGCCATTGCTAACAAGATTATGAGCGCGATTGCGCCTACCAAAAAAGAACGTTGATATTCATCGGGTAAACTGAATGGATTGGCAAACTTGAAGAGTGAGTTATAGACCAAGACTACGTGGAGTGTAGCAAACCAAGCCGCACCAACACCGAGTAATCGACGCGCGTCAAACATTAGGGATTTGCCGGTAGCATTTCTAAATAACTTATAAAATGGACCGATGGAGATCGCTGTTGCTAGCAATCCGAGCGACAACCACGCGTAAAACTCTTCGAGGCGTATTGCAAAGAGATTAGAACCGCCGTAACTAACACTTGCCCACCACCAGCCTTCGAGCGTCACAATAACAATTGCGATTGCAATGTATAACCGAACGCCGTGTCGCCAATGGCGCAGCGTTGACACGAAGTCTTTGGGCATGGAAAATCCTGTCTATTCAGTAACGGTGATCGTGGCTTTCATGTAAGGGTGTGGGGTGCAATGTACATTGTAAGTGCCAGCTTTAGTGAAAGTAAAGCTGTAGCTCTCGCCTTTTGCGAGTAACTCGCTGCTTGGTGCCTCAGCGCTATTGTTGTCACTCATAACATCATGCTTCACGCTGTCTTGATTCGTCCAAGTAACTGTAGTACCGACTTTAACTGTTATGTTCTTTGGACTATATGCGTAATCTTTAATCTCAACGGTATTTGTAGCTACTGCTGCACTCGTATCGGATGAGCCCGTACTTGAAGTTTGCTTATTACTGTCGTCTTGATCAGCGTCATTACCTGAAGTTGAACTATTTGACGAACTGCTTGATGGTGCTTCTGTCTTGCTGCTAGTGAGGGCGACTGCGCCACCTACCGCTAAGATAACTACGACAATTCCGATGATCGGGCCTTTTCTGTTCTTCATATAGTAACCTCCGTTATGTGTCTATAGTAACAAAGTTGGGCAAGATTCTCTCGAATCCGCCCAACTGATTGCCAGCTTCAGCTAGTTCTGGAATTTTGCTGGGTATTGCTTAACAATTGCACCAGCTAAGCTACTCATGATGGATTCCATGTGCTTATTAGCTGTTTGTAACTCTGCGTATTCATCAGCATACTTACCCTGAACATGATCATCAAACATTGCAGCTGTCATCTGGACGTGATCGCCTAAAGCTGTTTCAAGAGTTTTCTCATCAATGTTCGGATTCGCCTTAGCCAAGAACTGAGCTAGTGGCTTGGTGTACTGCGCTTCGATAGTGTCGAGTGCGGCTTTCTTGGCTGCCTCATCACCTGACTTATCTGCTACAGCGTATTTTACAAACTCATCTAAGTGGAGCTTCCATACTGAGTTAAAGGTAGTCTCAGCTTCCTTGCCATATACGCTGCCGACAGCAGCACCAATGTTATTACCATTTGTATACAGTGCCTTAGCCGATTCTGCGGCCGCCGGACTACCATCAAGAGCATCATCAACTGCTGTGTTAGTTAGTGACATATGCTCAACACCTAAGGTCACCAGGTTAGATCGAAGATCTGCTGCCTTAGTCATGCTTGTTGGTGGTGCGCTAGATGATTTATTTGTATCATCGTTATTCATCATCTTACCGACGGCAAAACCAACGAAGACGCCTACTATTACGGCAATAGCTATGAAAGCTACGTTGCCTGATTCACTTTTATTCAATTTCATGTACATCCTCCAGCTGCGTAGCTGTAATTAATAATTAATAATTTTAATTAAACTACTTAACTAATATTAAATAAGTTAGATTTATTACAGTTCGTTGTTTTAACGCTTTTTACTGATTAAACCGTCGTTATCAATAATAGTTGTTAAAACTCTGTGATATGTCTGTAGGTCTGCTTCCGTTAATCCGTTTAATAGCGCGGCAAGTTCATTATTGAGAGATGTCTCAACGTTTTTCGTAAATTTCTTGCCTTCAGGAGTTATAGCCAGTAACTTTGCACGAGCGTCAAACTGGTTCTGTACGCTTTTGATGATACCCTTACTCTGTAAATTTTGTGACATGGTGGTAATTAAAGGTGCTTTGACGTGCAACAAACGAGCAATTTCAACCTGACGAACGCCGTCTTGAGCTTCATGAATTATACCAAGCATTGACCAATAGGTCGGAGTAAGACCATACTGAGTGAGTACAGCATAGACGTGCTCGCGAAGTAATCGGTGAGCTTTCGTTTGGACATTGCCTGTGACGTAAGTTGGTAAATGCATATGAAGATATTATTAATTAAGTTACTTAACTATTATACACCCGAGGTAAAACCATGTCAACGACCCCTGTATCCAACACAACTCTAGCCAAACGGTTATTAGTAGGTGCGTGGAGTCTAAGCGCATTAGTTTCGGTGGTTGCGATAATCGCTTGGGGACAAGATTATCAGTGGAAACTAACACCGCTATCTGCTTATCAGCTTTTCCCCCTACTCGGTATCCTAGCTTTCAGCATCATGTGGTCACATTATGTGGCCGGCATCGTTCGAGAGTTCCTAGGTGTTAAAAAACAAGGCCTAAAAAATTACTTTGAATATACCAGCTATGCAGTACTGGCGTTGATTCTATTACATCCAGGCTTACTCATTCTGCAAAGGTTCCGCGATGGATATGGATTGCCCCCCGGCAGCTATGAATCCTATGTTGCCCCTGGCCTTGGCTGGGTAACAATACTGGGTAGTATTAGCCTGGTGGTATTTCTGGCATATGAGTTCCGTCGTGTGTTTGGTGATCGTAGCTGGTGGCACTTTGTAAAAGAGGCTGGTGACATAGCGATGTTAGCTATTCTCTATCATGGCCTACGTCTTGGTGGACAACTAATGGATGGGTGGTTCCGTACTGTATGGGTGTTTTACGGCCTAATCTTGATCGCTATCTTGGGGTATTATTACATCACCCGTTATTTCCTGAAAAAATCGTAACTAATATAAAAAGCCCTGATATCTCAGGGCTTTATATCTGTTCAAAGCTTAGAGCTTCTTTAGCAATCGATCGATCCCTAGTAGGCCTAGGTTAGATGTTGGTGCCAACTCAAAAGCTAATCCATTGCTTGCTTTCATTCTATGTAGCGTCCTTTTTTTATGTTTGTAAATTTTTGTTTTGTGATCACTAAACTACTACGTATTATACACCTATTTGATAATTTGTCAAGTAGTTAGTGTAATCACTGTTTGTTTTGTACGATCTCAATACCATCATACTGCCTGGCTTGATGGTGCATCAAGCAGTAAACGTTTGTTACGTTGTATTTTTTGCAGAACGTGACATTACGGCAAATATAACGAGTGCAGTCACGAAGAGAATCCCGCAAAATCCGATAGCCACAGCGTTAACTTGGTGTGTTGCTGCAGGAGTTGTAGTTGCTGTTTGGGTGGTAGCTGACGTGTTAGCAGTCAGATTTACTGTCGTCAGTGCATTGTTGCCGAGTGTTATTCCCCCACTACTATTGAGCAAGCTTGTCGCAGTGCCCGGCTGGACGCTGCCTGATTGAGCGGTCGTATTGGCCTCACCGACTGTTTGCGGTGTTCCGGTAGCAGATTGAGTGCCTGAGCCAGTGGTTGTATTTAAAGCCATTCTTCTATTGTAAAGCACTGAGCATAAATTCTGCCAACGATGTACAATGTCTGTAAGAACTATGCTAGAAACAACACACAAACTTATCAAAGATATCGGGCACAAGATTGGCCTAGATGACGAGGCTATCGAAAACCTGATTGCTGTTAACCAAGCGCATGTGTTCGATATCAAACTCAACAACGGAAAGACCTTTAAAGCCTACCGGGTACAACACAACAACAAGCGTGGACCATACAAAGGTGGCATACGCTTTCACCCAGAAGTTAATCTTGATGAAGTGACAGCCCTGGCAACACTCATGAGCTTCAAGACTGCAGCTGTTGGCCTACCACTTGGTGGCGGTAAAGGTGGAGTAACTGTGAACCCAAGAAAGCTGGACGATGCCGAGCTTGAGGAGCTAAGCCGCAAATACGTGGCATACCTACAACCACACATTGGGCCAGACAAAGATATCCCTGCCCCAGACGTAAACACCGATGGGCGAGTCATTGATTGGATGGTCGATGAGTACGAACAACTCACTGGCGATACAAGCAAAGCAAGTTTTACTGGCAAGTGCATCGCAAATGGCGGCAGTGAGGGTCGTGAAGCAGCTACAGGTCATGGTGGAGTTATTGTCCTACGCGAACTGCTTAAACATCTTGGAAAGTCAGACCAAGATATTACTGTAGCCGTACAAGGTTTTGGTAATGTTGGCTCATTCTTCGGTACAATCTCTGAGAAACAAGAAACACATTGGAAACTGATTGCGGCAAGCGATTCTGGGGCCACTATACATAACTCTGAAGGTTTGAGTTCTAAGAAACTCAGCGCATTCAAAAAGGATCGTGGACGGTTCAAAGATTACACGGATGCTGAAGTTTTATCAACTGACGCTATTATTGATCTCGAAGTCGATGTACTCGTTCTCGCAGCCCTCGGCAATGCAGTAACCGCATCAAATATGAAACAAGTTAAAGCCAAATATATTCTCGAACTCGCTAACGGACCAGTAGACGATGCCGCATATCACTACTTAGATGAAAATGATGTAGCTGTGATCCCAGATATTGTTGCAAACGCAGGTGGCGTCATCGTTAGTTACCTCGAATGGCTACAGAACAAGAGTGGTGAGCACTGGTCGGAAGAAAAAGTAAACGCACAGCTTCAAGATTACTTAGCAAAAGCCACTGCCGAGTTATATGAAACTGCAACAATTAAAAAAGTATCCTACAAAGAAGCGGCCTTTATAAACGCTTTTAAGAAACTCGCGGATTAAAAAACCGCCCGGTTAAACCGAGCGGTAAGAATCTATTTAAAGTTCTTTTACTTCTTGTGGCTATTCTGTCCACCAAGTTGTTTTGCTTCCATCGGTTGGGCTTGCGCACCCTTCTTTCCTGCTTCACTTGCACGCTGCGGATCATGTTTAAAATTACCGGAGCTTGTTTGTCCACCCTTGCGTGCTATCTCTTTCTGCTTTGCAGCATCCATTGAGGCAAAACCTCTATCACTCATTGCCATACGCATCCTCCTTTGTTACTTAACTATGGTAACTATACGGATGTGTTTGGTATCGCACAGTAAAATATGCTCTTGCGCAGGTGTGATACTACTACTTCTTAAGAGGGTTAACCGCGGTGCTTGGTCATAAGCCGCAGATTGGCTAAATACATCTCTGCATTGAGCGCAGGATGAGACATAAGATAGGCTTTATGCTTCTCGACAAATGGTATTAAGTTGTCTGGATATAACGTTAGGTTCGGGCTATAGCTAGAGTCTGTATTATAACGGCCGTCTTTTACCATCTCAAGGAGTTCTTGTTCGATATGAACCCCTTCTTCGGTGGTAAAAAACTGACTACGGGTTTTTGGTGCAGACATATTAAACCTTTGGCTTTTTAGGTTTCTTGATCTCTTTGCGGCCTTTGTCTTTCGACATGGTGGTCTCCAATAGTTGGTAGCCCAGTAGAAGCCTTCGTGGCAACTCCTCGCAAGACAGTGGACGTAACAGATAGTCTCGTTACTTCGTATTATACCCTCATCAGGGGTAAAAACCAAACAGAGCCCTCGTATGGGCTCTGTTTTTCAGCAATTTAGCAACTACTATTTTGCAGAAAGCGCTTTTTTGCCATCATGTGCTAAAGCAACCATGAGGGGTCCGGTAATCAGTGCGTATACTCCGAGGATCCAGACAAATGCCACACCGCTTGCCGCAGGCTGCATCAATAGAACGACACCGGCAACACCGGCAACGAGGCCACCGAGCACCATGAATGTCTTGTATGATGCGCCACCTTCACCAAAGATACCTGCGAAGATATCAAATAGTCCACGTACGATGAGTGCTAGACCGATCAGTAAGACCAACGTAGCAAATGTTACGAGTGGGTGGCGAAGTAAATACACACCTATGCCCAGTTCGAATAAAGCAACCAAGATTACTAAGACTCGAGCCCATAGCGAATCAAGGTCTTTCATGTTGGTTAGACCGCCGATGAGGCCTACAACGCCAGAAACCAAGATAAAAGCACCAAACAAATATACGATTGTAACGAGTGTAATCCCTGGCCAAAATACTGCTGCAATTCCGAAGGCAATAGCTGCCATTCCGCGTATTGCTAACGCTCCCCACATGTCTTTGAGTGTTGACTCGTCCATCTTCGTTCTCCTTGTTAATATAATGGTAATTAAATACCTTCATGTAACTTCTGTCAAACGCAACAGTGACGAGCAGTATCCCGCTCTTTGAATATTTGCTGTTGAACTATGACGCTTTGCTGGCTGAGAATGTCGTTAGACTATTTGCTCAATGTAGTTAGCGGTAGGATCGCTTTGTTTGTGACCGTAATCAGCAAAGTTTAATTTGGATGGAGTGATGCGTAGGGGTATGTAATTGCCTTCGTGAACTTTTGTAAGCGGAGGCCTCCAATTATGATCCTCTTTTGGTTTAATAGCTGCTAGTTTATCAAAGACGACATCCATGTATTCCTTGATAGGTACTTTTGAAATTGTTCCTACTAACTGCACTGTGGTTTGGGTCTCTTCATCCGCAACCGTTAGTGCTACTTGAGGCGTTGCATCTAGATTCTGAAATTTACGTGTTTCTGCGCGTGTCGCAAAATAGAAATTTAGATCAGCATCTACAACATAATAAATGGCAGCACCCCACGGCGAACCATCAGCTGAAACTGTTGATAAGACACCCATAGGATGTTGCTTTAAAAAAGTGTGAACCTTAATATTTGTGTGTGGAGGTTTTGTATTCATATATCCATCCTAACTGAGTAGCGCTCCACCGTCCACTACAATTTGGCTACCGGTCATGTACGAAGACATCTCTGAAGCCAGGAACAATACAACTGAGCCAATCTCATCAGGCTCACCCATACGGTGCATAGGAATTTTTTGCAAGAAATCCTGTGTAGGGCTTGTTTGATTTTCAGAGCTCGCAGCTCCCATTGCAGCCACCCCTGGAGTCGCTATCCCCCCGGGGGCTACGGCGTTCACCCAAATGTTATGAGGGGCTAATTCTAGCGCTGAGTTCTTAGTAAAACCCCATACGCCGTGTTTTGAGGCATCATAGTGTGCCAGCCCAACCATTGAGGGGTGGAGCGCATCGATTGAAGTTATATTGATGATCTTACCCCCTCGCTGCGGTTTCATAATTTCAGCGACGTGTTTGGTGGTTAAAAAGACACTTTTGAGATTTACGTGCATCACCTTCTCGAATTCATCCGAACTCATTTGTGCAACAGGTGCTGGCGGGAATATACCGGCATTATTCACCAGGATGTCTACCGAACCGAACTTTTCAACACATGTAGCGATCATTCTTTTCACATCGTCTTCATCTGCAACATCGGTATGTACGACTTCGACGGTGTAACCTTTATTCGATAATTCCTGTGCTGATTTTTGTGCAGCTTGCTCGTCCATGTCAGCGATGAGCACCCTGGCACCTGCTTCTGCAAGCCTTTCTGCAATGCCGTATCCAATGCCTTTTGCTGCCCCCGTTACTATTGCTGCCTGCCCGTCCAAGTTTAATGCCTGTTTATGCGACTTCATGACACGCCTCCTTAGGATATTGCTTTGGTTTTATTTCGGAATGTGACTGCTTCAACGGCATCAACAAATTTTCGGGCACATTTACTGTTAAATGTCCTGATCTCGATATCGCCTTCTGCGGTGTGGAGAGTTATTGTTCCGGCAATCGCTATTCTGCTATATGCAATTGCGCTAATCACTGCGTATTTGATCTCATCGCACATAACAAATAACGGTTTCTTGTCGATTAAGAGCACTCTCCGATCGGTTGCGACAATTAAACCACGTCCCACGGTCACTGATCCTTCGGTGCCGCCGAAAGCATTTGTTCGGGTATACTTACCATAAACAATACCAACAATTTTTTCGTTTTCGCTGAGAGCTTCTGGCAAATAATGCGTTTCTGGTAGCCGCAAATTGTACCAAACAGCACCGAGGCTTCTGAGCGTGTACTCCAACCTCATACTGTCCATTTTATTACTCATTTCAACTCCTTCACTACGTCATACTATAGACCTACTCTGCAAATAGAGCGATGTTACTATACGGCTCCTCCCATTATCGCAAAACTACCTAGCGAATTATGCGACGGCGAGCGTAGTTTTGGGCAATAATCTGAAAGATGAACATCAGCAATGGGCCACCAGCTTTTAATCCAGCGGTTGTTGATGAACCTTTTGGTTGTTTACTAAAATAACGTCGAGTTGCAAATTTGAATAGCGCAATCGCAAAAGTTACTGCGCCGTAGCGCAACATAATCTTAAAAAGTATGGCCATGTGTAATTCCTATTTAACCTACCCATACTGACATAGAAAAGCTCGTTAATCTGTAAAATAATCTTCGTCTACGACTGACTCTTAGAGGTATACTGCTGTGATGAGTGAAATACACAGCCCGCACCCAGAAGACCAGCACAAATCACACAGATCAAATTGGTTGCGAGCCTCAGTGCTTGGCGTGAACGACGGCATCGTATCTACTGCTAGCTTGATGATTGGTGTTGCTGCTGCCCAAGCCAGCGATACCGCGATACTGACTGCAGGTATTGCTGGTCTAACTGCCGGGGCACTGTCTATGGCTGTTGGTGAGTACGTATCAGTCAGCTCCCAAAAGGATTCGGAACGTGCCGACATTGCTATCGAGCGAAAATCTTTAGCAAACAATCCCGAGGGTGAACTTGAGGAACTAGCCCATATCTATGAACACCGAGGTCTCGACGCTAAACTTGCAGCACAAGTTGCGCAACAATTACACGCTCACGACGCTGAATCAGCGCACCTAAGAGATGAGCTAGGTATCAATAGGGATGGCTTATCCAACCCATTGCAGGCGTCACTCGCGTCTGCCGTCGCCTTCTCTGCAGGCGCAATAATCCCAATACTCGGCGCAGTGTTTGCGACAGAAAATACCAGTACCTGGGTTATCGTAATTTCGTCATTGGTCGCGTTGGCAATATCAGGCGCAATTGGTGCCTATCTCGGTGGTGGGCACAGGCTCAGAGCAGCCAGCCGCGTATTCTTTGGTGGTGGTGCGGCCATGGCCATTACTGCCCTTATCGGCCACCTTGTTGGCAAAAGCCTATAGACCTAGCTTTTACCATTGCCCTATAAAGAGGAGGTGTGCAGGGTACTTTTCCTAGCTATTTTTGGGAATAAAGTCGTTTGATTAAAAGTCTCAACTTCCGTTTCGCTGATTGTCCCAAAACCCTGCTCTACTAGTTGGAGATACGATAAAGGCAATATAGCATCGTTTTTATGCTCCGCTAACGTCTCGTATTTATTTAAGCCCACATAGGTGTATATGTTTCCTTCAAGATTGAGTGAAAGTTCATCCGTAATTTCTATTCGCTCGTAGTGATTTTCTCGTTCATCCATGCGCCGAATGTCATCCCTGGAAACTTCAAAGATAACACCGTTAGGATTTGTCGGTTCTTCACCAGCTCTGGGACGCCGTACATTCAGAGCGACAACGTGCTTAGGCACTGTTCGATCTGGCAATAATTCAAACCGACGAATAGTACTTGTGTTATCGAGCACGACAGTCCAGTCCCTTATCCAGCCGCTTAAAGTCGCCGAGTGAAGTTCGCCTGGATCACGTTGTAGTGTTTGCGTAATACTTGGTCTGCTTACAAGGGAACCGTAACCAAAAATATACTTTTTATCTGCCATTTATTGCCTCAGTTTACCATGTAAATACTGACGACGCGACAAGCAGGACATTTAATCGAACCAGGTACTGATTGCGTCAAGATAGGCTTGTTTTTCTTCTTCTGGTGCGTCGATTTTGAATGAATGCTTCCAGCCTTTTGCAAGATAGGTATCGGCCTTGAGAACTCGAGCGTACGTATCAGTTGTCTCTTTTGGTACGTAATCATCTAGCTCATGTCGAACAACAAGACTCCGCCCTGTAAATTTTGAAGGCTCTGAGAGTAATGGGTGTGTGTCTAAGAATTCTTGGTCTTCGCGATATCTTCGTTCGTGCTTACGATCAATGTCTTTGTTGAGACTGTAGAAGTCTTGCGGGGTATAGATTGCCGGAACCCGCAACACTAAACTATCAAAATCGAGATACCCGGTTAGTTGCATTGCCAAATAGCCCCCATAGCTATTCCCAATTACTCTAATTTTTGCTTCGGGATAATTTTGCGTAATCCGATCAAAGGCCGTGATAACTTCCAGAAAATGTTGGGCAGGTCGAATCTCCATAGCATCAAACGGACTTTCGCCATGCCCAGAGTAATCGATAACGAGCGCCGAAGCACGAGTTTTTTCAACCATATGCCGAGTCAGAGTTTCT
>Ga0105047_10010612_pt1 | contig 15033 bp, 17 predicted proteins | sample MAT04_FD_78384 | JGI IMG/M metagenome (GOLD analysis project Ga0105047, IMG submission 78384) | Freshwater microbial communities from Lake Fryxell liftoff mats and glacier meltwater in Antarctica - MAT-04 (megahit assembly) | ecosystem: Environmental > Aquatic > Freshwater > Ice > Liftoff... | reverse complement strand
GCCCCGTGTGGGAGGCGAACCACGTCTGGCTGATCTTCGTGATCGTCATGCTTTTCACCTGTTTCCCGCGAGGCTATGTCCCTCTGACGACCGCACTCTTCGTGCCGCTGCATCTGGTTTTGTTCGGCATTATGCTTCGCGGGGCATCCTTCGTCTTTCGCGGGTATGGGAAAAGCGATCCGCACGGCTCGATCTGGGCCCGCGTGTTCGGCATCGCCAGCATCATCTCGCCGCTGCTGCTGGGTATGTCCTTCGGGGTGCTGACCGCAGGCGATATCCGTGTTGAACCAGACAGCCGGGTGCAGTTCGACAGCAATCTGCCGTGGCTGCAGGCGTATCCTCTCACGTGCGGGCTGCTGGCGCTCTCGAGCTGCGCGTTTCTGGCAAGCGTCTTCCTGCTGGTGGAAACCGAGGGAGAACTCCGCGAGGATTTCAGACGGCGCGCCATCCTCTCCGGCACCGCCACAGCCGCCGTCGCAATTTTCACACTGTTCATTGCCGCAATGCACGCGGAATGGTTCTTTGAGCAACTTACGCAGCCCAGGGTGCTGCCGATTCTCGTGGTTGGCGGTCTTCTGTTTATCGGCAGCGCAGTCTCCGTCTTCGCCCGCTTCTACCGCACTGCCCGCGTGATGGCCGTCGGGCAGACGATCCTCATGCTCCTGGGATGGGCCGTGGCGCATCGCGGCTTCATGATCTACCCGGACGTTTCACTTACCCAAGCCGCCGGTCCCATTGCGACGATCCGTTTCCTTCTTATCGCCGTGCCGCTTGGTATGATCGTCCTTCTTCCCTCGCTGTTCCTGCTATTCCGAGTTTTCAAGAGCCGGCTGCCAGGGGCGGGGTAAGCAAGCGGAAGAGGTTTGAGGATTGCGCCATCGTTTATCATCCATCCTCTTTGCCTGCCGCACTTCCCCCCTCCAGCCGCAAGCAAATTGACAACCCTGCCTCCATCCCCGAAAACTTCCGCATGGACGCACAACTCGATGGGTTGAAGTACGACGCGAACGGCTTGGTGCCGATTGTCGTGCAGGATGTGGTGAACGGCGAGATCCTGATGCTGGCGTGGGCGAATCGCGAGGCGCTCAAAAAAACCGTGGAGACTGGGAAGGTGCATACGTATAGCCGCTCACGCGGGAGACTGGCGCTCAAGGGCGAGTCCAGCGGGCATTTTCAGTTGGTCCGGGAGATACTCACCGACTGCGATAAAGACGCCGTGATTGTCAAAGCAGAGCAGATTGTCGCCGCATGCCACGAGGGATATAGAAGCTGTTTCTACCGGAAATATGAACCGGGCGCCCCCGACTGGAAGATCATCGCAAAACCGGCGTTTGATCCGAAAACGGTTTACTCGAAGTAGTCATCCAACCGCGCGGGCAAAGCACTATCGTGGGAAAACAGATTGCTAATTCCGCCGCACCCGTGCTGCCCACCACCAGCCCGCTGGCAACTGCGTGCGCGTGGGGATACTTCGTCCTGCTGATCACCTGCTTTGCCATCTTCTATCTCGGGGGAAGTGCTGCGGTCGTCGCGGGGCAGGAGATGAGCCTTCCGAAACTCGTCTTTACGATCCTCAACTTCGGCACGCTCACCGGGTTTCCCACGACCACGAATTACACTACCGATCTGAAAATCCCCGGGCAGATCCTTGCACTACTGCTGACGCTTGGCGGAACACTATACAGCCTCATCGTTGGCGGGACGGCAGCGGTAAGGATTCTGAAGCTGCCTTACAGCGACAGGCAGGTGTGCCTCTTTTCAGTTGTGCTGACAGTTCTCGCGACGATTGCCGGATCAGTTTTCCTGGTGCGAGGCGATCAAACATTCCTTGCCTCCATCTTCCAGGCAGCCAGTGCCTTCGGGAACAGCGGCGCGTGGATCGGTGTTGAGCCGGCGCTCGACGAATGGCAAACCTGGCTGGTGTTGTTGCCGCTGGCACTGCTGGGCGGATTCGGACTGCCGGTGCTGATCGAAATGCTCTGGCCGCGTAAAGGGAGGAAGTTGTCGCAGCACTCGCATCTCACGCTATCGCTGAATGCGATGGTTATTGTCATTGGCGCGGGTCTGCTGCTTTCGCTGAATTGGCCGGACAAGATGCTCGGAATGGGTTCGATGCGAACGCCTTTCCTGCAGGCAGTCAGCGGCACCATCCAGACGCGCAGTGCGGGTCTGCCGCTTTATTTCATCACGCCTGAATTCTCACGTGCCGCCCATCGCATTTTGATGTTGCTGATGCTGATCGGCGCCGGAACAGCAGGCACTGCCGGCGGACTGAAATTGACAACCATGTACGTTCTCTATCGCGGCACGCGCGATTCACTCTCCGGCAGATCGCCGGGCAGAATCTTCGGCGTCGCGATGACGTGGCTGGTAATTCTGCTGGGGATCATCCTGCTTTGTCACATCAACTTGCTGAGGCAGGTTCCGGATCTTGATGCAGACCGGCTGCTGATGCTGTCGGTCAGCGCGGCGACGAATTGCGGGTTGGCGCACGACAAGGTGTCGCTCGCTCAATCGGGATACAACTCGCTCTCCATCACGATGCTGCTTGGACGAATCGTTCCCCCGATGATGCTATGGTGGCTGGCGCAGACAACGCGGGATGCGGACGTCTGCGTTGGGTGACTGTCGGGCGACTGAACTGCAAGTGCCGGCGACACAGAACCTGGGAAGATCAATCCTCGTCTCCGCCGACGTTCGCCTGAATTCCTTCTTCCTTCAGATATCTTTCGACATGGCGGTCCAATTCGCTAAGTCCGCCAGCGCAATTCGCGCGGGTGACGCGGTCGATCAACTCGTCGGTCCAGGCTTCTTCCTCAACCTGCTCGTTAATAAACCAGTGGAGGAGCACCTGCGCAGGATAATCCCCTTCACGCAACGCAGCTTCGAAGCAGGCATTCACCCCGGCGGTATTGGCTTGTTCCATCGCCTGCGCGTGCTGCGCGACATCAAGCAGGGACGCGAAAGTTGACCGCGGCTCGGGAATGGCGGCAAACTTAGGTGCGACGGCACGATCCAGCAGGTGGTCAATAAACTTCTGAGCGTGTTCCCGCTCCTCGGCTGCCTGCTTGCTGAAGAAGCGTGCGAACCCCTTTAGGTTCTGATCATCACACCACGCTGCCAGCGTGAGGTACGCATGGGCCGCGCTCAACTCATGATTGAACTGCCGCTGAATTTCGCTGGCAACTTCGCTCTTGATCGCAATACCAGGCATCTTGAATCTCCACTAGAACTTCGTCACAAGGCACGCTCTGCAAATCAACACCTGCAATCTTTATCAGATTGCGAAGTACATCACAAATCATGCGATGCTGGGCAAGGTCAAATGGGGTTAGAGTCAGGCGAAGCGGCGCGCATTCACCCGGCTGCTTCGATCCGTGCAATTTTTGCCAGCCGCTCGAGATGCCTGCCGCCTTGGAATTCGGTCGCCAGAAAAATCTCAACGATTTTGCGGATCTGATCTTCCCCGAGAAGGTCTGTGCCAAGGCACAGCATGTTGCAGTGATTCTTCTCGCGCGATTGCCTTGCGGTGAGTTCATCGTGGGCGAGCGCAGCCCGCACTCCATGCACTTTATTCGCAACAATTGACATGCCGATTCCACTGCCGTCGAGGAGGATGCCGATTTCGAAGTTGCCCGTTGCCACACCACGGGCGGCAGGAGCGGCGAAGTCGGGATAGTCGCAACTGGCTGTGGATTCACAGCCAAGGTCGGTGACCTCATGCCCCGATCTCCGGAGGGAAGGCAACAGCTTTCGCTTGGCGTCGAAACCCCGATGGTCGCAAGCGATCACAACTTTCATTGCAGCATCCTTCTCTAACGGTTCACTCACGATGTCTTCTTCAGGACAGTGTCTTCCAGCCGCATCTCGATCAGCGAACTGAGTTCGCCGGCGAGTTTCCGGTAGGCTGCTTCGTCGCTGCCGATCGGGTCTTCGATATCGCCTTTCGGATCGAGTGTGAAGGTCTTTTCAGAGGCGGATGGTACCAGCGCCTTGACCGCATTAGCATGCCCGCGCCCCATGGTGAAGATGACGTCGGCTTGGTGGATCAATTCAACCGACAGCAGGCGGGAACGATGTTTTGACAGATCGCCGCCAAATGACTTCACCGCCTCTTCCGCTGCCGGCGTGGCGCGGGAGCCGGGCATGGCGTAGGATCCGGCGGAAAGGACGCTGTAACCGCGATCCTCCAATTCGCCGGGCGCGAACTTCAACTTTTCTGCCAGCACCGCCCGCGCGATCGCCTCCGCCATCGGGCTTCGGCAGGTGTTTCCGCTGCAGACGAAAAGCACGGTTGTCCGGAGCATGCGTTCAAGGATCCTATCGTCGTACACGCCTGTGCGGATGACTTTGTATCGATCCGCGCCTATGTGGACAATCGTCGATGGCTTGCCAAAACGTGTCGGACCGGCGTCCAGGATCAGATCCACCTTGTTGGTGATTTCATCGCCCAGTTGATCCGCGGTGGATGCCTGCGACGAGCCAAGGCGGGTGAAAACGACCGGCGCCCCGACACGCGAAAGGGTGTCCACCGCAACGATGTCGCTTGGGTGGCGAAGTGTGATTCGCGCGCCGTCATAAATATCCGATTCCTTCACGCCAAGTTCGCGTCCCACCGCCGCCCTTTTTTCCGGACTCACATCAAATTGCAGCGCAACCGGTCCAGGCCAGAGCTTACTGATGACTCGCTGGGCGTAGTCGGTGGTAGTGCCGATGAAGCGAATTGCCTCTTCCTTGCGGGCGATATGAACGGTGAAGGCACCGCCTTGCTCGCCCCGGATGTCCCGCAATCGATCAAGCCCGCCCGCGGGCTTCAGCACCGCCGCCGCGCCATAGACGGTTTCCGTGGGCAGGACGACGACGCCTCCCTTGAGAAGCGTCTCCGACGCCTGATTGATCACTGCGTCATAGTTGGTCGACTCATATATCTGTACAACATCTGCAGGCATGACGGGATTATTGGCGGGGCGATGAGCAAACACAAGGCAGCGGAAAATGTGACGGAAATGTAACAAAGGCAAAGGACGCAGAGTTGAATCTGCGTCCTTTGCCCGATGCGCCATCACGCGGCGATTGGCCCGCGGAAATCTGTTCTGTCATAGACACTATTGCGGCTGCGCGGGTGGATTATCCACCGGTGCATCCGACGACGCGGGCGGCGGCGCGACGTCTGCGGGTTGACCTACGATGGGATCGGCAGTGGTTGTGCCCGGAGTTGCCGAAGCTGTCGGAACCGTGGGTGCAGTTTCCATAAACTCTTCGTCCGGCTGATCGATATACACGTCGTCCAACTCAGTCGCGTCCACGTCATTTCGCAGAAGCATGTAGATGATTGTTCCGGCAGAAAAGTAGAAGCTGATGGCAAACGCACCAAGCATCGCAACAACCAACGACACCCAAAGCCAGATGAAAAATGCGCCGATTGCCTGTCCGGGACCGAGGTCAAAAAAGTTTGGCCAAAAAGAGAGATACTGTGTGCCCCGTTGCGCCGGAAGCATCACGTTGAAGGCGCTCAATCCGGTGGCGGTTTCACGGGCATATGCCCAGGCGCCGCTGGAACGTTCAGTCACCCGCAAGAGAATGTAGATGAAGAACCGTACGAAGATGTAGCAGATCGATCCGTACAGCAGTGCGACAGCGGTATAAAACGCAAGCTTCCACGGGCGAGCATACAAGTAGCTGAAACTTCGGCTGATGGCGTCGAAACTGTCTGAACCTTCAACTGCGATGGTTGGATACATCAACCCGCTTCCACCGATCCATCCAAAGAAGACCAGCGTAATCAGGAATCCGCCGAGCAGGAAGAGTATGAAACCCACGCCGACCGCGATCGGACCGACAAAGGGGATCAACGAAACCATTCCAAAGACTGCCATCACCACCGCAATCGCCAGCACGATGATCAATGGGATCAGCGGCGCGGAGAAGAAGCTGAGAAATTTCGAGGTGGAGAATCTGAGCGCCTGGCGGATGGAGATTTTCTCATCGCGGGCCACATGCACCGCTGCGATGCGTGCGATGGCGCCGCCGAACACCGCCCAAACCGCCAGCATGTAAAGAGAGCAGATGCTGAAGAAGACCGGATGTTTCCGAACCGCCCACACTGGACCGTCGCTGAGGAAGCGCCGTAGCTTCGCGGTCACGCCGCTGGTTTGAATCCATTCGCCGGCGCGAACCGAGCTAACGACTTCATCGGTGGCGCTGAGCTGATGGTCTATAAAGGTGTCGAACAGGCCACGCTTCATCAACGCGCGAACGCCCTGCCATTCTCTGTTGGCGTCGACACGAGCGGCAAATTTTGCTTCCTCCAGAACATGACGGTCCTGCTCTGTTTTATTCGGAGCGTCGTTGTATCGCTTCTCGGCGACGGTGATCCGATTATCACGCGTGGCTTTGATGGCAGCCTTCAGGTCTCCGTAGTCCGCATCGGGCTTTAGCCAGCTATACCTGGCGCGATAGGCTGTAAGCTGTTCCTGCCGCGTCTTCTCCAAATCGCTTAGGCTTTGGGTGAAACCCGCGGACGTATTGCCCAGCGCCCCAAGCCCTGAATAGAGATCCGGCCAGATCTTGCCGCTCGACAGAGACGCGGGATAACCGGAATTGGTGTAGAGGTCGATCTCGGTCACATCACCCGTAACGCTCGGGATCGCCTGGTATTTTTCCGGCCAGATCCAGTCAAGCGCCCGCCCACCGGCGTAGATGAGGAAGATCGCAAGCAGCGCAAGGATCAGCTTGGATGGATGAACGGCAACACGAAAACTGCGAAAGATAAGCGTGAAGGGAAACAATGCTCGCCAGTCGACTGCCTTCACCACGTGCGATTCATCGGCCATAACTTTGCCTCTTTCCTTGGTCGTTCGAAATGGTCAGCGAAAGGAATGCCCCTTCGCACCGAAATTACCGGATGCATTATATGAGGCGGCTCGCGGGGTTCAAAGCGGATGCAGCGGGAAAGATCAAAGGGAAGGATCAACCGAATTCACTTCATCGTCGCGCGGTTCAATCTCTTCGACAACCGGAATTTGGTATTTTCCGCTCAGCCAGCGACCGAGATCGATGAGTTTGCAGCGGTCGGAACAGAATGGGAAATAGCTGGTCTCATCGTTGACCGGTTCGGGGGACTCGTGTTTGCAGATGGGGCAGATCATAACAACACCGGCAACGCCGCGAAAAACGCGGCGACACCCTATTCTTTCGGCTTCCTGGCAGATTTGTCAGCTTTTGCAGGTTCAACCTTCACCTTGGGTTCGGCGGCAGGTTTTCCTTCCGCGGCGGGTTTCGCATCTTTCGATGCTGCTGCATCCGCAGGTGTTCCGGAATCCGCTTTGGCAGAGTTCTTATAGCCTTCAGAGCGGTAGTCGGTGATGTAAAAACCGCTGCCTTTGAAGATCAATCCAGCGCCCGTGCTGATGAGCCTCTGCACCTTGCTTTTTCCGCACTCGGGACATTTCTTGATCGGCGCAGCAGTGATCGACTGGAATTTTTCAAACCGGTGCTTGCAGGCGTTGCATTGGTATTCGTAGGTTGGCATATCACTCCCGGCAACGTGTAAAGGAACGCGTCACTGAACTATTCGTTCGCCTTCGACACCACCACCGCCGCCGGTCGCAACGATCGACCGTTGAAGAAATAACCCTTCTGATAAAGCTGCGTCACCGTTGGTTCGGCGTATTGTTCACTTGGCTCCTGCATCACCGCCTGATGCTGAGTTGGATCGAAAAGAGTTCCTGCTTCCGGCGCCAGGATTTCAACCTTGAACTGCCTCAGCACATCCATCAGTTGATCGTGTACAAGCTGCAGGCCCTTTTGCATGGACGCGGAATCGGTGGTCACAGGATCGATCAACAACGCGCGCTCGAAATTGTCAATCACGGGCAGCAGCGACTTGATGAGATTTTCATTCGCGTACATTAGACGCTGATCGAAATCCTGCTCGAGGCGCTTACGCGAGTTGGTGAAATCTGCCTGAACGCGGGCGAGCTTCTGATAAAGCTGATCGCGCTCGGCTTTCAGTGCGGCTGAATCGGCAATGCCTTCGGTGGCTGGTTCAATTTCGATGTTTTCTTCGTTGGTCTCTGACATAACTACTCTCTATCTGATCATTGAAGCGATATCCGGCTGAATCAACGGGTCGCGCCGATTTACGAACCGATATCTTATTCGCCCTTCAAGCGATCTTTGAGTTTATCCATAAAGCCCTTTTTGTGCGGCATTACGGCGACATCTTCCTCGATTGCGGCATATTCCCGCAGGATCGCTCTCTGCTTTTCAGTAAGCTTTCGCGGGATTTCCACGAGAATCTGGACGATCTGATCGCCGGTGCGATTGGATCGAACATTTGGAAGCCCCTTGGCTTTGAGCTTGATGATCTCGCCGTGCTGCGTGCCGCCGGGGATTTCAAGTTTCTCGGTGCCCTTGAGCGTCGGCACTTCAACCGATGCGCCCAGCGCCGCCTGCACAAAGCTAATGGGCACCTGGCAAACGAGATCATCGTTATGCCTGGAAAAGATCGAATGGGCCTGGACAGCGATATAGACGTGCAGATCGCCTGAGGGTCCACCCGCTTCGCCCGCTTCGCCTTCGCCCGCGAGTCTCACTGCCTGACCTTCATGCACACCGGCGGGGATCTTGATCTTGACGGATTTCTTTCTGAGTTGACGTCCCGTACCGCCGCAACTGTTGCAGAAGTCTTTGACAACTTGCCCCCGCCCACGGCAGTTGGGACAGGTGGTGACCATGCGAAACATCCCGCCAAAACCCTGCTGAGCAACCTGCCCGCGTCCGGCGCACTGCACGCAGGTGACAGGCTGGCTTCCGGGCTTTGCTCCGGTGCCGCTGCACTTGTCGCAATGATCCTGTTTTTCGAAGTCGATGGTTTTTTCAACGCCAGTGGCGACTTCCTGCAGTGTCAGTTCAACCTGCGTTTCCAGATCAAACCCGCGGGCCGCGCGTTGTCCCCCGCCCCGTTGCCCGCCGCGTGCACCACCGAACGCGCCGCCGAAGATGTCCTCGAACATCGAGAAGATATCGCCGACATCCATATGCGAAAAATCGTGCTGGCCGTTGACGCCCGCATGCCCGTGCGCATCGTATCGCGCACGTTTTTGCGGGTCAGAAAGCACTTCGTACGCTTCAGCACATTCTTTAAAGCGCACTTCCGCATCATGATCCCCGGGATTGCGATCCGGATGATACTTCATCGCCAGCCGGCGATAGACGCGCTTAATCTCCTCGCCATCCGTGGTGCGGGTGACGCTGAGGACTTCATAATAATCACGTTTCGTGTGTGCCACGGGCATCCTGTCCGTTTCCTTAAATCAGGCTCTCTCAGGTTTCGTAAATTCGAACAGACCACAGGCAAAATACGAATCGGCATACTGCCTGTAATCCGCAGCCTCGATCAATGACCCCGCATCATCAACTGCTCCAAATGAAACCAGTTGCAGCCGGTCAAAGGCTTTCAGGATCGTCTCGGGATTGAATACGCGATGAGCGTTAAACTCAACCCGCTCGCGACCGATCGGTGTTGAGAAATACAGTCTCCCGCCAATCCCAAGCACCCTCTGCATCGCCTTCATTGCCGCGAAACATGCATTTGGGTCCACCGGGTCTGTGTAGCGTCCCAACCCGAAGTGTTCGATGGCATGGAGGCACGAGAGTGACTCAACGCTGTCAGCAAGGATTCCATCCAGATTCGTCGCGTCCGCCTGCCGGAATGTCACTCCGGGAATCGTGCTGCTCAGCGGGCGTATGTCGATGACTTCAACGGGCATGAAAACCAGCACGTGTGCAATAAAGCCATCGATTCTAGAGCCAATGTCAATGTGTCTCGATGGACGCGCCTGGAGAATCTTTCGGGCGGCCCAGATGTCCTGGTAGAAATAGTGCCCACCGGCACTGCCAGCGTCATCGAAGTAATCCGCAAGAAACGGCTTGGCATTCGACCACCGAAATCCGAAATTCCCGCCGTTGGCCGCCGACTTGTATTTCCGGACATCAGAGAGATACCGTGGCACGCCACGGAGGGTCCGCGCCATACGCACCGGATCGAATCCTGCGAGTCGGCTGAGATTGTAGACCTTGCGCAAAGCGCCCATTACTTCTCCGGATTGGTCGTTCTCCTACCGCCCGCCGCAACACTGGATTTAGCGGCTGCCTTCCGCTCTTTCGTATACTTCCATCACGGCCGCTCGGGTTCACCTTCGGCAAAACGGGTGATTGCGATGAAAGTATCAAGCATGCAGGGGTCGTGCCTTTGATTAGTCTTACGACACAACCGCTCGAATAGCTCGTAAGGGTCTTTGCCGACCAGATCGGCGGGCTTCCTGATACCGATCAGCCGCAAGTCACCCGCGACGGCGCGGCCGACGTTCATCAGGTCTTCCAGCTTTTCCGGTAGAACTTTGTCAATCCGAGTTGTACATGCCTTCGGCTTCATCCGTCATTCGTGGTTGCAGCTCCCGCGACACTTCACGTCCTGAAACTCCGCGAGGCACGAGAACACACTTCGATTGCTCGTTGAGTGTCTTCGTGCCTCCGCGAATGATTTCCTGAAACATGTCCGCGTAAAACGCTCCGCAAGCGGAGCCGCTAAACGAGACACCTTGCGATGCCCTTACACCACCGCGCCGGTTACCGGGGTAAATTCACCCTTCTTTTCCTTCAGTTCAGTGATCAGCACATCCGTCGTCAGCGCCAGGCCAATCGCCGATGCTGCATTCAGCAGCGCGGTCTTGGCAACCTTCGCCGGGTCGATGATGCCGAACTTGTACATGTCGCCGTACTCGCCGGTGGCGGCGTTGTAGCCGTAGTTCACGTTTTTGCTTTCCAGGATCTGGGCGACAACCACTTCGCCGTCATCACCCGCGTTATCAGCGATCTGGCGAGCAGGTGCCTGCAGTGCAGCGGCGATGATGTCGAACCCGACCTTTTCATCCCCCTTCACCTTGCTCTTGCCCGCTTCAACGGCTTCGATCGCGCGAAGGAAGCTGACGCCTCCGCCGGGCACGATGCCTTCCTGGGCGGCGGCCTTGGTGGCGTGCAGGGCGTCGTCGATGAGGTCCTTGCGTTCCTTCATCTCGGTTTCGGTGTTCGCGCCGGCTTTCACCACCGCAACGCCGCCGGTGAGCTTGGCAAGGCGCTCCTGAAGCTTTTCCTTGTCGTAGTCGCTGGTGGTTTTTTCGATCTGCAGACGAATCTGCTCGGCGCGGGACTGGATGTCCTTCTTCTTGCCGGCACCATCGAGGATCAACGTGTTGTCCTTGTCGACAACGATTCGCTTCGCCTGACCCAGGTGTTCGATTTCAACGTTCTCAAGCTTGATGCCAAGATCCTCTGAAATGAATTCACCCGTGGTGACCGCGGCAAGGTCGCCCATCATCGCCTTGCGGCGATCACCAAAGCCCGGGCACTTGACGGCGCAAATCTTCAACACGCCGCGAAGCTTGTTGACGACGATAGCGGCAAGCGCTTCGGCTTCCACATCCTCCGCCACAATCAGCAGCGGCTTGCCCGTGGCGACAATCTTGTTCAAAATAGGCAGCAGTTCCGCGAGGTTGGATATCTTCTTCTCGTGCAGCAGGATGTAGGCATCTTCCAGCACCGCTTCAAGTGACGTTGGATTGGTCAGGAAGTATGGTGAGAGATATCCCTTATCGAAAGCCATTCCCTCGGTGTATTCGAGGACGCTTTCGGTGCCCTTGCCTTCGTCGACGGTGATGACGCCTTCCTTGCCGACCTTCTCCATCGCGTCGGCCATCAGCGTGCCGATAAGCTCGTCGCCGTTGGCGGAGATGGTGGCGACTTTCTTGTAGTCGTCATATCCCTTGACCGGCTTGGCAAGATTGGTGATCGCCTGAGCAGCGACATCGGCAGCCTTGATGATGCCGCGCTGCACCAGCACCGGGTTATGCCCGGCCGCCACATGCTTCAGGCCTTCAACATAGATCGCCTCGGCAAGCACGGTTGCGGTGGTGGTTCCATCGCCCGCGACATCGCCGGTCTTGCTTGCGACGACATTGATGAGCTTCGCGCCCATGTTTTCAAAGGGCTGGGCCAGTTCGATTTCCTTCGAAACCGTCACGCCATCCTTGGTGATGCGGGGTGATCCGAACGACTTCTGCAGGACGACGTTGCGTCCGCGGGGTCCAAGCGTGGCTTTCACCGCGCGGGCGAGTTGAGACAGTCCCGCGCCGATTTCGGTGCGGGCGTCCACGTCAAATTTCATCTGTTTAGCGGCCATGGTCAATTCCTCGACTGTTGATTGTTGAATGTCGATTGTCGTGAAGACTGCCGGGTGTGGATCGACGTTCGACAATCCACAATCGACAATCGCTCGTCACAATCACTCAAGAACTCCGAGAAGATCGGACTCACGCAGAATCACGAGCTTCTGTCCATCCACTTCCACATCCGTGCCGCTGTACTTGCCGTAGAAGACCTGGTCGCCGACGCGGACGGAAAGTTCCATGGGCTTTCCCTTCTCGTCGAGTTTTCCAGGTCCAACCGCGACAATCTTGCCTTTGGTGGGCTTTTCCTTTGCGGTGTCGGGGAGAAGAATTCCACTCTTGGTCTTCTCTTCGGCTTCCGACTGTTTCACAATGACACGATCTGCAAGGGGTTTGAGTTTCATGTTTTTTCCTTCTAATTCCTGTTGGGTGCAACTCGTTGCACCACATCCTTCCGTTGATTCTCACTTTTCGACTGATGCAATAAGTTGCACCCTACGCCGACTTTCGGCGGCTCTTGTTTCGTCCGTTCAGCCACTTCTTGAGCGATGCCGCTGATTCATTGCTTTTGCGCCCAGCGACGAATCCAGCGAGGCTTAAGTCTTCATCCAAGTCTGGCCAATGTACGCCTTCGCCACCGCCTATCAAACGCCAATTGTTTCGTTCTGCAGGCGTTCCGTGGCGAAGCCGGGGATACCAAAAGAGAGGCATCGACAAGCGACGTCCATCTGAAAGAGTTACGGTCAATGCGACGTCATCAACCGCGATGAACTTCACACGAGCATTGATTTCAGTTGCCGAACTCATTTCGCCACCTTTGTAACCAAGGCTCCCGATGTTCGACGATAATTTGTTCGATCATCGCAAGCTCCTTTTTTGAGAACCGGCTGTTGCGTTCAAGATGCACCAGGCTTAGCCAATACTTGGCCGTCTTCGCATCCCGTTCCACATGCACATGCGGTGGTTCGCGTCTGTCGGCCGAGTACCAGAAGAAACGGTACGGGCCGTGGATCAAAACCGTCGGCATGCTTCTCCCTTTCTCACTTCACCCGCCGATCTCGAAATCGGCTGCGGGTCCGAGAACCGGGACACCTGCCGCGCGATGCTGCCATCATAAGTTTTCCCACCACGACGTAGGGCACATTGAAGTACCGATATACTGTGCCGTTCTTAAATTCGACCTCCAGCGTCAGGTTCGCAATGTCACACCCTACGGCAGCGATCACCGAATCCCCAGTTCTGCACGAGCGTGCTGAAGCACACCGCGTTTCGGATAGTGCGGTGAAGCACACCTTACATGGCTTCATCGCTCGCCATTCTTCCTACGCCGACTTTCGTCGCCTGTTTCGCCCGGATGGCGAGGCCGCACTGATGAACGCCCGCAATACCGAATTCACTGCCTTTCCACCGCGAAACACTTCGGCGACGTCTTTGTCCAACACAATCGTTCGGGCATTGTCAGCTTCGTATCGATCTAACGCATCAAGTCCAAAACCGACGAACCTGAGCTTGCGGAAATCCAGTTCGGATGGCACATCACCACTGCTTTTTGACCTACTCGCTTTGACGTTGCGCTTTGCCATATGCACTGGCCTCCAGCTTTGCTGCCGTCCGAGCACTGATAATCCCACCCTAGAACATTCAAAACTAGCTGCGTCCCCGTTTCATCTCCCGTTGCTCCAACCATCGCTGGATGGACGCCAAGGACTCCCCTGACTTTTCGCCGTTCAAAAGTCCGGCGACGGGAATATCCTCATCAAGATCCGGCCAATGGATTCCATTTCGGCCGAGCTCAAAGTTCGATCGCTCCTTAGCGCTGGCATGTCGCAGTCGCGGAAACCAGAGAAGCGGCACCAAGATCACTCTTCCATCCGCCAGACTGACGCTTAATTGCTCATCACTCACTGCCGCAGCAACCGGCTCCGGGACGATTTCAGGCCTGATCAAAGTGCTCATGCCATTTCTCCAATAGAATCTCGCGATGCTGTTCCGTCAGATGCCGAATCTCGTTCAGTTCGTGCGCCGAAAGCTGCGGTCGAACCAATATGCCGCTGCAAAGTGCACCATCAGCAACTGCCAACACGGCCACAATTACCCATCGATACCAAGGCCACCGTGGCGGCTGCGAGGACCTGAACCGTACTCGATAGTCTCGGGTCTCATCACATCATATCATCCATCCCACCCATACCACCGCCATGATCATGCCCATGACCTGCTCCTCCCGCGTCCTTCTTCGGGGCTTCTACGACGATGCAGTCGGTGGTCAGCAGGAGGATTGCGACCTCGGCGGCGTTTTGCAGGGCGGTGCGTTCGACCTTGGTTGGGGTGATGATGCCGGCTTTGAACATGTCCACGTATTCGTTGGTCAGGGCGTTATAGCCTTCGTTGTCTTTCGATTCGAGCACACGACGCACGACCACCGACCCGCTGACACCGGCGTTTTCGGCGATCTGCTTTAAGGGGGCGAGCAATGCCGTACGGACGATCTTGCTGCCGGTGAGTTCATCACCTTCCAGGTTCAGATTGCCGTTGACTACCTTGGTGGCGCGGATCATCGCGACACCGCCGCCGGCGACGACGCCTTCTTCCACCGCAGCGCGGGTGGCGTGCAGGGCGTCTTCAATGCGGGCTTTCTTTTCCTTCAGTTCGGATTCAGTTGCAGCGCCGACGTTGATCTGGGCCACGCCGCCGGCGAGTTTCGCCAGGCGGTCCTGAAGTTTTTCGCGGCCGTCCTCGCTGGTGGTGGCTTCGATCTCGCGGCGAATCTGTGCGATGCGGCCTTGAATTGCCTTGGTTTCACCAG
>Ga0105047_10010610_pt1 | contig 15035 bp, 14 predicted proteins | sample MAT04_FD_78384 | JGI IMG/M metagenome (GOLD analysis project Ga0105047, IMG submission 78384) | Freshwater microbial communities from Lake Fryxell liftoff mats and glacier meltwater in Antarctica - MAT-04 (megahit assembly) | ecosystem: Environmental > Aquatic > Freshwater > Ice > Liftoff... | reverse complement strand
CGGTGAGCACGCCGGGCTGCGCTTGGTGATGGAGCGCGTGCAGCAGGTCGCGAACACCGATGTACCGGTGTTGGTGCTCGGCGAGACGGGCAGCGGCAAAGAGGTGATCGCGCGCGCGCTGCATGAGCGCTCACGCCGTGCGCGCGGGCCTATCGTGCGGGTGAACTGCGGCGCGATTCCGACCGAGCTGGTCGACAGCGAGCTGTTCGGACACGAGCGCGGCTCGTTCACCGGCGCTGCGTTTGCGCGCAAAGGATGGTTCGAGCGCGCGGACGGCGGCACGCTGTTTCTCGACGAGGTCGGCGAGCTCCCGCTGGCGGCGCAGGTGCGTCTGCTGCGGATTCTGCAAGACGGGACGCTCGAGCGCGTCGGTGGTCAGCGAACGGTCACCGTCGATGTGCGCATCGTCGCCGCGACGCACCGCGATCTGCACGCGATGGTCGAAGCGGGGCGTTTCCGCGAGGACCTCTGGTACCGCATCAGCGTGTTCCCGATGCGTTTGCCGGCGCTGCGCGAGCGCACCGAGGACATTCCTGCGCTCGCCGCGCACTTCGCCGCGCGCGCGGGAGAGCGCCTCGGCGCGGGCCCGCTCACGCCGAGCGCGGACGATCTCGCGCGTCTGATCGCGTATCCGTGGCCGGGAAACGTGCGCGAGCTCGCGTCGGTGATCGAGCGCGCGGCGATCCTCGGCCATGGCAAGCGACTCGAAGTCGCGGCCGCGCTCGGCGCCGATGGTCGACGTACAGCCACGCTAGCGCGGCCGGCTGCGCCCGCGTACCACGCAGCGCCAGTGAGCGCCTCCTCGGAGGCTGCGCGAACGTCCGCCTTTGCCCGGCTCGACGAAGCGATGGTGCGACACATCGAGGGTGCGCTCACGCAGACGGGTGGACGCATCGAAGGTCCACGCGGCGCGGCTGCGCTGCTCGCCATCAACCCGCACACGTTGCGCGCCCGCATGCGCAAGCTCGGTATCGACTGGTCGCGATTCCGTGACCGTGGCGCGCTGCCCTGAGGGCCCGTCACCGGCCGTCGTCGGTGCGCTTACGCAAGGGCTCACTCGCCGACGGACGGTCCGAGCAATCGCTTCACGTAGAAGACTTTGTCATCGCCGCGCGCGTAGAAGTCGCGCACGCGCGCCTCTTCTAAATAGCCGACGCGCCGATAGAACGCGCGCGTCGGCTCGTAGTCGGCGCGCGAGCTGGTCTCGATGACCAGCTGGTGCTGACCTTCTGCGCGCAACACCCGCTCGACCTCGTTGAGCAAGCGACGACCGAGGCCGCCGCCGTGTAGCGCGGGATCGACGGCAATCCAGTAGAGGTCGCAGGTGCCCGTGGTGAGCGGCGTCGTGCCGAAGCAGGCGTAGCCGAGCACGCGCGCGGGCTCGTCGCCGTCCGCAGCGACCACGAAGCGATACGGATCTGCCTGCGCGGGATCGGCGAGCGTCTCATCCACGAGGGAGAGCGCGCAGTCGATCTCGTCGCGGGAGAACACTGCCGTCCGCTCCAGGATCGAGCCAATCGCGCTTCGATCGCTCGGCGACAAGGATCGGATCACGCATGGTGCGTTCTTCCGCGGCGGCGAGGATCCGCTGGACGAGCTCATCGTAGCTCCAGGAGCGCGCGCGGGCGGCGTTGGCAAAGCCAGCGTCCGGCGCGAGATCGGGGTTGGGGTTCACTTCGAGCACGCGGATATCGCCGCTCGCGGTCACACGCACGTCGACGCGGCCGTAGTCGCGCACACCGAGCCCACGATAGGCACGCAGCGCCACGTCACGAAGCTGCGCCGCGAGCGCCGTGTCGAGCTCGGCAGGGCAGCGCACCGAGCTCGCGCCCCAGTCGCTGCTGCCGTCGATCCACTTCGCGTCGTAGGTGACGATCGCCGGCATTCCGTCGGGCACGCGGAACTCGATCTCGGCGAGCGGCAGGCACTCGGCGCTCGCGCCATTGCCGACGACGCCGATGTTCACCTCGCGCCCGTCGACGAACTCTTCGACCAGCGCGTCAGGTCCGTATTGCTCCCAGAGCAGCGCCGCGCGCTCGAGCGCCGAGGCCGCGTCGTACACGACGGAGCGCGCGTCGATGCCGCAGCTCGCGTCCGCCGCAGCGGGCTTCACGATCACTGGGAACGTGAGCCTCTCATTGAGCGCATCGCAGACCGCGCCACCGCCGTCGTTCGTGAGCACGTCTTCCGCGCGCAGCACCTGCCAGCGCGCCGTCGGTACGCCGAGGCCGAGGAGGGCCGTCTTGGTCAGCGGCTTGCGCTGGCAGAGGCCAAGTGCGAGCGGCGCCGAGCCGGTGTACGGCACGCGCAGCAGCTCGAGCACCGACGCGGCCGCCGGCTCGAGATCGTCACGCCCGCCGAGCGACTCGATCAGATTCACGACCATCGATGGACGGTGTGCGCGCACCGCGTCGATTAGCGCGTGCAGATCACCTACGCGCGCGACCGCGACGTCTTGTCCGCCACGCGTCAGCGCCGCGCGGATCGCTTCCACCGAGACCTCGACGCCGCAAACCGCCTCCGCGTCGTAGCCGCCTGTGAGGGCCTCGTCCGCGCCGGTGAGCACGAGGACGAGACCGCGCGGAGGTGGAGGGGCCATGGGCGACCTCGATGCTCGCGTGAGTGATCGCGCGAATCAAGAGCGTCGGCTCGGCGCCGCGTCGAATTTTCGCCCGCGACTCGAAGCGCGCCGTCGTCGGCTACAGATTCTCGCCGAAGCCGCCCGGCTTGCGCGTCGGCAGCGCGGGCGACTCTTGCGAGGCGAGGCGCGCGTGGACGAGCACCTTGCGCTCGCCGGAGAACCAGATCTCGATCTTGCCGTGCTCCGGCAGCGACTCGACGACGCCGCGGCCAAAGGTCGGATGATCGATCGCATCGCCAATTTTGAACGTCTCGATCGGCCGGTACTTGCGCACGGGGCGATTCGGATCTGCCGTCACGCGCGGACCCGGCGGCGCCTTGGCCGTTGACGCACGCTTCGCGCGCGGTGCCTTCTCGCCGGGCGCCGCGGGCGTGCGCGTCGCGGCCGCGGCGCGTGGCGTCTTCACGGCGGCTTCTTTCACCGGTGGGCGGTGGCGATGGACCGCGCCACATTGCTTGCACTGCACCTTGACGATCCGCTCGCCGACCTTGGCGACGACGACGTGCCAGACGTCGCCGCACTTGCCACAGATCGACTCGACGTCGTTGCCGACGTTGGTGCCGATGCCCGCTTTTCCGATGCCCGTCTTCCCGCCCGTTCCGACCGCAGCCACTGTGCCTCCATCGTCGAGCGCTCGGCCCGAACTGCGCATCCCGCGGCTGCGGGGCGACGCGCAGTGTGTGCCACTTCCCCGCGACGATTCAACGTGCAGTTTTGCGCGGGTCGCGCGCTCGCTTCAGGCGCGCTCGATCTCGAGCAGCATTCGCCAGCTGGCGTCGGTGCCGTCGAACGGCACACCACCGTCGAAATCGCCGTGCCGCGCGGCGATGCGCAGCCCGCCTGCGAGGCGCACGGCCGCCTCCATTTCCGTCGCGGTCCAGTCGCGCATGCGCACCACGTCGCGGACGATCTCGGTGCCGCGCTCGCTCGTGACCCGGAGCTCGACGTGTGCCTCGAAGATCTGCGTGACCGGATCGTACGGATCGTCCGCGTGGCCCCACGTGGTCTCGACCACCAACCCGTCGCGCTCCTCACGCCACGGTGCAGAGACTCCCGAGCTGCGCGCGCCGCGACCGACGAAGTCACGCGGGTGCGTCATCTCCATCACGTACGTGCCGCGCGGGGCGAGGTGCGCGGCGACACAGCGCAGGTGGGCGATCATCGCGTCGAGCGTGTAGAGATGCGACGCGCTGGTCAGCATCAGCAGCACGAGATCGTAGGTCTCGCCGAGCGCAAAATTCGTCATGTCGCCGGTGTGCAGCACGAGCGGCAGTCCGCGCCGCGCAGCGCGTGCGCGCGCGTGCTCGACCATCGACGGCGCCAGATCGAGCGCCTCCGCGTGCCAGCCGCGCGCAGCGAAACTGAGCGCGTGATCGGCGGGCCCCGCGCCGAGCTCCAGCACGCGACCGGGTGCGTCCGTCCCGCGCCGCGCAGCAGCCCATCGGGCCAGCGCGTCACCCTCTCTCGCGACGTCGCGAAAGCCGAAGGCCACGTCGTAGAGGGCTGGGCGATCGTAGATGGGCTCGCTCATCGCGACACAGCGTACTTGTGCTCGACGCTCTGCGATCATGTTTTCGAGAGCGCCGTGATAGCCTCGCCCGCAACGAAGAGGGCAGCGCGCGGTGACCACACAACGCTACGATCTCGTGGTCATCGGAACCGGACCCGCGGGCGAGAAGGGCGCGGCCCAAGCGGCGTACTTCGGCAAGAAGGTCGCCGTCGTCGAGAAGGCGCGCGAGCCAGGCGGCGCCGCGGTGCATACCGGCACGCTGCCGAGCAAGACCCTGCGCGAGACCGCGCTCTATCTCTCGGGTCATCGCGCGCGGGCGCTCTACGGCATCTCGGTGACGCTCGACGATCCGCGCGAGAGTGTCGCGCGCTTGATCGAGCGCAAGGACACCATCGCGCGGCTCGAGTCGGCGCGAATGCGCGACAACCTCGCGCGTCACAAGATCGACTATCTGCAAGGCCACGGGCGCTTCACCGGCGCGCACAGCGTCGAGGTCACGCACGCGGACGGCTCAATCACGCAGCTCGAGAGCGAAAAATTTCTCATCACGACCGGCAGTAAGCCGCTCAATCCGCCCGAGATCCGCATCGACGAGCCGGACGTCTATGACTCCGACGAGATCCTCGGCCTCGAGCACCTGCCAGAGACGCTGGTCGTGCTCGGCGCCGGCGTCATCGGCTGCGAATATGCATGTATGTTCGCTGCGCTCGGCGTGAAGGTCCGCGTCGTCGAGGCGCGCAATGCGCTGCTGCCATTTCTCGACACCGAGATGGGCGAGCGGCTGCGCACGGCGATGGAGAACCTCGGCATCGCGTTCACGCTCGGCGTGAAGTGGAAGCGCGTCGACCGCGATCCGGAGCGCGGCTTGTTCTGTGAGCTCGTCGATGGGCAGAAGCTCTGGTGCGAGAATCTGCTGTTCGCCGCGGGCCGCCTCGGTGTGACGCAAGATCTCGGCCTCGAGCACCTCGGCGTGACGGCAGATCCGCGCGGCTATCTGAAGGTCGACGAGCACTACCGCACCGAGGTGCCGCACGTGTACGCGGCGGGCGACGTCATCGGCTTTCCGGCGCTCGCCTCGACCTCGATGGAGCAGGCGCGCGTCGCCGCGTGCCACGCGTTCGGCATCTCGTACAAATCGCCGATCCTCACGCTGCTCCCCTATGGCATCTACACGATTCCCGAGGTGAGCTGTGTCGGCGAGACCGAGCAGAGCTGCGCTGATCGCAAGATCGACTATGTCGTCGGTCGCGCGATGTTCGCCGACAACGCGCGCGGTCAGATCACCGGCGACCTCGAGGGCATGACCAAGCTGGTAGTGCACGCGCCGACGCGGCGGCTCATCGGCGTGCATGTGATTGGCGAGCGCGCGAGCGAGCTGGTCCACATCGGCCAAGCGGTGATGCAGCTCGGTGGGACGGTCGACACGTTCATCGACATGGTCTTCAACTATCCGACCCTGTCCGAGTCGTTCAAATACGCCGCGTATGCGGCGCTCGGCGCGCTCGCCAAGCGAAGCTGACGCAATCTCGCGGCGAGCCGGTACGCGCAGATCCGTGCAATCAGCGGCGCGACCGAGCGCGGTTCACGTGATCACGAGACTCGGCGAGCCGCGTCAGACCAGCAGCGACGCACAGTAGAGCGCGACTTCGCGCTCGCCGAGGATGCTCTCGCAGGCGTAGATGTTCGCAGCATCGGTGTCGATCGCACCGCCCCACGCGACCACCACGGCCTCGCACTCGCGGGCACGCCGTATCCAGTTGTCGGCCGTCGCCTCCGACGCACCACGCAGGTCGAGGATGAGCGCGGAGCGCGTGCCCTTCAGCGGCGGCACCGACGGTGCGATGCGTGCGGTCATGCCGAGCTGGCCGAGCTCGTTGGCGAGCGTCTTTGCGCGGCGCAGATCAACGGCGACGATCCAGACGGTCTCGGTGCTTGCCGCCAATCGCAGCGTGTCGCGCGGGATGACGGCGCTGATCTCTTCGCCGTTGTCGCTGACACCCGCTGGCGGCGGACGGGTCGTCGCGCCGCGCGTTGGAGGAGGCGCCGGCAGCAGCGCGGATAGCCTGGTACAGACCTCGTCGGCGGCCGCGTTCCCGAGAGCCGTCTCCATCGCGTCGCGCAGAGCGGTGCGTACGAAGTGCGCGAGGACGTCCGGGTCGACGGGCATCGACTCGTGCCCAGCGTCGGTGAGCGCGGTCGCCAAGATCACGCGGCGCATCGACGGCGACGCGAGCGCGTCGATCTCTTCGTCGACGAGCCGCGCCACGAGCACGCCGATGCCCGCTGCTCCGCTCTTGGGTCGTACCGACTTTCTCGCCATCGCGCCGTCACAGAGTGTCGCATAGGACTGCAGCGCGGGCCCGTCTTCCGTCGGCGCCTGGCACACCGGCGCTGCTCATATGCGCAGGTGGGAGTCTCAATCTGGTTCCCGTTATCACGCGGCGCGCGACGGCTTCAGCTCGGGTGGGCAGCACGACCTATTCGACGGTGACGGCGAGCATCCAGCGCAGATCCACGGTCGTCTCGGTACGCGCGCCCAGCGGCGCGTCGCGCAACGACTCGAGGCTCGCGCCCGGAGCGGATTCCACGACCATCCGCAGCTCACGTCGCCGCGCGGCTTCGTCGAGATCGCGCGGAAGCCCTTCGTAAGCACCACCGCGGGGCGCCCACGCGTGCAGCGAGACACGCTGCGGGGCAACCGCGCGCGCGTGCGACCAGACGAACCCTACCGGAGCGCGGGCGTTCTGCCGAGCGAGTCGACGGCGAAGAGATACGAGAGCGACGGATGCCGCGGCGCATAGCGAACGAGCCCGGGAAGCAGATGCGGCGCGCGCACGAACGGGCTCTCGCTCGGCGATGGACCGCCGAACGTCACGTGCCCACCGCCACCCGAGTCCGTCAAAGCGCCATCGAAGCGGGCGCGAAACGGCGCTAGCCCGACACGCTCGGCACACGCGTGGATCGCGCGCTGCTGAAGGAGATAGCCGCTCAGATCGGGCGACGGCGCCGCGTTCACTTCGACCACCGCCGGATCGGGGGTGACAGTGGTGTGTGCGATCGTCGCGTCGATCGGCGGCGCGAAGCCGGTCCACACCAGCGAGCGAATCGCGCGCGCGCGCGCCGCCTCGCCGACGAGCGCGACAATCGCGACGAACGCGGCGACGTCGGCAAACGCCGGCAGCTCGATGCGCACCGCGCGAACGCCGTCTTCGACGCTCGCGCTTCCTATCGCGACGAGGCGCACGCGCTCGCTTCTTTGTCCGCACCGAGCGCGGCGGAGGTCCACTGTGGATCGAGCGAGAAGCGGTCGGTGAACGTCGGCTCGCCGCCGACCCAGATCGACACACCGAGGCGTGCGATCGAGGCGTCGTGCACGCGCACGGCATCGTCGATCGGTGCGTCGAGCAGCGCCTGAGTCACGGCGCCGGCAGTCGTCGATCGCCAGTGAAGCGACGCAGGTCGAGCGTGTACGGCTGCTCGTCGTGTGGCGTAGACGGTACCGGCACCACCGGGTAGGGCGCGTGGCCGAGCGTGGTGAAGCGCTGCGCGCGTCGCGCCGCGGCCTCGAACGCCGTGAGCGGCGGCTCGTCGTAGGCGCGGCCTTCCGGGTGCCACACGTGGTACGTGCACGCGCCGAGAGAGCGCTTGGCCCAGGTGTCGACGACGTCGATGCGCAGCGGGTGGTGCACACCGAGGTGCGGCTGCAGCGAGCGCGACGGCTGCCATGCGCGGAAACGCACGCCCGCGACCTGCTCACCGGCGCGTCCGGTCTCGTGCAGCGGCAGCGTGTAGCCGTTCACGAGCACGACGTGTCGGCCAGCGACGAGCCCCTGCGTCCGCACCTGCATGCGCTCGACCGACGAGTCGACGAAGCGCGACGTTCCACCGAGCGCGCCCGGCTCCTCGCCGAGCACGGACCACGGCTCGAGCGCGGTGCGCAGCTCCACCGAGACATCGTCGAGTCGCAGCGTGCCAGCAACCGGAAAGCGGTAGTCGATGAACGGCGCATACCAGCTCTCGTCGAGCGGGAGCCCCGCGCTGTTCAGCTCGCGCAGGACGCCGCGCAGATCTTGCCAGAGATAGTGCGGCAGCATGAAGCGGTCGTGCAGCTGCGAGCCCCAGCGCACGAGCGGCGCGCGATAGGGCGTCTTTGCCAGGCGCGCGACGATGCCGCGCACCAGCAGCATCTGCGCTGCCGCCATGCGCTCGTGCGGCGGCATCTCGAAGGCGCGGAACTCGACGAGCCCTTGGCGCCCCGAGAGCGACGCGGGATCGAACAGCTTGTCGATGCAGATCTCGGTGCGGTGCCCATTGCCGGCGACATCGACCAACAGATCACGGAACAGACGATCGGTGAGCCCTGGGCTCGGTGCCTGCTCCGCGTCTTCTGCGCGAGCGAGCGCGAGCTCGAGCTCGTAGAGCCCGTCGTGGCGCGCCTCGTCGAGGCGCGGCGCCTGCGAGGTCGGCCCAACGAACAGACCGGTGAACACGTACGAGAGGGAGGGATGCCCGTTGAAGAAGCGCAGCAGTCCGGCGAACAACGCAGGATCGCGAAGGAACGGACTCTCCACCGTCGTCGGTCCGCCGAGCGTCAGATGGTGCCCACCGCCGCTGCCGACCTCGCGCCCATCGACGCGATATTTCTCCGGGCGCAGCCCCGCGTGATTCGCCGCGGTCGACAGCGTTTCCATGATTGCCACGTAGTCGGCGAACTGCTCCGTCGGCGGCACGTTCACCTCGATCACGCCGGGATCCGGCGTGACGAGACAGCTCTGCAGGCGCGGATCGGAGGGCGGCCCATAGCCCTCGAGCCGCACCGGCCGCGCGAGCGTCTTCGCGACCTCCTCGATCGCGGCGACGAGCAACAGAAACGCCTCCGCGCTCTGGAGCGGCGGCAAGAAGACGAAGAGAACGCCATTGCGCGGCTCGACGCAGAGCGCGGTGAGCACCACGCCATCGGCGATGCCCGGCGCCAGCGCGACCGTGGGTGTCGATGTGGCGGCGGCGAGCGCATCCGCGTTCGGCAGTGCATCCGCGCCTGCCGTCACGTCGCGCACCCACGTCGGTATCGGCGTGCTGGTCACGCGATCGAGCGGGAGCCGCAGCCCCATCGGGCTGTCGCCGAACAGCAAGAACAGGTGCTCGCGCCGCAGCGTCCATCGGCTCGTCGTCCACCGCGGCTTGCCCGTGTCGAAGTCGTCGAGCGCGAGCGGAAGCACGAAGCCAACGGGATTGCCGAGCCCGCGCGAGAGGCTGCGCGCGAGCGTGCGGCGCTGCTCCGGATCGTCGAGGCCCGCCGTCTTCGGGTCGAGATCGGCGGGCAGATTCTCCTCACGCGTCAGCGCGATCCACGGGTCCTCGTACCCCGCGTGCGTCGCGCTCGCATCGACGCTGAGCTGCGCCGCGAGCTCGGCGATGAACGCGCGCGCGTCGTCGAGCGTCGCGCCGTGTGGCGTCGCGGTCGCGCTCGCTCCGCCGTCTGTCGCGTCGCGCTCACCGAGATCTTGCAGCGCGCGCTCACGCCAGATCGGCTGACCGTCGGCGCGCCACAACAAGTGCAGCACCCAGCGCGGCAGGCTCTCGCCCGGATAGAGCTTGCCCATCCGCTCCATCAGCAGAGTGCCGGTGCCGAGGCGTTTCTCGAGCTCGCGCGCGAGGCGCAGGCCTTGCGTCCACTTCGTCGCGCCGAGAGCGCCCTCGTTCCACTCCGGCTCACGTGCATGCTCGCGCGACGCCCACGTCGGCTCGCCGCCCATCGTCAGGCGCAGCCCCTGCGCGCGCAGCGCCGCATCGACGCTCGCGCCAGCGGCGCGCATCGCCGCCCATTGTTCATCGGTGTAAGGCGTGCGCGGGCTCGGCTCGTGGCCGAGACGCTCGACCTCCATGACGACGTCGAAGCCCGACTGCGCGCCGCTCGCCGTGCCCTCGATCGGCGCCGCGAGCTCAGGCCCGACGGTGCACGCGAGCGGGATGTGCCCTTCGCCCGCGAGGAGCCCGCTCGTGCCATCGAGCCCGATCCAGCCCGCGCCCGGAACGAACACCTCGCACCACGCGTGCAGGTCGACCACGTCACGCGCGACGCCTTTCGCGACGTCCGGGATGTTGCCCTCGTCGGCGAGCTGCACGAGATAGCCGCTGACGAAGCGCGTCGCGAGACCCTGCGCGCGCAGCGCGTCGCACAGCAGCACCGCTGAATCGCGGCAGCTGCCCGAGCCGAGCGCCAGCGTCTCTTCGCTGGTCTGAATCCCCGCCTCGCTGCGGATCACGTAGCGCACGAAGCGAGCGACCTTCGCATTCATCGCCACCAAGTGATCGGTGACGTAGCCGCGCGCCGGAAGGTCGACGAGGAACTCCGCGAGCCGCGGCCCAGGCTGCGCATGCGCACCCTGCAGGAACGGCGCGAGCTCGCGTCCGAGCCCATCGGGATAGGCGAAGGGCAGATCGCGACAGCGATCGTCGACGAAGAAATCGAACGGGTTCACCGGCTGAATCTCGAGCGCGAGATCGACGGCGACGTCGAGCGTCTTCACGCTCTCGCCCGCAGGAAGCGTGAGCCGCGCGACCCGATTTCCCCACGGATCCTGGTGCCAGCGCACCTCGCCTTCTGGCGCGAACGTGAGCGCGTAGGACAGGACGCGAGCGCGGGTGTGCTCGGCGGGACGGAGCCGCACGACCTGCGGTCCAAGCAGCACGGGAGTGTCGTAGCGATAGCGAGTCTCGTGACGGATTCGGACGCGCATGGGTGCGCGCAGCATGCGGGAGATCGCGCGTTTGCTTCAAGCTCGCAGGCGACTTTCCGCGACGTCGTCCGCGTCGCGTTCATCGGTCCCGAGCGACGCAGAACGGCAGTTTCGCAGCGCCGTCATGCTGCGCAGCATCGCCTTGTGGTTCGCACCGAAACCGCGCTACGTAGCGCGCATGCCACCGGACTTCGGGGCAGTCGGCAGCGGCTGCGGGACGATTCTGATCAACCTCGGGCTGCTCGTAGTGGCCCTGACGATGGTGCGGAAGGCGAACGCGACAGCGAGCTACGTGCTCGCTGCGGGCGCGGGTTTTCGCGTCCTCGCGACCTGCTGCGTCGACTTCGGTGGCTTCGGCCTGCGCCGCAGCGGCAACTACGAGCTGATGGAAGTGATGCCGTCGGTGTTTCGCATCGTCGCCTTTCTCGACCTGACCGTCTTCTGGGGCGCGGTCGTCTTCGCCGCAGTGACGCTCGCCCGCACCATCTCTGCCGCCGCGGTGAGCGGAGGCTCACGTGGATGATTTCGGTGGAGTGGCGGTCTGGCTCTTCTTCCTGCTGCGCCTCGCGGTGCTGTTCGGCGTGATCGCGGCGTCGATCGCGCTGGTGCGTCGCGCCAACGCGCGCGCCGGGATCACGCTCGCCGCCGCTGCTGGCCTGCAGGTCCTTTGGAGCTGCTGCAATCGCGTGGTTGGCGTCGCGATGATGCAGGAGCTCGTCGATCCGCGAACCGCCAGCACGGCGGCCACCTGCGTAGACTTGCCGGCACGAATCGTGACGACTGGCCTCGTCGTGGCTGCGTTCGTCGCGCTGTCGCGCGCCGTCACCAACCGAGAGCCGCCCCCCGTAGGCTGACGCGGGCTCCCCGAGTCGCGGTGCGATCGAGCGCGCTGTTTGCGCGAGATCGCAATGCGCGCTTTGCAACGTGGATCCGCTCTGTCAGGATCCGCGGCGATGCCAGACGCAACGGAGCGGCGTACTTCTCCTCCCCCGTCCTCGGCGCCGCAGATACCCGCAGCGAACAGCGCAGAGCTGCGCCGCGAGCACCAGCTCACGCGGCTGCTCGCGATGTCGTTCGACTCGGCCGCGTCGCCGTCGATCACGCTGCGCGCGCTCGCCGAGTCGGAGGAGCGCGACCGCCCGTACGGCTGGGGTTTCGCCTGGTATCCCGACGAGACGCCGTGCGCGCTGGTCGTGAAGGACCCGACGTCGATCGGCGAGAACGCGATGACGAAGCTGCTGCGCGAGTGGGAGCGCTTCGAGTCGACGGTCTTCGTCTGCCACCTGCGCGGCGCCGCGCGCACCATTCAAGAGCAGGACACGCACCCGTTCTCGCGCAGCTTCGCCGGCCGCGACTGGGTGTTCGCGCACAACGGCGATCTGCTCGGTGATCTCGAGGTCTCGCTGCCGCTCACTGGCCCGATTCCCGCGTTCGAGCCAGTCGGTCGCACCGACAGCGAGCACGCGTTCTGCTGGCTGCTCGAGCAGATGCGCAACGCCGGCGCGCGCTCGCTCGCCGAGATCGGCTGGGAGCGGCTCAGCGCGTGGGCGCGCACGCTCGACGCGCTCGGCACCTGCAATTTCCTGCTCTCCGATGGCACCGATCTCGCCGTCTATCACGACGAGGAGAACTACAACGGTCTCGTCTGGACGCGACTGCTGCCGCCGCATACGACCTCGCTCGCGACCGAAGACATCGTCGTCGACCTCGGCGACGCAGGAGATAGGGGCCGCACCGTCGTCGTGTTCGCGACCGCGCCGCTCGATGGCGCAGAGTGGACGCCGATGCGCGGCGGTCAGCTCGTCGTCGTGCGCCGCGGCGCCTTCGTGTGGGACAGCCACGCGGATGACCCGGCGCGCCGCCTGATGGTGTCGCCGCTGCCGCCGAGCCCGCGCACGCCACGTGAGCGCAGCGCGCCGCTGTCGCCGCGCGATCGCGAGCAGCGCGAGCACGGCACTCAGCAGCCCGCGCGCGCCGCGGACTCACCGGCGCCGGCGGTCGCGCCTCGTCCCAGCTCGCCCCTCGCGCCGGCAGATCCCGTCGCGCCATCGTCGTCCGGATCGATCGCCGCGCCGCGCATCACGCCGCCGCCGCGCGTCTCCGCACCGCCGCTGCCGCCGCTCGAGCCGGCGCCGCGCCTCGCGCTTCCGCCGGGCGTGCTCGATATTCCTGGCACCCGCATCGTCTCGGTCGTGCACGAGACGCTCTATACCTACGACGCGCCGGTCGAGCGCAGCACGCACCTCTATCGCCTCCGCCCCTTGCACGATCGCGCGCAGCAGGTGCTCGCGCAGGAGCTCTCGATCTCGTCCGAAGATCTGCGCCGGGACTACGAAGACGTCTTCGGCAACATGACGACGCGCACGGAGGTCGAGCGCCCGTACGAGCAGATGCACATCCGCGCGCGCGCCATCGTGCGGATCTCGGACATGGCGCAGCGCGACCTGCACTCGCCGGTGCGACGCAGCACGATCCCGCTCGTGTGGATGCCGTGGCAGCGGCAGATGATGTTGCCGTATCTACTCCCGCCCGAGCTGCCCGAGACGCAGCTCCAAGAGCTCTACGAGTTCGCGCTCAGCTTCGTCGAGCGGCAGGACTACGACCTGGTGCAGACGCTGCTCGACATCAACACGACGATCTATCGTGACTTCGTCTACGAGAGCGGCGCGACGACGCTCGAGACGACGCCATTCGACGTCTACGTCGAGCGCAGAGGCGTCTGTCAGGACTTCGCCAACCTGTTCATCTGCTTGGCGCGCCTGCTGTCGATCCCAGCGCGCTATCGCGTCGGCTACATCTACACCGGCGCGAAGTACGAGAACAAAGTGCAGAGCGAGGCGTCGCACGCGTGGGTCGAGCTCTATCTGCCGTGGCGCGGCTGGGTCGGCTTCGATCCCACGAACGGCTGCCTCGCTGGGCTCGATCACGTGCGCGTCGCCTGCGGCCGCAACTACCGCGACGCCACGCCCACGAGCGGCACCATCTACAAGGGCGGCGGCTTCGAGACGCTGCGCGTCGCGGTACGCGTCGAAGAGCTCGGCTGAGCGCAGCGCTACTGCGAAGAATCGCGGCGGGTGGCGGCGGAGCTGCGCGACTCTTCGATCGGGCGCAGCGCGAAGAACGTGTCGTGAATGCCTTGCCCGACGTTGTTCAGCTTGTCCTGAAACGCGTCGAGATATTCATGCAGGCCGCCGCCGACGACCTGGCGGATGTCTGCGCCCGCGAGCTCGCTGCGCAGCCTTCCGAGCTCCCGCTCGGCGCTCGTTCCAGGCGCGTCGTCCGTCGTGCCGCTGATCGCGCGTAGGCTGCGTTCGCCCTTGGTGACGCAGTAGTGCATCGAGCGTGGGAACTTGCGATCGAGGAGCAAGAACTCGATGACGCGCACCGGCTCGATGCGACCGAAGCGCTTGCGATACATCTCGAGCGCCGACGCGCTCTTCAGCAGCGAGGCCCACTGGATCTCGTCGTACGGCGAGCCGACATCCTGCGGATCGGGCAGCAGCAGGAAGTACTTCACGTCGACGATGCGCGAGGTCTTGTCCGCGCGCTCGAGCAGGCGCCCGAGACGGCCGAAATGCCATGCTTCGTTGTGCGTCATCGTGATGTACGTGACGCCGACGAAGAGGTGCGCCGCGAGCTTCACCTCGCTGTAGAAGTCGTGTGGCGTCTCGAGCACGTCTGGGCGCGTCGCCGCCGAGCTGACCATCAGGTAAGCCTTGTTGACCTGTTCCCACATCTCCGACGAGATGATCTCGCGGACGCTCCGCGCGTTCTCTCTCGCCGACCGCAGACACGAGAGGATCGAGCTCGAGTAGCCCGGATCAAAGGTGAGAAAGTGCAGCACGCTGGCGCGCGTCGGCGTGCCGTATTTCTCGCGGAAGAGCGCGTCGTCGCCGGTGGTCGCGATCAGCGGCGCCCACTGCTGATCGGCGCCATCGGGCATGTCGAGCATCAGATTCAGGTTCACGTCGACGAAGCGCGCGACGTTCTCCGCGCGCTCGACGTAGCGATTCATCCAATAGACGGCATCGGCGACGCGGCTCAGCACTCAGCGTCCCTTTCCGTCGGCGCCAGACCGCGACTGCGACTGCGACTGCGACTGCGACTGCGACTGCGACTGCGACTGCGACTGCGACTGCGACTG
>Ga0105047_10010608_pt1 | contig 15036 bp, 13 predicted proteins | sample MAT04_FD_78384 | JGI IMG/M metagenome (GOLD analysis project Ga0105047, IMG submission 78384) | Freshwater microbial communities from Lake Fryxell liftoff mats and glacier meltwater in Antarctica - MAT-04 (megahit assembly) | ecosystem: Environmental > Aquatic > Freshwater > Ice > Liftoff... | reverse complement strand
TTGAGCGCGCGCACGATACGAAAACGGCTGCCGGCCTCGCCCTCGAAATACAGCACCGCATCGACCATATGTTCGAGCACACGCGGGCCGGCAATGCCGCCTTCCTTGGTCACGTGGCCGATCAGAAACACGCTGACACCCTGCTCTTTCGCATAACGCACCAAGCGCGCCGCGCACTCGCGCACCTGCGAGACCGAGCCTGGCGCTGAACTGAGTTCAGGCAGCCACAAGGTTTGAATCGAGTCGATAATCATCACGCGCGGACCGGTCGCAATTGCCGTTGCCAGAATCTTTTCGACACTGGTCTCGGTCAAACAACTCAAGCCCTTGGCATCAATCTGCAAACGCCGCGCGCGCTGCGCGATCTGCGCCACAGATTCCTCGCCACTGACATAAAGCACCGGCGTGCGCGTTTGCAAACTGGCATGCACTTGCAGTAATAGCGTGGATTTGCCGATGCCGGGATCGCCGCCGATCAGCACCACGGAGCCGGCCACCAAGCCGCCGCCGAGCACGCGATTGAGTTCCGACAGGCCCGAATCCATGCGGATCTCATCCGCCGCCTCCACACGACCCAAATCCGCGACTTCGCCCGGCGTTGCGGTGCCGGCATAGCCGCCGCGGCGCCCGGTGACTACAGGCGCGGATGCCACTTCCTCAACGATGCTATTCCACGCGCCACAATCGACACATTGACCGGCCCACTTCGGTGTCACTGCGCCGCAATCGCTGCAGACGAATCGTGCTTTCGAATTCTTCGCGACTTTTTCCATGCGTGCATGCTGCCAGATCGACACTATTTGCAGTCGATCGGTGGTGAAAAGCGAATAGCGGGACACGAAGGACAGCGAAGGGAGAGCAGACCGGACGCGAAGAAAGGCTCGATCTTCAGGCTGAATCTAGCGATGCCATTTTGAAGGCGAATGTTCCGGTCGAGGTGCAGTCGGCGCTGACGTTGTTTTCGCGCCAGGATCAATTGCAGGTCATAAGTAATCTATCCACTGCGAAATCACCGCTGTGGCGGCGCCGCGTTGGGACTCTTCTTCGTCGACACCGTTGAACTTCATCGATGCGCGATCTCGGCGCATTCCATGTGATTTCCTCGGTGATGCGCGGATCGACCGCGAGGCTCACCTCGCGCAGGCGCAAGATCGCAGCCTTTTGCGCGTGTTCGAGTGTGTCCAGGAAGCAGTCGACCGTAGGCACTTGAATTTTGGGCATCGCGGCGGTCAGCCCATTTTGCCTTCAAGCATATCCAGCGCCCAGCCCGGCGGTCAGGGCGAGCACTGCCGACTCCATGGAAGGCGCCGCCCGTGCAAGTCCGCGCTGGCATTAGAATCGGCACATCCCTAACTGAGATTTTGGGTTATGCGTAATCCTCTGCAGGAACAATTGCTCAAAGCCGGTTTGGTCAAGAAGCAAAAGGCCGACGAAGCCGCGCGCGCGTTGGAGCGTCGGCGCGACGGCAAGGCACCGCCGCCGCCCGCCGCCGAACAAGTCAACGCGGAAAAATTACGCGCAGAACGCGTCGAGCGCGATCGCCAACTGGCTGCCGAGCAAAAGCTGCTCGCTCGCGAGAAAGAAGTGCGTGCACAGGTGCGGCAAATCGTCGAAACGCACAAAGTCGCATCGCGCGGCGAGCAGGGTTATCGCTTCACTGATGGCGATAAGATTAAAGAAATCCTGGTCGACGAAGCCATCCGCAAACAACTGGTTCGCGGGCAATTGGCCATCGTGCGCATCGACGACAGCTATGCGCTGCTACCACGAGCGGCGGCCGACATGGTGCATGAGCGCAGCGACGCGATCGTGGTTGATCACGGGCGCAACAGCGCTGCAGCCGCCCCCGTGCATACCGATGAGGACGCAGCCTACTACGCCAAATTCGTGGTGCCCGATGATTTGATGTGGTGAGCCATGCTCGCCACGCCGCTACTTGCGCGCGCCACTGCGTCGAGAAGCAAAAGTTCAACGCAAAGACGCGACGACGCAAAGAAAAGCCAAGGGAGATGGGCTTGGGATGTGAGCTCATCGCCGTCGAATCAAGCGCCTTGCTCTGCGTTTAACTTTTGATCTGGATTTTGTTCAAGTGTGGCCAACCGCACTTCGCGCCGTCACACAGCCCGTGTCGTGGCCTACTTCGCGCACTCTGTGCTTTTCCTTCGCTGCTCTTCGCGTCCCGCTTCTGATCTCGTTGATCTCAGGTGTGCCGCCCCGCCCGCACGCAATGCTCAAGCGCGAACGCTTTTCTTCCTTTTCTTCCCTTTGTGTCTTTGCGTCTCTGCGTTGAACTTTCATTTCTCACCGCCGCGCACAATGTCAACGCATTGTGCACCTTGCCTACTCGACTGGGCTGCGGCAATGTCGCCGACTCACACTTTGGAATGAATGCAGATGACCTCGCCCTATCCGCATCTGCTGGCGCCGCTGGATCTTGGATTTACCACGCTGCGTAATCGTGTGCTGATGGGTTCCATGCATACCGGGCTGGAAGATCGTGCGCGCGATTACGACAAACTGGCCGCGTATTTCGGTGAACGCGCGGCCGGCGGCGTGGCGCTGATCGTCACCGGCGGCATTGCGCCGAGCATGGAAGGTTGGTTAGCGCCGTTTGCATCCAAATTGTCGTGGCCGTGGGAAGTCCGGCGTCATCGCAAGGTGACTTCGGCGGTGCATGCTGAAGGCGGCAAGATTGCGATGCAGATTCTGCATGCTGGCCGCTATGGCTATCAGCCTTTGTCGGTCGCGCCCTCGCCGATCAAGTCGCCGATCACGCCCTTTCGCCCGCGCGAATTGGGCACAGCCGCGGTGAGCCGCACCATTGACGATTTCGTGCGCACCGCGAGTTATGCGCGCGAGGCGGGCTATGACGGCGTCGAGGTCATGGGCTCCGAAGGTTATCTGATCAACCAGTTTCTGGTGTCACGCACGAATAAGCGCGATGACGAATGGGGCGGCAGTTTCGAGAATCGCATGCGCTTTCCGGTCGAAATCGTCCGCCGTATGCGCGCGAAACTGGGGCCAGATTTCATCATCATCTATCGCCTATCGATGATGGATCTGGTCGAGGACGGTCACACCTGGGACGAATGCGTGCTGCTAGCCAAGGCTATCGAGAAGGCCGGCGCGACGTTGATCAATACCGGCATTGGCTGGCACGAGGCGCGTATTCCAACCATCGTCACCAGCGTGCCACGCGCGGCCTTCGCCTTTGTCACGGCACGCATGAAGCCTGAAGTCAGCATTCCGCTGATCGCAACCAATCGCATCAATATGCCCAGTGTGGCTGAGAAACTGATCGCCGAGGGCCAATGCGATATGGTGTCGATGGCGCGACCCTTATTGGCTGATCCCGATTGGGTGCGCAAGGCGGCGGCCGATCGCAGTGACGAGATCAACACCTGTATCGCTTGCAATCAAGCCTGTCTTGATCACGTTTTCGAGCGAAAGACGGCCTCGTGTTTGGTCAATCCACGCGCCTGCCACGAGACTGAAATCGTGATCCGGCGCGCGCCCTTGATCAAACGATTTGCGGTTGTTGGCGCAGGCCCAGCGGGGCTAGCCGCCGCACTGACGCTGGCCGAGCGCGGGCACAAGGTCACAATTTACGATGCCGCGACCGAGCTGGGCGGCCAGTTCAATATGGCAAAACTGATTCCGGGCAAAGAAGAATTCGTCGAAACCTTGCGCTATTACCGCGTGCAACTGGCGCGGTTCGGCGTGGAACTGCGCTTGCAGACGCGCATGGACGCGCAAGCCTTGAGTGCCAGCGGTGTCGATGAAGTTATCGTCGCCACCGGCGTGACGCCGCGCAATCCGCGCATTCCCGGGCAGGAGCATGCGATGGTGCTGAGCTATGTGGATGTGCTCGCGGGCAAAGCGCCCGTTGGTGCACGCGTTGCCATTATCGGCGCTGGCGGCATTGGCTTTGATGTGGCCGCGTATTTGGTGCACGCTGGGCATTCGACCACGCTGAATGCGCCGGCGTGGTACCGCGAATGGGGCATTGATCCGGAATTTGGCACGCGTGGCGCACTGACCAAGCCGCAGCCGCCAATACCTGCGCGGCAGGTGTATTTGCTGCAACGTTCCGATGGAAAAATCGGTGATCGCCTCAACAAGACCTCAGGTTGGGTGCACCGCGCCACTTTGAAGATGGCCAAGGTTGAAATGATTGGCGGCCTCAGTTACGAGCGCATTGACGATCGCGGTCTGGCGATCCGCTCCGGCGACGATGTGCGCGTGCTTGAAGTCGACAACATCGTGATCTGCGCTGGACAGGAGCCGAATCGAGCGCTCTATGACGAGGCAATTGCCAAGGGATTGAAGGCGCATGTCATTGGCGGTGCCCATCAGGCGGGCGAGCTTGATGCCAAGCGCGCGATTGATCAGGGCACGCGATTGGCGATGACGCTTTAGGTGATCTCAGCGCGTTGCGTCGCATACGGCGACGCGCGCGCTGACACTGCAATGGATGAAGACCATGTCTGTGAATGACCCAAACGCGATCGATGGCGAGACGCTTCCGTTTTGGGAGCGTATGCGGCCGATGCTGGCCTATCCGCTGCAATCCGAAGCGCTGCTGACCATTTCGGTATTGGCCGGATTGCGTCTGCTGACGGGTCTGCCGGCGGTCGGCTGGATCATCAATGTGCTGATTACCGTCGCCCTGCTGCGCTATGCGGCAGCGGTACTGGTCGCCAGCGCCAATGGCGAAACCGAAGCGCCGAGCGGCTATTCGACGCAGGATTCGGTCGGCTGGGTGGTACTGCGCGTACAGATCCTGCTGATCGGTCTTTCGATACTGGCGTACTTCGTCGGCCTCTACATGGGACTTGGCATATTCGCGTTCGCCATTCCGGTGTTGATGGCGCTCGGCACACCGGCAGCATTGATGTTTGCCGCAATCGACGAAGACACGCTCGGGGCTATCGATCCCTTGATGTGGTTCCGAACCGTCGCGCGCATCGGCTGGGCATATTTGGGTGCGTCCTTACTATGCGTGGTCATTCTCTACAGCGAAGCCAATGCCAAGTCCCTAGCCTTACCGTTCTTGCCGGGTCCGGTGGCATTGGTGGTGCATTTCTTCATCTCGCACTACGCCACCGTGGTGACCTTCCATTTGCTGGGCTATCTGGTGTTCCAATACCGCGATGCACTCGGATTTGAAGTCGCCGCGAAACCCAAAGCCCTGCCGCGGGCGCTAGACCGGGATCAAAATGTGCTCGACGAGAGTGAACGCTTTGCTGCCAATGGCGATACGCTCGCCGCGACACGCGTACTCGCGGAGCACCTCGCCGAGCGCGGCGGCACCGAAACCATGCACCAACGCTATCGCAAGCTATTGATTTTGCATAACGACTCGGCAGGATTGGCGAAACACTCGCGCGAATATCTGAATGTACTGATCGCGCATGAGCGCTGGCCCCAAGCGTTGGATTTCTGGGTGGATTGCCGCAGTGGCAACCCGGACCTGTGGCCGAGCGATCCGGATCAAGTGTTGGAATTGGTCGAAAAATCTCAGGAACTCGGCACGCCCGAACTGGCCATGAAAATTGCCAGTGGATTCAGCCGCGCCTTTCCCACGCATTTGTCGGTCCCGGCGGTACATCTGTGCATCGCCAAGACCATGGTCGAACGCATGGATAAGCGCGCCGAAGCGCGCAAACTGCTGGAAATCACGCGCAGCGCCTATCCGAAGTCGAAACATCTGCCGGCGATCGACGCCTATTTGTCCAGTCTTTAGCGATCGCCTCGGTGCACGCGGCTAGCGCAACATCTTAAAGCGAGAGTCATGATCAGGGACCGCGGGTGGCTAACACGCGCGTGAGGCGTTTGCAGCCGCGGCCCGGTCACAGCCTTTTCGCCGCGCGAGCCTATACTCAAGTTCCGCGCTGCGATGTCCCTCATGTCGATTGCCGAGCCCGCACGTCCGCGTCCGATCGAGCACGACGCTGCACCGGTCACGCGTGGCGAACGCAAGCTGCGCACGCGCGCACATTTGCTTGACGCGGCGCTGCAACTCATGGGCGAAGGGCGCGGATTTGGCGCTTTGAGCTTGCGCGAGATCACGCGCGTTGCGGGCGTGGTGCCAGCCTCTTTCTATCGCCATTTTCGCGATCTAGATGATCTGGGGCTGGCCCTGGTCGAAGAATCGGGTGCCACACTGCGGCGTTTATTGCGCGAGGCGCGGCGCACCGGAATGCCGCCCACGCAAATGCTGCGTACCTCGGTGCAGGTGTTTCGCGATTACCTGCAAGCGCATCGGCTGCATTTTATGTTCGTGGCGGGCGAGCGCAGCGGCGGATCGGCTTTGATCCGCGCTGCCGTGCGCGCAGAAGAACGCCACTTCATCGACGAGATGACCCAGGATCTGCGCCTGCTCGGCCTGATGCCGGGCGCATCCACACCCACGCTGCAAATGGCCTGCGGCTTGGTGGTCACCACCATGATGAACGCAGCCACAGATTTTCTCGATGTACCGGCCAATCGACCGCAACTCGAACGCGAATTCAGCGAGAATTTCGTGCGCCAACTGCGACTGATCTTCCTTGGCGCGCGCGCGTGGACCGAGTGATTGCGCGTCGAATATTTGCTGGAGTTGTGCGTGCGCACAGCGGCTAGCCGAACGTTCCCGCACGCGCTTGCACCCGCGCGCGGAAACGGCTGATTCACCGAACCACAATGGCGTGTTCCGCAGCATCGACGGTGCACGTACCTGGACCGATGTGATTGACGTGCCGCCATCGGTCTTTGGTGTTGCCGTCGCTGTGCACCCGACGCCTGGCGATAGCGCAGGGTTCGCATGGGCTCGGCGAAGCCCCGGCACTCGCACAACTCGGCATTGCTCACGCACACGTATCCTATCGGTGCCGTGCATACGTGCACCTACAGGCTGGAAGGAAGTTGGTGCATGCTGCGTGTCAGCTATCAGAGTTGACCCGCCAGTGCCCGCCTTTGTGTTGGGAATCTGCCCTTGAGGCGACTCGATCTGCAAACGCAGTTGACCCCGCCCGTGGGAGCGACACTGGGCGGATTAGAACTGCGCGCCTTGCCGGCGGCATTGTCCGATTTGCAAGCCGGTATGGCGATTGGCCCCTATCGCTTGTTGCGACCCCTTGGCAGCGGCGGCATGGGCACCGTGTGGCTGGCAGAGCAGACTGAACCCTTACAGCGCGAAGTGGCGATCAAGCTCATGGCTTGTTCGCTGGACGACCCGATGGCGGAAGCCTGCTTCATGGTCGAGCGCCAGGCCCTCGCGCGCTTGGTGCATCCCGCGATCGCGCAGATTTACGACGCCGGACAATTGCCGGGCGGTGTGCTGTTTTTCGCGCTGGAATTTGTCGAGGGCAGCACGCTCGATGATTTTGTGGACGCACGGCGGCCAAGCGTGACGCAGGTCACGCGGTTGTTTGAACAGCTTTGCGATGGAATGCAGCACGCGCATCAGCGAGGCTTGATTCACCGTGATCTCAAACCTGGCAATTTGCTGGTGCGTGAGGAGGGATCGCAGATCATTCCCAAGATCATCGACTTCGGCATTGCCATCGGCGCGAGTGCCGGCACGCCGGTACAGATTGAACGCATCGCCGTGGGTACCTTGTCGTATATGGCGCCGGAGCAGGCCATCCCGGATGATGCAGGCATTGACGCGCGCGTCGATTTGTATGCGCTCGGCGCCACGCTGGGCAAGATGCTGTGCCTGCGCGCGGGCCAAGATATTGAAGCGCACAACGTCAATCCGTGGTTTAGCGCATCACTTTCTTCGCGCGATCTAGCGTCCGTACCGGCCGGGCCAGCCAACGCTCAGATTCGACAAATCCGCGCCAATGTACCAAAGGATTTGCGCGCCATCGTTGCCAAGGCAACGGATACCGATCGCACGCGTCGCTATGAATCGGCCGCGGCACTCGGGGCGGACTTGCGCAATTGGCGCGAGGGGCGGCGTGTGATGGCGATGGGCGATAGCCTGAGCTATTCGCTACAGCATTTGTATCGGCGACACCGACTGGCGAGCGTGGGTGTGGCCCTGGCCCTCGCTGCAGTGCTGATCGGTAGTGCGGTCGCGTGGTATGGCTTGGCGCAAGCGCGCTCAGCGCACGCACTCGCCGAGCAGCGACGCGTGCAGGCCGAAGAATTACTCGGTGCGATGCTCGGCGATTTGGCCAATCGGCTGCGGCCCCTGGGACGACTGGACCTTCTTGAAACCGTCGCGAGCGAAGCGATGCAATATTTGCGCGCTGCCGAAACCGGCGCGTCAGGCGCGCTAGGCGCCTTGCAGCGCGTGCGTGCCTTGCGCACTTTGGGCGAGGTTTACAACGGACGCCAGCAATGGAGCTTGGCGCGATCCGCTTTCGAGGAAGGCGAATCCACATTGCGCGCGGCGCAGGATCGTCAAAGCTCGGCTTGGCTCTATGAGGCGGCCCAGATCGCCTATTGGCTAGGGTTTCTGGACTACCGCGGAGGCGAGCAAATTGCCGCAGAAGCCCATTGGAACGACTATCTGCGCTACGCAGAACAGATGCAGCCGCTGACGCATAAGGACGGCACGGGCCTGTTGGAGACTTCCTATGCGCTTAACAATCTGGGCGTGCTCAATGCCGAAGCCGGACGGCTCGATCAGGCGATTGCCCAATATCAGCGCGCGGTCGAACTGACCTTGGCGGTTCGCGCCCTGCGGCCCACGGATCCTGCTTTGGCGAATGATCTGGCGGACAACTATTCGTGGATCGCCAGTGCGGAGGAGCGACGCGGACGGCCACAAGTGGCCTTGGACTTCTATCAGCGCCAGTTGGAACTTACCGAGCAGACCCTGAAGGCGCGCCCTGATGAAGCGCGTTGGTACTACCACAAGGGCGTGGCGCTGCACTGGATAGGTTTGATGCGCGACGCGCTCGGGCGCGACGACGCGCGCGATGCGTTGCAGCAATCGGTGAATTCCCTGAAGGCTGCAACGATGGCCGATGCGTCCAATCGGCAATGGCGACGCTCATTGGCCTCAGCCTTAAGCGATCTTGGCTGGCATGACGCGTTGCAAAGCGACTTCCCTGCCGCCACGGACAGCCTGCGCTTGGCACTGGCGCAATCAGAGCAGCTTGAGGGGGATTCCCCGGATGCACGCACCAACCTGACCCTGATGCGGGCGCGGGCGCGTTTGGCCCTGTCGCTGTTCCGCCTGGGTGATGTTGCGGGTGCTGAGAATGAGATCGGCGTTGCGCTGAATCTGCTCGATAAACTGCCTGACGCGCAGAAAATTCAGCGCGGCGAAGGCGCGCATGTTTTGTGGCAAGCAGCGGCTATCAGTTCGCGCTTCGAAGACGCTGCCATCTATCGCGACAAAGCGCGCACCTTGATCAATGGCATCGAACTCGGTTCAAAGCGCTATTCCGACCTGGAAGTGCGTGCCATGCGCGAGCAGATCGCCGATGTAGACCGAGGCGGTCCCGCGCTGGCTGAGCTCTCATCAACAGGCTACGATTCGGGCCGACTGCGCCGAATGTTGCGCATCTACGGGGTACGCCCATGAGTAATGTGTTTTTCACCTTGACCAAAGGTCCGGAAGGATTAGCCTCGCAACCGGAGGCTGCAACCATCGTCAAAGCCAACACGTATTTGGTATTCCAACTCGATGCGGCCACGGCGCTCAACTACATGATTACGGGCTACTACTCGAACGACAGCAAAGCGCAACTGGGCAACGGTAAGATCAGTGAGGACGGGTCCTCAATCTCGATATTGGATGTCAACAACCAGCCCGAAACCATCAATATCAACGTGGATCTGCAGAACCGCACCAGCACCGAGAAACTCACGATTGACCCGATCGTGGTCAACGATCCGCCGTGATGCCTTTTCGGTTTAGTGGAATCTGATGCTTTGACCGCGAGTCCGTATTAACACGGGCTTTGCGCGTGCGGAAATGGGTGGTGAAGGGCCACAAGCTAGTGCCGAGACCAAGTCAGATCGCGTCACTGGCGCGACGCTGCCAACGGGAAAAGCCTGAAATCATCGTGCCGACGCTGCCTACCGCTGCGACTGATGGTCGCCTCATCATCCGACAGCGTGACCCTCAGCTAAACATTCAGTGATTGTCGTCGCTTGGAGCCCGCGCGCGCTGCATGATTGCGCTGTCTTCACATCCCGAGATTGCACATGCGCCTGATCCTCTCAATCGCCGCCCTCTCCTTCTGCCTCGGCGCAAGCGCCGGACCGCTACCATTGACCAAGGCACCAACTGACGCAAAGGTCTATTTCATCAGCCCGCTTGCCGATGCGGTGGTCAGCAACCCGGTTGTCGTGCGATTCGGACTTAGCGGCATTGGTGTCGCGCCGGCCGGCGTGGTCAAAGAAAACACCGGACACCACCATTTGCTGATCGATGTCGACAGCTTGCCGGCCATGGATATGCCGCTGCCAAACGATGAAAAACATCGCCACTTCGGTGGCGGACAGACTGAGGTCAGTGTCGAGCTAAAACCCGGCAAGCACACGCTGCAACTGGTTTTAGGTGACTCCAACCACATTCCGCACGATCCGCCGATCCTCAGCGAGAAGATCACGATCGAAGTGAAGTGATCCGATCGGTGTAGGCGTGCAGGTGGCGGTCTAGTGTGGTGTCCTATGTAGTTGCAGGTGTGTGGGACACCACACTAGCTGTTCTTCCACAGGTGCAAGGTGGCGTATGCGCGCCAAGGACGCCAAGCCTCAGCGGCCGTCAGCAGGTCTTTCGGACGCATCCCGGGAAAGGCACGGCGCACGATCAGATCGGTGTGCAAAAAGGCATCGCGGTGACCAAGACAGCGCATTGCGATGTACTGCGCCGTCCATTCGCCGATCCCGGGCAAAGCGCGCAAGCAATGCAAGCTGCTTTCAACATCGGCCCCCGCGACGAGATGGAGTCGCCGCTCGACGACCGCGCGCGCCAGCCTGAGGATGGTGTTTGCGCGCGCGGCCAGGATCCCAAGCTCAACCAATTGCTGCGGCTGCAAGTTGGCGATGCGCTCAGCGCTGGGGAATAGCGGATCGAGTTTCGGGAAATGGCGTTTCGATTGGCGTTCCAAACTGTGCGGCAATACGCGCGGCTAAGGTGGTCGCGGCGAGCACACTAATCTGCTGACCCAAAATCGCGCGCAGCGCCTGTTCGAAGGCGTCCATTGCGCCCGGCAGGCGCAATCCCGGGTATCGATCAGCGAAGGGACCGAGCACGCGCGCGACCGCGATGGGGTCACAGTCGACATCAAACTGACGCCGAACGCCACTGACGATTAGTTCGCGCGCTGGAAGTAACCCGGCCGCGACACGCGCGCACAAATGCTGAGTCTGCACATCAAAGCAAACGTCTAACCAACCCGACACGACTACGTCTTCGCGCAGGATACGCAGCGTTCGCGCATAGGCACTTTGCGCTACGCGCTCCACACCAGGCACGGCGCGCATCTTGAAAAACGCCAACAGCGAGTCGAAGTCATAAGGCGTTTTGCATGCAAACACCAGATCGAAGTCGCCATTTGCGGCGGGCGCGCTATCGACGAGATCTGATCGTTCAGGCAATGCGGGCATGCAACCGAATAGCGGCAACTGGATGACCGCCATGCTCGTCGATCGCCTCGGTCAAGACGAGTCGTACTTAAAGCCACTCCGGATCGGCCGGATTGTTGCGATAACGCCTACCAATTGCACACTTGCGCCGACTTCGGAGCCCTGCACGCGCAGGGCGCCGAGTCGTTTCGAGCGATCCTCTAATGCTCAACAATCAACCGGCAAATCTCGTCCCGGCGTAGCGAAAGAACACCGCGGACTGAACCGGCCGCGCCGGATTGAACACATTCAGTACGCTGAGTAAGCTGGCGTCGCATTGCTCAACGGATTCACCGGCAGCGCACTCAAATGCATAGCCTTCCATGCGATTCAGTCCCGGGCGTAGGCGAAAGATTCGTTGGATTTGACCGAAACTGCCGGGCGTTGCCAACGACGCATAGTGCTCAACGCGGATAAAGAATCGACTGGTGCTGTCTGCCGGGTTCGAACTGTTCCCATAGCGCTCGCGGTACAGCGCACGCACGCCCTTCGGAAACTGCGAATTGCAGGTCACGTCGGTGCGCGGACCGCCACCATTGGTCGAAAACAGTCCTCGCTCACAGCCGACGACCGATGCGGTCTGCTCGGAACCGGGATTACGTTGGAGAAACTCGAACGACCAAACCGTGCCGCCCGGCAATGTGGGGAAGCCGTTCAGTACCGGATCAAAGGCCGCTTGCGCATTGCGTGTGGCAATCCAACTACCGAGCAAGCTATCGACCTTGTTGCTGCCATAGCCAAAGTCGAAACGACGCAAGGTCTGACTTTCGCTGCGGCCATCGCTTCGATTTATCACCAGCGTGGCGTTGATCGCTGACTGAAAGGTCAACGTGACCGTGCCAACCGCGGCACTGGTGTTCAGCGTATAGGGACAACCAAAACACTTCCCACCTTTCGACTCGAACAGCGTCATATTCGCGGTGTACACGGCTCCCGCAACACCCGGATTGGGCGGCTGCGCGAGTGCACCTGCCGCCGTGTACCACTCAGAATCGCGAGTAGCTGAATTGGTGTAATCGTAATAACTCAGACCCACGATATTGTCCTGGACCTCAATATTGACACCGGTTCCGGCGAATTCATTGAGCCACCAACCGCTTTCGGGTGTGTATGCCGATGCCGCGGTTGACGCCATCAACGCGACCGCCGCAAACCAACCGCAAAACCTCGCCATTCCCTTCCCCTCTTCTAGTTTCCCGGCGCAAAGCCGAGTGTAATCAGGGGATACGTGCGCAAGTGCGCAAGACTGACACGGACGTTCAATGCGTCGGACAAGGAGCGACGAGCGACGCCTCATTCGCAGGCTGAGCTGTCTGGTTGATACAGGTCAAGAGGCCGCGCGCAGACGCTGCTTATCCTATGCGCATGCCAACTATTCCAATCAATCCCGAACTTCTGCGCCGATACGATCGGCCGGGGCCCCGCTATACCTCTTATCCCACCGCACCGCAGTTTCGAAATGATTTTGGTGAGAAGGCATTTCGCGCCGCGGCGCGCGCCACCAATGACGACCCGATTCCGCGTCGGCTATCGCTATATGTTCACCTGCCCTTCTGTGCAAGCCCTTGTTTTTACTGCGGCTGCAATCGCGTCATCACGCGCGATACCGCGCGCGCCGGCGACTATCTTGAGCATCTCGCTACCGAGATCTCGCTGTGCGCCCCGCTATTCGACCGCGATCGCGAAGTCGTGCAACTGCACCTTGGCGGCGGCACGCCGAATTTTTTCACGCCAAAACAGCTAGGCAGCTTGCTGGAAAGTCTGCGCGCGAACTTCAGTTTTACATCTGCTGCCAATCTTGAATGCTCGATCGAACTGGATCCGCGCTTCATCACGCCAGCCGAGGTACACGCGCTGGCCGCCATCGGCTTCAACCGCGCTAGCCTTGGCGTGCAGGATTTCGATCCAAAGGTACAAGCTGCGATCAATCGACTGCAGAGTGTCGAGCAGACGCGCGCCATCGTTGAGGCTTGTCGTGCCAGTGGCATGCGCTCGGTCAACGTCGATCTCATTTATGGCCTGCCGCGACAGCAATTGGCGAGTTTCAGCACGACGCTCGCCACGGTCATTGACATGCGTCCAGACCGCGTTGCGATCTATGGCTATGCGCACCTACCCACCTTGTTCCGTCCGCAGAAACAGATCGTCGAGAACGAACTTCCCTGCGCGCAAATGCGCCTGGAATTGCTGCAACTGGCTATCAGCGCCCTCGCCGCGGCCGGTTATGTACATATCGGCATGGACCACTTCGCGTTGCCGCAAGATGAACTTGCACAAGCACGCGAGCATGGTTCCTTGCAACGCAATTTCATGGGCTACACCACCCACGCAAACACGGATCTGATCGGCCTTGGCGTTAGCGCGATCAGCCAGATCGGTGACTGTTACAGCCAGAATGCGCGCGATCTGACCGGTTGGGGAGCAGCACTTGAGAACACGCGGTTGCCGGTATTTCGGGGCATGCTGATGAGCGCGGACGATCAATTGCGCGCCGATGTGATCCAGCAGTTGATGTGCCAGGGCGAAGTTCCACTGGCTGCGCTGGAGCGTCGCCATGGCATTGATTTTAGAGAATATTTCACCGATGCCCTGGAGCGCCTGCAGCCACTGATCGCCGACGGCTTGGTCATGATTCGTCACGACCGCATCAAGGTCAGCGAGCGCGGTCGGCTATTGCTGCGTAATATCGCCATGTGCTTCGACAAATATCTCGATCAGGCGGTGACAACGCTGCCGCCACGATTCTCGCGCGCCATCTGACCCGGTGGACGGCGTGAGCGCGCCTGCGTTTCCGCGTAGCGATCGACATATCGCGGCCAACGACGGCGACGCGCTGCACTTCTGCTCGACATGCGCATTCTCGCAGGCCTGTCTCTCCCAGGGCATGGACAAGAGCGCGTTGCACGATCTGCATGTGCTGGTCGAGCACGTGGGGCCGCTGCACGCGGGTGAACATCTGTTTCGCGAAGGCGACCCCTTCGAAGCCATCGCCGCGGTGCGCGCCGGCACGGTGAAGACTTATGTGATCGATCCTGAAGGCGGCGAGCAGGTACTCGGCTTTCATTTTCCTGGAGAAGTCATCGGTCTCAATGCCATCGACGGCGAGCGCTTCCCGTGCAACGCGGTAGCCCTGGACACGGTGATGCTGTGCAAATTCTCGTTTCCGAAGATGGCGACATTGGCCACGCGATTACCCGGCCTGCAGCGCCAGTTATTCCGCCTGCTTAGCCGCGATATTGGCCGCGCCGCGTTGCTTGCTGGCGACTGGAACAGCGACCAGCGCATGGCTGCGTTCGTGCTTGGCATGTCGCGGCGGCTGGCCGAGCGGGGTTTCTCGCCAACGCGCTTCCAACTGACCATGGCGCGCACCGATATCGCCAACTATCTGCGACTCGCGCCGGAAACCGTCAGTCGCGTACTGCGACGTTTCCAGGATGAAGGTCTGCTACAGATTGATCG
>Ga0105047_10010607_pt1 | contig 15036 bp, 10 predicted proteins | sample MAT04_FD_78384 | JGI IMG/M metagenome (GOLD analysis project Ga0105047, IMG submission 78384) | Freshwater microbial communities from Lake Fryxell liftoff mats and glacier meltwater in Antarctica - MAT-04 (megahit assembly) | ecosystem: Environmental > Aquatic > Freshwater > Ice > Liftoff... | reverse complement strand
TGATAGCCGGAACGGTGTCGGTCAATGAGCTGACCAAGGGCCCGCGCTTCCTGGGCGAGGTGCTGAAGTATGCCTTCCAGCGCAAGGGTCTGCTGACCCTGTCGGCGGCCCATGTGGCGGCCTTCTGCAAGTCGCGGCCTGATCTGGCGGGTCCCGACATCCAGTTCCATATTCTCCCGGCCTCGCAGAACCTGGAAAAGGCGATGACCGAGGGCAAGATGGAACTGGACAGTGCGCCGGGTCTGACCATCGCGCCTTGTCAGGTCCGCCCAGAGAGCCGGGGTACCATCAGGATCAAGTCCGCTGATCCCACGGTCTATCCGGCCATCGCCCCCAACTATCTGTCCGATCCGCTGGACCAGGAGGTGGCGGTAGCCGGGTTGAAGTGGGGCCGCAAGATCGCCAGCCAACCAGCTCTGGCCCGCTATATCGATCACGAGATGTTGCCCGGCCCGGACCTCAGCGACGATGATGCCCTGCTGGGCTACGCTCGCATGGCCGGATCGACCATCTATCACCCGGTGGGGACCTGCCAGATGGGTCAGGGGCCGAGGGCCGTGGTGGACGCTCAGCTGCGGGTGCGGGGCGTCGAGGGCCTGAGGGTGGTAGACGCCTCGGTGATGCCGCGTCTGGTGTCAGGCAACACCAATGCGCCCACCATCATGATCGCGGAAAAGGCGGCCGATATGGTGCTGGGGCGATAGGACCTTCGACGCAGAAGTTGGAGCAGGCTCGGCGCGACAAAGGGTCTGTTCTTGAGTGAAAGTCTGGAGCGACAGGCGATTCAAGCGAATCGCCTGTCGCTCCAGGCGCGCCTGGACTCAGACCAGCGCCTCGAACTCGTCGACCAGCCGCTCCAGCTGTTTCATGCCCGCCGCCCAGAAAGCTTTTTCGCGGGGGTTGAGGCCGAACGCTGCCAGCGCCTCGACGTAGGTGACGGTGCCACCCGCAGCCAGCAGCTTTTCGTAGGCCGGTACGAAGGCGACGGGATCCTCGCGGCGCTTTTCCATCAGGCCGCGCACCAGCAGGTCCCCGAATGCGTAAGCGTAGACGTAGAACGGCGCGTGGACGAAGTGGTTGATGTAGGCCCAGAAGGGCTCATAGCCCTTGCCCAGCCGAATGGCCGGCCCCAGGCTCTCGGTCATAGTCTCCATCCAGAGCGCGCCGATGGCGTCGGCGGACAGTTCGCCGGACTTGCGAGCGTCGTGGAAGCGGGTCTCGAAGCGGTGGAAGGCGATCTGGCGGACGACGGTGTTGATCCCGTCCTCGATTTTACCTGCGAGAAGCCCGCGGCGCTCGGAGGGGGTGGCCTCGGCCAGTAGTTTTTCGAACACCAGCCCCTCGCCGAAGATCGAGGCGGTCTCGGCCAGGGTCAGCGGGGTGTCGGCCAGTAGCGTGCCCATGGGCTGGCACAGGGTCTGGTGCACGGCGTGACCCAGTTCGTGGGCCAGTGTCAGCACATCGCGCCGCTCGCCCATATAGTTCATGAACACATACGGGTGGCGGGTGGCGGTCACCGGATGGGCATAGGCACCGGACTGCTTGCCGGGCCGTGGCCGCGCGTCGATCCACGGCTGGTCGAAGAACACCTGGGCCGTCGTGGCGAACGAGGGCGCGAGCGCCGTGAAGCTTTCCAGTACGATGGAGCGCGCCTCGTCCCAGGAGAACACCCGGGGCTGGGCCTCATCCAGAGGGCTGTTGCGGTCCCAGTGGTCCAGCACCTTGCGGCCCATCACCTTGGCCTTCAGGCGGTAGTAACGATGGCTGACGGTCTCGTACCCTTCGACCACGGCGGCTTCGAGGGCGGCCACGGCGTCGGCGTCGACCTCATTGGCCAGGTGACGTCCCGCAGCGGGGGAGGCGAACTTGCGCCAGCGATCCTCAACCTGCTTTTCGAAGGCCAGGGTATTAAGTGACAGGGCCAGAGTCGGCGCGCGTTCGGTCAGCGCCCTGGACAAAGCGTGGGCGGCGGCCTTGCGGCGCTTTGCGTCCGGGTCGGACATGCGGTTGAGGGTTTCGGCCAGGGTCAGGGTCTCGCCATCAACGCGCGCGCTCAACCCCGCCAGGGTGTCGTCCGTCAGCCGTCCCCAGTTGGCGACGGCTGGCGCCTTGTCGATCAACAGCCGTTCCAGATCGGCGCTGAGTTCATGGGGCCGCCCCGCGCGGACCCGGCGCAGCCAGGGCGTCCAGCGCCGGGCGGGTGCGTGAGCCTTGAGCGCGGCTTCCAGTTCGGTGTCCTCAAGCTGGTTGATCTCCAGCGTAAAGAACAGGCTCATCTGGGCGATTTGCGACGTTCGGGTGCGCAGGTCACTCTCGAACTTTGACCAGGCCGGATTGTCGCGCTGGGTCGAGGCCGACAGCGAGCCGAAGGCACCGACGCCCCACATGGCGTTGGTGGCGTCCTCGTAGAGCTGGATGCCTTGATCGATGAGGTTGCCCAGTTCGGCGGGCGTGGCGCGAGCCGCCAGCATCCGGCCCTCAAGTTTAGCCAGCTCCCCGTTGAGCCGTTCGGACTCAGCCAGGTCCGCCTCAATCCGGGGGTCATTGCGGTCGGCGTAAAGGTCATCCAGCCGCCATTCCGGCAGGCCATCGGTTTTGAAGGGTGCGTTCATGGGGTGAACCTACCCTGTTTTGATGCGGTTGTGGGAGTGGCTGAACGCTCTGGCAGCGACAGAATTACGCCATTGGCTTCGCGCCTGCCGCCGCTTGCGTCTGCCGCGCCCGGGCCTGGGTAAGCAGGTAGGCGCGGATGTTCTCGGCGTCCTGGGGGGACATGTATTTCGCAAAGCCGACCATGCCCTTGGACTTCAGGGCCCCGTCGATCACCACCGACCTGAAATCGGCCTCGGTGCGCAGCATCTGCGAAATCCTCAGGTCGGCCAGATAGCCGCCGGCGGCGCTGCCGCCGTGGCAGCCGACGCAGTTATCCTGGAACGTCGCAAAGCCGGCTTTCGGGTCGCCTTTGGAGCTGACACCGGTCAGGTCGAGCGCGGGCCTGGGCGCGACCTTGTAGTCGGGCGCGACGACCTTGCCGCCCAATTTGAAGACCATCAGGCGGCCCGGCATCCGGACCGGATCTCCGTTCAGCGCGCTGGCAAAGGTGGCCCCTGCGCCGCCATAGCCGACCATCAGCGCCACATACTGCTCGCCATCGAGCTCGTAGGTGGAGGCGGGCGCGACCACGCCGTTCTGGGTCTTGTAGTTCCAGAGCTTGGCACCGGTCGCGGCGTCATAGGCCGTGAAACCGCCCGCCGCGGCACCCTGGAACACCAGACCGCCGCCGGTCGACAGGATTCCGGCGTTCCAGAAGTGGGGGTGATCGACCGTCCAGCGGGCCTTCTGGGCGACCGGATCCCAGGCGACCAGCTTGCCTGAGGTGGTGGCCTTGATCGCCGCCATCTGGGCCTTGTCGCTGGGGAGCCCCATGAGAAGCACGTCGAGGCCCAGGTTCACCGCGCCGTGCCGGTGGGTATAGGTCTTCTGGTCGCCATAGACGCTGGCGGCCACCTGGGCCGGGATGTAGACCAGCCCGGCTTTCGGATTGAACGCCATTGGATGCCAATTGTGCGAGCCGAGGGGCCCCGGCTCGATCAGGGCGGCTTTGCTTTCGTAGCGTGCGCCCGCCACCTCGACCGGTCGACCGGTTTTCAGATCCACCTTCGTGGCCCAGGTGATCGGCGCGAACGGCTCGGCCGAGATCAGCTGACCGGTGGCGCGGTCGATGACATAGAAGAAGCCGTTCTTGGGTGCCTGCATCAGCACTTTGCGGTCCTGGCCGGCGATCTTCAGGTCGGCCAGCATGATGTGCTGGGTCGCGGTGTAGTCCCAGCTTTCGCCCGGCGTGGTCTGATAGTGCCAGACGTATTCGCCGGTGTCTGGCTTCAGGGCCAGGATCGAGGACAGGAACAGGTTGTCGCCCTTGCCACCGGACCGCTTCATGTGGTTCCAGGGATTCCCGTTGCCGATCCCGAAATACATGATGTCCAGCGCCGGATCATAGGCCATGGCGTCCCAGGCCGTGCCGCCGCCGCCGCTCTGCTTCCACGCGCCATCCGACCAGGTCGCGTTGGCTTTTTCCGCCATCACCTTGTCCGAGGCCGCGCCATCGGGGGCTCCCGTGGGATTGGGCACGGTGTAGAAGCGCCACGCCTGCTTGCCGGTCGCTGCATCGTAGGCCGTGATGTAGCCTCGCACGCCATATTCGGCACCGCCGTTGCCGATCAGCACCTTGTCCTTCACGACGCGCGGCGCGCCGGTGATGGTATAGGGCTTGGAATTGTCGGTGGTCTGCGCGCTCCACGCCACGATGCCATCCTTGGCGTTCAGCGCCACCAGACGGCCATCCAGCGTGCCGACATAGACCCGGCCTTTCCAGATCGCCACACCCCGGTTGACCACGTCGCAGCAGGCGTCGAAGCCCTTGGCGCGGTCGACCTTGGGATCCCAGGTCCAGAGCTGCTTGCCGGTCTTCGCGTCGAAGGCGAACACCTTGGACCAGGCGGTGGTGGTGTAGAGCACGCCATCCACCATCAGCGGCGTGGCTTCCTGGCCCCGATCGGTGTCGAAGTCGGCGAACCAGGCCAGCCCAAGGTCCTTGACCGTGCTGGCGTTGATCTTGTCCAGCGGGCTGTAGCGCTGCTCGTTGTAGTCCTTGCCGTAGGAAAGCCATTCGCTGTTGCCGGCGGCGGCCTCAATGCGTTTGCCATCTACGTTCCCGGCACCCGGCTTCTGGCAGGCGGTCAGGGTGGCGACCAGCGCGAGCGCCAGCCCGATACGGATGAGGTTCATGATCACTCCCGGTGGTCGGCGTCTCCACCCGCGCCGTTCCGCCCCCACTATGGCGCGGTGATCGCCGCGGGCAAGCCTGTCGCGGGGGAAACGGGCATCAGGCTATCGCAGCGACCTCCGAAAGGTTCGGCGCAATCGCTAGACGACAGCCCCCATGGATGCACGGACCGGCGCAGCACCAGATCTCAGCCCTGTGTAAGCCGCCGCCAGCCGATCGACGGCGGTGGTCAGGTCGCCCGGTGCCATCGTGTAGGGTAGCCGGACAAAGCGCTCGAAAGCGCCGTCGACCCCAAACCGGGGACCCGCGGCGATGCGGACGCCGAACCTTTCGGAGGTCGCGGCCAGGGCACTGGACACCGGGCTGGGCAGCTCGGCCCAGAGCGACAGGCCGCCCTCGGGACGGCGCACTTTCCAATCGGGTAGCCGCGCCTGAAGTTGCGTCAGCAAGTGATCGCGACGCTCCCGCAGCAGCGCGCGTCGCGCGGCCAGCGGCGCGTCTTCGTCCGCCAGAAGTTGGCAGGCCGCCAGTTGTTCCAGCAACGGTGAGCCCAGATCGATCGACGCCCGCCGGGGTGCGAGCGCCTGGATGACCGGGGCATCGGCACGGATCCAGCCCAGCCGCAGGCCGCCCCAGAAGCTCTTGCCCATGGACCCCAGCCTGACCAGTCCTTGCACAGGCTCGGCGAATGCGTACGGGTCGACCGGCCCATCTAGCCAGAGATCTGTCATGGTCTCGTCAAGGATCAGGGTGGTGCCCGCCCGGGCCGCAGCGTGGCTAAGCACGGCGCGGGCCTCCGATGACATCCAGTGGCCGGTGGGATTCTGAAAGTCGGAGATCAGATAGGCGACGCGCGCCCCGCTCTGGCGGAAGGCGGCACCGACGCCTTCCAGATCCCAGCCTTCGCCCGGAAGTCCCACTGGAACCGGTCGGCAGAAAGCACGCTCAATGGCGTCGATGGCGTGTGGATAGGTCGGGTGATCGATCACCACCCGGTCGCCTGGGCCGGCCAACAGGCGCAACATCAGGGCCAGACCATGCTGGGCACCGTTGGTGATCATGATCTGGTCGGGGCCGGTGGGCAGGCCACGGCGCGTGTAGCGCTCGGCGACGGCCTGACGGAACTCCTGGAGCCCCAGCGTCGCATAGCCGTGTTGAGGCAGATATGCAGGCAGCAAGCTGAGCGCCGCCGCATAGGCCTGATGGATCAGCTCGCTGGCCGGTGGCGCGGCGGACGTCATATCCAGGACGCCTTCGGCAGCGGGGCTGCTGATCAGGATGGTTGCGCCGCGTTCGCCGGGTCCGGCAGGAAGGCGCGTCCGCGCGCCTGCACCCTGGCGGCGATCAAGGAACCCCTCCTCGCCAAGTTGGGCGAAGGCGGCAGTGACCGTGGTGCGACTGATCTCCAGGATATGGGCCAGCTCCCGCTCGCCCGGCAGCACCACATCCAGCGGCAGGCGGCCGTCCAGGATCAGCAGACGCAGGGCCTCGGCCAGCTGCCGATATGCGGGACCCGCCCGCTCGCCACGCCAGGTGCCGAGCAGCCGGATCAGAGAGGCGGGACCAAGTCTTCTCGGGCTCATGGGGCCACGGTCGCACAACTGGCTCTGTTTTCAAGGTCCAGTTCGCCGCATCTGGATCGGTATGATGCCACGTCGCCTCATCCAGCTGTTCATTGGACTGGTGCTCTACGGGGCCTCCATGGCTCTGATGCTGCGCGCGGCACTGGGGCTGGACCCGTGGGACGTGTTCCATCAGGGGCTGGCCGGGGAGGTAGGCCTGTCGATCGGCAAGGTGGTCAATCTGGTCGGCCTCGCCGTGCTTTTGCTGTGGATCCCCCTGAAACAGCGGCCGGGCATCGGCACTGTGGCCAATGTAATTCTGATCGGCACGGCAATGGATATGACCCTGTCGGTCCTGCCGCCTATCGAGGGGCTGGCGCTGCAGGTTGCAGCCCTGGTGGTCAGTATTGTCGCCAACGGGATGGCAGGCGCGCTCTATATCGGCGCGGGTCTGGGGCCTGGGCCGCGCGACGGGCTGATGACCGGGCTGGCGCGGCGGACCGGATGGTCGCTGCGAATCGTCCGTACGGCCATTGAGTTGACGGTGTTGGGACTGGGCTGGCTGCTGGGTGGGACGGTGGGTGTTGGCACCCTGCTTTATGCATTCACCATAGGTCCGTTGGTGCAAGTCTTCCTGCCCATGGTCACCATTCGCGACCCCAGACCCTTCGGCGCAGAGGTTGGATCAGGCTCGGAGCGATGAAGGGTCTATTCTTAAGTAAAAGTCTGGAGCGACAGGCGCTTCAAGCGAACCGCCTGTCGCTCCAGGAGTAACACTCAGTAAACCACGCCGGTTAAGGCCTGACTCAACTCTAGGAAACTCCGCCTTTACCAGCGTCCTGTATCAATCAGGGACAGGAACAAGGCCTCGCCGGAAGAGCGGGCGTCCAGTCCGGTGGGTGTTTTCATATGACCAAAACGGTCCTTGTCGTCGATGACGATCCGACGCAGCGCCGCCTGATCCAGGCGGTTCTCGAACGTGACGGCTTCGCCGTCTCCCACGCCCAGAGCGGCGATGAGGCGATGCAACACCTGACGTCGGGGGCCATGGTCGACGTGGTGCTGCTGGACCTGGTGATGCCCGGCATCTCGGGTCAGGACTCGCTGATTGAAATGCGCGCGCGCGGTTTCCACCAACCGGTGATTGTGCTGACCTCGACCGGCGGGATCGACACCGTGGTCAAGGCCATGCAGGCCGGTGCCTGTGACTTCTTCGTCAAACCGGCCAGCCCCGAACGTATTACCATCTCGATCCGCAACGCGCTGTCCATGGGCGCGCTGAAGGGCGAGGTGGACCGGTTGAAGAAGCACGCCAGCGGGCGCACCAGCTTCAACGACCTGATCGGCTCATCGCCCGCCATGACCATGGTCAAACGTCTAGGCGAGCGGGCGGCCAAATCCTCGATCCCGATCCTGATCACCGGCGAAAGCGGCGTGGGCAAGGAAGTGATTGCGCGCGCCGTCCACGGTTCGTCCGAACGTGCGGGAAAGCCCTTCGTGGCGGTGAACTGCGGTGCGATCCCGGCCAATCTGGTGGAAAGTATCCTGTTCGGCCACGAAAAGGGCAGCTTCACCGGTGCCACCGACAAGCATCTGGGCAAGTTCCAGGAGGCCAATGGCGGCACCCTGTTCCTCGACGAGGTGGGCGAGTTGCCCCTCGACATCCAGGTCAAGCTGCTGCGTGCGCTGCAGGAGAGCGAGATCGACGCTGTCGGCTCCAAGCGCTCCATCAAGGTCGATGTGCGCATCGTTTCGGCCACCAACCGGGACCTGAGCCTGGCGGTCAAGGAGGGCCGGTTCCGCGAGGACCTCTATTACCGCCTGAACGTCTTCCCCATCGAGGCCCCCAGCCTCCGCGAGCGCCGCGAAGACGTTCCGACCCTGGTTGACTGCTTCGTACGTCGGTTCAACGTGGAAGAGGGCAAGTCGGTGGTGGGAGCCAGTCCCGAGACGCTGGCCTATCTCACCGCCTTTGAATGGCCGGGCAATGTGCGCCAGCTGGAGAATGCAGTTTATCGCGCTATCGTGCTGGCCGACGCCCCCTATCTGCAACCCCACGACTTTCCGGCCATCTCCGGCGTTGCGGCGCCACCGCCTGAGGCCCTGGCCGCCAGCTTCCCGGTGCCGTCGGTTGATGCCGGCTTGCCGTCGCAGGACTCGCCCGTCCGGATCCTTGACGGACGCGGCCATCTGCGCACGCTGGAAGACATCGAGCGGGATCTGATCCAGCTGGCCATCGAGGTCTATGCCGGCCACATGAGCGAGGTCGCCCGCCGCCTGGGCATCGGCCGCTCCACTCTCTATCGCAAGGTGCGCGAACAGGGCCTGGACGGGTTGCTGAAGAGCGACGATGCCGGGCTGGAAGAGGTTGCGGCGTAGGCCGGGCCTACTGCGCGCCCGCCACGACTCCTGCGTCATGTAGCTTGCCGATCTCGCCGCTGCTCATTCCAAGCACTTCCGCCAACACCTCGTCGGTGTGTTCGCCTAACCTTGGCGCGGGCAGCACAGGGCCGCGCGCATCCTGTGGGATCGTGCCCATCGCACCCGGCGCGGGGTAGGTCAGGCCACTGGGGTGTTTCACCGCCTCGAACAGCGGATTGTCCTTGTAGAGACGAGGGTCGTCGAGGGCTGCCTCCAGGGTCTGGTAGCTGCCCCAGGTGACGCCGCCGGCATCGAAGGCGGGGGTCAGCTCGAGTGCGTCCCTGGCTGCAAAGGCGCGCTCGAACAGCGGGTACAGGTGGGCACGGTGAGTGAAGCGAAGGCCCTCGTCGGTGGCGAAGGAGACGCCTAGCCGGGCCTCGACAGCGGCAATCTCTGCGCCGATTTCCAGGGTCTCGACGGCCTTGCTCCACTGCTTCGGAGTTATTGCCAGCAGCATCAGTTTCTGGCCGTCCCGGGTGGTGAAGTCGCGGCCGAAGGCACCGAACACGTCGTTGCCCATGCGCGGGCGCTGGTGGCCAGTCAGCATCGCCTCGGCGGTGAATCCCATATTTGCCATGGAGGCGGCACCAATGTCGGAGAGCGGCGCGCGGATTTCGCGGCCACCCGCGCCCCGATGCCGCGCCAGCAGCGCCGAGACCAGGCCGAAGGCGCAATAGGCACCGGTCAGCAGATCCCACGCCGCCAGCACGTGGTTGACCGGCCGGTCGTCGTCGGCGGGACCGGTCATCAGCGGCAGGCCCAGCGCCGAGTTGATCGTGTAGTCCATGCCCTGCGACCCGTCGGCCCAGCCCATCACCCGGACGCAGATCAGGTCGGCGCGGATGGCGCTGAGCTTCTCATAGGACAGGAAGCCATCGACAGGGAAATTGGTCACAAACAGGCCGGCGTCGTCGCCGGAACTTGCGGCCAGGCGCTGGGCGATCTCGCGCCCGGCGGGCCCGGAAAGGTCAAGGGCCACTGACTTCTTGCCCTTGTTCAGACCCTCCCAGTAGAGGCTGGACCCATTGTCCGCCAACGGCCAGCGGCGGAAGTCCGGCCCACCGCCGATGTTGTCGAAGCGGATCACCTCCGCACCCATCTGGGCGAGATACAGTCCACACGTGGGCGCAGCCACAAAAGCCGAGCCTTCGACAACGCGAAGGCCTTTCAGGAGATCGTACATTCTAAACTCCGCTCCTCCCGGCCATCGCCGGGATGCGCGGAATTATCAAGAGGCAAGCGTGCAGACCGCGCGGTCCATCAAGTGTGTTTGCCCACATTCGCGTCGTCAATGGACGCGGCCGGGACCCATGCCGCCGACGGGTTCGCCGCTTCAGAGTAGGCAGGTTGCGGCTCAAAGGCGGTGACACGGGCTGCGGCAAGGTAACCCGCGAAGCCTGTCACGAAGGCTACGCTCGCCAGCATCAGGAAGGGTCTCAGGATGGTCATTATCGGAGCCTGTGGCGCGTTGCTTACCGAAGTCTCAACGAACTGCCACGGTGACGGTTGCAGGCTCATGGCAACTTGTTTTTGAGAATTATTCGCATTAGCAGGTGTGGCGGCGATGGAAGTGCGCCGGGAGAGCTGATCCATGACCCTGCCCATGAAACTGCGCCGCGTCTGGCTGGACGTGCATCTGTGGATCGGCGTCGGCCTGCTGGTCGTGCTGGTTCCGTTGAGTGTCACCGGCTCCATCCTGGTCTGGCACGACCAACTGGACCGCGCGCTCTATGCACACAGGTACGCGGTGAGCGGGCCGGCGGTTTCACAGCCGATCGAGTCCTATGCAAAGGCCGCCCAGACCGCGTTTGGAGCGCGTGCGCAACTGACGCAGGTGCGGCTCCCGCAAAAGTCCGGCGATCCGGTGGTGGCGGTGGGCCGGATGCCCGGAGAACCGGGCGCTGGCGGTCGTCCGAGCACCCTGAATGTCTGGATAGATCCACCGAGCGCCCGCGTGCTCGACACTGCCGAGGTGGCCAAAGGCTTCAGCATGGTGATGCACCGGGTGCACGGATCGCTACTGATCCCGGAGGTCGGGCGCAAGGTGGTGGGCTGGCTGGGTTGGGCGATGTTTGTCTCCAGCGCGACGGGCCTGTGGCTGTGGTGGCCACGAAACGGCGGGTTCCTCAAAGGGCTGCGCTGGAGGCGTGGGGCGTCGACCCTGTTCAACCTGCATCACATGGTGGGGTTCTGGATCTGTGTTCCGCTGGCGGTATTGTCGATGACCGGCGTCTATATCTCGTTCCCTCAGACCAGCCGGGCCGTGTTCGGCCTGCCCGCCCAGCCGCCGCGCGACGCCAGCAGGTTCGCCCAACCGATCCTGCCGCAACTTACGATCGTCCAGGCCATGGCCGTCGCGCAGACCCGTGCTCCCGGCACGGTCGTCGAGGTGAGTGTTCCGATTGAGGGCAAGGAGCCCGTCTGGCGCGTTGGTCTCAAGACACCCGGCGCACAGCGTCCGCAGACGGTTCAGGTCGTCGATTCGACCGGGCAGGTAAAGGCGGACCGCAGCGGGTCAGGCGGCAAGCCAATGCCCAGGGACGAAATCTCGCCACTGATGCGCAAAATCCACGACGGGGCGGGCATGGGGCTGGTCTGGCAGACCATCATCTTCCTGGCTGGCATCGCGCCGGCGGTGCTCAGCGTCTCGGGCCTGATTGTCTGGCTGCGCCGGCGCGCGCGTCGCCAGGGCGTCTCGACCGCATAGTTGCGAACGATTCTCATTGTGTATGTCGGCGCACTGACTTAAGAACGCTTCTCAGTATCAGTCGCATCACTTCCGGATTTCCCATGATCACACGTCGCGCACCGACCCTCATCGCCCTGGCCCCGGTTATACTATTGCTGGGTGCCGTGCCGGTGCGTGCCGAAGAGGATGGAGACGCTGTCACGGTGACAGGCGTGGTCGTTACCGCGGCCCGTGATGTGGACTACAGCGCCACCAGAACCTCCACCGCGACCAAAACCGACACCCCGTTGCGCGACGTGCCGCAGTCCATCACGGTCATCACCGATGAACTGATCCGCGACCAGTCGATGCAGAGCATGGGTGATGTTGTCCGCTATGTCCCGGGAGTCAGCATGGGGCAGGGTGAAGGCCACCGTGATGCGCCGACCATCCGGGGCAATGCCAGTACCGCCGATTTCTTCGTCGATGGCGTCCGCGACGACGTGCAGTATCTGCGTGACCTCTACAACGCCGAGCGGATCGAGGTGCTCAAGGGCCCAAATGCGATGATCTTCGGCCGTGGCGGCGGCGGCGGGGTGATCAACCGCGTGACGAAAAAAGCCGATTGGTCGCGGGAACGCTCGGCGACCATCGAACTCGGCGCCCACGCCCATCAACGCTACAGTGTCGACATTGGCCAGCCGCTGGATGCCGCGCTTTCTGGCCGGATCGTCGGCGTCTATCAGCGCTCAGACAGCTTCCGGGATTTCGTGAACGTGGAGCGCTGGGGGGTGAACCCCTCGATCGCCTGGCGCAATGATGACGGCCTGACGGTGTCGCTGTCCTATGAGCACTTCGAAGATGATCGCACCACCGATCGTGGCGCGCCGTCCTTCAACGGCAGACCTGCGCCGGTGCGTCGTAGCGCGTTCTTCGGCGATCCGGAGCGAAGCTACGCCACCACAAACGTCGAACTGGTCAATCTGTCGGCCGAGTATTCGGTGTCCGAAGCGCTTGTCGTGCGCAATCGCACCGTGTTTGGCGACTATGACAAATACTACGCAAATATCTTCCCCGGCGGTGCCGCGGTGGCCGGGATTACCGGTGCGCCGGCGACCTATCCGCTTCAGGCCTACCGCAACATCTCGCCGCGCGAAAACCTGTTCAACCAGACGGATGTTATCTGGAAAACGAGCTGGGGCGGGATGAGCCACACCTTCCTCGCCGGTGCTGAATTCGGACGACAGAAAACGTCGAACCTTCGCCTGACCGGCCACTTCAACACAATCACCGGTCCGACGACGCTTGTGGGCAACGCGTTTGCCGATCCGACCCGGCGCGGGCTGCCGATCTTTTTCACCAACACGGGTGCGGATGCCAACAATGCCGTCGAGGCCAAGGTCGCCGCAGCCTATCTGCAGGACCAGGTGGACATCACCGATCAGCTTCAACTGTTGGTCGGTCTGCGGTTCGACAGCTTTGACATCGAGTTCCAGGACCGTCGCGCCGCTGCGGTCGGCCGCCGCGACTTTTCCCGGCGCGATGAGCTTTGGTCACCGCGCCTGGGTCTGGTGTTCAAGCCCGTGGTGCCTGTCTCTCTCTACGCCAGCTACAGCGTGTCGTACCTCCCGGCATCGGGGGACCAATTCTCGTCGCTGAGCGCCAGCACGGAAACCCTGGAGCCTGAAGAATTCGAGAACCTGGAGCTGGGTGCGAAATGGGAAATCAACACCCGCCTGATGCTGGCCTTGGCAGTCTATCGACTGGACCGTGAGAACTCGACGTCGCCTGACCCATTGCGCCCGGGCCAGGTGGTGTTGACCGGTGCCCAGCGGTCCAAGGGGTTTGAAGCCGGGCTTTCGGGACGCCTGACACCTGCGTGGGAGGTCTCGGCCGGCTATGCCTGGCAGGACGCCGAGATTTTGCGCACCACGGCGGCGGCACCTGCCGGCCGCAAGGTCCCGCTGGTCCCGGATCATACGTTCTCGCTCTGGAACAAGTACGAGGTCACCTCGCGGGTGTCCGCCGGCCTTGGCGTGATTCACCAGACGAAGCGGTTCGCCTCGATCTCGAACGCGGTCACGCTGCCGGGCTTCACGCGTGTCGACGCTGCGGTCTTCGTGCGGCTAAACGACCATCTGCGGGCCCAGATCAATGTCGAGAACCTGTTCGACAAGCGGTATGCGTCCACCAGCCACGGTGACAACAATGTCCTGCCAGGTTCGCCCAGGGCGGCACGGATTTCGCTGGACGTCAGTTTCTGAGGCTTCCATTGCGCCGCCAACGGCGCGACTGTTCTCCCCAACAGCAAATGGAGGAAACCAAGCGATGGCCGACCTGGAGTTCATCACGCTCGCGCGGCGCGGTCATGTCGCCGTGCTCACGCTCAGCAACCCGGATCGATTAAACGCGCTGTCGGCGGCGATGCGCGACGAGGTTTCCAACACGCTGGCCGATTTGCGGGTCGATGATGATGTCAGGGCCCTGGTGCTGACGGGCGCAGGTCGCGGGTTTTGCGCTGGAGCCGATCTGGCAGCGGGCGCTGCCGTGATGAACGAGGGCGGTCTGGCGCGCCCGACCCAGAACGACAAGCTGGATGAGATGGGCTGGGTCGGCCGCTGGGCGAGCATGTGGGCCAATTTCGACAAGCCGGTCATTGGTGCCATCAACGGTGTGGCGGCGGGCGCAGGTCTGTCGACGGCATTGGCCTGCGACGTGCGGATCGGCTCGGAACATGCGCGGTTCAAGAGTGTGTTCATCGAACGCTCCCTGTCGCCGGATTCGGGCCTTAGTTTCTTCCTGCCGCGTGTGGTGGGCTATGCTGCCGCCGCCGACATGATCTTTACCAGCCGGGCTGTCGGGGCGGATGAGGCTCTGCGTCTGGGCTTGCTGAACCGTATCATGCCTGCTGCTGAACTTCTGGATGCAGCTGTCGCCTATGCAGGCGAGATGACCCAGTGGCCACCGCTGGCTTTACGCATGTCCAAACGGGTGCTGCGGCACAATGTTGATTGCGGGCTGGAAGAAGCGCTCCGGTTCGAGACTCTGGGCCTGGATTTCGTCGGTCGCGCCCGCAACGACGCCAAGGAATCGCGGACCGCCTTCGTCGAGAAGCGCAAAGGCGACTACACGGGCACCTGAAAACCCGGTATCTCGCTCCGACTGATCCTTCAGGAGCCTCCCATGCCAGCCGATTCCAGCGCGCCGACCAAGACCTATCGCTGGGATGATCCCCTCGACCTGTCGTCACGCCTGTCCGAGGACGAGCGGATGGTGTGGGACGCGGCGCGAAGCTACGCGCGCGAAAAACTGCTGCCCCGCGTGGTTTCGGCTTATGCCGAAGAGCGGTTTGACCGCGAGATCATGACCGAGATGGGTGAGCTTGGGTTCCTCGGTCCCACGTTGCCTGAGGAGTATGGCTGCGCCGGGGTCAACCACGTGGCCTATGGGCTGATTGCCCGCGAAATCGAGGCCATCGACAGTGGCTACCGCTCGGCGATGAGCGTGCAATCCTCTCTGGTCATGTATCCGATCTTTGCCTTTGGGTCCGAGGAGCAGCGGCGCAAGTATTTGCCCGGCATGGCGGCGGGCCGAATTAT
>Ga0105047_10010606_pt1 | contig 15036 bp, 13 predicted proteins | sample MAT04_FD_78384 | JGI IMG/M metagenome (GOLD analysis project Ga0105047, IMG submission 78384) | Freshwater microbial communities from Lake Fryxell liftoff mats and glacier meltwater in Antarctica - MAT-04 (megahit assembly) | ecosystem: Environmental > Aquatic > Freshwater > Ice > Liftoff... | reverse complement strand
TGTGCATTCACAACACTCACGCCAGGATAACTCCACGCCCTACAAGCACCAAGAGCACCAAGGACAGTCCTTAAAGGACTGTCCTTAATTGATTGGGTCCCAGCCTTCGCTGGGATGACAGCGTGAGGTAGACTTAAAGGCATGCAAGGAGTTTTATTAGTCGATAAACCAGCTACGTGGACGAGTTTTGACGTGGTTAATTATGTGCGTCGGATTGTGGCCACCCACGAAGATAAAAAGCCCAAAAACTGCAAAGTTGGGCACACTGGTACACTCGATCCGTTTGCTACCGGTCTCCTGATCTTATTAATTGGCAAAGAATACACCCGCAAGGCCGCGGACCTGTCCAAAGTCGATAAAACCTACGAAGTAACCATGAAATTAGGCGAAACTAGCACCACCGGCGACCCAGAAGGTGAAATCACCCCTTATGTAATTGCGTCTCCTGCTGTCATTTCGACGGAATCGGAGAAATCTTTATTGAATCAAGATCTCTCGACTCCGCTCCGCTCCTCTCGAGATGACGAGGCCTTATCGGGGACGGTTCCGACCAAGGAACAGATCCTGGAGGCTGCAGAAGGCTTCAAGGGCGAAATTGAACAAGTACCACCAGCTTTCTCGGCAATTAAGGTCAACGGGCAACGAGCCTACAAGCTAGCGCGAGAGGGCAAGGAAGTCATAATCGAACCCCGAAAAGTCACAATCAACAGATTAGAAGTAACAAATTACGACTATCCAAACGTCCAATTCACCGTCAATGTATCCTCTGGCACATACATAAGAACCCTCGTAGAAGACATCGCCAAAGTCCTCGGAACAGGTGCCTACACAACCGAGTTGCGACGAACGGAAGTTGGCAATTTCTCAATTACCGACGCTACAGAGGTGAAAAAACTAGACGTTAGCAATATGCAAAACCTGCTACAGGAACTATAATCTTCAATATGGAAAAGCAAGCGGTTCAAGAAACTATCGAACAGGGAACTACGCTACCAGTTTCGCAACTACGGGAAGTGATTGGATACGGCGGATTTGCTACATTTTTCGGCTACGGTGTTGTTTCTCAGAGTGCTGAACTTATCACAAGCGGTGGACCCACGCTCGAACACATAGCAACCGGTCCAGGCGCCAGAGCTGCCGTAACTGTAATGCTGGGCTACGGCGCGGTGCGGGCATTCAAAGAAACCCGAGCTTATTGGAGCTCTACAGAAGAAGAACAAGAAGCGCCTGAAACAATAGAGCGTCGGATTGACGTCGAACGTTACCGAACGGTAATTTCGGGTGCTATCACTGCTGGAGGGGCAGCAATAGCCGTCGCAGCAACAACCAGAGCCACCAAAGATCAAGAAGCAGCCCGGGCTGTAGTTGGCGCGCTCTCTGGTGGTGGGGGCTACGTCGCGGCCAGGATGATGCTGAGCTCACATCGAAAGGTCAACAAATTCAAAGAACAGCTCGAAGATTTGACTGACAATAGATAAAACGGAGCTTTCCTACTGCGTTCCAGCTGTTTCGTAAATAGATTGGTCAGAAGCTACACGGTTGAATACATTTTTGGAAATTTGAGGGTTGCGCTAGGGGCTCCCATCTGTTAAAATACGTGGACATGATTAGTACAGACAAGAAGACTGCGGCCATCAAGAGCGCGCAGACCCACAAGGATGACACCGGCGGTTCAAGCGCACAGGTGGCAATCCTTACCGAACGCATCAAAGAACTCACCGAGCACCTCAAAGTAAACAAGCACGACTTTATGGCGCGCCGCGGTTTGCTACAGATGGTTGGTAAGCGTCGTCGTTTACTTCGTTACATCGCAGAGCGCGATAGTGACGCATATCTAGCATTGATCAAAAAACTCGGCATCCGCCGATAGTGCCCAGACTATTATTCTCGAACCCTCGAGAATCCGAGCTTGTGCACATTAAAGACTAAGGGAAGGCTATTTCCTTGCCAGAGCAACAGATATAACGCTACCGAATTAGCACAGGGGCAGCGGGTATATTTGGACTCTGATAAGGACCTTCCAAAAGGAGAAACCTATATATGGCAAAAAACCATGCAGGCAAAGAAATTATTAAAGTAGAGACACAGCTCGCGGGCAAGACCCTGAGTTTTGAAGTTGGTCGTGTTGGTTTTAGAACCTCCGGCTCGGTACTTGTGCGTTACGGCGACACAACCGTTCTCGGTACGGCTCAACTCGGCAAAAAACCAGTTACTATGGACTACTTCCCGCTCAGCATCGACTATGAAGAGAAGATGTATGCGGCAGGTAAGATTAGCGGTTCACGTTTTATTAAGCGCGAAGGTCGTCCATCGGATGATGCAATCCTTATTGGTCGATTGATTGATCGCCCAATCCGTCCGCTATGGCCAAAAGGTTATCGCTATGAAGCACAAGGTGTTGCATCAGTATTAAGTATGGATCCAGACTTCCGCCCAGACATGGTTGCAATGATCGCTATGAGTACTGCATTCATGCTGAGTGGTGCACCATTTGAAGGTCCTGTAGCTGGTTTACGTATCGGATACGACAAAGAGGGCGAGCTTGCAGCTTTCCTTCCAGCAGCACAACTTGACGCTGGTGGCCTCGACCTTGTTGTTGCCGGTACAAAAGACGGCGTGATGATGGTAGAAGCCGGTGCCAGTGAAGTATCTGAAGACGAAATTGCTGCCGGTATCGAATTTGCATACAAAGCAATGCAGCCAGCAATTGCCCTGCAACAAGAACTGATCGAAAAAGTCGGTGTTACCAAGCAAGAATACCAACTCAGCCTACCCGAAGAATCAATCCAGTCAGCAGTTGATACATGGTTAGAGGACAAGCTTGGCGAGGATCTCCGCAAGCCATACCCAGAACGCAACGTGTTGATCCAACAACTTCGCGACGACATGCACGCCGAATTTGATGAGAAAATCGAAGAAGATTACGCCAGCCTGCAAGGTGCATACAACGATGCATTCCAGATGGCCGTGCACAAAGATGTGCGCAAAGGTATTGTCGAACACAATACGCGTCCTGACGGTCGTAAGTTTACCGAAATTCGTGAACTCAGTAGCGAAATTAGCGTACTCCCACGTACTCACGGTTCCAGTATCTTTACCCGCGGTCTTACACAAGCTTTGAACATTGTGACGCTTGCGCCACTTAGTTTCGTACAGCTGGTAGACACCATGGAACGCGAAGACGAACGACGCTTCTTGCATCACTACAATGCTCCAGGTTGGACTGTTGGCGAAGTGAAGCGTATTGGTAGCCCAGGACGCCGCGAAATCGGCCACGGTTACTTGGCAGAGCGTGCGCTTACTGCTGTTTTACCAACTGAAGCTGAATTCCCGTACACAATCCGTACTGTTACCGAAATCATGTCTCAGAATGGTTCTACCTCAATGGCTGCAACTTGTTCGAGCTCATTAGCACTTATGGACGCCGGCGTTCCACTTAAGGCACCAGTCAGCGGTATCGCTATGGGTCTTATGATGGCCGATGGCAAGCCATATGTACTGAGCGACATTGCTGATGCAGAAGATTTTGCGGGCGACATGGACTTTAAGGTCACCGGAACAACCAAGGGCATTACAGCCTTACAGATGGACATGAAAGTTCACGGTCTTCCAGTAGAAATCCTCAAGCAAGCCTTGGAACAGGGTAAAGTTGGACGTGCCGAGATCCTCGAACACATGATGACTACCATCTCTACACCTAAAGAAGCACTGAGCCCATACGCACCACGCGTTGAATCAATCCAGATTAATCCTGATAAGATCCGCGAGATCATCGGTAAAGGTGGCGAGACCATCCAGAAAATTACCGGCGAAACCGGTGCAACTATCGATATTAAGGATGATGGAACAATCATGATTGCTAGCCCCGACGGTGCCAGCATCGACGCAGCGAAGCAATGGATTCAAGACATCGTTGCAGAGCCAGAAGTCGGCAAAATCTATGTTGATAAGCCAGTTGTGAGTGTTATGGACTTCGGCGCATTCGTACAAATTATGCCAGGTAAAGACGGTTTGGTTCACATCAGCGAACTCAGCGATGAGCGCGTTGCCAAAACCAGCGACGTCGTTAAAGAAGGCGATAAAGTAACCGTAAAATTAATAGCAGTCGACGACCGCGGACGCTTACAGCTATCCATGAAAGCTGCAAAGCGCGAACTCGAGGACAAGAAGGCCTAAGATGCTCAAAAAGCTCGATGCATGGCACAAAACAAAGACGGGACTTCTCATCTTTGCCGTGCTCGAGCTGATCCTAGCTTACATTTTTGTGAGCCTAGCGATCGACAAAGGCAACTTCCTGTACTACATCCTGACACTTATATTCTTATATGGCAGCCTACAAAACATCTTCAAACTCGCAGGGAAGTTCATCAATGACAGGTAATAGCCAGACGCAACTTGATGCTATTCAGCAGCAAATTTTGGATAATAATGTTTGTCCTGAGCTTGCAGATTCAGCAACACAGCTAGTGTTTGGAGAGGGTAATCCAGAAGCGGATATCGTGTTCATAGGTGAGGCACCAGGTAAAAAAGAAGACTTGCAGGGCACACCGTTTATCGGCGCCGCAGGCAAGTTCTTGAATGAGATGTTGGATACAATTGGCTTAAAACGCGAGGATGTATATATCACCAATATCGTTAAATATCGACCACCGAATAATCGAGATCCATTGCCAGAAGAAAAGAGTGTTTTTATGCCGTACCTAGAGTCCCAACTAGAGGTAATTAAACCAAAGCTGACCATCACACTTGGTCGCCACAGTTTAAATTGCTTCTTGCCGGACTTAAAGATAGGTCAAGTACACGGTCAACTTGAGAGTTATCAGGGCAGAGTGCTACTACCGTTGTTTCATCCAGCGGCCGCACTATACAACGGTGGTAAACGCCAGACGCTTCTCGATGACTTCTCGTTGATACCGGCAATTTTACAGAAAACTACAATAACAGCATGAATAGTCCCAGCATTTGCTCGGACAGATTCCAGAAAGGAAACTAATGCTACCAGATCCAAATAAAATTCAGCCTCCAAAGAAAGATGAGGGATCAAACGGTCCTTCACGGGGGCAAAACAACGGTCCAAAACGTGGACCAAAACGTTCCGGCGGACAAAACTCCGGAGCAAAACCTATCGTTAGCAATCTAACGACTTCACGCGGGCAAGCTGTCCGGGCGCAACGACGCTCACAGCAAGATGCTCTGCGTATCGCAAATCAATACGTGGCAGCCGCAGACAACAAGTCTGGCGAGCAACAGCCACGACGCGCTAACGTCATCGATGACACACCTCGCCTCAAAATGATTGGCTTAGGTGGTATGGACGGCGGCGGCTCTAAGAATATGATTCTTATTGAATACGTAAACGATGCAGTCATCATGGACTGTGGTAACGACCTCGGTGTCGATCTACCAGGTATCAACTACGGCATTGCCGATACTGCATACCTAGAACAGATTAAACACAAGATTCGCGCCTATGTCATTACGCATGGTCATTTAGACCATATCGGTGGCTTGCCACACATCGCGCCTAAGTTCCCAGCACCAATTTACGGAAGTAAATTTACGATTGGGCGTGTTGAAGAAATTTTTGAAAACTTTGGTCTACCAATGCCAGACGGCTTTGAACTAAAAACTGTCACTATGAACGAGAACACGCACGAACGACTTAAGATTGGCGAATTCTTCGTCGAGCTTGTTCGCGTTACTCACTCAATTCCAGGCAGTACAGTCATCGTGCTTGATACGCCAGTAGGGCGCATCATCAACACCGGTGACTTCCGTCTTGATCCAAACCCACTCGACCATGAACGCACCGACACGGAGCGTCTTACTGAACTCGGTAACGAAGGCGTTCTAGCACTGTTGAGTGAAAGTACTACGACTGAACGTCTTGGTCGCACGCCTAGTGAGTCAACTATCGAACAAACCTTCATGGACATCATGGCCAACGCGCCAGGACGCATCTTTGTTGGTCTGTTTTCGACTAATATGAACCGTGTACAAATGATCATCAACGCAGCAGTACATAGTGGCAAAAAAGTCGCTATGGACGGTCGTAGCATGGTCAGCACACTCGAAATGGCAGTTCGCCACGGCTTCGTGCGTATTCCAAAAGGTACATTCGTGCCAATCGCCTCAGCCTCAACCATGAAAGACACCGACCTGGTCGTTGTTTGTACCGGTTCACAGGGCGAGCCAAGCTCAGCCTTGCAACGTATGAGTAATGGCGAACACCGCCACGTTAAGCTCAAAGAGCAAGACACGGTGATTCTATCCAGTACACCAATCCCATACTCAGGCAACGACTCCAAGATTCGCGACATGGTCGACGATCTCCTCAAAAAGCAGGTGCATGTTTTCCGACACCAAACCCGCGAACTTGATGGCATCGGACCGCTCCACGTATCCGGCCACGCCTCACGCGATGAATATGCTGACATGATCAACATGACCAAGCCAAAATTCTTCGTGCCCATTTATGGTGACTTTACCGGCAAGCGTTACCACATCGATATCGCTATCGAAGCTGGTATCCCGCGGGCTAACACCATCAATGTTGATAACGGCGTCGTCTTAGCATTTACCAAAGATAAAATGGAAGTAATCGGCGAGGTACCACACGGTACCAACCTCGTTGACCAAACTGGCGCTATTGTCAGTAACGTTGTTGTTAAAGACCGCGTGCTCTTGAGTGAAGAGGGAATTGTTGCAATCGTCCTAACCGTCGATAAAAAGAACGGCAACTTGCTGACAAGCCCCGACATCATTAGCCGTGGCTTCATATATATGCGCGATAACGAAGAAGTCATGAACGGACTTCGGATCGAACTTAAGCGAGCCGTGCAACAGCGGTTCAAACGCGTTGATCTCGACCGTTTCAAAGCTGAGCTCAAAGATCACATCACGCACTACCTGTTTGAACACACCGGCCGTAGCCCGATTGTCATTCCAGTCATTAACATCGTTACAGGTGCTGGTGGCGGAAAACCACAAGGCCAAGGTGATAAGAAACCAGGCCAAAACGGTCAAAACAACGGTAAGCCAGGTGATTCACCAGCTGAAGAGCCGAAGCAAAAAACTGCAGAAGAAATTGCCGCCGAACAGCAAAAACGCTTCCAAGAAATGCGTGCCCGTCTCCTAACCCAAGACGCCCGCGTCGACTAACCCCCATCAAGTCATCCCAATATTAAATTGGGACCCAGTCAATTGTCATCCTGAACTTGTTTCAGGATATATGCTAAGTTACCGTTCTTCCAACGAGGAACCAAGCTCCTCCTTTTGGCTTGATCCAAAAGAAGGCAAAAGATCATCGGGCATTCCACTATCTTTGGTGATGGTTGTCGAAGTGCACAACGGGTTCGACGACTCGCTTCGCTCAAACATGTCTCACCGCGAATATTGTGCATTCACAACAATCACACCAGGATAGCTTCACACGCTCGCGAAATCGCACTTCAACTATCGACTTAACCTTTTCATCCTTACGAATGTGAGGATCCAGAAATTGTTTCGTTAGGGTTGCTAGGCGTGTGTAAGCGTTGCAAATTGCCGAAGATGCCTCACAGATATGTTATTTGTGTAGATCATTGGTTGATTGCCGAACGGGCTTTGGAAGTCTGACGGTAATTCCTCGGCTAGCGTCTCCACGTAACCAGCTTCTGCAAAGCAGGGCTGGCTACTTTGATTGCAGAATGCAAAGGGGGTAGAGCCGGCCTCAATAACTTCTTGTGTTATAGCTAAAATTAGGTTATTCCCAATACCAGAGCTTCGAAATGGTTCCAGAACCACAAGGCTCCCAACCTTCTTAAACTTGCCATCAAGGACAGTCCTTGAAGCATCTGTATCAGGGGTCTCCGTCATGAGTTCATAGCCATAAAGGACAGTCCTTGGATTGGGGTCGGTGGCGGCAATGTAGCCCATAAAGTCATTGTTGTGTAGCGCGACCATGCCGATGTCTTTTAGAAAAATGTCTGAAGGTTCTACTGGAGTAATTTTTTGTTCGGTGCCGTACAGGCTTTTGGTTTCGTACGAAACTTGCTCGGCAATGTCGTCTTGCTGAGCAATTGGGAGTTCATTGAAATGGTGAATGTTCATGGTGTTTCCCTCGTAAAATTAAAAATCCCTCTCGTGAGTGAGAGGGCAACTAAATCAAAAGATCAGATAAGCCCCTAAGGGCGACGACGAATTGCAACCAAAGAACTGATCTTATACATACGTATACGTTATCACGAAGCTTGCTCGAGATCCAAAATTGAGGCTTGTCGCAGAATCACTGATTGCGGGCTGAATACAGCGCGTAAGTTCTGTGCAGGTTCTAGGCGCCAGTCCCCGTTATTCGTACCAAATCCAACCGTCTGCATATTACGGTCGTTCGTCGATGCCTCGTTAAAGGTTAAACGTCCCTCGTAATTGGGTGCAGTCTCAACGTGTGCTAAAGCTTTTCGGCCAACCTCGGAGACATACGCTCAGTCACCGGCGATTGTTCGCCGAGAGGGAGCGTCATCTATTGGTAGCCATAATTCGGTGTCACCACACTCAGTTAGATGATCTATAATCTCAGCACCAACCTTGCTTGCTGTAGCCGATATCTGCCTCTCTCGTTGTTTATCACGATGGTTTCGGATTAGGTGAGGAAATTCCATATCGATATTCTAAATCATGAACCAATGGCTAGGCAAGCATAAGAGTATTGACATATTGTCCACTTTTTGCTATAATGACATCTAGATTAGATAAAAAACAAAAAAAATGACAGAAACCCTCACCGAATTAGAAACACAGCCAAATGCAGACGTTGTTGCCGAGCAAATCCAACAGCCCGACGCTAATATTCCATCACCTGAGCTTATGCAGGAGCCGGAAGAATATGTTGAAGGTTTTATCGATAAGAATGGCGTCGACCGTAGCCCTGAGTATCCGCTTGTTCTACTAAATGGAGAGGCACGTGAAGCAGTCGAAGGCTACTTCGATGACCATAATCAACTAGCTGTAAATGTAGATAAGCAACTTGACGATCTAGACACTATCCGCACCGTACAGCAAGAGCACCTCAATGGACGCACCGTTTTAGGTCTTGCTGAAGGTAAGAGAAGTTTCACGGGGCATACTTTTTCAGATGAAGCGATCCATGCAGATAAAGCCCTTAAGAATGATGTGCTACGAGCCGTAGGCATAGATAATTCTCGAGAGAGTGTTGCAGTTGCCAAACAGCCAGAACTTGAGCCTGCGAGTCTAAGCGAACAAGATAAAAAGCTGTTAGATTTAGATGAACAAAAAGAAGCACGAGAGCACGAGATAAAAGAGATAGAACAACACGTGGAAACACACCAGCCTAATTCCGAGGGTGAGATGTCTGCTAAAACAGCTAAAAGTCTTATCGATAATCTGCCTGAAAGCGTAAAGCAAAGAGTGATAGGAAGCGGCATAAGTACCGAGCTTGGCTTAAAGGCAAAATTTAATAGCACGCACAGACAGGAAGTTACGAATGGCGTTCGGAATCTTTTGCATAACTTCATTGAAGAGGCAAGGGACGATATAGAGCATATTGACGGTAAGCTAACAGTCGAAATGACAATTCAGATTCTAGATATTGTTCGAGAAAATCTCGAAGATGTTGATGTGCAAGCCGCAACTGCGAGCGAAGATAATTGTTACATAATTGATCAAGAGCTGGGTGACGTGAAGCGAGTTAACGGTGTTGTAGAACAGCATGGTCAACAACTCGCTGAAGTTGCAAAAAACGTAGGGGCACTCACAAACGCTCAAGATATTATTCGAGAGTCTATAGCCACAAGTTCTCTAGCGGATCGCGCCCGTAAACTACCGGAAGACAAGCAACTAGAGCTCGCTCAGTCAGTACTTTCTGGTCTACGTTCTAAGGATGTTATAAGTTCAGAGCAAAGGCAACAGATTGATACGCTTATGGGTAGTACGGTTACTATTACTGCCGATACCGCCGCCCGAACTCTAAGCGCAGCTACTCGATCTATATATGCCGAAAAAGCATTGCCGGTAAGTTATATATCAGATGAGGAAGTAGCCAAATTACAGAGTATTTACGATAAGTTAAACGGAGTTATTAAACCGAGAATAGTCAACGGTGAAGAGAAGAAGCTAGCCGTGTCATCTTTGGCTGGTAACGCTACTGACCACATCAAGAATATAAGAAAGAGCACTACACAGTACAGAGGTGACAGAGTTCTGTATCATGCCACAAACTCTATGAAGCAGATTATAGAGTCGGGTGCGCTTATGACATTAGAGGAGCAAGTTATGCGCCACGGCGTGTTTCGTATTAGTACAGGTGCAATCGGCCCAAATGAAGATATGAGTAACCTAAACAGACACTCGACTGTGATGCATTTTGCAACAGGAATAGAAAGCAAATACATAGGCAACGGAGCGAGCGATGGAGATGAAGTTGCTGTTCCTGGTGTAGTAGCTGTGCCAATCTCGGAGATTATTAAGCATGCACCAATCGATAGAGCAGGTTATACGTTGACAGAACTGCCACTTGTGGAAGCTCACCAGAATTCGGGAGACGGCATTGCGTATTCTGGTTCCAGCTCTGATATGTACAATGATTACGTGTTTTATGCTACGGAAGAAGAAGACTCCTCAGATAATTACATATTGCCTTTAATAGGCGGGGAAGCATTTATTGTTTCCGCATCGAATGGGGGTGAAGTTTATGACATTGATGTGCCTGAAGAGTTATCTGACAGGGTTCACACAGGCTTCAGAGACACCGCTTTAGATATTCGTAGGGGCTCTGTTCGGGATACCTCCGAGATGAAACGCATTGCTGAGCGACGAGCTACAGCTACTCACGGGGGTACATTCGTTGTTCCGTTACGGAGGTCTGCTCTATCGCAACATCTTCTAGAGACACCCGGAGAGGGCCTCGCTGGAAGAAAATTAGATTTGTCGAATGCTAGAGTAGTGAGGAATGGATAGTAATTATAACCCTACTGAATAAGTAGTAGTGCGAAGCATAAGGGGATTGACTATAGTTGTAAAAACTGCTATAATTAATACATGTTAATACTAACAGTTACGCATAGTTAACTGATACAATATACAAAATGGCAAAAAAGAAAAAAACAACTCGAAAGAAAAAATCTGCGGTAACAACTGTAGAGCGTTCGCCGTTCTGGGCACTATCCGGCGCGGTTATTTTAGTGCTACTCGCAGTCTTCTTATTATTAGGTGGATTTGGCACCGGCGGGCCGCTACCGGTTAGCCTGTTCAATGCAGCATTTTGGGCGTTTGGCTGGGCAGCCTATCTTACTCCTGTAGCGTTGGCATACTGGGGTGTTCACAAGTTTATGGCCGAAGATCATCGCATCCCGATGAATCGAATCGCTGGTATGGCTTGTGTCTTATTATTCGCAAGTGGCTTGGCGTACGTAGCATTTGCAACTCAGAATGGTAATTCTGTTTGGCAGGGCGGACACGGCGGTGCTGTTGGTAAGGCGGCCGGTGCCGCGGCTTTATCGGCGCTCGATAAGATTCCAGCCATCATATTATTCACTGTATTGACGTTTTTGGCGGTCAGTTTTGCCTTCGGCGTCTCTATTAAGAGTGTGATTCTCAAGATTATCGAAATGTTTAAACGTCCAGAAAAAGATGAAGAAGAGAATGACCTTGCTGCTCTCAAAGCCAAGGCAAATGATCAGCCAAACTTCAAACTCAATGAAGGTGTTCCGGTTGTGCATCACGGTGAAGCAGCCGCAGCGGGCGCCGGCGCCGCAGCAAAGGTATCGCTCAAAAACACTGCTCAAAAGCTTAGTAGTGCAGAGAATCACGAAGCGCTAACTACTGAGAAAGATCCAAACTGGCAATTCCCGAGCGTCGATCTGCTGAATCAAAAACAAGACAAGGCTGATGCTGGTGACGTTAACGGCAACGCCCAAATTATTCATGATACATTCGGCAACTTTAATATTGATGTTGAAATGGAAGGCGCCAATATCGGCCCACGTGTAACCCAGTTTACGATGAAGCCACCAACAGGGGTTAAGTTGACCAAAATTACTGCCTTGGAGAATAACTTGGCGCTCGATTTGGCCGCGACGAGTATTCGTATGGAAGCGCCGATTCCGGGTAAACGCGCTGTGGGCATTGAAGTGCCAAACCTCAAATCTGCAACCGTTCGATTGAGCTCAATGCTGATGTCGCCGGAGTGGCAAAAATCATCCAGCCCGCTATCGTTTGCTATTGGCCGCGATATTTCTGGTGTACCGATAGTTGGCGATTTGGCCAAGATGCCTCACTTGCTGGTTGCCGGTCAGACAGGTTCAGGTAAATCAGTTATGATCAATACGATCCTGACCAGCATGCTGTACCGCAACTCTCCAGCAGACCTCAAATTGATATTAGTAGACCCGAAACAGGTCGAATTGAAGCCGTACGACGATATTCCGCACTTACTCACGCCAGTCATTACTGAGCCGGAAAAATGTATTAGTGCGCTTAAGTGGGCAGTAGCCGAGATGGAACGCCGCTATAAGGCGCTGAGCGAAGTCCATAAGCGCGACATCGTACAGTACAACAACCTCAAAAAAGAAGAGGGTATGCCGTACATTGTGATCGTGATCGATGAGTTAGCCGACTTAATGATGATGGCTGCTCGCGATGTGGAAGCTCTGATTGTCCGTATTGCGCAGAAAGCACGTGCTGTTGGTATTCACCTAGTACTCGCCACACAGCGTCCGTCTGTAGACGTCATCACAGGTCTTATAAAAGCTAACGTTCCCGGCCGTATTGCGTTTACGACGCAGAGCCAGGTTGATAGCCGTACTATTATCGATCAGGTTGGTTCAGAGAAACTTCTGGGCATGGGTGACATGTTATTCCTAACTTCCGACATGCCAAAGCCGAAGCGTGTGCAGGGTGCCTTTATCGACGAACCAGAAACCGCCAAGGTCAATGATTTTATCCGCATGCAACGACCGCCACAATATGATGATGAAGTTGTGAGCCAACCAGTGGTCTTGAATGGCAAGGGCGGAATAGTGGCTGATTATGGCGCAAATGAAGCCGATGATGATATGTTCCGCGATGCGGTGGGTGTGGTTATCGAAAATCGCAAAGCCAGTACCAGCTTACTGCAGAGACGCCTACGAATTGGCTACGGCCGTGCAGCTCGACTTATCGAGCAGATGGAAGAGCAGGGCATTATTGGCCAAGCCGATGGCTCACGACCGCGTGAGGTGCTTGTAAGCTCTATCGAAGATGTGTTTGGTGGTGCCGCTGCTATACCCGCCGATGAAGTGCTCGACGAAAACTTCCCAGACGAAACCTAGCGTAGCTTATTTTACAGCTCGTTCCGCTTGCCTTAGACCCTGTGCGGATCTACACTAAACATAAGAACAAAAACTGCAAAGGGGAGGATCATGGCAGCGTCAATTGAGAGATTGGTTCCACCGGGAGATAATCCTGAACAGCTGCAGCCTCCGACAGTCCCTGACGTACGCGTCGGGGGCTTTTTAAATGAATTTGCAGGTAAAGCTGTAACCTCTGAAGTTTTAGTTCCAATGAACATGAATGGGAAACCAATGAGTCCCATTGAGGCTTCGACGGGAGTAGTTTTGCCTGTAATTGCGCCGATGCGTGGACCACAAAACCGACACCATGCTCACTTTTATGCACATGCCTATAAGAACGGCTCGCAAGCCCAACAATCGCTTCGGCTTTCACGCCTACAGCTAGTTGGCGTGTATGCGCATACTCGAGTTCATAAAGCTGTGCACGGAACCGCATTCCCAGAATCGCCTGCCGAAGAGTATGAAGCTGTAGTCCTCAACTGCGCTGGTTACATTCCTGACTATGGCTTAAGGGTTAAAAAAGGTAATGTATTCATCGACGAACTCAATAATCGTGATAAGAAAATTCTCCGTCGGCCTCATATGTTTACGCAAGAAGGCGTACCTAATATAGGTCGTTTCCTTTTAGACTATGCATTGCAGCATGATTTTGACGACGTAAAGCAGTTGCATGTAGAAGAATTCCTATCACTGACAGTGGAAAAAAGAAAACATAATGAAGCGCTTCAGCAACGCAAGTTGCGTTTAGCAGAGAAGCTGACTAACAAAGCGATAAGCATCGCGGTTGATCCGATTAATCCGGTATTCGTCGACGCGCATAAAGCCAATAAATTACGCAGAGATACACCGTCAACCGCATGGGAGGTTGTAGCGCAACGGGTAGATGTAAAAAGGCGCTTCAGAGAGAGAAAGTCTGATTACTTGAAGTTCCTCGAGAATAAATTAGAAGCACAGTTTAATGTGTAGCTCTGTTGACTAACAGAGGTAGTTACGCTATAATACTGGGTAATATCAACTTCAGCCTACATCCCCTCGTGAGTGTAGGCTTAACCGAAGGAAGGAATGTAGTTTTGAATCAATACGAAATTGCTGTTCTCTATCATCCTGACCTGGAAGTCGACCTATCAAAGGCCGAGGACCGCGTTACGAAGATTCTAGCCGACAACGGCGGAGAAATCACAGCGACCGACAATTGGGGCAAGCGCAAGCTCGCCTATAGCATTGCAGGCAACGAACACGCTGTCTATGTGATCTATACCGTACAAATGCCAGGAACTGGCGTACAAAAGGTAGAGAGCACGCTGAACATTACTGACGAAGTCATTCGATTCCTCATTACGCGACCAGACCTCAAGGCAATTGCCAAGGCTGAAGTGCAGAAGGCCGAAAAAGCCAAAAAAGCTGCCGAGCGAAATGATCGAAGCGACGACGACGAAAAAGACGAAGAGTAATGCCAGTCATCCCAAACTTGATTTGGGATCCAATCAATAGAGAATATTTTAAAGGTTTGGTTCCCAGCCTTCGCTGGGATGACGGAAACTTAACAAATCGTGAAATCAGCTTGACGAACAATAAACGTCAGGCGTAGGGTAAAAGAACAATTAATCCGAAGACATATGTCTTTTAAGAAGGAGGATAACGAAATGGCCCGAAGTCTTAACCAAGTAACAGTAATGGGTAACCTAACCCGTGATCCGGAATTGAGTCAGAC
>Ga0105047_10010602_pt1 | contig 15038 bp, 12 predicted proteins | sample MAT04_FD_78384 | JGI IMG/M metagenome (GOLD analysis project Ga0105047, IMG submission 78384) | Freshwater microbial communities from Lake Fryxell liftoff mats and glacier meltwater in Antarctica - MAT-04 (megahit assembly) | ecosystem: Environmental > Aquatic > Freshwater > Ice > Liftoff... | reverse complement strand
CCTCTCCTCGCCCGGTCTTTCGCCCCTCGCGTCGCGGTCCGCCGCGAAGGCCCGCCATCGACGCCGCCTGGCGCCACCGCGTCGCCACATCCTGTCGGCCTGCGGCTGTACACTCCGCGACCATGAGCGAAGTCGCGCCCGACAACTGGCAAGATGCCGTGACCCGCCGGCTACGCACCCTGGTGCGCCTCGGGCCCCTGCATCGCATCGAGGCGGTGAAGGTCCACCGCGACGATGACCTCACCGACATCGACCTGCGCGCCCTGTGCCTGCGTGCGCTGGATCTGACGATCGAGCGGATGGGCCTCGGCACCGGGATGACGCACGAGGAGCTGCGAGACGAGCTCGTGCCGATGGTCGGCAGCATGCGCACCGATCTATCCGAGGAGGAGCGACGCGTGGTCGCCGACGCGGTCGTGCTCGACCTGCTCAACGAGCGCGACCGCCGACGCGAGTTTCGCGAGCGATACGTGGCGTTCGACGGCGACCGCGTGGTCCACCGGGAGATCAGCCTGCGGCTGCTCCGCGAGTCCGAGCTCGGCGACGGCACGATCGTGCTCCGGGCGACGACCGAGGCGATCAACATCTACGCCGGCATGCTCGAGTATCCGGTCGAGGACGCCCAGATCGCCGAGGAGGCGGTGCTGCGCTCGCAGATCCACCGCGGCCTCATCGCCGACGCGGTCCGCACCGCCACGCGCTATCGCATGCGCAGCCTCGAGTACGAGCAGAAGATCCAGGGCTACCTCGAGACCGCGCGCCGCGACGTCTCCCAGGTCGACTGGATCCACGAGGTGCTCGGGTTCCTCGCCGGCGCACGGACCCACCTCGAGGAGCGCCAGCGCCACGACCAGGATCTGCTGCGCAGCATCGAGGCCCGCCAGGACGTCGCCAGCGAGGGCGACGCGGCCCAGCTCGCCCGCCTGCGTGACACCGTCGAGGAGTGCTACCGCCGGCACATGCAGCTGCACGGTCGCATCATTCCCGCCAACCAGGACTACCTGCGCGAGCAGGACCGCCAGGTGTTTCGTCCCCGCCTCGCCGCCTCGTATCCCGACCTCGAGGCTGACGTCCTCCGCGCCGCTCTCGAGCTGCCGACCGGCGCGCTCGCCGGACTCGTCGACAGCCTACTCGCGCGCTTCCAGCCGCCCAGGCCGCCGCCGCAGCTCCGCCTGGGGACTCTTATCGACAAGCTGCTCGCCCCGCGGCGCGCCACCGAGGACGCCGACGTGACACCCGATCACACCGACCTCGAGACGATCGACACCGATCATAACTACTTCACCGCGGACGACCACGCCGCCGTCGCCGATCTGCTCACCAGCCTCCCGCCTGGCGAACAGACATTATCCTCCTGGCTCGTCGAGCTGCGCACCGACGGCGTGGAGTCGCGGCTACTTCGGTTGCTCGGACTCCGTCTGCTGATCGTCTTCGGCAACCCCGGCGAACCCCTGGCCCGCTGGCTCGACGTCGCCGCCAGCGGCCGACCCCTCATCGATCCCGACTTCTTCGGCGACGACCTCATCCTCTGCAAACGACAGGACACGCGCCCATGACCCCCCTCCACATCGAAGCCATCGAGTCCGCCGCGCGCCTGGTCGCGTTCGGACTGACCCCCGGGCTCAAGCCGGCGCGCGAGCCCGTCTACGCCCAGCTCATCGAGCGCTACCGGACCGACGCCGCGATGCGCCAGTGTACCGACACGGTCGCGCGCGGCCTGCACCTCGCGGTCCTCGGCTTCACGCCGCAGGGCATCGTGCTCGGCGCCGACGAGGACGGCCCCTTCGTCCACAAGCTGAGCGACTACCGCCGCACCACGCTGAGCGTCGAGGACCGGATGTGCCACGGCCTGGTCCAACTGGCGATCGCCGCGTGGTGCTTCCCGACGGCGCAGGACCTCGTCGCTTCGGACGACAGCGCAGGCGTACGCTTCACGACCAACAAGGTCGTCGGTTACATCACCGCGCGCTGCGAGGAGCTGCAGCGCCGCAGCCAGCACGACCCCGAGTTCGGCTCGCCCGAGCTTCGTGAGGCGTGGCGGGCGATCCTTCAGCGCCCCGAGACCCGCGCTACCCCGGATGGTCGACGCACCGCCAACACCCTGTTCGGCATGGTGGACTACGCCCTCGAGGTGCTCGAGAAGGGCGGCCTCGTCCGCCGCATGTCCGACGACGACGGCGGCACCTGGCAGGCGCTCGCCGCCTACCGCATCCACGTGCGCGAGCTCGCCGCGCACGACGCATTCACCCTCATTCAGAGCGCCCGCCCCGGCGCCCGCGACACCGCTTCCCAGGAGTAACGATCATGGCCCGCCTCATGCGCCTCCACTTCGCGTCGATCGGCCACCGCGACGCGCGTCTGTCCCCCCTCACCCTCGACCTGCGCGGCGAGAACAATGGCACCGGTGTCGACACCGTGCTGTGGCTGCGCAACGGCGGCGGCAAGTCGTCGATCCTCAACCTGTTCTTCTCGCTGTTGCGGCCCGGTGCGCGCGACTTCCTCGGCTCCGCCGCCGAGGGCAAGAGCCGCCGCCTCGCCGACTATGTCAAGGACGGTGACCTCGCGTTCGTCGTCAGCGAGTGGGACCTCGCCCCGCGGATGGACATGTTCGGCACGACGCCGAACCACGTCCACGTGCTGGGCCAGGTGCTCAGCTGGAAGGGCCTGCAGCGATCGCCCGACGAGTCGAAGCTGCGCAAGCTGCTGTTTGGCTTCCGCACCGGCGTCGAGCTCGGCTTCGACGACCTGCCGATCCGCGGCCTGCGCGAGCCGGTCGGCTCCTTCGAGGCGTTTCGCGAGTGGCTCGCCGGTCACAAGAGCCGCAGCCCCGCGCTCGAGGTCATGTACACCGACGCGGCGTCGACCTGGCGCGCGCACCTCGGCCAGCTCGGCCTCGATCCGGACCTCATGAAGGTGCAGATCCAGATGAACACCCGCGAGGGCGCCGCCGACGAGAGCTTCCGCTTCGGCGACGCCCGGGCCTTCGTCGACTTCTTCCTCGAGCTCGCCATGGACCTCGACAAGGCCAGCGAGCTGTCCACCAACCTCGAGACCTTCCGCAGTCGCCTGCAGCAGCGACCGGTGCTCCTGCTCGAGCGTCAACTGTTCGACGCCGCCCTGCCGCCGCTGCGCGAGCTCGTCGCCGCGGTCGACTCGCACGACGCCGCGCGCCGGCACCTCGCCGAGACCACCGACACGGCCGCCGGCACCGCCGCGGGCCTGCGTCAGCGGATCGACGGCTTCGAGCGCCGAGCCGTCGAGCGCCGCGGCGCCCACGCGGACGCCCAGGAGCGGGCCCGCCTCGCCAGCAACGAGGCCGACCTCAAGCGCCGCTGGGCCGGCGGGGTCGACCGCCACGCCGTGCGCCTGCGCGAGCAGGAGGCCGAGGCGATGCTCACGCATGCGCGCGACGCCGAGGCGCTCGTGCAGCGCCAGGTGCATACCATCGAGGCGGCACAGACCCTCGAGCAGGTCGACTCGCTGACGGCCCAGGCCTCCGCCAAGCAGGTCGCCCTCGACCGCAGCATGCGCGAGCTCGTCCCGCTCAAGCAGTCGCTCGAGCAGGCGGGCTCTCGCCTGCGGCTGGCGCTCCACCGCGGCGACGAGCTGTTCGCCGAGCACGCGCAGGAGGCCGCGACGCACCGCGACGAGTGCAAGCGGGCCGAGCAGGCGCTACGCGAAGAGAAGAGTCGCGGCGACACCCGCAGCGGCGCGCTCACGGCCGAGATCCGCGGCCAGCGCGTGCGACTCAAGGATCGGGAGCACGCGCGCGAGACGCTGGCCCGCGACGGTGCGCTCGACAGCTATGAGAAGGCCGAGGACGCGCTGACCCGCTGGCAGGAGCGCGGCAGGCAGGCCGACGCGCGCGCCCAGCAGGCCGGTGAGCGCCACGAGCAGCGGACGCGGGAGCGGCAGGCCCTGGCCGCCACGGTGCCGCCGCTGGCCACGGAGCGCGGACAGATCGAGGCGCAGGCGAAGACCGCCCGCGCGACCTTCGATCAGGCGTTGGTGTGGCGCGACCGGCTGCGGCGTACACCGATCCTCGGCGAGATCCAGGGCGTCGACGAGGCTGACCTCGAGCAGCCCCGCCTCGAGCACCTGCTGCGCCAGCAGGCCGAGGACGCCCGCCGCCGGATCCTCGAGCTCGGCGTCGACGCGGCCGAGGACGAGCGCTCGCTCGCCGCCCTGCGCAGCGACGGATACCTGCCGCCGACGCGCGACGTCGAGGAGGTGGTGCGCTCGCTGCGGGAGCGCAAGGTCGCCGCGCACGCCGGCCTGCGCCATCTCGCCGAGAACCACTCCAGCGCCGAGATCCGCCAGCGCATCGCCCACGACCCCGCCCGCCACGCCGGTGTCATCGTCCTGGGCCAGGAGGGCGTCGCCATCGCCCGAACCCTCAACGCGACCGACATGCGCCTGCGTGCGCCGATCCAGGTGACGTGGGTGCGTGAACCGGAGCCCGTCGAGGCCGCCGCGTGCGTGCTCTCGCCCGATCCCGCCACCTTCGACCGCAGCGCGGCCGACGTCCGCCGGCACGAGCTCACCGAGGTGAGCGAGGTCCGCCGTCAGGATGTCGAGAACCTCCGGCGCCGCGAGCAGACCTGCACCGCCGCCGCCGACGACCTGACCCGCTGGCTCGCCGCCTGGGGCGGCGGCAAGCTCGATCAGCAGGAGTCGACGCTCGCCTCGCTCGTCCGCCAGGCCGGGCAGCTCGCCGAGCGGCTCGCGGACGCCCAGGAGCGCCTCGGCAAGCTCGACACGGACATCAAGACTGCGCTCGCGGAGCAACAGGTCGCCAACACCGACGGGATGACGGCCCGGGCCCAAGCCGATCGCGTGTCCCGCTTCATCGACCAGTACGAGCGTCACTTTCAGAGCTGGAACGACGAGCTCGAGCGAATGCAGCGGGAGTCGGACGACCTCGGCCGTCGCCTCGAGGAGCTCACCCAGGTCATCGTGCAGGCCAATGACAGGACGCACGATGCCCAGCAGCGGCTCGACGAGCTCGGGCGCCAGCGAGCCGCGCTCCGCCGGCAGATCGACGCGGTCGCCTACCACGCCGCCGATGAACCGGAGGACGCGCCGGCCGTCGCCGAGGCCGAGGCGCTCTATCAGCAGCTGCTCGCCAGCTACGAGCAGAAGACCAGCGAGAACCGTCTCCAGTGGGAGCTCGAGCAACTGCACAAGAGCCTCCAGGGCGTGCGCGCCACGTACACCGATCAGCTCACCCGCGGCCTCGCCGAGGACGAGGTCCGCCGCGCGCTCTCTCGCGGCGATCTCCCCGGCCAGCTCGTACGCGGGCAGACCACCCTCGCCGCGGCCCGCCACGAGCACGCCAGAGCGGCCATCGCCCATGACATCGCCCAGAAGGCGGTCACCGAGCTCCAGCGCAGACGCGACGCGCACGACCTCCCAAAAGACCGCCAGCTCCCGACGACCAGCGACGCGGCCGAGACGCTCGTGCAGCAGCTCCGCGATGAGGCCCAGGTCGCGTCGATGGCAGAAGAGCGCTGGCGCGGCGAGGCGCAGACGCTCGACGACACCGTGAAGCAGCTCGAGGTCCGCCGCGAGGCGCACGCCGGCATCCTCGAGATCCTGCGCCTCGTCGCCGGCACCCTCGCCGAGCGCCCGCCGCGGGTGCTGCCCCAAGACGATGACGCCGTCCGCAGCACCGCCAACGACCTGTGCAGGACCCTCCAGGACGCCCGCACCACCAACGAGCGCACCGCCACGCAGGTGCGCACCTGCGGTGAGGCCGTGCGCAGCCTCGCCGCCGAGGAGCGCTTCGCCGGCCTCAAGAACCAGGCCCGTGACCGGCTGCGGGCCGAGGTCAGCGAGCTCGCCACCGACGCCGCGAAGTTCGTCGACGAGTTCGAGAAGGCGCGGGAGATCCTCGGCGCGGCGATCGCCGAGCTCGAGGATCACCGGAGGATCCTGATCACCAACCTCATCGGTCTCGGCGAGGACGCCGCGCATGTCCTGCGTCAGGCGGCCCGCGCCAGCGTGCTGCCCGAGACGCTCGGGCCGTGGGGCGGTCGGAGCTATCTCCGGGTCGACTTCCAGATCCCCGACGGCGACGCCGACAAACAGGCCCGCATGATCCCGCTGATCGACCGCCTCATGGACGCGGCGACCGTGCCCAACGCCCTCAATCTGGTCCGTCAGTCGATCTTCGAGCTCGTCGGCGGCCGCCAGGACGCCTTCAAGGTCACCGTGCTCAAGCCCGACGCCGTGCTCCGGCCCGACCCGATCCCGGTCGAGCAGCTGAGCACCTTCAGCCGCGGCCAGCAGCTCACCGCGGCGATCCTGCTGTATTGCACGATCGTCCAGATCCGGGCCCGCCGCCGCGGTCGGGGCCGGGCCGTCGCCGACGCCGGCACCCTCATCCTCGACAACCCGATCGGCACCTGCTCGAGCCGCGCCCTGCTCGAGATGCAGCGGACGATCGCCCAGAAGATGGGCGTCCAGCTGGTCTATACCACCGGCGTCGAGGACCTCGACGCGATCGCCGTGCTCCCCAACACGATCCGCCTGCGCAACTCCCACCGTGACCGCCGCACCGGCGATCTACACGTCACCGAGGACGAGGACGCCGTCGAGAGCGTGCGACTCCACGCGAGGACCGCGTGAGCGCAGCCGAGGTGCTGCTCGCTGCCCTGCGCGAGTCCGCCGGCAGGCGCCGGCGGCTCGCGCTCGCCGACGTCTGGGATGTGTTTCGCACCACGCTGGCGATCGAGTACAGCGATCGCGGCCGCGAGGCCCTGGCCGGCTACCTCCTCCGCCTCCGCGATCAGGGGCACCTCGAGCTGCCGCGCGTGGACTCGCTGTGGGACCGCACGCCCGCGCCCGCGCTGCCGAGGTGGATCCTGCTCACAGCGCCCGGACCCGCGGGCCCGCCGATCGACCACCGAATGATCCCCTGGCCGGCCGAGCTCGCGCTGCTCATCGACGAGCCGCGGATCGCCCCTGACATGCTACGCGACCTGCTCGCCGTCCATCGATTCCTCGCCGCGGGCGGCCGCCAGCGCGAGCCGGTCCCGGTGCGCGAGCGCTCCGTCGAACTGTTCGGCGACGAGAAGCGCCTCGACAGCCTGCTGCGCTCTCGCGTGTTTCGTCGCATCGGCCAGGTCCATCAGCTCCTGCGCTTGCGCGAGGTCCCGGTCCCGATCGTATGGGAGGCCGGACCCGACGAAGGGGCCACTGCGCTCATTGTCCTGGAGAACCTGCACACCTACGATTCATTCCGCCGCTGGAACGCTCGCGAGGGCGCCTACCTCGGCGTCGTGTACGGCGGCGGCAAGGCCTTCGCCGGCATGCTCGACGACCTCGCCCGCATCACCCTCGACCTCGGCGCCCTCGAGATCCACTACTTCGGCGACCTCGACGGCGAGGGCCTGCAGATCCCCGCCGCCGCTGCCCGCATCCTCGGCGATCTGCCGCTCGTCGCCGCCGAGCGCTGGTACGAGCTCCTGCTCGCCCGCGGGGCCGGGCTCGACCTTCCAGACGTCGAGCCATGCATCCCCCAATTCGCGCTGCAGTGGCTACCTGAACCCCTCCGGGCCCCGGTGGGCGAACTCCTGGCCGCCGGGCGCCGCCTGCCGCAGGAGCTGGTGGGGTGGGAGCAGCTCCGAGCTGCTCCCCGATAGGCATCTGTTGGCCGCTAGACAGTGACATCTACTGACAGTGAAGCGGATGACAAACCTCAGCGCTTTGCACGTGGACCCGTCCCCGGACCCTTCGCGGTCTTGCCATGGCTGACGCGGACGATCTTCTTACTTGCCCGGTTGACCGCCTCGCGCAGCGCCGTGTCGGCGATGTGCCATGCGCCAGGTCGCGCCCAGGCTGTACAGCTTGTTGCCGGTCTTCGAGCACACGACGAGACCGCGTCGCGGGTTGCCTGTCGCTCGCGCGACCGGCTCAGGTTTGGAGCGCGTCGTCTTCGATGCGTTCGATGGCCCACGCGAGGCGGTCGCGCGTGGGGCTGTCGGACTCGGCCTCGAGGGTGGTGTTGAGGGCTGGGAGGTCGGTGGGGCGGCCGAGCTTGCCGAGGCCCTCGGCGGCGAGCAGGCGCACGCGCGGGTCGTCGTGGCCGAGGGTCTCGACGAACAGGTCATGCAGGGCGGGGCTGGCGGTCCAGGCCCGCAGCGATCGCCGGGCGATCGCTCGCACCTGGTCGTCGGCATCGCGTAGCGCAAGGCCGATGAGCGGGGCGTGCTCGGGGTCGTGGGCGGTCAGGGCGTGCGCGGCGACGCGGCGGGCCTCGAGGTCGCCGGCGAGCCAACGCTGGAGCAGCGAGGCGCTGGCGAGCGCGCGCACGGCCTGGCGGTAGCGGAACACGTCCTGGCCCTCCATCGTGTCGGTCATCGCCTGGACCAGCGCGGGGAGTGCCCGTTCGTCGGCCTCGTCCGCGAGCTGCTGCGCCTCGGCGGCGGTGGGCCGCTTCGTGAAGGCCGCGAGGCGGGCGAGGAAAGTGGCTTCGTCGAGCTGCTTGGGCATGGGGTCCTCTCAGGTGCGGCGGCCGAGGTCCGCGACGTGGCTGGGTCCCGTCTCGCCGTCGCCGATGTCGTCGGGGTTGAAAGCCGAGAGGCGGGCGAGCAGGAGGCGGTAATCGTCGCGGTGAATGATGCCATCGAGCCCGCCGAGCAGGCTGGCCCCGAGCCCGCTCCAGTACACGACGCGGCGGGTGCCGACCAGGTCGAGGCCGCCGGCGGTGGCCTGCGGGTTGAGCTTGCGCAGGTTGAGGAAATAGTCCTGCGTGCGGCAGCCGTTGAACAGCCACAGGCGATACTTGCGGTCGAAGCGTTGCTTCGACATGCGGCGCGCGTTGGGGTCGGTCTTGAGCTGGTCGACCATCAAGTGCGAGCCGAACTCGTCGGCGTGATAGTTGCGCAGGTTGACGACGAGGTTGCCGCTGTTGACGCGACGAATGACGAGGCGCCCCTGACGAATGAGCAGGCGATACTCGGCGAGGGTGCTGCGCTTGTTGGCGCGGGCGCGGTCGTGTAGGGCCTGCTCGAGGTCGCGATACTCGCTGTAGCTGGCGATCACGAGGCCGGACTCGTCGACGAGGTCGGCGGTGAAGTTGTAATCGAAGTCGGGGCCAGTGCCGTAGCGGCCGTGCCCGGCGTAGGCCGTGACCTCGCAGCGGTTCATGCCCTCAAGGTACGCCGACCCGGCCTCGCCGCCGGCGCTGCCGTCCCCGGCGCGCACCAGCGAGACCACGATGTCGACCGGCTTGCCAGCGTCGTCGCGGGTGATGCCGGTCGCCAAGAAGTGGTCGGCGCGACGCTGGGGAGCGGGGCGCTTGCCAGCAGCGAGGCGGTCGAGCGCGGCGTCGCGGTCGGCCTTGAAGCCGCGCGCGCGCAGACCGGCCTCGACCTCGTCGTCGACCGGTCGGTTGGCGCCGTACTCGTCGAAGCCGACCGCGAGCATGACCGTGACAAGTTGGTCGCTGAAGAGCTGGTCGTACCGCGGGGCGCCGACCGGCGAGAGTGTCCCGTTGAGGCGCGGCAGGGGCATCGGTGTCTCCGTGCGGGCAAAGGCCCGGCCCCGCGAGGGTATCGCATCTCGCGGCCGCGAGGATGAGGGGCGCGCGGTCACAGGCCCCCGCGGACGAAGGCGAGGTCGACGAGCACCGGCGCCGCAGGACCCGTGCTCAGATCGCCGGTGATGATCTCCGTGGTGGATGCAGCGAGCAGGAGACCGACCGTGAGCAGGGACATGCGCGCGGGGTGCATCGGGGCCCCGACGCCAGCACGCACGCGCGCGAGATGTGCGAGGATGCGCGCGATGGCGGCACGACCAGCGATCGCTCTCGCGGGGCCAGTGGCCCTCGTGGTCATGCTGGCGCCGATGCATGTCGGCGCGGTGCAAGCCCCGGGGGCGGCGCCCGAGCCAGTTACGCCGGCCACGCCAGTTACGCCAGTTACGCCAGTTACGCCAGACGCCGCGCCTGCGACGAGCGAGGCGCCGGGCGGTCCGGCTGCGAGCATTCCGGCGACGCCGCGCACGCAGTCGCCGGGGACCTTCACGACGCAGGACGGTTGGACGACGCCGAAGCCCGGGCCGAGGACCTCGAACGGCGGCGAGCCGGCGCGGCGCTGGCAGGTCCGGCAGGCGCCGCTGGCCGGCGCGGAGTCGTCGTGGGGGCCACCGGGCGGGCAAATGCCGGAGTACGCCGAGTTCACCGAACCGCAAAATGCCAAGGGTCCGCCGCCGCGAGGTACGCCGCGGATCATCAGCGGAGCGATCCTCGGGCCGCTCGGGCTCGGCCTGGCGATCGCGGGGGTCGTCGGCGCGACCACGTCTGTACTCGGCGACCGCAAGAGCCTGTCGGTGCCGATGGTCGGCGTGGGCGTGGTCGCCTCGGCGATCGGCTGGGGCCTGTTCGCCGACGGCATCCTGCGCCGCAAGAAGTTTGCGCGCTGGCAAGCGAAGGGCGGGCAGGTCACGCTGGCGCCGATGCTGGTGCCCGGTCGACTCGCGGGCGTGAGCCTCGGCCTGCGCTTCTGATCCGCCGGTCAGGTCGGGGGCAGGCGCTCGCGCAGCCAGCCGGCGATCGTCTGGATCTCCGGCATCGAGACCTCGTGACCGATCGGGAAGTCGTACCAGCGGACCTCGCGGCCCGACTTGCGCGCCGACTCGCACGCGGCCTGGCCGGCGAACATCGGCACCATCGAGTCGTTGCGACCGTGGCAATAGAGCGCCGGGGTGGCGATGTTGGCCTGGTGTTCGCCGCCGCTGCCGACGAGCACCTCGTAAGCGCTGAGCACCATGAAGCCGGCGAGCTTGTGGGCGTGCCGGGGGGCGACGTACATGGCGACGGCGCCGCCCTGACTGAAGCCGGCGAGCACGATGCGGTCGTGCGGGACGCCGCGCTCGACCTCGCGGGCGATCACGGCCTCGATCGCGGCCGCGGACTTGACGATCTGCGCCGGGTCCTCGCGGTCCTTGACGTGCGGGCTGAGCTCGAGGTTCCGGATGTCGTACCAGCCGGGCATGACGAAGCCGCCATTGATCGTGATCGGGATCGACGGGGCGTTCGGGAACACGAAGCGGACGTGCGGGAGCCGCAGGTGCGGGACGATCGACTCGAAGTCGTGACCGTCCGCGCCGAGACCATGCAGCCAGATCACGCTGGCGGTGGCAGGTTCGCGAGGCTCGACTTCGACGCAGGGGAGCAGGGCTGAGGTGCCGGACATGGCGGCGCGCAGCCTATCACCACGGCGCCGCATAATCACTCGGCGCCAGCGCCGACGAAGATCTCGCTGACCTTGTCCTGCTTGAAGGTGAAGAACACGCCGCCGTAGATCGAGCCGGCGAGGAACACGTCCTCCTTGTCGCCCGAGGGGAACTCCGGGTCACGAAGTTTACCGTGGGCGTCGAGCACCTCCTTGCGGGTCGAACCGATGCCGATGCCGAGGCGGGTCTTGAAGGTCGCGGGCGCCTTGATCGGGAGCGTGGAGACGCTGCCCTTGCCGGTCTTGCGGTCGTCGATCGCCAGCGCGACCGTGAGGCCCTGCGCAGGATAGGACCAGCTCTGGATGTCGTCGCCGCTGGCCTCGGACATCTCGATGCGGCCCTTCCTGGTCGGCTGGCCGAGCTTTTGCGCGACCTCGTCGCTGGTCGAGCTGACCGAGAGCTCGCCGATCCTCTCGTCCTCCATCACCTTAAAGCTGGTGTCGTTTTGGATCAGCTCGCCGTCGCCGGGCAGCCGGCAAAACCCGACGCTCAGCCACGAGCCCGGCTTCTTCGAGGGGCTCCACAAACTACGCACGCCGTGCACGTCGCCCGGGTGGGCCGCCTTGAGCTCGAGGCACGGCCGCGACAGCGAGCGGCCGATGCGCGCCCGCGCTCAGTGATTTCACGAGCAGTTCACGCGACGAGTACAGCCTCAGCGCGGGCGCAGGCGGGCGACGTAGAAGCCGTCGGTGGCGTGCTCCTCGGGCGTCCACGACTGTTCGTGCTCGAGCTGAAAGCCGTGGGCCTCGGCGACGGCGCGGACCAGCAGCGGGCCCTCCTCGGGCTCGAGGCTGCACACGGCGTAGACGAGGCGGCCGGTCGGGCGCAGGCGGGTCAGGCAGCGCTCGAGCAAGGCGCGCTGGAGCACCGCGCAGGCGGCGATATCTTCGTAGCGGCTGGTCCAGCGCAACTCGGGGTGACGGCCGAGGTTACCGAGGCCGGTGCAGGGGGCGTCGAGCAGGATCGCATCGTAAAGGTCGTCGTCGACGGCGGCGAGGGTCTGCGTGAGGTCGCCCTGGATCGTGCGCAGCTCGAGCGCCGCGGTGTCCTCGAGGCCGCCGCGCTGGCGTAGCTCGGTGTGGGCGTCGAGGCGCTCGACGCTGGCGTCGGCGGCGACCAGCTTACCCTGGCGCTGCATCAGCTCGGCGAGGTGCAAGGTCTTGGTGCCCATGCCGCAGCAGGCGTCGAGGACATGTTCCCCGGGACATGGCCCAAGGGACAGGGCGGCCTGCTGCGCGCCGAGGCCCTGCACCGCGAAGTGGCCGGCGTGGTAGAGCGGGTGCTGGGTGAGCTCGCCGCCGGAGCGGACGCGCAGGGCCTGGGGTTGCCCGGGCACGAGCTCGATGTGGACGCGGCTGTCGCCCTCGGTGAGGGCGGCGACGACGGCCCCGGCGGTGGTGCGGGTGAGGTCGACGCGCAGGTCGACCGAGGGGGGCTCGGCGACGGCGCGGGCGCGGGCCAGGGCCAGCTCGGGGCCGACCTGCTTGATCATGCGTCCCGCGAGCCAGCGGGGGATCGACCAGCGAAGTGCGAGCGCCTCGAGGGGCTTGCCGCTGGCGAACTTCTCGTCGAGCGCGGCGCCCTCGCGGTCGACCGCGGCGAGCACCGCCTGGACCAGGCCACGCAGGGCGCCGTTGGGGTCGAACTCCTGGCGCAGGGTCTGGGCCTGAGAGATCGCCACGTGGGCCGGACGACCGAGCTCGCGCAGCTCGAACACCGCGAGGCGCAGCAGCTCGCGCAGGCGGGCGCTCAGGCGCGAGGGCTTGTCGGCGAAGGCGTCGATCATCGCGTCGAGGCGGGCCCGGTGGCGCAAGACCCCATACACCAGCAGCGTCACCAGGCCGCGGTCGCGCCGGGCGAGGTCGGCGCTCCACGCCAGCAGGTGCTCGGCGAGCACGCGGTTGGAGAAGCCCTCGCGCTGGTCGAGCTGTCGCAGGATCTGAATGGCGAGGCCGCGGGGGGTCGGGGCGTGCACGTGCCGGCTGTTTAGCACGCGCGCGGGCTCGCGTGACACCGCGCTTCCTTGATATCCTCCCGGCGATGCCCGCGAACCCGCCGCGCATGACGCTGCTGACCGCCCTCGCTGGCCTCGGCCTGGTCGGCTCCGTCGTCGTCGCCTGCGACGGCGACACCACGCCGGCGCCGGCGCCCGACCACGAGCTGCTGACGCAGGTCCAGGACGACGACTATCGCGGGTGGGCGCGGCCAGCCGGCTACGACGAGCGCAGGCCGAGCAACGGGACGCACGGCGGCGCGGTCGAGGTGTTCACGAACGCGGTGGTGGCCGAGGCGCTCGCCAACAAGGATGGGCTCGGGCGCACGGCCTGGCCGGAGAACGCGACGATCGTGATCGAGGGGTACGCGGATGTGATGGCGAGCGAGCCCAGGCAGATCGCAGTGATGCAGAAGCAGCACGGGACCTGGTACTGGGAGCAGTATGCGGCGGAGGACCTCGAGCGACCGCGGTTTAGTGGCAGACCCGACGTCTGCCTCGGCTGTCACATCGGCGGGCAAGACTTTATCCGTAGCTTCGGACTGCCCAAACCGGTCGAGGAGTGAGCGGGCGCGGGCGCGGGCCGGTCCGCCGGGCAATTGCTCAGCCCGACGATGCCGTGGGCGTGATTGGTTAGCGAGGGCCAGCGTGGTCAAGGCGGCGGCTCTCAGGAGCATCGCGGTGCGGGGTGTCGACGGCTCAAAGGCCCGGAAGCCAGGTCATGGCGAGCCCGAGCGGCGCCCGCCGGCCCTGGCGATTCTTGAGGGCGAGCCCCCGCCCGAGCAGCGCGGCCCCGATGATCGACAGGGTAGTTCCCACGATGGCGCTGACGATCGCGTCGGTGTTGCTGCGCGAGCCTCGACGGTCGTGGTAGGCGAGGATGTCATACTCGCCCGACCCCGGCGGAAGATCGGCAGCGTTGATCGAGGTGACGCGCTCATTGTATTGGCCACGATGTTGCGCGCCGTACCACATGGCGCCGATCATGGTGCCCCAGGCGGCGCAGCCGGCGATCAACACGGCGCTGCCCGAGATGGCCAGGCGATCGGCGTGACGCGCGAGCCGACGCGACTCGGCAGGCGAGCGCATCGCGGGGGCTGGTGCGAGTGAAGCTGGCGTGATAAGAGTGTGCGGCGAGGGCACCGGTGCGCTAGCGAGGGCCAGCGCGAGCAGGCAAGTGGGGGCGCTCATGGGATCAGTCCTCGATGCAGTACAGGTGGAAGGGCTCGGAGCACAAAATGGTGACGTGGCTCGTCCATCGCTTTTCTTTGCTCCATGTGTTCCACGCCTGGGCCGGCTGCTTCGGCACGGCATTGATGCCAAGGCGAGCAACGCGGCTCTTGCTGCTCGAGATCCAGTCGTCACAGTGATCGGTCTCGCTGAAGATATCACCCGTGACAGCCGTGTTGGTCCACACGTAACGCTGGAGGACGCTGTCACGCTGCTCCGTGACAGTGATCCCGTCGCCGGGTCCGTCGAGGATCAGGGCGTCGAGGTTCTTGGCGACCTGGACCCCGTTGGGCATGACGAGCCGCTCGGGCCCGAATGAGAAGCGCGACAGGGGTGAGTCATCCGCGTCGCTGAGCCAGGCCTTGAAGCGCTCGGGCTCGTGGATCTGCTGGGCCTGGGCGAGGACCTGACACTTCAGGTCGGCGCCGGTGATGCCGCCGAGGTCGCCGAGGTACGCGACGCTCGAGATGAAGATCACTCGACCATCCCATGCACAGCCCGTCTTGCACGGGACGTTCGCGCCCTCGATCATACCCTCGCCCTCGGGCCCGCCGCCGTCGCACTCTTCCTGGGG
>Ga0105047_10010601_pt1 | contig 15038 bp, 10 predicted proteins | sample MAT04_FD_78384 | JGI IMG/M metagenome (GOLD analysis project Ga0105047, IMG submission 78384) | Freshwater microbial communities from Lake Fryxell liftoff mats and glacier meltwater in Antarctica - MAT-04 (megahit assembly) | ecosystem: Environmental > Aquatic > Freshwater > Ice > Liftoff... | reverse complement strand
TTTGTCGGTCACGCGCGGCGTGACGCCATTCCCGTACCGGATTCTCACCGGCGTCACACCGGGCTTGACCTACGAAAACAGCTCATCGAAGAAACTCCAAGAATCGTTCCTAAACCCTTGGCAAGCCAGCACATCCATCGGTAATGCGATTTAGCTTTCGGAGCTTTCGCTGCTTTCGCTGCTTTCGGCAGGGGGGGTATGCAGAATGACCGAAAGCTAAAAGCTAAAGTTGGCTCAAATGGTGTGCCAAAAATCGAACCAATGGGAACGATTCTTGGAGTTCTAACAAATTGGGCCCTACGCAAACCTCCAAGAATCGTTGCCGCACCCGCACTCCTATCGCCATTGACTCTCGGCGCGCGTCTTGCGAATACTGGCGGCGGGACGAATACCCAACGGCGAAGGACTCACCACTATGGCGGAACCGATCCAAACACCCGCCCCGCCGCGGAAGCGCCGACGACTCCTGCGCTTCGCCGTCGGCTTCTTGGTGCTCCTGCTGGCGCTCGTTTGGTTTGCCCCGGCGATCACTGCGCGGACGAGCCTGCGCGATCGGATCGTCGATTCGGCGCTCGTCGATCTGAACGGCAAGGTGCGCTCCGAGAGCGCCTCGATGAGTTGGTTCAGCCCCGTCGAACTGCGCGGCGTCACCTTCACCGAGCCGTCGGGCCGAGTCGCCGTCACGGCGCCGAAGCTCACGACCTCGAAGACCCTTTGGCAACTCGCCACGCAACGCGACGACCTCGGCACCTTCCACATCCACGATCCCGAAATCCTCATCACCTTCGAAAACGGCGCGTCGAACATCGAAGAATGGATCGCGAACTACACCAAGGACGACGGCAGACCGCCGAAACCCGAACGGCTCGCCTTCGCCATCGAAGCGACAAACGGCACAGCCACCCTGAAGGGCACGCCGGATACGCGATTGCAGAACGCGGGCTACACCTTCCGCAGTCCGAAGTCGCGCACTGAGCCGATGGACATGCGCGCGACCGCCGAGACCGCCACCGGCGGCAAGATCGACACCCGCGTGCAACTCGGGGAAACGATGGGTGTCGAGCTCACTGCGGCGGCGTTCCCGCTCGGGGCGCTCGCCCAGGTGCTGCCGCGAGTGGCGCCGGGCCTCGCCGTGGACGGTTCGTTCACGGCCGACCTGACCGGCAAGTGGAGCCTCCCTGCTGACAAGCCGATGACACTGGCATTCGCCGGCTCGGCCAACATCGCCGACTTCGCCATCCGTGCACCATGGTTCAAGGGGGAAACGCTCGCGCTGAAATCGGTGGCGCTCTTGAAGAGCGAGATCGCCACCCTCGACACCGGCAAGATCGAAGTGAAATCGCTGCGCCTGCTGTGCGATGCCGGGGATGCGTCCGTCTCCGGCGTTTTCGATCCCGCGTTCGATCTCGACGCATTCATGAAACAAACCGGCATCGACATCGCGGCCAACGTCGACTTGGCGAAGCTGGCGACGATCTTACCGAAGCTGTTGAGCATCCGAACAGACACCGTGATCCAGCGCGGTTCTGTCGGCTTCACCCTGAAAAGCGAGGCGGGGCCCACCGGTACAACGTGGGTTGGCGGGGTGCAAACGCGCGACATCGAAGCCCGGCGCGGCCAGCAGACCCTGATGTGGAAGTCGCCGTTGGAAGCCAACTTCCGGGGCCGTTTACGGGGCGACGGCCTGCCCGACTTCGACGATTTCAAAATCCTCTCCGAGTTCATCAGCGTCGCGGGTCGGGGTCAGCCCGAGGCTTTCTCCGCGGCCGCACGAATCGACTTGCGCAAGCTCACGGTCCAGCTCGAGCAGTTCGTCGATCTCGGCGGCATCACGATGGCGGGCGAAGGGATCGTGCGGTTGAACACCAAGCCGCTGCCGAACGCCGAAACCACCGAGATGACGGGGAGCATCGACTTCGCCCGGCTCGAAGTCCGCGACGGTACGAAGGTGCTCCTCGCCGAGCCGGAACTGCACGCCAAGCTCGACGCTGTCGGGATGGTATCGGCGAAGTCAGCCCTCCGCATCGACAGCGGCAAATTCAGCATCTATCCCAACACCGCCCGGGCGGACGTCGATCAATTATCCGTGACGTTGACGGCGCCGATCGCCGATGTCGTGCAACTCGGCGCCGGCTCGGCCGCCGTGCGACTCGACGGCGAACTGAAAGATTGGAAGGCTCGCCTCGCGCCGCTAGTCGGTTGGCCGAAGGGGTGGGAGCTGGCCGGTCGCGGCAGCATCACCGGCACGGTGAACGTGAACGCCACGCATTTCACCGGCGACCATTTCTACCTGAACATGAAGGATATTTTCTTCGACGGCGCCGGGGTTCATTTCGAAGATTCCAAGTTGGAAGTTCTCGCGACGGCGGCCTACGACCGCAACTCGAAGGCCATCGCGCTCACCGAAGTCCAAGTCTGGACCGTGTGCGTCGGTCTCTCGTCCCCCCGGCTCGATGCGACCCGCGATGCCAAGCTCGGCTACGGCATCGCGGGGCCGGTGAAAATCCACGCCATTGCGCTCGAGCAGACTCAGCGGGCTATGAAGCTCGCGAAGGATCGCACCGGGGCCGACGTATTCCGCGGCCTCGCTAAGGGCACGGCGACCATCGATGCGAGTGCGAACAAGATCGCCTTCGACGCCGATCTGCGCGTCGATACTTTTTCCTACGGCCCCGCCGCGAAACCGACGTGGTCCGAGCCGTGGATCACGCTGAAGGGCAGTGGCCACTACGACATCGCCGCCGACGCTGCGCAGTGGAAGCCGACGAAGATCGCGCGCGATGGTTTCGCCATCGACGCTGAAGGGAGCGTCGGCAAACTCACGACCGACGTCGATCTCAACGTTACCGGGAACCTCGCCTACGACCTCGCCAAGATCGAACCGCAATTGAAAGAGTACCTCGGCAAATCCGGGCAGGCCACGGGGCAGGGGACGAAGCCGTTCGCCATCGCGGGCAACCTCGCCAACGGCGGGCAGAACCTCGCCGTGAACGTCGGCTCGAAGTCGCTCGATCAATTGAAGGGGAACGCCGCCGTCGGCTGGAAGACCCTGAAAGCGTACGGGTTCGACGTCGGCGAGGCCGAGTTGAAAGCGAATGTCGACAAGGGCTTCGTAAAGGTCAACCGCGTAAATGCGAACTTCGGCAGCGGCATCGTGCAGCTGGAACCGACGCTCGCGCTCAACCCCGGTTTCTACGATCTCACCTTCGCCAAGGGGAACGTGATTCAGAAGGCGAAGCTCAGCCCGGCCGCGTGCGCCGACGCAGTCGGGTACGCTCTCCCGGCGATCGCCAACGTGGCCCAAGCCGAGGGGACGATCTCGTTCGAGCTCGGCGAGAACCGCTTTCCTATGGTCGCCCCGACTAAGGGAACGATGGCCGGCACGCTGTTGATCCACGAGGCCGAGGTCTCGCCGGGGCCGGTGGTGACGCAGATCGCGTCTCTGTTCAGCGCGTCGCCGTTGAAGTTGCAACTGACGAAGGATCAACGCGTGCCGATCGAGTTCAAAGACGGCCGGGTGTACCACCGCGACTTCGCCATTACGTTCGACGGTTACACGGTGCGAACGTCGGGCTCGGTCGGCGTCGACGGCAGCCTGGCGCTCGTGCTCGAAGTGCCGCTGACGGGGAAAGTCGCGGCCGCGCTGATCCCGGTGGATCAACCGCGATTGCGGGACGCACTCGCCAAGCAGACGGTGAAGATCGCCATCACGGGCACCTTGGCGAAACCGCAACTCGACCAGGGCGCGTTCCGCAAGATCGTCGGCGACACCATGCGCGGGGCGCTGAAGGACCTCGCCAAGGACACCGCCGACGACTTAATTTTGAAGGGTTTGGAGAAGTTCCTGCCCAAGAAGAAGTAGCCGTCATTTTGCGGCGGTCGCGGCCACGCTCGGTTTCGATTCAAGGTCTTGGAAGTTGATCTGGATCACTTCGTACTTCGCCCCGGCTTTGCCCTCGGCATCAATGTGAAGCATCGCCGGATTCCGCGGGACCGGTTCATCGCCGTAGTCGCGCGCTTGGAAATGCCCCTGTTGGTTCCCCTTGCCTTTGGGGCTACCCACCGTGGCGATGCGTTTGCCGTCCCGGAGAATTGCGAAGGCTTTCACGCCCGATTCGAGATCGCACTCGGCTTTCCAAGTCACTGTCACCCCGGTGTCACCGGCGGCGGCGCGGACGTCGCTCGGCGTCGGGGGCTCGGTGGTGTCTTTGACCGTGCCGGTTTGGCAATACTCCGCCCAGAGCTTGGCGAAGGTCTCGCTCGGCAACCAATGGCACTTCAGCGGGTCGCCGATCGACGAGTCCGGCCCGCGCAATGTCAGCGTCATCGGATCGGCCCGCCAGCGTTTGGCTGCGTGCGCGAGGGCGGTCAACTGCGCGCCGTCCTTCGTTAGGCGCTCCTTTAGCATGGCGTCGAAGAAAGGTATCGCCAGCGCCCGGCTTTCCCGGCAGTCGTGCGAACTCTTCGGATCGACTGCGATCGACCAGATCGCCCCTTGCGGCCTGTAAGTCTCGAAGGCTTTTGTACTGTTGATATGCACCTTCTCGAACTGGCTGCCCTTCTCGCTCTCTTTGACGCCGTAGTTGAAAACGATCGGAATCTCGAAGGTCGCTTTTTCGAACTCGGTGATAGACGCCGAGCGACCCCAGACCGCGACGACGCGATCCGGGAACTTGTTCGCCATGTGACACGCCCAGATCGACCCGCCCGAGTGGCCCCAAATCGCCCACGGGGCCGCTTCCAACTCCGGGTGTTTGCTCTCGGTCGCGAATGTTTTCAACGCGTCGAGGAAGGCGCGTTCGCTGCCGTTCTTGGGGTCGAACCAATCGGAGCAATTCTCTTTGTAGACCAAGTTCGAACCGAGCAGAGCTGCACCGTGTTTTTTCGCCAAGGCCCGCCATTGCAGGTCGTCCGAATGGTCGATGCCGTTTCGCCCACATCCGTGCTGCCGAACGATGACGGCCCGGACGGGTTTCACTCCGTCCGGAATCCAAATGCGGAACGCCGCCGACTTGTATTTCTCGCCGGCTTTTGGCGGTACGTCGGTGTCGAAACTCGCGGCATCGATCGAACCGGCGATTGGCCACAGGACTACGAGGCAAGTAAGGATTCGGAGCATCGCGTTTTTCCGGTGGGTCAGGGCTTATAATCTAACACGATTGCACCGCGCACCCGATTCGGATTATCCATGAAACGCTTCCACCTGTGCGGGATGGGCAACGCCATCGTCGATCTGTTCGTCGAAGTCCCGGAACTGGAATTCGAGCGGCTCGGCTTCGAGCGCGGCACCATGCGACTCGTCGATTTCGATGAGCAGCAGAAAATCCTCGCGATGTTCGCCGAGTCCGATCCGCGACTGGTGTCGGGCGGGTCGGTGGCCAACAGCACCATCGCCTTCGCCCAACTCGGCGGCAAAGCCGCGTACATCGGCTGCATCGGCGACGACAAATACGGCTTCCACTACCAAAGCGAGTTCCGGCAACTCGCCATCGCGATGGGCAACCCGGTCGTCGTGAACCAACCGACGGGTACCTGCGCGGCGATCATCACGCCCGACGCCGAGCGGACCATGCGGACCTGCCTCGGGGTCGCGGCGCACCTGTCCGGGAAGCACGTCGAACAAGATCGTGCGCTCATCGAACAATCGGCGTGGCTGTTCATCGAGGGGTATCTGCTATCGAATAACGAACCTGGCCAAGAAGCGGTGCGGCAAGCGGTGTCGATCGCGAAAGCGAGCGGCACCAAGGTGGCGTTGACGTGCTCGGACGCGTTCATCGTCCACGTCTTCGGCAAGGCTCTGCACGAAACTCTGGCTCAGGTCGATCTCTTCTTCTGCAATTCGAGCGAAGCGTGCGCCGTGGCCAACGCGCCGGATGCAGCGACGGCATTCGAGAAAATGAAAGGGATCGTGCCGAATGTGGTCGTCACCGATGGCCCGGACGGGGCGTACATCCGCTGGAACGGAACCGAGTTCTACGTGAAGGCGTTCGCGTGCACGCCGAAGGATTTGACCGGGGCCGGGGACATGTTCGCGGGGGCGTTCCTCTACGGCGTCACACACGGCCTGTCCGCGGATGTCGCCGCCCGCGCCGCGAACTTCCTGGCGATGCGGGTCATCAGTCAAGTCGGCGCCCGCTTGCACACGGGCGTCGTCGGCGACTGGAAGTCCGCCGTGGCCGGCTGAGTTATTTCTCGATCTTCTCGGCCGGCAGCGGTGCGGGGAGCGGCTTGATGACGCCGGGAAGCGGCTTGATCACCCCCGGCAAAACTTGGATGCCGCCGGGGCCGACCGGGAGCGGTCGCACGATTCCCGTATTCGGGCGGGCGGCGCCGACGAATTCGGGCGAGACGAGGACGAGCGTGTCATCTTTGAATACGCGCAGGTAGTTCGGATCGACCTTCTTGCCGTCGGTCGTCAACACGACGATCGCGCCGTCTTTGATCTTCGCGATGGCGTCTTTCGCATCGACCGCTTTGCCAGCAGCGGTGATAACTTGGAGGTCTTTCACATCGCCGAGGTCGATTTGCATCGTGCGGATCGAGGTGATTTCCCGTTCGAGAACCGGGTTGTTCGGGTTGACCGCACCGCCTTGGGCGACGGGCACTTTGCGCTTCTCTTCGCGGCGGACCGTCACGAGGACTTTGCCTTCGCTGTTCGGCTTCAGTTCGACGACGATCGGGGCGGGGCCAACCGGGGAGACATCTTTGGGAACCGGTGCTGACGGGGCGAGCAAAGCGAAACCGAGGACAATGGGCGCGAACATGGCGGGATTCTCGGGGCAAAGGGTAATAGGCGTTTGTAAATCTATCAGGTGCCGAGTCGCCTGCCAAGCGAGATCAAGGCACCGATAGTTTATCCAACACCTTGCGCAACACCGCGTCCGGTTTCAATTCCTCGGCTTCGGCTTCGTAACTCAGGATCACGCGGTGTCGCAGCACATCGGCGGCGGTTCGCTTGACATCCTCGGGCGTTACGTAGCCGCGGCCCTGAAGGAAGGCGTGCGCTTTGCTGGCCCTCAGGAGTGCGACCACGGCACGCGGGCTGGCGCCGGTTTGAATCAGCGGGGCGATGTCGAGGCCGTACTCGGCCGGGGTCCGCGTCGCCCGGACGATGGCGACGATGTAGTCTTTGATCTTCGGATCGACGTGCTGGGCATCGACGGCGGCGCGGAGTTGAACCAGATCCTCCGCGGCCAGCACCGGCTCCACGGCGGTCGCGGCATCGACGCTCCCCATGCGGTCGAGGATCGTACGCTCGTCGGCGAGGCTCGGATAGTCGATCAGAACCTTCAGCATGAATCGGTCCACCTGCGCCTCGGGCAGCGGGTAGGTGCCTTCCTGCTCGATTGGGTTCTGCGTGGCCAGTACGAAGAATGGCCGCGGCAGTGGGAAGGTGCCATCGCCGATGGTGACTTGCCGCTCTTGCATGGCTTCGAGCAGCGCCGATTGCACCTTCGCCGGGGCGCGGTTGATTTCGTCGGCGAGGATCACATTCGCGAAGATCGGCCCCTTCTTGACGGTGAACTCGCCGGTGCGCGGATTGTAAATCTGCGTGCCGAGGATGTCGGCTGGGAGAAGATCCGGCGTGAACTGCACCCGGGAAAATTGCAGATGCAACGCCGAGCTGACGGTGCGAATTGCCAACGTCTTGGCGAGACCCGGGACGCCTTCGAGCAGAACGTGCCCGTCGGTGAGCAGGCCCATCAGGAGCCGGTCGACGAGGTTCCGTTGGCCGATCAGCACCGATTCCACGACTCGGTAGAAGGGATCGAGTTTGGATCGCAACGCGGGCGGGTTCATGATTCTCTCGGAGACGGCAAGCCACCTGCGGACGTGCTGATTCTATCCGGCGACGCGCCGGTCGGATACGGGGTGCGAGCACGCGAAGCGTGCCATTGCCGCTCGAAGTCAACTGCCCGACGTGATTTGCCCGAGCCGGAGGACGTTCCTACCGCGTTCGTAGAAGTCGATGTCAGGATCGCTTCTCCACTTCGCCTTGTCCCTGGGTTGCCATAGTCGATAGCATAAGCAGGCTTGAGGTTTTCCGAATTCGAGCGACAAGGTTCTATGCCACCGAAACTGAAGACCACACCCACCGCGGCCGCACCGATGCCCGCCGCGATGAGTTTCGATCCGACCAATCCGCTGATTGTCCAAGCCGATCGGTCGATCTTAGTCGAAGTCGATAATCCGAAGTACGCCGAAGCCCGGGACGCCTTGGCCCCGTTCGCGGAACTGGAAAAAAGCCCCGAGCACATCCACACCTATCGTGTCAGCAACCTGTCGCTGTGGAACGCCGCTGCGGCCGGGATGACCGCCGAGGAAATGGTCGGCGTGCTGCAACGCTTCACGAAGTTCCCGCTGCCGAGCAATTTGCTGGCGGACCTCACCGAGACGGTCAGCCGTTATGGACGAGTTCAGCTCGTCCGGCTCGACGACGGCAATATGAAGCTCGTGTGCACCGACAAGCCGCTTTTGATGGAGTTGGCCCGCAACAAGAAACTCAAGGACCTCCTGGGCGAGAAATTCGAGGACGGCTTCGGGGTGGATCCGCTCAACCGGGGCATCTTGAAGCAGGCCCTGATCCTCGCCGGTTACCCGGCGGAGGACTTGGCCGGATACACCGAAGGGGCGGCGCTACCGATAGCCCTCCGCGAAATCGCGTCGTCGGGCATCCCGTTCACCGTGCGCGATTACCAGAAAGAATCGGCCGACGTCTTCTACGCCGGCGGAGATGTCCGCGGTGGCTCCGGGGTCATCGTGCTGCCCTGCGGCGCGGGCAAGACGATCGTCGGCATCGTGGCGATGTCGCTGTTGCAGAAGAATACGCTGGTGCTGACGACGAGCATCACGGCGGTGAAGCAGTGGGTCCGCGAGATCATCGACAAGACCGACCTCACGGCCGAGACGGTGAAAGAATACACCGGCGACAACAAGGAGATCGGCAACGTCACCGTGGCGACGTACCAAATCGTGACTTACCGCCCCGGCAAGAAGCGCAAGAAGGCCGCGACCGAAGTCGAACTCGACGGCGCCGAAGACACCGGCTTGGCACCGGTGAGCGATGAAGATGCCTACGCCAACGCCGCGTGGACGCCGCTGCCAGAAATCGAAGAAGCGGACGACGAGCCGAGCGCGGCCCCGAAGTTGTCGGACTACCCGCACTTCGGCATCTTCGAGCAGCGCGATTGGGGCCTGATCATCTACGACGAAGTCCACTTGCTCCCGGCCCCGGTCTTCCGCGTGACGGCGCAGATTCAAGCCCGCCGGCGCTTGGGGTTAACCGCCACGCTGATCCGCGAAGACGGCCGCGAGGGGGACGTGTTCACGCTCATCGGCCCGAAGAAGTACGACGTGCCGTGGCGCGAATTGGAAACCAAAGGCTGGATCGCCTCCGCGAGCTGCACCGAAATCCGCGTGGCCCTGCCGGACGACAAAACCCGCATGGAGTACGCCGTGGCCGATTGGCGGCACAAGTACCGCATTGCATCGGAGAACGCCGGCAAAGATGAGGTCATCGCGGAGTTGCTCGAGCAATACAAGGATCAACGCGTGCTGATCATCGGGCAGTACCTCGCCCAGTTGCGCACCATCGCCAAGCGGTTCGACCTGCCGTTGATCACGGGATCGACCGTCAGCAAGGATCGCGAAGACCTCTACGGGAAGTTCCGCACCGGTGAACTCCGGCACATGGTTCTGTCGAAGGTCGGCAACTTCGCCATCGATTTGCCCGACGCCAACGTGCTCATCCAAGTGAGCGGCACCTTCGGCAGCCGGCAAGAAGAAGCGCAGCGCCTCGGTCGAATCCTGCGGCCCAAGAGCAGCGGCGACGGCGACGCCCACTTCTTCACGCTGGTGACGCGCGACACACGCGAACTCGACTTCGCCCACCACCGGCAGATGTTCTTGACCGAGCAAGGCTACACCTACGCGATCCTCGATGAACGGGACGTCCTGCAGACCGCGAAGAAACAAGAGTTCGAGCCGAGTACCGAGGGTTGAGAATGTCCCAAGCAATTGCGGCGAGGATGGCGGTGAAGTTGCACCGCCGGGTCTGTCTCGTGATGACCGAAGACGCGGTGCTCGCCGAGGAATTACTCGCGCGGAAGAAGCTCGCCGGCGAAGTGCTCGGCCGGCTTTCGGAACGCGCTTTGCTCATCCGGCCGGGGCGGATCGAGGCGGTTCTCGACGAACTCATCAAGATGGGCCACACCCCGCAAGTGGTGGGTAAATAACCTCCGCGTACAATATCCGAATGCCTACAGAATCAGACGATTGGGTAGAACGAGCCAGGATGGCCCTCGATGGCTATTCGGAAACGCTGCGCCGGAGCGTGGCGGGGACGCTCCTCAAACCGCGCAACCCGATCCCCATCGAAGAACTGACCGAGCGCATCTTGACCACCTTGGCCAATCCGCCGGTGGTCGATCGCCGCATCGCCGATCACTCCGCGCCGGGCCGGGCCGTGCTCGCGATCATGGGTCAGTCCCGCCAACCGATCTGGAAAGTCGGGCATCTGCTGACGATGCTCGCCGCCCTCGGCAGCACCGAAGGTTTCGCGCCGATCCAATCGCTGCTCGACGCCGGCTTGTTGTTCCCAGTGCGCGAGTTCGAAAGCTCCCCGCTGAGCGGCTTCCAACTTTGGTTCGGCCAAGAACCCCGGCTGAACGCGGAAGTCTTCACGCTGCCGGGCGTTGCCGAACGCGCCAAAGACGAACCGCTCGGCTTGCCGAACTTGGCCGAGTTGGAAGGCCCCACGAAGTCGATCGTCCCGCGGCTCGCCGATGCCCTGGAATGGCCGCTGCGGCTCGCGGCCGTGGGGCAACTCGTCGCCGACGGGGCGATGCGGACGACGCAATCGCGGGCGCTGTTCAAGCGCGATTTGCAGCGGCTGCAATCGCACGAACTCCTCGCGGCGGCCCCGGCCGATCACCTGGCCGTCGTGCCCGACATCGGCGTACTGACGCTCTTTTGGGCCTTGGGCACCGGTCAACTCGCCATTGTCGATGGCGAGTTGACACTGCCGAAAGATGCCCGGCCGCCCGCGAATCGCGCGCTGACGGACGAACTCGTGGTGTTGATTGCCGGGCTGTCGGGACTCGAAGCGTGGGATCCGCTTCAGGGATACCGAGTCCTCGAAGGACAGCTCTCGGCGGTTCCGTCCGCATCAATGCTGCTGCTGTTGCTCTTGGCGGCGACCAAGCTTGGAGAATGCTGCGAAGCGGCCCCGCTGGCCGCGTGGCTCTGGGAACACCACCCGTCGTGGCAGAACGGGCTCGATGCTGCCGCCCAGCAAAAAGGGGGCACGCCGTGGGTCGAAAACCTCCTGCTCGGCGTCTTCTATCCGCTCGGCATCGTCGAAGTCGTCGAGCGGGATGGCCGCTTCCTCCGGCTCAGTCCGTTCGGTCGCTCCTTATTTGCCGGCGGGCCGAAAGTGCCCGAAGCACCGGCCTTCTTGCAGACGCTCATGGTGCAGCCGAACGCCGAGATCATCGCCTACCGCCAAGGTTTGACGCCCACGCTGATCGTCCGGCTCAGCCGGTTCGCGCGGTGGAAATCGCTTGGCCCGGCCTGCACACTCGAACTCACCGCCGAGCAGACTTATCGCGGTCTCGAATCCGGCCTGACGCTGGCCGGGATGGTGCAGACCCTCAACCAGCACGGCGTTCGGCCGGTTCACGCCGCGGTGATGGATCTGCTCCAGCGATGGGCGAATAAACGCGAGCGCATCACAGTCTATTCCTCTGCGACGCTAGTCGAGTTCCTGTCGCCCGCCGATCTCGACGTGGCCATTTCGCGCGGCATGATCGCGGTTCGCATCACCGATCGCATCGGCCTCTGCGCCGACGGAGCCGACCCCGATTACAAGAACCTCCGGCTCATCGGCAACCGCGACTACGAAGCCAAGCCGACGAAGTGCATCGCGGTGGACGACGACGGCGTCACGCTGAACCTCGATCCCGGCCAGACCGATCTGCTGCTCGAAGCCGAGATCGGCCGACTCGCGGAACCGGTTCCATCGGACGGTCAGTCGGTCCGCCGATTCAAACTGACCCCGGAGAGCTTGCGTCGTTGCGTGCAAAGCGGCTGGAAACTCGACGACCTCGACGTCTGGTTCTCGGCCCGCACCGGCTCCATCCTGCCCGCCGCCGGGCGGATGTTCATCTTGGGGCCGACGGTGCCGCCGTCGCTGGCATCGAAGCGACTGGTGCTGCAAGTACCGAACTCCGAGATCGCCGACGGCCTGATGCAGTGGCCCACGACGAAAGGCTGCATCGAAGACCGCCTCGGGCCGACCACTCTCGCCATCGACGAATCGAAGTTGGCTGCGCTGCGCGAAATGCTGCAATCGCTCGGGGTGAAAGTGGAGTTCGCTTAAACAAAGACTCCCCAAGTCGAGGATGGTGTGCCTCCGCACACGATAGAATAGATTGAATCGAACGCCTCCGGAGTGCCCGATGCGCCGCATTATTATCCTGCTGATTGTCTTCACCTTTCCGGGGTGGGCCTACAGCCAAGTGAAAGCGAAGGCCGACCCGAGCGTCGAGGTCTTTAAGCCGACCGCGCCGCTGCCGACGTTCAAGATCACCGTCGACGACGCCAACCTGAAACTGTTGAAAGCCGAGCCGAAGAAATATGTCCGCTGCACCGTCGCCGTCGGCGACAAGACGTTCAAAGACGTCGCCATCCACCTCAAAGGGGCCGTCGGTTCCTTCCGGAATTGGGACGACAAACCGGCGCTGACGCTGAACCTCGACAAGAACGTCAAGGAGCAATCTTGGCAGGGGCTTGATAAGTTTCACCTGAACAACTCCGCGCAAGACGGTGGCTACTTGAATGAAATCGCCTGCTCCGAATTGGCCAAGGCGATGGGACTACCGACGGCCCGGGCGGCCCACGCGGTCGTCGAACTCAACGGCCGCAAGATGGGACTGTACGTGTTGAAGGAAGGGTACAACGGCAACTTCCTCGAACGCCAATTCCCCGGCGCGGACAAAGGCAACCTCTACGACGGAGGCTTTCTGACCGACATCGACCAGAAGTTGAAACTCGACGAGGGCACCGCCAACGACGGCAAAGACCTGAAGGCCCTCACGGCCGCGTGCCAGATCGGCGATGCCAAGAAACGCTACGAAGCCGTGGAGAAACTGGTGAATGTCGATCTGTTCGCCAAGAACGCCGCGCTGCAGTTCCTCGCCAACGACTGGGATGGCTACGTCCGCAACCGCAACAACTACCGCCTCTACTTCCCGCCCAAAGATGGCAAAGCCGTGTTCATCCCGCACGGCATGGATCAGATGTTCAACAGTCCGCAAGAGGGCCTCTGGCCGGGACCGGGGGCGTTGGTCTCGCGGGCGATTTTGGAGAACGACGAAGGCAAGAAGAAGGTTATCGGGGCTTACAAGGAACTTTCGGAGAAGCACTTCACGCCCGAGTTTTTGAAGCGGATGGACGAGTGGATCGCCCACACCCGCGACGACTTGGCGAAGAGCAATAAAGACTGGGCCAAAAACTTCGAGGCCGCGGCGAAGGACGACCGCGAGCGCATGAAGCAACGCATGGAATTCGTGAAGAAAGAACTGCCGAAGTTGAAATGAGCGGCGCGGCATCAGCCCGCCGATTCTTTCAGGGGGATTTCATGTCGAAGCGTGTGGTATTGGCGATGAGCGGGGGCGTTGACAGTTCCGCCGCCGCGGTTCTGCTGAAAAAGCAGGGCTACGACGTCATCGGCCTCTTCATGCGCACGGGCATCCACACCGACGAGATCGACCACCGCCCCGACAACAAGAAGGGCTGCTGCTCCGCCATCGACGCCAACGATGCCCGCCGCGTGGCGGACAAACTCGACCTGCCCTTCTACGCGTTGAACTTCGAGAAAGAGTTCGACAAGATCATCGACTATTTCGCGGACGAGTACCTCAAAGGTCGCACGCCGAATCCGTGCGTCGTCTGTAACAACTGGCTGAAGTTCGGCCAGCTCTGGAGCTTCGGAAAGCAACTCGGCGCCGACTTCATCGCCACTGGGCACTACGCCCAAATCTTGCGCGGCCCGACCGGCGAAGCGGAACTCCACCAAGGGGCCGACCCGGATAAGGATCAGTCGTACGTGCTGCACGGCATCAAGCGCGAGGTGCTGCCGCACCTTCTCTTCCCCGTCGGCGGGTACCTGAAACCGCAGATCCGCGAGTTCGCCCGCGAAGCGGGGCTGACCAGCGTCGCGGCCAAGCCGGACAGCGTCGAAATCTGCTTCGTCCCCTCGGGCGATCACACCGATGTCGTCCGCAAGCGCCGGCCCGAAGCCGTGACGGCCGGGGTGATCCGCGATTCCGACGGCACGGTTCTCGGTGACCACGACGGCATCGACCGCTTCACCATCGGCCAGCGCAAGGGGCTCGGCGTCGCGGCGGGCAAACGGCGTTTCGTGTTGAATATCGTCCCGGAGACGAACGAAGTGATCGTCGGCGACGCCGAGGAATTGCTGGCGAACGGGCTGTATGCCACGGCAATCAACTGGCTGATCGACCCGCCGCTGGATGCGCCGCTGAATTGCTTGGCGAAGATCCGCTACCGCACTGCGGCGACCCCGGCCACTTTGCGAGCCACCGCCGACGGAGGGGCGACGGTGCGTTTCGCCGAGCCGCAATCGGCGATTTCGCCGGGGCAGGCCGTCACGTTTTACGACGGCACCCGCGTGCTGGGCGGCGGCTGGATCGACCGGGCGGTTACTTCGCCGAACTGACATCTGTCATCTCGCTTCTGCCATCTTGCGTTCGCAACGCCGCTGGAAGGAAGGGGCCGTCTCCGCTTTCCACAGGGCCATTTCTGGAAGCGGCGGGTTCCGAAGATTCCACCCGCCCTATGGCCTCCGGACCATTCTTAGCTTTCAGGTTTCGGTCATTCTGCACACCCCCCCCGCCGAAAGCAGCGAAAGCAGCGAAAGCAGCGAAAGCAGCGAAAGCAGCGAAAGCAGCGAAAGCAGCGAAAGCAGCGAAAGCAGCGAAAGCAGCGAAAGCAGCGAAAGCAGCGAAAGCAGCGAA
>Ga0105047_10010600_pt1 | contig 15040 bp, 8 predicted proteins | sample MAT04_FD_78384 | JGI IMG/M metagenome (GOLD analysis project Ga0105047, IMG submission 78384) | Freshwater microbial communities from Lake Fryxell liftoff mats and glacier meltwater in Antarctica - MAT-04 (megahit assembly) | ecosystem: Environmental > Aquatic > Freshwater > Ice > Liftoff... | reverse complement strand
GGACAAGCAAAGCAGTCCTGTGGACAAGCAAAGCAGTCCTGTGGACAAGCAAAGCAGTCCTGTGGACAAGCAAAGCAGTCCTGTGGACAAGCAAAGCAGTCCTGTGGGTAAGTCTGCGAACGGCGGACAGATCCCCGACAGACATAAGATCGTGGTCGGCTACGATACACGCTTTCTTTCCGACCGTTTCGCGGGTGAAGTTGCGCGCGTGCTCGCCGCAAACGGATTCACCGTGCTGTTGGCGCAATCTGATTCGCCAACGCCTGTTATTTCATTCGCAGTCAAACATAACAACGCCATCGCAGGCATGATGATCACAGCCTCACATAATGCGCCGCGTTATAACGGATTGAAACTCAAAGGCGCGTTCGGCGGTTCGGCGCTGCCCGAACAATGCCGCCGCGTGGAAGTCTATATCAACGACAACGAAGAACAGGCGCGCGGACCCAATTTGATGGATTTCAAAAAAGCGCGCGATGCGGGTTTGATCCAAAAATTTAATCCCCTGCCTTCGTACTTTGAACACCTGCACACGCTGATCAACACCGACATCATCGCGGACAATCCGCAGCGTTTTGTGGTGGATGCGATGTACGGCTCAGGGCGCGGCGTGATCAAATCCTTTTTGCAGGGCACAGGCTGTGAGATCGCTGAAATTCGCGGCGAGATGAATCCCGGCTTCGGCGGCGTGCATCCCGAACCGATCGCCAAATATCTCGGGCCGCTGGCTAGCGCGGTCAGCTCAGGCATGGGAAACTTCGGTGTCGTCACCGACGGCGATGCAGACCGCATCGGCGCGATGGATGAGCGTGGAAATTTTGTCGATCCGCATAAGATCATGGCTTTGGCCTTGAAATATCTGGTTGAAAAACGCGGCTGGACAGGCGCAGTTGTCCGCACGGTTTCGACCACGCGCATGATCGACCGTTTGACCAAACGCTACGGCTTGAAATTATATGAAACGCCGGTGGGCTTCAATCACATCGCAGATTACATGATGAAGGAAGATGTGCTGATCGGCGGCGAAGAATCGGGCGGCATCTCGTTCAAGGGACACATCCCCGAAGGCGACGGCCCGCTCATGGGTTTGTTGATCGTGGAGATGATCGCCGCGGCGAATAAACCTTTGTTTGAAATGGTGAATGACCTGCTCGAAGATGTCGGCCCCGCCCTGTACGAGCGCGTGGACTTGCGTCTCAGCCGTCCCGTAGCCAAAGCCGAGATGACCGAGTTCCTGACCAAGAAAGCGCCGAGCGAGATTGGCGGTCGAAAGGTGGAAGAGATCAGCCAAAGTGACGGCGTGAAATACATCATGGCTGACGACTCGTGGCTGCTCATCCGCCCGTCTGGCACAGAACCCGTTCTGCGGGTCTATGCCGAAGGCCGGACACAGGAAATGGTCAAAGCGCTGTTGGGCTATGGGAAGACAGTCGCCGAGAGTGTGGTGTAGGGAGAAGGATGAAGGATGAAACTCCGCTGTATCGAGGGCTAAGCCCCCGGCACAGCGGAGTTTTTTTATTGGAGTCCAACGTCCCCTGACGTTGGTATAAAAAGGGTATTGGCGTGAAAAAAGGGCTATCCAAAGAATCAAAAGTCTAGCGACTTTTGATTCCATTTTCTATCCACCCATCATCCCCAACCACAACTGATACAGCCCAAAACAAAATAAGGCAAGCGCGGAAACTGCCAGTAGTATTTTATTCACCTTTGGACCCAATCGTGACGCAAGCCCAAAGACAAGAATAATCGCTGCGAGACTTGATATCATGGTTACATAAAACCCCGCCAGAAACCCGATCCCATTGACGGGTGTTTCGCGCCAGCCTTTGATCAAAATGGGACCTGTAACCAGCGTCCAGAAAATATACGGATTGGGATTGAGCGCATTCATCAACGCGGCTTTGAGTATGCTTTGCTGTCCAGTGGATTCTGGCTGTGAAATTTGCAGCTCAAAGTTTTTCCACGACTTAAATGTGCCGTAGGCAAGATACAAAATAAACAGCCCGCCTACAATGTAAAGAAATCTCTGCAACAGTACCGGCACTTGACTCAACACCAGCAGACACACCAAAATGATCGGACCGTCGCTGACGAGCGGGGCGAGCGCGGCGGGCAGAGTCCGCTTCCAGCCGCGAGTCAATGTTTGCGAGATGATGTACGTTTGGAACGGCCCAGGTTGAGATGCCGCAGCCAGTCCATAGCCAATGCCTTGAATCAAATAGATCCACATGAAATTTATTTACCCAACGCTTTCTTCACTGCGGCATACACATCCACCACGCCATAGCCATACGCGTTGTTCGGCGTACCGCCGCTGAAACATCCCACCGATGTATTGCCGGTGTACGGCTGGGCGGTATCAATGATGAGTTGTTCTGTGGTGTCAATGTCGCCAATCAAATCAGGCTGAGCTGACCAGATCAACGCCACTACGCCGACCACATGCGGACCTGCCATCGACGTGCCGCCAAAACTGGCGTATGTCCCTTCTGGCGTGGATGAAAGAATATCCACACCTGGCGCGACAATGTCAGGCTTGGTTCTTCCCGAACCATCGGCAGTGACGGGGCCGCGGCTGCTGAAATCTGCCATGTTACCCAATTGATCAATTGCGCCGACCGAAAAAGCGGAGTCATACAACGAAAGCGGAGACTCAACGGTTTCGCACACGGGGCCATCATTGCCTGTGGACACAACCACGAATATGCCCGCATCCTGCAAATTATTTGTCGCTTGCAACAGCGCGTTCGGATCACAGCCTTCGATGGCGGGGCAACCCCACGAATTATTCAGGATGTGCGCGGCTTGGGTTGGGTCGCCGTCTGTCAACGGGTTGCCGCCCTGCCGAAACGGCGCGAGCATAAACTGCATACAGCTTAAATACAGCGCGGGGTTGGCGAGGTTGCGATCCAGATTCACACAGCCGATCCATTGTGCTTCCGGCGCAACACCGATGCCATTCGCACCAAGGATCGTACCTGTGGTGTGAGTGCCGTGTCCGCCTTCGTCATTGGGTGACGTGGTACCATCCCAAGGGTCGAACCAGTTGTAATCGTCGCCTGAGACATAGCCGCGATATTGTTTGGCAATCGCAGGATGTCTTCCATCCACGCCTGAATCGGATTGACCGATCACAATGCCAGCGCCGCGCACATTGAACTCGTCCCAGACTTTGTCTGCGCCGATCATGGAAATATTCCATTGCACACTGCCATCCACTTCGGTCAAATTTCCAGGCTGGGGAGAATCTTTGGGAGCGGCACGCAGGCGCGGGCTGGGAATGACGCGCTCCACTTCGGGGCGCGTCATCAAATACAATCGAGTCAAAGTCCCGCCCTGAACCTCCATCGCATTTTCCAAATAATACGGCGTGTATTTCACGCCAACTGAATCAAAGAATTTTCGCAAACCCGCCTGCGTGGAATTTGCGTGCGCGGTTAATTTATCATACGCGGCGCTCAACCTTGCATCTCGGTCTTTTATTTTTGCCACATCGGATATGTCGAGTTGATCTTTCATAACGACGAAGAGACGGTCGCCATAATTTCCTGGATTGCCGAAGATAAAGAACACGGCGATGACAGAGACCCACACCCCAACCGCGCCCGTCCATCCGATGATACGCTTTGCGGCGCCGCCCGAGCTTGATCTGGTTACGAAGCGCAGGGTCAACGCGGCGAGGCTTGTCACAAGCCCGATGCCGATCACGATGGCGGATGTTTTTGATGCAAGCGCGCCAATGTCGCCGAGGACAATGGTCAACTCGGTTGGGTCGAAGAGCGCCAACGCGGCAAACGCCAGCAGTGACGTGACCGCACCCGCCGCAAGTTTGGACGGCATGACTGCCGAGATCGCAAATGCAAACGCTGGAAGAATGGCAAGCAAAATTAATTGCGAGCCGTCATAGCCGATTGCCGATGCGAGCAGCGCAAGCACTGCGCCGATTCCCACGCCATCCAACAACAGATTGCCCGTCGTGGATTCGATCAACGTGGCAGCCAGCAAACCAAACGCAAGACTCGCCAGCAGACTCAGTACCGCATCGGCGGGTGAACCGAATGAACCGTAAATTGCAAATGGCGCAAAGCCAATGCCCGCCACGAGCAATCCAAATGGAAGCGCTTCGCGCCCCCAAACGATTTTATTTTTGCGAAAACGGATGACGATGAAAGATGCAATCAATGCAAGCGCAGCCTGCAAGATCGAACCCAGTTGATCGTTGTTGGGTCCGAGCGCGCGCAATAACAGAGACGGGAAAGCCATCAACGCTGCGCCGAACAGCCCCGCATACACAGGCTTGAAACGCTCGTCAGTTGTAAAACGCCAAAGCGCCGTGGTCAAACCAGTCATCACAACGGCTTGCGCGGCTAAACCGATCAAGCCAGCCCATGCAAATTGCTTCGCGCTCAATGAAATGATCGCGCTTTGTTCTGTCGACCAGACAATGAAATGATAGATGAACAGGCATAACGGCATCGGAAGCACAAAGACCAGGAATACGATCAGCGCGCTTGTGGAACGGTTTTGTGGTTGATTCATTGTTTCACTTTCTGTCATCTTGTTCTCCTGGCTTAACACGTATTCAGCCTTCTGCTTTCTGCTTTTTGCCATCCACAATTACTCCGCGCCGCCCTCAACCCCGGCAATCACTTCCGGCTCAAGCGGCTTATGCGGCTGAACTTTGAAAATTTTGAAACCCCATTGCACCGCCGGTCCAACCAGCAGGGCATAAACCAAAGTGCCAATGCCGGCGGGACCGCCCAACAGCCAGCCGATTGTGACAACGGTCACCTCGATGACTGCACGCGCCACGCGAATGCTGACGCCCGTGGTGCGCTTGATCGCCAGCATCATGCTGTCACGCGGACCCGCGCCCGCATCCACGCCGATGTAGATGGCGCTTGCCAGCCCCATCAGAAAAATGGCTAATAACAACATTCCACTTTGCAGGAGCAGATTTCCCTTTACCGATGGAATGATCGAAAGCCAAAAATCCTCCCACGGTCCAATGGACAGGATATTTGCCAGTGTGCCCCAACCCAGTTGTTCACGCATAATCAATGCGCCCAAAAGTACCGTGAAGCCCATCACTACGGTCATGGTGCCGATCGAGATGTGAAGTTTTGGCGCCAATGCCACTTCCAAAACCGCCCAGGCACTCGTGCCCAAATTGCCGCGGATCATCAACGTGATCGCCAGTCCAAATAAAAAGAAGCCAATTTGGATCCTGATAAAGTCACGGGCAAAAGTATTCCATCGAATAGGTTTGAACATAATTCTCCATTAATTTATATGTCATTGCGAGGGCGCCTTTTGCCCGAAGCCATCCCCTGTTATGAAGAGATTGCTTCAGGCTGAACACGGTCCTCGCAATGATATGAATTTCAGGGATGATACCATGTTGTGATACACTCGCCGCATGACCCAAATGCTCGAAATCCATCACGACCAATTCACCATCAGCACCGACCCATTCCGCCTCAAGATGACTGTTGTGTACGATTTTCTGGCTCGTTCCTATTGGGCGAGCACGCGTCCGCGCGAGCGTACAGATCAGGCGTTTGCCAACTCGCTTGCCTTTGGCTTGTATGCAGGCAAGCGTCAAATAGGTGTGGCGCGGGTTGTTACTGATTTTTCCGTTGTCGGCTATCTTTGCGATGTCTTCATCCACGAGGATTTTCGCAGTCAGGGCTTGGGCAAATGGCTGATGAAAAGCATCCTCGAACACCCAGACCTGAACCATATCCGCCGCTGGCTGCTCGTCACAGACGACGCGCATGGCTTATATCAACAATTTGATTTTTCGCAACTGCCTGAGCCTGAAAAATGGATGCAGCGTTTGCGCCCTTTCCCCGGTGAATAATATGAAAATGGATCTCAATGCAGGACGTGAAAAAAGTTTATTGCGACGCCACCCCTGGGTCTTTGCCAGCGCCATCAAGCCGGTGGATGAAGCCCCCGCCTCCGGCTCAACCGTTGACCTGATCTCGTCCGAGGGGCAGTTCCTCGCCCGGGCATCCTACTCGCCCGTCTCGCAAATTCGCGCGCGCGTGTGGACGTTTACCGACGAGCCTGTCGACAGGGAATTCTTTCGCAGGAAAATTAAGTCTGCGGTTGAAGCGCGTCAAAGGTTGCAGGTCGAAAGTCACACGAATGCGTATCGCCTGTTGCACGCCGAATCAGACGGCATCCCCGGACTGATCGTTGACCGCTACGACGATGTGCTTGTCCTGCAATCCCTGACCGCCGGTTCTGAATTCTGGAAGGAAACCTTCGCCGATCTTTTGGTCGAAGAAACGGGCATCCAAAATATCTACGAACGCTCCGACGCCGATGTGCGCGACCTCGAAGGGCTAAAATCCATCACCGGAATTTTGCGCGGTGCAATTGACGATTTACGATTAACGATTGACGAGTATGGTTTGAAATTTCAAGTTGATATCGAACACGGTCACAAAACCGGTTTCTATCTCGACCAGCGCGTGAACCGTCATCACGTGGGTGAATTTGCCAAAGACCGCGATGTATTGAATTGTTTCTGCTACACAGGCGGATTCTCAATCCATGCTTTGGCAGGCGGCGCGAAGTCGGTCCTGTCCGTGGATAGTTCCGCAGATGCGCTCGCGCTCGGCAAAGAGAACATCACACTCAACAACCTGTCCGCTGAAAAAGTGACATGGCTCGAAGGGGATGTCTTTCAAATACTCAGAAAATTCCGTGATGAGAATCGTTCATTCGACATGATCATTCTTGATCCCCCAAAATTTGCGCCGACTGCCGCCCATGCTGAGAAAGCCTCACGCGCCTACAAAGATATCAACCTGCTGGCTTTCAAATTATTACGTCACGGCGGAATGCTTTTCACCTATTCCTGCTCAGGCGGAATTGACGCGGCGCTCTTTCAAAAAATCGTCGCCTCCGCCGCATTGGATGCAGGCACGGATGCGACGATCATCGAACATTTATCACAAGGCAACGATCACCCGGTCAGTTTGCATTTTCCAGAAGGAGCGTATTTGAAGGGGTTGGTTTGTGTGAAGAACTGATTCCGATGGAGCGTTACGGCAATACTCCCAGTTCATCTAATGATTGGAATAGCTCCAATGTGTCACGATAGACGCGGAATGCGCCGGCCTGAATAAGCTCATTTTCACCATATCCGCCACTCAACAAACCAATGCTCAACATCCCCGCACGGCGGGCAGCCAAAAGATCCCAGACTGCATCTCCAACCACGTAGCAATCTTCCACTCGAACTCCCAGCCGCTGTTGACAGGCGAGAAAAAGGTCTGGCTCGGGCTTGGCTCGCATTACGTCACCCCGTTCAACCACCAGCACCCCAGGGTCTATTTCCAGCGCATCCAGCGACGCGTTGATCTCAGGACGGCCTCCCGAAGTGGCTATACCGAACATAATATTGTTGGTGCGAAGAAAGCGCAGAAGTTCCACCGCCCCTGGCAGGGGACGTCGTTCTGGAAGAAGTTTTCTAAATAATTCTCCATGACGCGCTTGAAGATCTGCCGCTTCCTGTTGACTGAGTTCGTGCCCAAGTTCACGCCCTGCGGCGCGGGTAAACAAGCCGCCGCTCATCCCGATCCGCCGGTGAATCCGCCAGCCATCAATTGCCATGCCAGCCTCTGCAAACGCGCATTGCCATGCAAAAACATGTGCATAGACGGTGTCAACAAGGGTTCCATCAAGGTCAAATATAAGTGCTCGCATACTTTTCTCCATGTAAATTTTGAATACGACATCTAACAATATGTTTAGCCGCCTAATTGCCAAAAAAATTTTGCCGTTGTGCGGCTTTCAATCGGCTCGGTCAAGCGGGGATGTAACTATAACATTCACTTGTACTGAGTCTGACAATTTAAATCTCTTCGCTCCAGAACATTCCTAGAAACACATCCACAACTTGCGGGTCAAATTGTTTTCCGCTTTGTTCTTTGATATAGGCCAACGCTTCCTCTTTTGTCCATCCTTTACGATAGGGACGGTCGCTTGTGATGGCGTCCCACACGTCTGCGATGGCGAAGATGCGCGCCGCAAGCGGGATCTGCTCGCCCTTCAATCCACGCGGGTAGCCTGTGCCGCCCCATTTTTCGTGATGGCAGTAGGGTATATCCAGGGACTGGCGCAGGTATTTGATCGGTTGAAGCATTTCATAGGCAAATTTCGGATGGCGGTGCATAAGTTCCCATTCCTCCTCTGTTAAATCCCCTTCTTTGAGCAGGATGTTGTCGGGAACGCCCATCTTGCCAATATCGTGCAACAAAGCGCCGCGCCGAATGTGGAGTATGTCACTGTCTTTTATGCCCAGCGCTTTGGCAAGGGATAAGGTCAACTCGGTCACTCGCCGCGTGTGACTTTCTGTTTCCTTGTCGCGCAAGTCCATTGCCCGCGCCCAGCCTTCAATGGTGGCATCATAGGCGATGATAAGTTCGAGGTTGGCGCGTTGCAGATCATCAAAGAGTTGCGTTTGATCTATGGTGATGGCGGCTTGCCCGGCCAGGGTTTCGAGGAAATCCAGCCATTCAGGGTTTCGAGGTAATGTGCTACGATTAAAAACCTCCAGCACACCTTTGACCTCGCCTTTGGCAATGAGCGGCACGGCGTAATATTCAATAAAACTTTCGCTTTCCAGAAGAGGGGCGCGTTCAACTTCGCGCAGGTTGGGGACGTGTATTGTCCGGCGCTCGAATGCGGCGCGCCCGCCAAAATTTTCACCAAGCCGCAAGTTGGTTTGCTCAATGGCGCGTGTGCGGAAACCCTGTCCGGCGACATAACCCAATGTTTGCAGGTGGGGGTGGTACAAAAGAATGTCGGCGGCATCCACATTCAACTGGGAGATGGTTTGGGCAATGACCGTGTTGAGGATGGGGCGCAAGTCGAAGGAGGATGAGATCGCGCGGTCTATCAGGTGCAGCGCTTGTAATTGATTTAGGCGGCGCGCAGTTTGATCACGCAGACGGGCCGAGTGAATGGCGCCGGCGGCTTGAGAGGCAAAAAGGGAGAGCAGGCGTTCGTCGGCTTCGGTAAATTTGCGTTTTGAATCGCCGGTTTCATCTGCGGCCAGTACACCGATCAACTCGCCGCCGTAGAGCATTGGCACTTCAAGGATCGCGTGAATGACTTGTCCTTCATACTTTGGCGAGCGTCCTTCCCAGGTGGCATAATCATCCAGCCGCAGCGGCAGACGGGTCTTGGCCACGTACCCGGCGGCTCCTTCATCAGCTCGCAGGCGTGTACCGATGATTAAATAGGAGGTTGTATCCACTGTTAATTCCAGTTCATTGCTCTCTGCGAGATAGAGATACATGCCGCTGGATGCAGAATTAAGTATTTTTTTAGCCTGTTCCACAATGACTTGCAGCATGGCGGTCAGTTCATTTTCGGCAGAGAGGGCATTGCTTGTTTGATAGAGCGCGGCGAACTCCCGAAAGCGGTGTTCAGTCTGCTCGAAGAGGCGGGCATTTTGCAGAGCCAGGGAGGCTTGTCCTGTAAAAGCGCGCAATAATTCGGCATGTTCGGTTGTGAAAAATTTTGGTTCGCTGCTGTCAAGTGAAAAGAAGGCAATGACTTCATCGTTGACAATAATCGGCGCACCCGCCCACGAGCGGATGAAACCCGCCTCTTGAATGCGAATCCAGCCCGGGTATTGCTCTATATCCGAAATCACCAGCGGTTGCTTATTATCAAACATCCAGCGCAGGTTTTTCGCAACGGTGATATCGAAACTATAGTTGAGGATTTTTTCAACAGACTGCTTATCCAGTTTTTTATATCCGCGCATTCTTGCAATCTTGATGTTTTGTTTTTCGGGTTGAACAAACATGATGGAGCCGCCCTCGAAAGGCACAACCCGTTCCAGGGTTTCCAAGAGGCGGTCGAGGATGGTTTCAAAATCAAGGCTGGCGCTCATGGATGCGCCGGCGCCCAACGCATGGCGCAGCGCATCAGATACCTGCCGTTGTTTTCGTTCCGATTCAAAGAGGCGGGCATTTTCCAACGCGCTGGCTGCCTGGTTAGCCAGCGTGGCAGTCAATTGTTCATCTGCGCTGCTGAAGGCGTTGAGTTGTTCGCTTTCGATGCTGATGACTCCAATTACGCGATCTCCCAGTTTCATAGGCACATAAAGTCCTGATTGCAAACCAGGATAGGTGTCTACATAGCGCGGGTCATTACGCAGATCGCTGGAGCGTATCGCCTGCCCGTGTTGGACAGCCCAGCCGCTCAGCCCCTGATTTGAATGCGTGATCAAGGTTTTAAAACGGTCTTCAACTTCATTCCATTCCGCATCGTTCTTTAATCCCGGTTGATTGAAAGCCAGTAATTCAAGGCTTTCATCCTGCTGGTGATATAAACGGATGGTGGTGTGATGCCAGCCAAGTTTTTGTTTGAGCAACTCAATCACCTTTTGCCCAATCTCCCTGGGGTTTAGTAATTGATTGATGGCCAGTCCGCTTTCGTAGAGCATTTCCAGTTCCATCACACGCTGGCGCAATTCATCTTCCGCCTGCCTGCGCTCGGTAATATCATGCATCAAGCCATGGATTAACTGCGGGTTTCCGTTTTCATCGCGCAGCATAATTGCCTGGTCGTGAAGCCAAAAGAGTCGCCCATCGGCGGTTTTTATTCGATATTCCGCTTCAAATGGCTCGCCAGTTTGGGCGCAGCGCTGGTATTTTGTATCAATCCATTCATAGTCATCCGGGTGGATAAGGGAGTCCCACAGGCTGGGAGATTTCTGCCGCCATTCTTCCGGGGTGAATCCGAGAATGCTCTCGATCTGGGGGCTGACGTATATGGTATGGATGCCATTGCTTACATCATCAATGTAGACAATGGCTGGGATCTGCTCCACCAGTGTGCGGTATTGACGTTCGTGTTCGCGCAGGGATTGTTCAGTCTGCTTGCGCTCGGTGATGTCTTGAATCACTCCGTGCATTTTCAAAAGTTTATCCTGCGCGTCAACTTCCAACTGACCCATTCCGTGTACCCAGCGCACAACCTCATCATTTTTTCTGACGATCTTGTATTCCCTGTCAAAGCGGGCGCGCCTGCCCATAACCTCATTTGCGAAATAATCGGTCATCTGCTGGCGGTGATCGGGATGAATCAGATCTCTCCACCCTTCCACAGAGCGGACGTATGTATCATCTATTCCGAATAGCTTGTCGAGAATGGCGGAACTTTTCCAGATGCCGCTGGAAAAATCCAGTACGTAACTGCCCATATCTGCAATGACCTGCGCTTGCTTGAGCAGGCTTTCGCTTTCGCGCAAGGCTTCCTCAGACAGTTTGCGCTCAGTGATGTCACGCAGCATTCCCTCATGGTAGAGGATATTGCCTTGTTCGTCATGCACATAATATCCGTAATCTTCAACCCATATCTCAGAGCCGTCTTTGCGCCTCATACGGTATTTATCAATTTCCGCGTGTCCGGTATCTAAAATGTGACTGCCTCTTTCTTCCGGTGAAAAGTAGAGGTCTTTTTGGATGTCTACAGCCAGCAACTCTTCCCTGCTCGAATATCCAAACATCTTGACCATGGCGGGGTTCACATCCACAAATTTTCCCGCGTGTGTGCTGCGATAGATGCCGTCCAACATGCTATTGAATAAGGTGCGGTAACGCTCCTCAGATTTGCGCAGTTCTTCATCCGCCAGCTTGCGTTTGGTAATATCACGGACGACGGCTAAGACTTGACCCTCCCCGTCAATTTGCGAACCTCGAAGTGAAATCTCCGTCCAAAAAGTCTCACCATTCTTCTTTTTTGCGAGCCATTCAAAAACCTGCGGACCTTCCTCCAGAGCTTTAACCATTTTCGCCTGTGCATCCAAAAGTGAATAAGGAGGCTCATCGGCGTTCAAGGCTTCCATGTTTATGAACAGCACTTCCTCTTCCGTTTCGTACCCGTACATTGCCAACATTAATTCGTTGACGTGCAGCAACTGTCCGCCTGGCACAGCGTGGACAAAAATCGCCTCCGTCGTGGCGTTGAAAATTTCGCGATACTTGCGCTCGCTTTTTTGCAGGCTTGCAAGCGCCTGATTCAATTCCCTGGTGCGCTGGTTGACACGTTTTTGCAGGGTTCGGGTAAAAATGATCAGGATGAAAATAATCAAAAAGACGATCAGCGTTCCAGCCAGTAAATAAGGAAGATATTCCTGCCAATCGCCGCTCTGTTGAATGCCGAGCCAGGGGATGGCTGAAGGTTCAACGTTTACGCCTATGCTTTTTTCGCGCAGTGAGCCTTGGTCAACCAGAATACTGGTGACTGGCGGGTTGGTTGCTAAATTGGAGCAGGAAACCAGCATACCTAAGAGAAAACTAGCGGCAAAAATGATCAATGCGCGTTTTTGTTTCTCTTCAAAAAATTTCATGGAAAAATTCTCCGTTGGCGGCTTTGTTGTTATTTTTCACCAACAAAGATCACGGTGCGGTTGCGTCCGGCTCGCTTTGCGGCGTACATGGCTTCGTCAGCACGGCTGATCACGTTTTCGACTGATTCATCCTGCGGCGTGTGGATCATTTCAGCGATGCCGATGCTGAGTGTAACGGTGGCAGGACTCCTTTCGGCTTGCACACGAAGCGCCGCCACACTTGTGCGGATGCGTTCCCCCAGCAGATAGGCTTGTTGCGCGCTTGTGACCGGCAGGATGATCACAAACTCTTCGCCGCCGTAGCGCCCGATCAGGTCTGTGTCACGCAATTGTGCGCGTGTGGTTTGCGTGACGCTTTCCAACATCTGGTCACCTGTGGCATGTCCGAATGTGTCATTGATCTGCTTGAAATGGTCAAGGTCAAACATGATCACAGACAGCGGCTGCTGATAGCGTCTGGCAACACCAAATTCATGTTCGGCGAGTTCGAACAAATAACGGCGGTTATTGATGCCGGTCAGTACATCGGTACGCGCCAGGTGTTGTTCGTGCTCAAACGCAGATTTAAGTTTGAGGTTCGCCTTTACCAGTTCTTCCCTGGCGTATTCCAGGTCTGTTTCTCCCTGCTTGCGTTTGGTGACATCCTGTTTGATCGCGATGAAATTTGTTATATTACCCTGCTTGTCCACTACAGGCGTGATCGTTTCTTCTTCATGATATAAACTGCCATCTTTTCGCCGGTTTATCACATCTCCGTGCCAGACTTCGCCAGCGAGAATGATGCTCCACATATTTTTATAAAAATCGTCACCGTGCTTTTCCGATTTTATAATGCGCGGATTCTGCCCAATGGATTCCTCTTTTGAATAGCCGGTCAATGCAACCCAGGCCGCATTAACCCATTGGATTATGCCTTTGTTATCGGTAATGGCAATGGCATTTGCGGCGGCTTCCAGTGCGGCGCTTTGCAGGAGCGATTTTTCCTCTGTCCGTTTGCGCTCGGTGATGTCGCGCAGTATTCCCTCGTGGTACAGGATATTGCCCTGCCCGTCATGCACATAATATCCGTGATCTTCAACCCATATCTCAGAGCCGTCTTTGCGCCTCATACGGTAGATATCAACTTTTGCCTGACCAATATCCAAAATGTGACTGGCTCTTTCTTCGGGTGAAAAGTAGAGGTCTTTTTTGATATCCACTGTCAGCATTTCCTCCCTGCTGGAATATCCAAACATCTTCACTATGGCAGGATTCACATCCACAAATTTTCCCGCGTGCGTGCTACGGTAGATGCCGTCCATCATGCTGTCGAACAAGATACGATAGCGTTCATGGGATGTATGTAGCGCCGAATCTGTCAGTTTGCGCTCGAATAATTCAGCCTGTATTTGCTGTGCCAGATATATATTTTTCAGACTGCTCGCAATTTGCCCGGCAAAAGATTCCATGGCGGGCACATCGCCTTCGTTCAGAGACAGACTATTAACGATCATTAGTCCAAGCGTTTCGTCATCCACACGCAAGGGCGCAACAATACCCTGTTTGATTTTCAGGGCGCTCATAAATTGATCAATCAACAAATGAAAATTCTTCGGGAGTGTTGCGGCAACATATTCCTTTGCCATTTGCACATAGACAGCTTTGCCAGTGGCGATGTCGCGGGCATATAGGCTGTCTGGCGCAAGCTCAAAGCGATAACCGATTACTCTATTCCCCAACAATTTTTCTAGATACCGAATTAAATTCGACGTATATGTGGTGTGGACCACAGTCAATGACTGACGGTCATCATTAACCATAAACAGGCAGACTTCCCCACCCAGAGATTTGATCTGGTCGCCAACCGCGTGATAGACCTCCTCCACGGTGCTTGCCCGTTGGATGGATTGCGCGGCGCGGCTGAGTGCCAGCAGTAGATTCCGGCTGTGACTAAGCGCATCCTGCGTCAAGTCTATAGTTGATTTTTTTTTCATTTTCTCGATCATGCCAACCATCCTTACGGACTTGTAGTATCGGAAAAACCCATTTTGGAATAATAAATAGATTTTGCTTCAACTGACCTTGATAAATATAATTTGAGTATTTATTCCCGCCTCCCCCGCATCTAATTTACGCTAATTACCAACAAGAAAAAATAAAAAAACTTGAAATATTTTACGCAAAGTATTAAAAGGTAATATAAATTGACTCCTGTCCCTAGTCAAGCATTGCTTTCAGTATCTTAAGTACCTGTGCCCGCAAGCGCCGCGGTTGAACTGCATCCATTTCAACTCGCTGCGCTCCTACCAATTTAGTAAACCTGGCAAGTCCGAGTCCGAGCGCTTTGGCAAAGGCTTCATCTTTCGGCGCATCATCTTCCAGCCAAAACCCTAGGATGTGCAATGTGTTTGTTTTGCGGTCAAGTTTGGGGTCAAGCCGCGCCACCAGGTCATCGCCGTATAAAATGGGCAGGGTGTAATATCCCCAGCGGCGTTGGTGGATCGGCTTGTACACTTCCCAGATATATTCAAAATCAAAGACTTGTTTTGCCCGCCCGCGCGCGCTGACAATTTCCAACGGCGCAAGCAATGTGACTTGGGTGTAACTCTGAAACTGTGAGCAAAAATGTTCTAAAATAGATTGACAAAAAGTAGCCAACCGTGCAAAGTAAGGATC
>Ga0105047_10010598_pt1 | contig 15041 bp, 2 predicted proteins | sample MAT04_FD_78384 | JGI IMG/M metagenome (GOLD analysis project Ga0105047, IMG submission 78384) | Freshwater microbial communities from Lake Fryxell liftoff mats and glacier meltwater in Antarctica - MAT-04 (megahit assembly) | ecosystem: Environmental > Aquatic > Freshwater > Ice > Liftoff... | reverse complement strand
ATCTTGAAAGGTATTTGAAAGCAGGAGGAGAAGCCGACAAGCTTAAGCGGATGCATGATTTCTTTATTGTTAATCGAAAAAAAAACACTGCTTCTTACCAAATAATCTCTCAAGAATTGAATTTAAACCTGCAATTAATTTGTCGAAAAACCGATTTTTTTCTCGATCACCCCGATCCTTTTATTTGTTTCCTAGGAATGCAGCTGACACTCATCTTCAAACCGAATGGAAATGACCTCTGCCTCTTACAAAAACTTCCTCGATTATTAGAGTTAGACTTTAAGCATCATCTCGACGAACTACACGATCGAACCTTGCAAAAATTTAAGATTCAAAACTTGACAGAGACCACACCTTACACATTGTGCGGATGGATTCAAATCCTGATTCAATCGAACCGGCTCGAGTTAACTCTATTTGCTTATCATTTATGGCAAGAAAACAAACTAGATCCGGATAAGAGTTTGGATTTAATCCTTCTTGAACGTCTTTCGATTCAAGATCCGCGCTTGGCTATTAAACTTTTTCTCAAACTTTATCCTCATGCAAAATTTAAGATTGATTTTTCATTAAAGATATTTTTGAATATTCGTCATTCTTTTCCAATTGCCACTGCTTTGAATTGGGAAATCTATCCGGTTCTTGAAACGATAATCTTGGATCTGGACTTTACCACCGGACAGCAGGACTTGAGCAACCGGGCAAAACTGACAACCGATCCGATGCTGAAATTCCTTACGGAACATGACAACAGGGAAGAACAAAGGTTTTTGTTGCTTGGTCTAGTTTTAAAGGGGTACTGTAATGTTCAAGAGCTTCCTGAAAACTTAAAAAGGGCTTTGCAACCCATTTTACCTCTCTTGATTTATCGGCAAAGCAGCGGCTTTTCATCCTTCGACACCGAGCTTATCCTCTCCTTTTTTAAGCCAAGAATAGTGACTTTAGTCCCCCGGGAGGTAACGGATGGTTGGATCCGGCTTCTCAATACGATCTTTTATCCCCATTTAATCGCAAAAGAAAATAGTCACCCCCTCGAATATCTCAAAACGGTCAACGATTACCTTAAATCCGGACAATACCATTTGAAAACTTTACATGAGATTCAACGGATATTTTCTCCGGGCGAACATCTTGATAATCGGACAGTCGGTAGCTCTTTAGAAGTCGACGAGTTAAAGTTGATTCAAGAAATTAACACTCTCCTTAAACATCCCGACCCTTTAATCAATGATATCGGCTTAAGAGTTTTGGTAAATTTTTCCGATCTAAAAAACATGAATTTGTTTCTACTTCATTTACCTAAATTAGTAGATGTACCCTCCAGGCAACATCAAGAAGATTTAAAAGCTCTTTTCAATAGAATTGCGGACCACTATTTTTTAGATGTGCAAACATTAAATGCGACTTCACTGGAAGATTGGATTAAGCTTCTGGCGAGAACTAAAGATGTTTCTTTAATCGATATAGGTTACCGGATTTGGAAGGAAAACCCGGAGAAATGCAAAAAAAACATGGATTTAATCTTATTTCAAAGCCTTACGCTTGTAGAACCCAACTTAGCTCTTCATCACTTTTGCGATTTGCACGCCCGTCGAGAACCTCCGCTAACGACTGTCGAATATGTGACTTGTTTAGGATTAATCGAAAAGGCATACCAAAAGCAACCGCTTAAAATAGGTTTAAAACGACTATTTCCTATTTTAAATCATCTCTTAATCTTGAAAAAACCTTGGAAGGACTCGACAAGAAAAAGTTTCTCCAGGACTTTGATTTTTTATCTTAAAAACATGGAAAAAGGAGACGAAAAGGATCTCCTCTTACTGAAGTCTATTTCGAATGACTTTATTTATCCTGGTGATCCGGATGAAGAAATTTCGGAATTTATTTTTTCCATTCAGCTGCAAGAAATAAGATTAGACAGAAAATATCCTGAGGATTTTCAAAAAGCCGGCGTTAAGATCGGTCGATTTTTTCTCGAAAAAAAAGATGAACGCTGCTGCGCCATTTTGGATTCGCTTATCGAGCAAAAAGAGATTTTTCCCGGCCTTGTCGATCTTTTAAAACATTTTTTACTGGACTGCCTCGAAGAGGTCACCTTAAACAGCACTTGCTCGGAAAAAATTCGACGATTAAAAAAATTAATTCAAATCGCACCTCCTATAAAATTCAATCAAACGGCGAATATTTTAAAAGGCTTTTTAGAGGAGGTTCTAAAAGCAGATCAGCTTAGCATTTCTCATTCCGATTTAGCTTCTTTAGACGACCTCCTCATTAAACATAAAGAAATTTTAATCCAAATCAAAGACTGGAGTCAAAATCTACATCGCTATTTGAAAAAGACCCCTCCCCTTTATGAACGTCAACATCTCTATCAGCTTTTTAGTTTGTTACTCCACCCAGAAACCGGAATCTCCGAAATTTCCTTACTGCAGACCTTAGCACTTATCGTCCACAAAAAATTTCCCGATTTTCTTCCTGCATCCATTCAAAATTTTCTCACTTCGAGAAACCGAAATCCGATCGATATTTTTAGAGAGGCTACTCAATGGGAAATCGTCGAAATTTACATTCGTCTCTTTAACCGGTACCCATTAAAAACGAATGATAGAGTATCCAAAACCTGGCATGTTTGTCTTGATTATTCTAAAAGTGACCGGTATTCAGGGACCAGATTAATTAATTTCCTTCAAACACAACCTCAATCGAGCTGGAGAGATTTTTTCAAGCCCGAAAAAAATCCTCTTACACATTTACATGGAATACCCACTCTTTTGAGTCGACTGCTAAATTCGGGTAATGAAGAGGAAGATTCCGATTATTATCAATGGATTCTATTTTTGCTGCAGAGCTATCTCCAGGAGCATCAAACGGAATTAAAAGTGTTAAATTTAGAGTGTTCAGATGAAAATTTCATTCAAATGATTCCCCCTCTCCTCCTGCTTAATCCTTCAAAAACGATAAAGAAGTATTTGTTTTTTGGACGAAAGCTGTGCTGTGAAGCGATCCGACAAGTTGTTAAAGAACAAATTCGAGTGGAATTAAAAACCAATAAAATCGATTTATCTTTATGTTTGGATTTAATGCATGAGTACTTACCAAATGAAACTTCTCTCTACCTCTCTATTTTTAGCCGCTATGACAATTGTAAAGACAGAGGGGCTTTTGATCGCATAAGAAAAGAGATTGAAAATTTTCATACCCCATGCGATGAATTAATCCCTTATTGGATCTTGATTTTTCAAGGTTTAAAGCAGTATCAAGACCCTGCCATTTGGCAATTTTTAGACTCCTTGCCCGAAATTTTCAAGGAAGAAAAACACCGTGAATCGCGAGAAATAGCTGAAAAGACCTTAATTACCGCTGCCGCTTTGCAGTTGCAACGATTACCGGGAAACAGTAAAAATAACTCTGCTCAATTTAAGAACGATTTAACAGATGAAAACAAACACAATCGATTACTAGATAAATTAAATCAACAAGAGTCTGTTTCTTTTGAACTCTACATTTTAGTCTTCTCTTCTCTTTCTCCCACTTTTATTTCCTTTCATTGTAGAAAGTGCTTACTGTTTCTTTACAAAACATTTAACTCTTTGAGGGGGTTGCCAAAGCTAAAATTCGAAAATCAAGAAAAATTTAAAACAAACTTTTCTGTTTTAAAATCCGCTTGTGTAGAAAATTTTGATTCTTTTCTACCGGATCCTTCAACCTCTTCTGAAAATTTATTAGAAGTTCTTAGTTCTACTTTAGAGAAAAGCATCCTCTCATTTGGATTAAAGACCCAAACAGAAGTAGACTCCCAATTAATCGACAGGATAATCGACTACGAATCGAAGCTTCTCTCACAATCGCATCCTTTATCTACAACGACGGAGATCTATCCAAGATTTTTTTCTCTTTACGCCACTCTTTCTCACAACTTGAACTTTCAATTTCCGAATTCCGAAAAAATCATTTCTTATTTGCTGATCCCGCTAGTTAAAATTTATTCAGATTACAATATCGCACTTTCTATCGAACGAAACTCTCAAAATGTGGAAACTTCTCATTACCCAGAGATTAAAGTCGAAATTTTTAAACTGATCAACCACGCCATTTCTTGCATTTTCCCTCCCCACACCTCCAATTTTCAATCTAATTATCTCAAAAAAATAATCACAGGATTGATTGATTCAAAATTAATAAATAAAAATTTATTTGATTTAAAAAAGCTGTTGATTTTGCAAATTATTAACAGAATGCAAGAAAAAGAAAAACAAGGTCGAAAAGAAGAATTTTTTAAGATTAAATGCCTGTTTGAAGAAGCCATGAACATGCTCACTAAGGATAACTATGATGCTAATTCTCTCTCTCTTAACCTTTTCTGCGAAAATTATCAATTATTAACACTCGCTAAAAAAATTAAATTTTACGAGACGGATAATTGGCTTTTACGCAGCTTAATTTTAAATCACCTCAATGAAAAAGATTTAATTCACATCAATCTTTCAAAAAAAAATGAGGTTTTCGAAGAAGTTATTTATGAATTATTTGATTATGACACCTCAATTGGCTTAACTAAAGCGATATGGGTATTCATTAATCAAATCAACTACAACAAGCAATTTGAAGATGACACTCGTATTAAATTATTTAAAGAGATTATGCAAGCAACTAAAAAATATCGCTCTCATATGATTGAAAGTAAATCTTTCATAGAATATATTCATTATGAACGTTCGAGAAGTTTTCTTGTTCCTGAACATTCCGATTTATTTTCCAAAAATGGAATATTCTATAGTTATATCCGAGAAATCGCGAAAATTGAATTAGATGCGGTCATTTCTTGTATCCTCGGTTTGTATCAAGAGGAAAAGGTTCAGCCTTATTTAATAGCTCATTATATTGAATTAGCAGTGGGACTTCTCTCTGATTGCCTGGAACATGAGTTTTTTTTCAATCATTCACAGATTTACATCGATATGCTAAAAATTTTATTGAAGGGGGTGATTGATGTAACAAACCAGGATTTAAATAAAAAAATTAATCCGAATAATTCTTTGACAATTTTTTCTTCTTCGATATTAGTTAAGAAATATATAACGACCGCTTTAACACCTATTCCTCAGGAACGATCCAATAGAATTTCAAAAAAGCAGGGTTTCGTTATCGATTTGTTAAACCATCTTGTAGAGACCTCTGGCAAAGAAGAAACTCAATTAAAAGAACAAAATTATGAAAATACTTTTGGCGCGCTTTTTACCATTCTCAATCACTCAACCTTTTTAGAGTACCCAAAAAATGCAAGTTTGTTTCCTTTCATTTTTGACGACTTAGAAAAGCGTCCACTCACTTTTAAATTTAAAATTTATTTAAAATTCCTTAGACTTCATTATCGAACCCATTATTCTCCAGAACCTAGTCTAATAAATGAGGAAGAATGCGTTCGCATCTTTGAAGAATATTGCTCACTTTTAAAGGAGATTCCTTACGACTTGGATTCTTGGTTGAATCTTTACAACATTCTTTATGCTCAAATTATTACTCGTTTTGAACCGAACCCCCTCCCGATTTATGGAGACGCTTGCATAAAGTTTCTAAACCTTCATTTTAATTACTTAAAGAATCTTGCCGATCAAGATTTGAAGAATGCGATTAAATTAATTATCAATCTTATTCATTATTCGATCGAAAGTCGACTAATCGAGCCTTCAAATGAAAAATTTATGAGTTTTCTTTCTTTGACTATCACCTGGTTTAATCTTAAAGAAATTAATAGTGCCCCTCTTCAAGTCATTGATTTGATGAATCAATTCAAAGTCCTAGATAAAGAGGCCTTTCTTCAACATTTATCGAAATTAACTATCACATTTTCTAACTGGATAAAAATGGAGAAAGATTTTGAAGACGAAATTTATATTTTTCAATTGTTTGAATGTTATCCGGAAGAAAAAGAAAAACTGATGGGACTGTGGAAATTTCTACTTAATCCCCAAATGTGCATTGAAAAATTCAACCTAAATACTTCTAATTAAAAAACTTTAATATGCAAAATACTTCGCAAAATTTAATGACTTCCCTTTCAAAGCCTTCTTTTGAAATGACCGTTTCACCTCCGCTTGCTGAAATAGTGCCGACAGATGCTGTTCAATCACAAGAGAGTTCTTCGATTGTTAGTTTTTCTGTAAGCGATAGGCGTTTGCAACTGATGATCGATGGAAAAATTTGTGACAAGTGGGGAAATCCGACTGAAAAATTTCAGCAGGAGTCTTTTGGAGAAATTCTGCCCTCCAATCCTATCTATGCAAAAATCCAAGAGATGATCGGTTCTTTGAAAGTGATATCGAGCCCAGTAGATCACAATCAACTGACTGTATCCGAATTATTGAGAAGTTTGATTAATTTCCCCAAAAAATTACCATTTTCTCAATGCATTCAGGACACCCAAATGATGGGTAATCAAATCTTCAAGATTCTTCTAGGAAGTTTTGAGTTGTTACAGGGCTCGATTGCAAAGATTTTTGGAGAAGAGCTCGCTCAAAAATTTTTCAAAGAGTGGATTGCTGAAGTCATCTCCTCTCAAGTAAGCTCGAACGGGATTCATCAAGGTCAAGAAATCGATTTTCGAATTGTATGTCCAAAGGCAACGGCTGTCGAATTGGCTTTTTTGAGTGGACAAATAAAGAGGGGTTTTTTTGAGAGATTTCCCGATGCACCAAAAGAGACGATTAATAAATTTCACATTATCAATGAACACATGACTTTAGTGGGCTTTGATTTTACAAACAGACCCGAATGGAAATTTTGGGAATTCCTCATCACCGATCGTCCTGATACATTATCTAGCGATACATGTCTTTGGATTTCTTTCTTTCACTCCTTGTCCCCTAATAACAAACAAAGTTTTAAAATTAACTGTTTGGGATTTAGTCCGGCAAAATTTTTCATTGATTTATTCGGCAAAATCTATACCCCCTATGATTTCAAAAACCCGCAAGTTTTGGTTCGATACTGGTACCATAACAACTCCATTCCGCTTCATGACGGGGAAGCAAAAATGGTAGGAGGTCTTTTAGAACCATTTGAAAATGTGGATTCCTTTGAAACTTATTTTGAAGCTCTAAAAAAACTCGATTACAAAGGATTCATCGCTCCGAACATTCTCTCTGCAATTAACACTCCCACTCCTGAAGACTTTATCACTGAATATCTTTACATTTTGATCCGACGCCGCATTAAATCTAAAACAAAAGACGGGCTCCCGCCTCACCCCGATTCAAACGCTGCTTTTGTTTTTCGCTGTTGCCAATGTTTATACATGTATAAGAAATTGACTGATCAAGCCATTGCCAATTTGATTCACGCTTTGAATAAAGACCGACTACTCATTTATTCCAATACTCAAGCCTTTTTTACTTTTTGTATTCCACTCATTTCAAAAAAGGCGCTCCCCTTTTCTCTCGTCTCATCGATGACCACATTAATCGCTTGGTTTTACGAACCTCAAAGCTTCACCTCGCGTCAGAACCCTTCGATATTTTTCATGCTCGAGCCTTTTACTTTGCGTGTTCCGACTGATCTCGCCGCGGCCTTAACTCGATTGCAACATTATCTAAATGAAGGGGGAAGCATAAAAACAGTAGAAGAGATCCATCAATTTTTTACATTTAAGAAATCGGGAAATTTCGATTGCTATAAAAAAATATGTAACAAATTGAATTTAGCTGAAGAATTGATTCATCCACAATTAGATTTTTTTTTAAACCACTCGGATTCGTTCATCTGTTCGATCGGAGTACAAGTTAAATTGATTTTTGATGACCTGAAGAATGATTTTTTTCTTTTCGAAAAGTTGCCAAAACTTTTGGAGCTAGAGTTTAATCAACCCTTGCATAAATTATACCATCAGAGGTGCCTGGAGGTTAAGTCCTCTCAAAATCGGAAACCAGATTACAGCTCTTTAGCCGGTTGGATTCAACTGTTCATTCAATCGAATGACCTCAAACTTACCCGTTTAGCCTACCGACTATGGAAAGACAATTCTTCTTTTTCGGATAACCATTTGCGATTACCAATCTTTAAAGCTCTTTCCGGACTTGATCCAACTGCTGCGATTCCCTTGTACACTGAGCTCCATGTTTATGAAACAGCTGGTGCCGGTTTTTCAATTAACACCCTCGCTCACCTGATGCGTCCTCCCCTTTTTCATTTAGAACGAATTTATCCCCTATTAAAACAAGTTTTAAATGGACCTAAAGCCGAATTAACTAAATGTCAGCAAACGTTATTCATTCAAAGAACATTAAACTTTATCGAATGTTTGGAAAATGTCCAAGAAATGCGATGGATATCGCTTGCAATGATTTTAAGTGGCTACCTTACACTTAATGCTTTACCCGCTCACTTGAGAAAACTTTTAACTCCTCTGCTCCCTTTGTTAGTTTATCGCGAGGAGCAAGATTTAATTTTTTCTCTACAGGAAACTCAAACCTTTCTTTCTCTTTTTTCAGATGATGAACAAGGTTTTTTTTCAACTCCTGTGCTCAGCAACTGGACAGCTCTCTTAATAAAATTATTTTACCCTGAGTCAGAGGCGGAGAATCATCTACCTGTCGAGATCACCGGTTTTTTGAAAGTTGTTCATGAATATACGTCATCCGATGAATGCGATGTTGCTCTTTTGTCTTCTATTTCTAATGCTTTAATCCCGGTTAACGAAAATCGGTATCGGGTCCGCTTTAGCGTCGGGTTTGAAAATGATTTAGAAATGACAGAAAAAATTGAGAATTTAATTCTAAATAATGAACCTTTAATCAGTTATATAGGCTTAAAAATCGGCTTACACTGTGAAAAGCTGAAAAACAGATCACTTTTTCTCAATGCGCTACCCAAATTACTAGAAGCTTCTTTGCCCTTTCAAGGAGCTTTAAGAATTCTTTTTCAAAGAATCACTGAGACTTATCATTTTTCTTTTAGTCCATTCAATCCAGCCGCATTAAATGATTGGATTAAGCTCCTTGCTCAAAGTAAGGATCGAGATCTTGTTGATTTAGCACATAAAATTTGGAAGGAAAATCAAGCTAAATGCGAAGAGCGGATGCACTTAAAGCTATTTCAAGCTTTGATTATGACTAATCCCCATTCAGCCCTTCTGCATTTTTACAGTTTACATAAAGACCGGCTGCCTCCATTAACCCCTTCGGAATATGCTCTTTGTTTAAAAATGATGAGCATTCACTATCAAACTCCCCTTCTTAGGCAAGAGTTAGAGTTTTTGTACGAAATTTTCAATCATCTTTTGGATAAAAAGAAAATTTTTCAAGAAAAAACGAATAAAAATTTCTCAGAGGCTCTTATTTGGTTAATTGAAAAGGCTGAATCGAGCGATCCGATCAAGAGAATATTATTAAAAGCCATTCAAAAAAATTACATACGATCGATAGACTTAAAAGGAAATTTGCTTGATCTTGCCTGTTCTTTAAAACAAGACTCTAATGGATTGCAAATCACAATTGACGAGAATTATCAAAAAATAAGAATTGAAATAGGCCTACGTTTATTAAATCAAAAAGATCCGCAAGCCTATGTTTTGCTTGAGCATTTTTTACATGAAGAGATTTCACTTCAATTTTTTGATATTTTTTATCAATTTTTATTCGCTTGTTTAGACACCGACGGAATCGAGAATTTTTCAATTGATCAAGCTCTGCCCCGACTGAAAAAATTAATCGCAATGAATCCGGGCAAAAAACCTCTTCAGACTATCCATATCTTAAAAAAGTTTTTTAATAAGTTTTTAGAAACGGATTTCCAACAAATCTCATCCTGGACTTTATCCGGATTCGATGAAATGTTCGTCAATTACCCCGAAGTCATTGTTTCACTTGCAAATTGGCATAATCGTTTGTTGAACTACCTTAACACATCTCCCGTCTCTGCAAGAGCCCATTCTATTTGGATACTCTTTACTCTTCTATTTAACGAGAATTGCAAAAAGCCTGAAATTAAAGAGGTGGAATTGCAACGGACATTTGCAGTCCTTGTGCAAAAGTACGAGCTCCCCCCTTTTTCCTCTTCCATTCAATCTCTGCTTTCAAATCGCTTACAAATTGTACGGTCTTTTATAAAAATGAAAGAGTGGAAAATTTTTCAAGCTTATCTATCTGTCTGTCAACAGTATAAACTGTCTATTAAGGAGATGATTTCGGAAATTTGGCATGTTTGCTTTCAACTTTCTAAGGAGGGCGAAGAAACTGCCGGATGGCTGTCCCTCCTAGAGACTCAATCTTTTGAAAATTGGAAGCGTTTTTTTTGTGAAGAAAGCAGACAACAGTTGAAACTTGAATTTTTGCAAATTGCGATTAACAGATTGATCCAACAGATCGATATTAAAGAGAATTCTAGAAACCGGGAATGGTTTATTTTATTTTTAACTCTCTTTCTTCAGCAATCTCGATCAAAAATTCCATTCGATTTAGATTGTTCCGATGAAACTTTCCTCTCTCTCGTCCCTTCCATTCTATCGATGTCGCCATCTTACCCTGTCAAAGAATATTTATTTTTCAAACGAGAGCATCTAATCCCCGTTTTAAAAGAACAGGTAAGAAACGAGATGGAAGCTCTTCTGTCGAACAAAGTCTCTCTTTCATTTTGTTTGAAAATAACAGAAAAATATTTTTCGGCTGATTTTTCTTTGCGCCATAGAGTATTAAAATTAGCCACTGCTAAAGATAAACAGCTCATTTCAGAAGTGATAGATGGGCTAGAAAAATTCGACCTGGTATTAGATGAAGGTTTAGCGTACTGTTGGATAGAAGTTTTTAATCATTTAAAGAAAAGCCAAGAATCATTAATTTGGAAATTTTTAGCAAATCTTCCTCGAGTATTTGAAGAGAAAAAGCTTGATCGATTAAAACAACAAGCTTTGATGATTACTATCGAAGGGTCTGCTTCGAATTTAAGAAAATCTCCTTTGAAAGATACAGGATCCGAACAAAGAATTCGGCAAGATTTGTTACTGAATAAGATCTCTCAAATGGCCAAAATTCCTTTTGAACTTTTTATCAAAGTATTGACGAGTCTCGACAAAGATTTTCTGAATTATCGTCTGTTGGAATGTCTATTCTTAACTTTCGAAATTTTTACTCATGCAGAACCTTCTACTTTACAAAAGTTTAAACCTTCCAAAGAATTCACAACTAATTTCCATAGTTTGCTCGAATATAGTGTGATTCGTTTTAATAATCTAAAAACGATGGTGATGACAACGAATAAAGGCTATGACATCTACTTTCGCCAGGCGATCGAATTTTGCTTAAAATTTGGGTTTAAACAGCTGAACTTAGGTCAAACAACCGTCACTCGCGATTTAGCCTTCTTAATTATTTTCGATCAATGTAACTTTTTTAAATCTGTAAATGGGGATAAGTTTGTCTATTTCCAAAGAATTTTTAGTTTCTATTCGAATTTTTCCTGCTTATTCAATCAAGATTTAACCATTTCCGTTGAACTCGATTTGGTGTTGATGAAGATCAAAGAAAACTACGAAAATTTAATCGGTTCTGGGCTTAATGAATCTGAAAAAGTTTCAACTGACTTTTGTCTATTAGAGCCTAAACTTGAGTGGTTCTACGCTTTTTTGGAAGAGATTCAAGAAGGGATAATAACGACGAAATTGGATGTAAACACTTTAAAATCCCGACACATTTTTTTGTTCTTAATACATTTTTTAATGTACATTTTTTTTGAAAATCGACTTCACGCTCGAAAATTCTCTAGTCTCTTAACTCAAGCTCTCGCTTCGATTTTCCCGGATAACTTGGTTGATTTTCATCATTCTTATTTTCAATTAATTCTGATTTGCATTTCTGCTATTAATCAACAAAGAACGGAAAAACTGATTTTAAATGAACTTTGTGTAACGAGAGTTCTAGAGATCATGCAAAAGAAAAAAAAGGGAAAAATCGAAGAGTTTTCTAAAATTAATAAGATATTCAAGGAAGGGATGAATTGGTTAATTAAATTTTATTATCAAGATGAAAATTATTTATTCGAGAACTTTATCCCTTTTCATAACTTATTGACAAAACATACAGTCCTTTCACTTTATGAAAGAAATACAGATCCATGGATGGTCATTACAGCCTATATCCTACCGACTCAACTGAGTCTGGTTTCTATCGACGATAATAACTTAAACGTCTATCTTGGAGTTATTGCTAGATTAATCGAATACGATTCGTATCATAGCACTGAACGTGCCTGCAACATATTTCTGGCCTTAATAGATTGCACCAAAAGTTGCAGTGCCGGAAATCGCATCAATCTCTTCGCATCTTTACTTACGGCCATTTGCAATCAATCGGAAAAGGCAATTGAAAAGCCTTGTTTGTTAACTTCTTTCACTGAAAGGCGTTTTTGCAATTCGAAACCTTTAAAATCCTCCCTGATTTCTATCGAAGATGAAGATTATAATTATTATAAGAAGACGACTGAGCTTGAATTCGAGAAAGCTTTATTTTGCATTGAAAAATTTATCGAAGAAGAAGAGGCTTGTTTGTTAGGACACTACATTGCTTTGGCAACTCGCATTCTGGAACAGCGGGCTAATCAAGGCTTTTTTTTAGGCAATCAAATGTTTTATGTCGAATCTTTGGAAAAACTTCTTAGTCCTATTGTAAAAATAGAAAAATTAAATCTAAATAAAGGAATTTCAGTCGGCTCTTTCAAGTTATTGGAGCCCACTTCTTTTATCTCGTTTTTTCTCAACGCTGTCGATAAAATCCGAGAAGATCAATCCGCACCCTTAGTTATCAAACAACAAAATATTTTGAATATGTTTTTTCGGAAATTATTTTTTGAAGAATGCCTATCGATTGAAGAGCAAGAAAAAATTTCTGAAAAGGTGTTAGCTTGCTTATTTCAAATCATCGAGAAAAGTTTAGATCAACCCGAGGAAGAGAACAAAGATTTACTCTTTCTAGTTGCCATCGAATTGCAAAAATATTCACTTAATAAATTAGATTTAATTTATTTTAAAATTATTGAGTTGCACTGTTTAAATAGTGTTAAAGGACTATCACCAGAAAAACCGGTGGAGCAGTTCGACTTATCCGTTGAATTATTAATTCAAATCCCTTTGGATATGCCCTATTGGAAAATTTCTTATAGACTGATTTACCTGAATATCCCTCGGGTGTTTAGAAATGAACCCGATTTACCGCTCTATCAGGAAGCTTGTCTAAATTTCTTAAATAAACATTTAGAAATTTTTAATTCTTCAAAAGAAGAGAGTTTAAATGTAGCCGAAGATTCTATCAACGCTGTGATCCACACTCTCCTTGAGTTTAAATTATTACGAACTTCAGAAGCCGGTTTTGCGAAAAAATTTTCAGGTTTTAAAGAATTTTTCACCAAAAATAATCTCAATTCCCCCTTAATTTCATTCTGTGAACTCTTAAATAAAGCTCCTTACTTATCTTCCGATTTATTATTCTTAAAAACAAATCATTTGATGGAGCCTTTTATCCGTTGGTTTAAAGAGATGGAGGAGTTTTATCCGCCGGCCTATTTCTTCGATCTATTCAATTATCTTTCGGAGGATCAAAAAGGTGAATTGATTGCAAAATGGCATTCACTCGTGAACCTATAACCTGAGAAACTCTTAAATCGGACTTTGCAAAATTTGCCTATGGAGATTTGAGAAAAGGAAATGAAGTCGATTTCAACCACAGCAATTCGGAGCGGTAGCTCAATTGCCAGGTAAAAATAATCTGTAAAATAATTTCTTAAGCAATTTTTAATAAGCAGTTTACATCTATAAAAGACTTAAAAATCAGGTCGTTGTGTATCCATTACACAGAAACTTGAAACTCATTTTAGATATCTCATGGATAGTTTTTATCCAGTTTCTAGCTTGTACCAGACTTCTTTTTGAGATATTTCATTGGACTTTATCATTTCTACAACAAAGTAGTATCGAAACTGAATCTTTTTAGATAGACATTTGTCAGAAAAAATTTCTAGCGTTGGACGCTGGAGTAGTTGTGAAAAAAGTTTATGAGCAAGAGTCATTTGAGGCCAATGACCTCTTTGTGTAACAACCTCGGAAAAACGAAAAAGTTCAAAAATGTTAAAAGCTAGTAACGATAACCGTTGCCGATTAAAACATGACCGAGGATTCCGCGAGTAATCATGTTTCAGATTATTGCCGCGATTTTTGAGGGTATTGAAAAGATCCTCAATTTCCCAACTTGGACGTGCTTGTCGAGCGGCTAACTCGCATGTCTTCGCTGAAATCCGCCAAGAAAATAACCATTCGCATTTATAAGTTTTTGCTTCTTCTCCTTCTTTAGTCCGCACTTCAAAAAATCGTAATACATTAGTACTTACACCCTCCCCAAGATATCTAGAGTTAAACCAGGCATATTTTTGCTCAATGGACCATTTATTACTATCAACCCTTTGGCAACGCTTCACGCAGTTTTTTTTTTGTGATCGGATGATACTGCTTGCTCATCACACTCTTTAACTAATAAAGTTAAACATCGTTCTTTTCTCACAATAATATACCGGCATCTGTACTCCTCAGCCAATCTAAGCACTGGTCTGTTCGCATATAAACCGTCTAACAGAAGAACTATTTTCATTCTTGGGAATGCTTCTCTGATAATTGGAAGGGCTGATTTGAGGGCTACTAATTCACATTCTTGTTTGTGGAATTCTTCAGAAGCAGTTTCAAATCCAATAACTTGCTTTGCGCGAACAGGGTGGCTGTAGACCAGTAATTTTAAGCTGCATTCAAAAATAAAACTGAATAAAAGTATACTATGAAGCCATCGCGTTTTTTCTTTTTCAGTGTTTTTTTATAGACACGCTTCAAACAGCAATCACAGTCATTTTTTCCATGTACATCTACATGATGTGGATGATCATAAGTATGTTTGTGAACACAATCAGCGGCTAAAAGAAAAAAATCTCCCTGCATTATCTTTGGATGCTGTTTAAAAAAATTTGACTGTTGAAGATCTTTAAAGAAAGCGATCATCAAATTGTTAATACTTTCT
>Ga0105047_10010597_pt1 | contig 15042 bp, 13 predicted proteins | sample MAT04_FD_78384 | JGI IMG/M metagenome (GOLD analysis project Ga0105047, IMG submission 78384) | Freshwater microbial communities from Lake Fryxell liftoff mats and glacier meltwater in Antarctica - MAT-04 (megahit assembly) | ecosystem: Environmental > Aquatic > Freshwater > Ice > Liftoff... | reverse complement strand
TAGCTCTTGCGTTCGAGCTTTTCCAAAAAGCTCTCGAGCGATTTCGTCCTCGATGAAACCGAGTTGATGCGAATCTTCGAGGCTTTGGCGAGCGCATCGACCGAATAGACGATCTCGGCACAGAGTAGCTCGTAATCGGCTTTCTGCTCGTTGAATTTGCGGATCAGATCGGGGTCGTCCCGCCAGGACTCTTCGTTTTCGACCGGAACCGTGAGGCCGGAAGATTCCATGGGACGATCTTTCGTGAGGTTCGGGACGGTCTGGTTTGGGAACGGCTGTTCCGCATATTGGCGACCGGACTTCGCAGGCATGACAGGCCATCCGATGGTACGAGAATGCAAGTCATCCCACAGACCCAAAGGAGCAACTATCGTGCCGTCCGGTTCCCGTCGTTCGATCGGGAGATCGAGTTAAATCGCTGCAACCGCTAAAGTCGGTCCGCCGGGCGGTCGATAAGTCTCGTGCCCAGCCCGATTCTGGCCGGGCGACGGTTCGGGGGCTTCCCGCGTCAGGTCAGTTGGATGGAGGGCATTCCAGTGAAGCGATTTCTGATGCTGGCCGTCGTCGCGGCGATGGCCGTGGCGAATACCGGGTGTCTCATCAACCAATACTCCAGCGATCCGAACGTCCGGATGTCGCAATTGCTCAATCAGTCGGAAGACCTCCGGCAGATCGAGTACGAAAGCCGACGGTTCTGGTTCAACGACCATCCGTCGAATCTGACTCCGGACCGCATCAGCGGTGCGATCCAGTAAACCGCCCCGCCCGAAACACTCTCCCCTCTCCCGACGGCACGGATGCCGATGGGAGAGCGGGAGGATGACTCGACCACTTCTATCATTCGTCGATCTCCTCTCTCCTGCCGCACGCCTTTTGCAATCGTTCACCGGATTCTCACGGGTTGTCGTTAAGAATGACCGGGTAAACATTTCGTCCGCCAGAAACTCTCTCGAACCCTTCTCGCGGATGTCCACCCGAACCGGAACCGTTCATGAAAAAGATTGTCCTCGGATTCGTCGCCTTCGGCCTGATGGCCCTCGTGACCTTGTCGGCCAACGCCCAGTTCCCCGGCGGCGGTCGCGGCGGCTTGGGTGCCGCGATGCTCGTCGGCAACAAGAGCGTCCAGGAAGAACTCAGGATCACCGACGAGCAAAAAGAAAAACTCTCCGCCAGGCGGAAGGATTTCGAGCCCAAAATGGCCGAGGTCTTCGCCAAACTCAAGGAAGTTCCCAAAGAAGAGCAAAAAGAAAAGATGGGCGAGATGATGAAGATGTTCAACGAAACCGCTCAGAAGGAAATCAACCTCATTCTGACCAAAGACCAGCAGAAACGCCTCAAACAGATCGAGATCCAGCAGCAGGGTGTCGGTGCGTTTTCTGACGAAACCGTTTCCAAAGAACTCAAAATCACTCCCGAACAAAAAGAAAAGATCGCCTCGATCAACGCAGAAATGGCCAAAGACATGGTCGAATTGCGCGGCATGATGAAGGACGACAAAACTGGCGCGATGAAGAAGCTGGTAAATCTGCGCAAAGAAAACATGGAAAAAGCCGTCGCCCTGATGACCGACGACCAGAAAAAGACTTACAAGACCATGACCGGCGATACCTTCGAGCTCAAGCTGGATGGGGGCCGCGGCGGCTTCGGCAAAAAGAAGGACGACTGAGTTCCCTTTGCAGCCGGGATCGCCCGCTCGAATCGCACGAACCCGGCCCCCTGGCCGGGTTCGCCCTTTTCCCCGACCGTCCGTCCGCTAATAATCGGAGTATGAATGAAGCGATCCGCGTCGAAAACCTCGTCCGCCATTACAAGCGGTCGAGCAAGAAGAAAAAAACCACCGGCGAGAGCGGTCCATTGATCGCTCTCGATGGCGTATCCCTCGAAGTCCGGCCGGGCGAACTGTTCGGGTTGCTCGGACCCAACGGGGCGGGTAAAACCACCCTCATCAAGATCCTCACGACCCTGCTCGCCCCGACTTCGGGCGAAGCCTGGGTCGATGGCCTCAACATCCTCACGCAGCCCAGAGAACTCCGACCGCGCATCAATATGGTGTCCGGCGGCGAGTCGTGCGGGTACGGAGTACTGAGCGTCCGCGAAAACCTCTGGCTGTTCTCGCAAATTTATGGCGTGACCAATGCCGTGGCCAAAACCCGCATCGATACGATGCTCGACATCGTCGGCCTGACCGAAAAAGCGGGAACGCGCGTCAGTCATCTGTCGACGGGACAGAGGCAGAAGATGAACTTCTGTCGCGGATTCATCACCGACCCCAAAATCCTCTTCCTCGACGAACCGACTCTGGGACTGGATGTCAATGCGGCGCGCGCGATCCGGAAGTTCGTCAAAGAGTGGCTCGCGGAGCGCGAAGGCCGCACTCTGCTTTTGACGACCCACTACATGCAGGAAGCCGACGACCTGTGCGACCGACTCGCGGTGATCGACCGGGGCAAAGTCCTCGCGTACGATACCCCCGAAAACCTGCGTCGGCGCGTCCAGAAGTATCCGATCTTCGAGTTGTCGTGGACCCCCGGACCGGGCGATAACCTCGACCCCGCGACGATCCCCGGCGTGCGACAGGCGATCGTCCGCAACGGCGATGCCGCGATCGACTGGAAGCTGATCGTCGAGGAAGAGGGGGTCATCGGCACGGTCATCGCCTCACTGATGGCGACGCAGGCCCGCATCGTCAGCCTCAAAAAAACCGAAGCGACCCTCGAAGAGGTGTTTTTGCAACTCGTCGGTCGCGGCCTGGATGCCCCCGAAGATCCTGCGGAAGGGGCGACCGTATGATGTATGCGATGCTGTTTATCCGGACGATGCTCGCGCGGGCGTATCCTCGCTTCGCTCAGGTCCGCCGTCAACCGTCGTGGCTGATCACCGAGACCCTGCTGCCGTTCCTGGGGGTCGCCGCGTTCGCGTACGTCTATCGAGCGATGAAGGCACCCGAGGAGTATATCGGCTTCGTCGTCCTCGGCGGAGCCATGACCGCATTCTGGCTCAACGTGCTCTGGTCGATGGGCGCGCAACTCTATTGGGAGCGTTCCAGCGGCAACCTCGAACTCTACATCATGTCTCCCGCTCCGATGATGGGTGTCCTCGCGGGGATGGCCCTGGGAGGTATGGCGCTGACGATGATCCGTGCGACGGTGATCGTCTCGGCGGGAATTCTGCTGTTCGATATCCCGTTCGCGCCGTCGTCGTGGGGGTTACTGATCGCGGTGTTTCTGGTGACGTTGCTCGCGCTCTACGGGATGGGGATGATGTTCGCGTCGTTGTTTTTGTTGTGGGGGCGCGAAGCGTACCACATCGTCAACCTGCTTCAGGAGCCGGTTTATCTGCTGACGGGGATGAACTTTCCGCTGAAAATCTTCCCGACGGCGATCGCCTCGATCGCCATCGGTATCCCGCTCGCAGCGGGGATGGACGCGATGCGGCAACTGCTGTTCCACGTCGAGGGGTTCCTCAGCGTCCGAACCGAAGCGCTGATGCTTCTGGGCTCGGCGCTGGTGTTTATCGTCCTCGCCAAGCGGATGCTCGACTACCTCGAGCGCAAAGCCCGCGAGGAAGGCCGACTCACCGTCCGTTGGCAATAGGAGGGCGTCCCCGGTTGCTGCGGAGTCTGTCCCGCGACTGCTCGAGGATCTGGTGAGCGATCTGTCGGGGATTGTAACCGCCCGGCAGGTTGACCATCGGCTTATCCCACTTGTCGCACAGGTCTTTCGCGCCCATAAATCCGTGGCGACTCCAGCGGATCGCCAGGATCACCAGAGCGACCCGCTCGTTGCGGATGCTCGGCTCGAAGGTCAGATACGATTGATCGTGCGCCTCGATCCAGATCAGTTCGTGGATGTCGAACGCCTCGACGAGTTTGCGCTCGTGGTGTTCCCGGTGCAGCCCGCCGATAAAGACGACATCCCGACCCTGAAGGAGTTCCCGCACTTCCAGGATCTCGGCCCCCGGTTCTTCGACGGGCCGCGTCTTTTCCTCCTCGGCTTCGCGGGAGTCGAGGTAGCGGTGGATCTCGCGCCAAACCGAGATCATCCCCGGAGTCATCGATTCGGGCTGATCGGGGAAGTGTTCTTCCAACGGCATGATGAGTTCGCGCAATTCGACGTTACTCGGCGGCAGCCCGGTTTCCAGGATCTCCCCGACGCTGCGGATGACCGCGTCCCAATCGATTTCGTGTTCGGCCCCCGGCGACTGCGAGATTCGGCTGGCGTGGTACCTGATCTTCTGAAAGAGCTTTTTGCGGGCTTTGTCGTAGTTGGTCAGTTGGGAGATCTTCTTTTCGTACAGGAGCATCTGTTCGAGTAGCGGCTTCCAGCGTCCGGGCTTGGCCTTGTCTTCCTTGCGGATATAGCGACTGATGTAGATCCCGCGTTCCTGCGACACGTCGCGGATCCACTTGTAGATGCTGATCTGGTCGGGGTCGGGCTCGTTGGATCGGACGTTGTGGACCGCGCCCCAGAGGATCGACTGGGCCTCGGCGGCGAAGTTCAAAACCTGTTCGACGACATCCCGACGGGTCTGCGACCCCGAGGCCATGCGCAAAACGCGGGTCGCGGTCGCGGCGACTTCGCAACTGTGGCCCAGAAAGTCGAAATCGCCGACATCCTTCGTCCGACGCAGGTCGGGATTGAGCATCCACAAAAAGCAGTTGGGGACCTCTTTGGCGCGGGCGATAAACTCGCTGTACTCCGCAGCCTGCGACCCGCTGTAGAAGTCCTCGCCTTCGCTCTCGCGTCGGAGGCAGGTTTCCTTCCAGAACGCGGCTTCGCCCTTGAGCGCGAGTCGGGCTTCGATGTCCGCCAGGTCGTCCTCGGTCATCGAAGTCGGATGCCAATGGCTCTGAGATACCGACGAAGTTGCGGTCGAGTGGAACGAACTCGCGCGGGTGTATTGCTGGGTGGATCGGCTCTCCAGCTCTTCCTCCATCCGCTCGCGTTCGCGGACGGCGATCTGCTCCGCCGACAGATACGGGATACCGACTTTGCCGGGAACTACCAACGGTCGAGGTGAGGCTTCCGCCGGTCCCACATTCGTCGAAACGGTCATCTCGGTTTGACTGAATGTCACCGTCTGGGAGATGCGTCCGGAATCGGGCGGTACGGATCGGGGCGACTCGGACACGACGATCGTTGCGACTGGCGGGACGAGATCGGCCTCGGGCGAGTCGGCTTCCATCCTGGGTTCGGCGTGTCGTTCCGGGGCGACGGGGGCGACAGGGGCGACTGCGAGAGCGACCATCGATCGACACAATTCGGTCAAACGCTGACGCAGAACCGCATCGTTCGCACTGACTACTTTCAAATGATCGACTATGCGACTCAACGATAAAAGGATGTCGTCCATGCGATGGACCTCCGGGTTGCTAAACTGAATATGTGGAACGTCTTCATTATAGAAAAAATGCTCGACTCCAGCGCGGCCTCTCGCGGATCGAAGCGGACTTCGGGCGGAAACGCACGCACGCATTCAGCAATCGGCGTACCAATCGTGGCAACGACGGTGACACCGCGCGCCGGAAATGGAGATCTCTTCAGTACTCGAGCAGCGTCTAAAGCGAGTCGGGCCGTCCGGATTTGCGATCCTGCCGGGCGGCGTTTTCCTCGAGGATCTGCCGATCCTCGGCTTTCTGACGGGTGCGTTTGAGCCACTCGAACGACCGACGTTCCTCGGGGACGCGGATCACCGGCAGGCAGATCGACCAGTAAATCGCCGACATGCGGAAGACAAAAACGAAGACCATCGAAACGATCCGTGCGATATCCCCCGGAACTCCCAGATCGCGCATGATGAGCCAGAGCAGAATTCCCGCCGCTGCGACGGTCGCATAGATGTCGGCCGGTTGGAACAGCATCGGCGTGTCGTTGGAAAGCACGTCGCGGAACAAACCGCCCGCACAACCCGTTACCGTACCCAGAATGACGATCGCTATCCACGGCATCCCCGCGCGTTCCGCGATCTCCGCCCCGAGGATGCAGAACAGAGCCAGCCCGATCGCGTCGGCGATCAGCAGCGACCCGTGAGGCGGATGCCGATATCGCACGTAGATCATCGTCAGTGCCGAGGACAGGAAGACCACGTAAAGTGGGTCGGGATTGGCGAGCCAGAAGATGGGATGTCGGTCGAGCAGGAGGTCGCGCATCGTGCCGCCGCCGATCGAGCAGACGACGGCGATGACCAGAACCCCGAGGATATCGAAGCCCTTTCGGCCTGCCGCGAGAGTTCCGCCGATCGCATTGACGGCGGTACCCGCTAACCCGAGAATGTCGAACGTCGTCAAGGGAGAGTTCCAATAAGGGCCGCGCGGGAGTCTGTGGATTCAGTCGCCGACGCGATCGGTGATCGAGCGATCGCACCCGGCTACCGAGATCAGACAAACCGCCAGCAGACAACCGCCCAGCCAGAATGCTGTTCGCAGGATGTAGTTCGGCACGACACGCCCTCGACCGCGAGAAATCCAGTTCTCGGTATTGTGCCGACGATGCCGAACGGAATCGAGGGCAAAATGGGACGGGTGTCGCGCGTCGCTACATGCAAACGGCATCGACACGAATTCGCTCCGCTGCTAACCTGTGGATCGACGTACAGAAAAACGTCTCCAGCAGTTCATTTATGGAGCGAACGAATATGACGATGTCCCGATGGAAACTGACCGCCGGTGCGATCGCCGCATCGGTCGGCGGATTGATCCTCGCGGGTGGCGCGAGGGGAGCCAAAGCCGAACTCCCGCGAGAAGCACCCCGAAATACGCAATCGACCAGCCAAAAGCCCCCGACCGACGACCGACCGAGCGTGATGTCGTTCGAGTTGATGGTGCCGATGGCGACCCCGATGCCCGAACCGCTCCCGGCGGTCGATCCCGTTTCGCCGAGCGTCCCCGCGTTGCCCGTACCCGCCCCGGTCGTCCCGGACAAACTCGAACTGCCATCGCTCGAACTCCCGCGTCCGGAACTGCCGCCCGCGACTTTACCCGCTCCTCCGGTCCCGGTACTCCCGCTGCCTGCCGTGTCGCCCGGTCGAATCGAGATGACCTTCCCTCCCGAGACGACGGCGATCCGCCCGGCGAACTTCGAGAGCGGCCCCGAATCCACACCGATGCCGCGAACGGTCGCCCCGCAGCAAAGCCCGCTGGCCCGGGAACTCGTCGTCCCGCCGGTCCCAACCGCCCCGCAAGCGATCGAACCGCCGACCGTAAAAACCCTCGCCCCGCCAGTGCTGACCCCGCCCCTGACTCCGCCGAATTTCACGCCGGCCGAACCCGAGCCGTCGAAACTCAAAATGACCATGCGCCTCGGCGACGGCAACCCGCGCTTCGAGATCCGCAACCAGAGCGGTGAAGTGCTGCTGTTGAAAGTGTACGCCGAGCGGATCAGCGTGCAGCAGCAGGGCGATACCCACAAGCACTCGCTTCGCGGTGTCACCGCCGAGGACAAGGTGCGATTCAGTGGACCGGGGGTAGAAGGCACCTGCGACATGATCTCGGTCATTTCCGGGACCGGCGAAGTGCTGATGAAGGGCAACATCCAGATGCGGACCAAAGTCGGTCGCAACTGGAGCGAAATGACCGCCGACAAAGTGGTCTACCAGATCGGTGCGAGCGGGCTGAGGAGCATCCCGCGTCCCGCGCCGACATCGACGCGAACCACCGAGACTTCCGAGTGAATCGAACCGACTGCGAGAGACTGTAAAGGACCGATCTTTTACGACCTCTCGCATCGTCCGTATCCAGCCGAACGAGCCGTACATCCTCTACACCTCGCGCAATCCGCACATTCTCCGCACTTTATGCCGTTCCGACCTCGGATTTGCTGATGCCCGACCGGCCGACCCGGTACAAATACAATGAGTTTATCACTGCGGGAGGGTCGCATCATGGGTCGGAAGCGAGACTTGGCGGGGAAGCGCGTGCTGGTCACGGGGGCATCGCAGGGGATCGGTTACGCGATCGCCGAACTCGCCGCCAAACGAGGAGCAGTCGTCCTCGCGGTCGCCCGCTCGGTCGATCTGCTCCAGGAACTCGCCGCCAGGGTCGCAACGACCGGGCAGGCGTTCCACGTCCTCCAGGCCGACATCACCAGCCCGCTCGACAGGCAGCGGATGCTCGACGAAGCGCACAAGCAGATGGGCGGACTCGATATCCTGGTCAATAACGCCGGGATCGGGGCGACGGGCCACTTCGCGGATACGACCCCCGAAGTGCTGCGTTCGATTATGGAAACCAACTTTTTCGGCACGACCGAAACCACTCGGCTGTTCCTGCCGATGCTAAAGGCCGGCGACTCCCCGGCGATCGTCAACATTTCGTCGATCGTCGGCAAGCGCGCCCTACCCGCGCGAGGGTTGTATTCCGCGAGTAAGTTCGCCCTTCAGGGGTGGAGCGAAGCCCTCCGCGGCGAGTTGGCCCGCGAGGGGGTCGATGTGCTGATCGTCAATCCGGGACTGACGCAAACCAACTTCTCGAAGAATATGCTGGAGCAGAAGGCCAAAGTGCAGATGGATCACCTGCGCGGGATGACCTCGGAAGCGGTCGCGGAAGCCACCCTGCGGGCGACCGAGAAAGGCCGCAACGAAACGTCGCTGACCGGACGCGGGAAGATGCTGCTGTTTTTTGCCCGCTTTTTTCCCGGGGTGATCGACTTCTTCGCCAAAAAGAAGGTCCGGGAGTTGTTCGCCGACGAGATGGCGGTGCGTCAAAAGGAACGACAGGCGAGCGTCTGACGCGGTTCGCGTCTATGGTAATGCGCGGATGTCGAATCGGTTATGGACGCTCTTATCCTTCCGGTCAGTCTCCATAGACTGAGATATGATCCGTTCGCCCCGTTTTTGGATCGGGGCTATCCTTTTAAGAGTGTCTATCAATGGCTAGTGTGACATCGGACATTGCTAACCCATCTCTCGCCGATGGCGGTAAGAAGCGGATACTCTGGGCAGACCAGGATATGCCGGTTCTGACGCGAGTGCGAGAGCGGTTCGCCAAAGAGAAGCCCCTCTCGGGTCTGAAAATGGCAGCGTGCCTGCATGTGACTGCCGAAACCGCGAACCTGGTTCGCACCCTCGCCGCCGGCGGCGCGGAAGTCATGCTGATCGCATCGAACCCGCTATCGACCCAGGACGATGTCGCGGCTTCGCTGGTGCGGGACTTCGGCATCCACGTCTGCGCGATCCACGGCGAAGACAGCCCGACGTACTTCAGGCACGTCGCCGCCGCTCTCGATTTCCAGCCCAACGTGACGATGGACGACGGGGCGGACCTGGTTTCGGCGATGGTATTCATCGCCCTGAACAAGCTCGACCAGTTCGACCCGGAAAAGCAAAAGCCGCTGATCGACTGGGCGAGCAGGTACACCCCCGACCAGCGCAAACGCCTGTTCGACGGCATCATCGGCAGTATGGAAGAAACCACCACGGGCGTGATCCGTCTGCGGGCGATGGAAAAGGACGGCGTGCTCCAGTTCCCGGTGATTGCGGTCAACGATGCCGACACCAAGCACATGTTCGACAACCGTTACGGCACGGGCCAGAGCACCATCGACGGGATCATCCGCGCGACCAACATGCTGATCGCCGGCAAGAAGATCGTCGTCGCGGGTTACGGGTGGTGCGGTAAGGGTGTCGCGTCCCGCGCCCGGGGTCTGGGGGCTCAGGTGATCGTCACCGAGATCAACCCGATCGCCGCACTCGAAGCCGCGATGGACGGTTTCGCGGTCATGTCGATGATGGAAGCCGCCAAAGTCGCGGATGTGTTCATCACTGTGACCGGCAACAAGCACATCGTCCGCAAAGAGCACTTCGTCGCCATGAAGGACGGCGCGGTGATCTGCAACAGCGGCCATTTCGACATCGAACTCGATCTCGTCGGTCTGCGCGAAGAAACCGTCAGTGAGACCAAAGGCGTTCGCCAGAACGTCGACGAGTTCCGCCTGAAAAGCGGGCACCGGATCTACCTGCTCGGCGAAGGCCGACTGGTGAATCTGGCGACCGCCGAAGGCCACCCGCCGTCGGTGATGGACATGAGTTTCGCCACGCAGGCACTGGCAACGGAGTTCTGCATCCGCAACCGGGGCAAGCTGTCCGCAGCGGTGCATACGGTGCCGGTGGAGATCGAAGAATACGTCGCCGCCGAGAAACTCGCGTCGATGGGGATCTACATCGATACCCTGTCGGCCGACCAGACCAACTACCTCAATAGCTGGCAGCATGGGACGTAATATCGAACGAACGCCCGATGCCGCACGGCATCGGGTTCTGTCCGACCACCTTGAAGCCGCTTTCCAATCCCCGATCCCAAATCCCGAATCGTCTCGACTACTACCATATTGAAGAAAATCGTTCGAGAGGCGAAGGCACTCGAAGAGCCGCTGTCCGGAGCGAGCCTCGACACGAGGGTCAGGTTCGAGAGCGATTGCCTGAAGTCGGTGCCGAAAGCGCATCCCGGTCGCCGACGAATGCGGCGATCTCTGCCGATACCCGAGCGGTGATGGGGTCGAAGTCGGCCGAAACCCCGAGTTCCGCGAGGTAGCCCGCGACTCGGTCGGTGAACGTCCAGACCGCCTCCTGATTCCGCACGACTTCGATGAACTCGCGCAACTTTTCGCAGTAACCCGTCGTGGTGAATCGCCCCCTCGCGTGCGCCTGCGCGCGCAGGCCGATCGCCTTCCGCTCGCCGGGGTCGGCGATCAGGCGCACGAGGCAGTCGCGCAACTCCCGCTTACTCGACACCTTGCACACTACGTCGTCGGGGAACTCGGCGTAATACCCGTGGTTCCAGACCACCGTCGGAGCCCCCGCGAGCAGCGAGTTGAGCAGGCTCCAGGAGCTCTCGCCGCAGTGCGGGTTGCGCAGATTGATGACGATGTCCGCACCGGCGATCGCCTCGTTGAGGACTTCGTCGGGTTGCCAGCCCCGCAACAGGACCGTTTTCGCCAGGTCGAATTGCGCGATAGTGCGGTGCAGGTGCCGCTCGTACGCGGCCTCCCCCGAGCCGATCAGGGTGTATCGGACGGACTCCCGCAGCGTCTCGTTGCGGCCGATCGCCCGGATCACTTCGTGGATCTGCTTGTTCTTGCCCAAAACCCCGTACGTCAATAGTTCGACCCTGTCCGAATCCGGGCGGTCGGTCGGCCGCTCGTTCGCCCATCCGGGGGAGGCCGGGAAGTCGATGTGCCGAACCGGGACCGCGACGGCATCGGCCACGCGCTTGCGGGCGTACTTCGAATGGACCACGACCCCCGTGCTTCGGTCGAGCGAGGGCTCGAACATCGGCAGACCCAGACGGCGGACATCTTCGGGGCAGTCGTCGAATCGGCCCGCGACTTCCTCGGCCCACAAGTCGTCCCCGGCGGTCCCGTGTGCGGCGTGCTGGAAGCGAGGGAACAGTCGGGGATTCTTCAGGTGGAACTCGACATAACCCCGGTAGAAGTCTCGCATCACAATGTCGTGGAGGATCGTGATGCCCGGGATTTGGGCTTTGACGAGAAACGGGAGCAGGTGGAATTGGAGGTTATCGCCCATGTTGTAGACGACGACATCGTGCTGCCGGGCGCGCTCGACCGCTTCCGCGATCGTCGAAGCGTCGAACCCGAATGTCGGGACGTTCGTCCTGCGGACCTCGGAGCCCGAAAGGTCTTCCCGCGCCACGAACAACGTCACGTCATCGGCGAGGGCGAGCGTTTCGACGATGGTCTGCGAGTAAGTACCGATCGCACTGCGCACGCCGAAGGGGGTAAACCACGCGATCTTCATACCGTCGGTCCTCGATCAGGCGGTCAGTGTGTCCAGAATGTGCTGCCAGTCGATGCCGAGTTCGGCGGGGGTTTTGGCGGCTTCGTCGCCCATCTCCAGCGTGCGGGCCGGGTTCGCGTACGCCCGCTCCATCGCCTCGGCGAGGGCTTCCGGGGTCGGTTCGACGATCAGCCCGTTGCGCTCGTGGGCGATCAGTTCGTTAGTCCCGCCCGAGTCCGAAAACGTCAGCACGCACTTGTGCGACAGGAATGCTTCGAGGGTGACGTAGCCGTAGGAGTCTTCGTCGTAGGGCAGGTAGACCGCCGCGAGGCACTCGGACATCCAGCGGGCCTTTTCCTCTTCGGAGATCCACCCCAGAAAGCGGACGCGGTCCGCGAGTCCGTGGGTTTCGACCAGGGCTCGCAGTTGTTCGCCGTATTCATCGGAGTCGGCTTTGCCAGCGAGGACCAACTGGAACGGCGACTTCACGAAGCGCATCGCCTCGATGGCGACGTGCTGTCGCTTGACGGTGTTGAGGCGAGACGGGTAAAAGAAGTACGGCTTCGCCTCAGCCTTGTGGAACAACTCGGCTCGGTCGAGGGGCGGGTAGAGGATGCCGTCGGCATCGATCCCGTTGAACCGCTTGAGGCGGTCGGCGACCATCTTCGAGTTGGTGTAGAGCTTTTTGGCCGAACCCAGTGCGGCGGTGTCGGCGTTACGGATCATGTCGCGGATGCGGCGGGTTCTGGGGTCGTCGGGCATCCCGGCCCACGGGGTGCCCCACAACTCGTAGACCTGTCGGAACTGGTGCAGGAGCCAGACCTTGCGGTTTTTGAAGGGGATCAGGTACGCGGGGAATTTCAGGGCGATGACCAGGTCGGGGTCGCCGCTGCGGATGCGCAGCAGGCGGCACGCGAGCATGTGGTCGAGGAGCGCCTCTTCGGGGTACCACTTGAAGGGGATTTTGACGATCGCGACCCGATGGCCTCGCTCGAGGAGTTTGGTGGCGAGGCTGTCGGCGAGGTATTCCGCGCCGCCGCGGATGAACGGGGCCTGCACGTTGACGATGGAGATTTTCATGAAAGCAGATTCTCCAGGACGTGGTCCCAGTCGATCCTGAACTCCTCGATGGTCTTGTGAGCGCGTTCGCCCATGGTGCGGGCGACGGACGGCCTGGCCCAGAGTCGGGACATGGCATCGCCCAGCGCGACCGGGGTCGGCTCGCAGACGAAGCCGTTTTTGCCGTCGCGGACCACCTCCAGCGACCCGCCCGAATCGGTCAGGGTGATAACCGGCTTGGCGGAATGGAACGCCTCCAGGGTGACGTACCCGTAGGAATCTTCGTCGAACGCGAGGTACAAACACCCCACGCAACCCGCCATCAGTTCGGCCTTGCGTTCCTCGGAGATCCACCCGGTGAACTCGACGCGGTCGAGGACCCCGAGCTCGGTGGCGAGGACCCGCAACTCGTCGACCGACCCTTCGACATCCCCGGTCCCGGCGATCACCAGTCGGAGCTTGTGGGGGGTGTGCGGCATGGCCCGGATCGCCAGATCCTGCCGTTTGATCCGGGTGATGCGCGACGGGTAAAAGATGTAGTCGCCCGACTCGCGCGACGGTCGGAACGGGTGTCCGGAGGCGAGCGGAGGGTACAGCACGCGGTCGGCGGTGAGGCCGCTGAACTTCTGGAGGCGGTCGGCGACCACGGCCGAGTTAGTGTAGATGCGCTGGCACTCGCGCAGGTAGATGTCGTCGGAGCGGTGCATCATGTTGCGGTAATGGCGGCCGACGGCGTTCTCGGGCATGCCGCCCCACTTCGTGCCCCACAGGTCGTAGGCTTCGCGGTGGTGGTGGATGAACCACGCGACCTTGCTGGGATGCCGCAGTGCGTAGGAGGGGTAGCGGATCGTGATGAGTCGGTCGATGCGATTGCCTGCGGATTCGGTGACATCGAGCAGGCGGAACGCGAGAGTCTGTTCGGCGATCTCGTCCCAGGCGGAGTAGAGTGGGAGGAGAACGACATCCGAATCGATCCCGCGAGCCTTCATCTCCCGATGCAGATCGTCGACGATTTTCGTACCGCCGCCCTCGATGAACGGTACGAATGTGGAAGCGATCAATACGCGCACGCCGATTCTCCTCGTCCGATCGGATCCTATCGGGGACGGGACCGACACTCCCGGATCCCCGAAGCCGACATCCGACGACCGTCCATGAGTTAACACGTTTTAGTCGATCGCTTTGCGAAAAACAATACGATCTCGTCGGGAACCGCCCCCGGTCGTCAAATTCGGCTCGGCCCGGTCCTGGATCCGGTCGGTGCGGACCGTTTCGAGGACCGTCTGGACCGCTGACGTAGATCTTTGAACTGATCCGCGTCCTGCTCCTGGGTGCGGTTGAGCCGGTCGAGTCCCGCGAGAGTGAGCATCTCGATGTGGCGTTCGTAATCGAACCGCATCGCACCGCGCTCTTCGGAGCGTTCGAGTTTCCGCAGCATCCACTTTCGTCCACCGGCGCGGAGGAGCCGCAGCCAGCGACTCCAGACGCGGATCTCGTCGTCGGACGGTTTGCGGGCGAGGTAGCGCATGTAACTCGCGATTATGAATTCTCCCCGCTCGACGCGGTTCAGGAGCCAGGATTTGTGGGCGGCTTTGAGTGGGCGGACCGCTTCGGCGACGTTCATGGTTTCGTGCCAGTCGGCAGTAAACTGGTACTGTCGGGCCTCGTCCGACTCGAGCATCAACGCCACCAGCAGGTTGCGGGGCAGCCCCAGCCGGAGTTCTTCGAGCCAAGCCGGGGCTCCGACCTCGTCGGGGGGTCGCCCGAACAGGCCCTTGTACACCGCATTCAGGAAGACGTGATTTTCGGCGTACCAGTCCTTCCGGATCCCGGGCCACGGGTCGCGGGACGGTTCCTGGTTCGGAGGGGAGTAGCGCGCCTCCCTCGCGTCGGTCCGGCCGAGGCGTTCGATCGCCAGGAGTTTGAGGCGGAAGCCGATTCTCGCATCGATTCGTGATTTCAGGTCCATTTTCGCTTCGTCCGATTGTCGAGAGGCGCGGCAGTCGTTCGCCGACGGGTCGGCTGCATCTGGCTATCATAACGTTTCAGTCATCATCGTCGATGCGACCGATCTTTCTTAACCCACGTTTCCGTATCGCGCGGGACTATTCCTTCTTCTTTTCGACGAGAATTTCTCACGGCCCGTCGCGGCTGGGGACGAGATTCATCCGGTTTTTGGCGACCCACAAACAGATCGATACTCTGTCGGCCAACCCGACCGACTACCTCAATAGCTGGCAGCACGGGACGTAATGT
>Ga0105047_10010596_pt1 | contig 15043 bp, 11 predicted proteins | sample MAT04_FD_78384 | JGI IMG/M metagenome (GOLD analysis project Ga0105047, IMG submission 78384) | Freshwater microbial communities from Lake Fryxell liftoff mats and glacier meltwater in Antarctica - MAT-04 (megahit assembly) | ecosystem: Environmental > Aquatic > Freshwater > Ice > Liftoff... | reverse complement strand
GTGGTCGGCCGTACGCTTGTTCGAAGACGGTGGGGAGAGGTGAGACGGGTGGCCGAGCACGGGTGGCAGGGTGCGGTCGAGCGTCTTCGCGCGGACGTCGACGCCGTGCTCGCGCTGGATGTCGGCGCCCTCGAGGTCGCCGATGCCGGCGAGCTGCGGCGCTCGCTGCGCCGGGCGACCGACCAGCTCCAGGCCGTCGCCGCCCGCCTGCTCGCGCGCGTCGAGGAGGACGGTCGCTGGTCCGCCGGCGGGACGCGGACGTTCGGCGAGTGGGTCGCGCGGCGCGAGCTGACCTCCGTCGGCGCGGCCCGGCGCGAGGCAGAGCTGGGCCGCGCGCTCGGCACCGACCTGCCTGCGACGGCCCGCGCCGTCGCGTCCGGCGAGCTGACGCTCGAGAACGCCCAGGTGCTCGCCCGGCTCGCCCCGACGTCGCAGGCACGGCGTGCGGCTCTCGCCGGGACCGGGCCCGCCGCGGGCGCGGTCGCGGATGAGCTGGGGCTCGTCCGAACCGCGACGAAGATGGGCGTGGACCAGTTCCGCCGCGAGGTGGGGAGGTGGGCCGCCACCGTCGACCAAGCCGCGCACGAGCGCTCCCACGAGCGTGCGCTCGCCGCCGAGCACCTCACCGTCTCGCGACGCGAGGACGGGCTGAGCTTCCAGGGGTTCCTCACCCACGAGCACGGCGCCGTCCTGGTCACCGCGCTGCGCGCCGTGGCGGGGGTGCCGACGTCGGACGACACCCGCTCGCGCGAGCAGCGGCAGGCAGCAGCCCTCACCGACCTCGCGCGGCTGGTGCTCGACCGCGGGCTGGCGGGCCCCGGGGCCCAGGTGCGTCCGCACCTGTCGGTGCACGTGTCGTGGGAGTCCGTCCAGCGCCTGGCCCGCGAGCCGCGCGACGGCACGTCCCTGGAGGACGGCAGCGCCGTCGAGCCCGCGACCTTCGACGACGGCACTCCCCTGCCGCCGTCCGTCCTGGCCCGGCTCGTCTGCGACAGCGAGATCTCCCGAATCGTCTTCGGATCCTTTGGCCAGGTGCTCGACGTCGGGCGGGCGCAACGCACCTACACCGGCCAGCTGCGGCGCGCCGTTGTCGCCAGGGACCGCACCTGCCGCTACCCGGCTGCGATGCGCCACCGACCCTCGGCGAGGTTCACCACGTCACGCACTGGGGCAGGGGAGGCTCGACGTCCGTGGCCAACGGGATCCTGCTCTGCTGGTTCCACCACGACATGGTCCATCGGCGCGGCCTGCGGATCGCGCGCGGCGCACAAACGGCGGGCGGGGCCGCCGGTGCCGCTGAGTCCGCCGGGGCCCTGCGAGCCGAGGCGTGGCGCTTCAGCCGCCCCGACGGCACGGACCTGGCTGGTCCCGCGAGCGCGCCAACCCTTCGGCCCGCCCCAGGCGACGCCGGCCCGCCTGGTCACGAGCAGGAGCTGCTTCTCACCGGCTGAGGACGCCCGTGGCGCAGCCGCGCAACCGCGACCGCACGCGCACCCGCGCACCCGCGACCCCACGCCTGGGCGACCTCACGCGCCCAACCTGATGCGCCCGAGACCCCGCGCACGCGCACGCCCACGGTCTGGGAGAATCTGCGACCATGAGCGACCTGAAGGCCACACCGGACCACGCCCCCGCGACCTCAGCCCCGGCCGTGGGCGCGCTGGTAGCCGGCGACGGCTCCTCCCGCGTACCGGACAAGGTCAGCCTCGACGGGCTCGAGGAGCACTGGGACGCCGCCTGGTCGGCCCAGGGCACCTACTCCTTCGACCGCACCGCGACCCGCGAGCAGGTGTACTCGATCGACACGCCGCCGCCCACCGTCTCAGGCTCGCTGCACGTAGGTCACGTGTTCTCGTACACCCACACCGACGTGGTGGCCCGCTACCAGCGGATGCGCGGGCGTGAGGTGTTCTACCCGATGGGCTGGGACGACAACGGGCTGCCCACCGAGCGCCGGGTCCAGAACTACTACGGCGTGCGTTGTGATCCGACGCTGCCCTACGAGCCGGCGTTCACCCCGCCGCACGAGGGCGGGGAGGGCAAGAGCATCAAGGCGGCGGACCAGGCGCCGATCTCCCGGCGCAACTTCGTCGAGCTCTGCGAGCGGCTGACCGTCCAGGACGAGGTCCAGTTCGAGGCCCTGTGGCGCCGGCTCGGCCTGAGTGTCGACTGGTCGCACCACTACCAGACCATCGACGCGCGGGCTCGGGCGGTGGCCCAGAAGGCGTTCCTGCGCAACCTGGAGCGTGGCGAGGCCTACCAGGCCGAGGCGCCCGGCCTGTGGGACGTCACCTTCCAGACCGCCGTCGCCCAGGCGGAGCTCGAAGCCCGGGACTACCCCGGCCACTTCCACCGGATCTCGTTCCACCGCACCGACGGCGCGCGCACGCCGCTCCACATCGAGACGACCCGCCCCGAGCTCATCCCGGCGGTCGTCGCGCTCATCGCCCACCCGGACGACGAGCGCTACTCCCACCTGTTCGGCACCACCGTCACCGACCCCTTGTTCGGGATCGAGATTCCGGTGCTCGCCCACCCGGCCGCCGAGCCGGACAAGGGCGCCGGCATCGCGATGTGCTGCACCTTCGGCGACCTCACCGACGTCCAGTGGTGGCGCGAGCTGCAGCTGGCCACGCACTCGGTGATCAGCCGGGACGGCCGTCTGCTGCGCGAGACCCCGGAGTGGATCACCGACGAGGCCGGCCGCGCGCTGTTCGCCGAGCTCGCGGGCAAGACGACGTTCTCGGCGCGCGCCGCCGTGGTCGACGCGTTGCGCGTGTCCGGCGACCTCGACGGCGAGCCCACCCCCACCCAGCGGATGGCGAACTTCTACGAGAAGGGCGAAAAGCCCCTGGAGATCGTCACGTCGCGGCAGTGGTACATCCGCAACGGAGGGCGCAGCGACGGCCGGGGGGCGGGGCTGCGGGAGGAGCTGCTGGCCCGGGGCGCCGAGCTCGCCTTCCACCCCGACTTCATGCGCGTGCGCTACGAGAACTGGGTCGGGGGGCTCAACGGGGACTGGCTCATCTCGCGCCAGCGCTTCTTCGGCGTCGCGATCCCGCTGTGGTACCCGCTGGACGCCGACGGCGCCGTCGACCACGCGCACCTTCTCACACCGGACGCGGTCACCCTGCCGGTCGACCCGTCGAGCGACGTGCCGGCCGGGTACACGGCGGACCAGCGCGGCGTGCCCGGCGGGTTCGTCGGTGAGGCGGACGTCATGGACACCTGGGCGACGAGCTCGTTGACCCCGCAGATCGCGGGCGGCTGGGGCTGGGACGACGACCTGTTCGCTCGGGTCTTCCCGATGGACCTGCGGCCGCAGGGCCAGGACATCATCCGCACCTGGCTGTTCTCCACCGTGGTCCGCTCTCACCTCGAGCACGGCTCACTGCCGTGGGCCCACGCGGCGATCAGCGGCTGGATCCTCGACCCGGACCGCAAGAAGATGTCCAAGTCCAAGGGCAACGTCGTCACCCCGATGGGGCTGCTCGAGGAGCACGGCTCGGACGCCGTCCGCTACTGGGCCGCCTCGGCGCGGCTCGGAACCGACGCGGCGTTCGAGGTCGGCCAGATGAAGATCGGCCGCCGCCTGGCGATCAAGGTGCTCAACGCGAGCAAGTTCGCGCTCGGGTTCGGCACCGTCGAGGCCACCGACCCCACCCTGGTCACCGAGTCGCTGGACCGCGCCATGCTCGCCGGTCTGGCCGACGTCGTCGACGCCGCCACGACGGCACTCGAGGCGTACGACCACACCAAGGCCCTGGAGGTCACCGAGACCTTCTTCTGGACCTTCTGCGACGACTACCTCGAGCTCGTCAAGGACCGCGCCTATGGCGCCGGCGCCGCGGAGGGTTCCGAGCCCGGCGAGGCCACGCTCTCGGCCCGTGCCGCCCTCGCCCTGGCTCTCGACACCCTGCTGCGGCTGCTCGCGCCGGTCATCCCGTTCGCCACCGAGGAGGTCTGGTCGTGGTGGAAGGAGGGCTCGGTGCACCGCGCAGCGTGGCCCACCGCCGCCCCGCTGCGGGCCACGGCCGGCGACGCCGACCCGACCACGCTGCTCGCCGCCGGCCGGGCGCTCGCCGCGCTGCGCAAGGTGAAGTCCGAGGCCAAGGTCTCGATGCGGATCCGCATCGTGGCGGGCGAGCTCGTCGTGCCCAACGCCCACCTCGCGCTCGTCGCGGCGGCGCTCGGCGACGTGGTCGCAGCTGGCCGCGCGGACGTCGCGCTCGTCGGCGAGGACGTGGACGGTGCCGTCGTCCGGGCCGCGGAGCTCGAGCTGCCGCAGGCCTGAGCCTGGGGGGACCTTGGTCCGCGCGCCGCCCGTGGGTGCATACCTATCGTTGCATCTGTATATTCTTCCACTGCCCCCGCCGTACCGTGAGAGGACCGCCATGCACGCCCGGAACTTCGCCCTCCCCCTGCTCGCCCTCGCGGCTTTCGCCCTCGCGGGCTGCAGCTCGACCGCGACCGACGACGACGCCGCCACCGACGGCGCCCCGACGTTCATCACTGAGGGCACGCTGACGGTCTGCACCAACCCGCCGTACGAGCCGTTCGAGTTCGAGGTCGACGGCGCGGTCGTCGGCCTCGACATCTCGATCGTCCAGGAGATCGCGGACGACCTGGGCGTCGAGCTCGCCACGATCATCACGCCGTTCGAGGGCATCCAGTCCGGCGCGGACCTCGACTCCGGCAACTGCGACCTCGTCGCCTCGGGCATCACCATCACCGAGGAGCGCGAGGGCAAGATGGACTTCTCCGACCCGTACTTCGACGCCGACCAGGGCCTGCTCGTGCCCGCCGGCTCCGGGCTTGACTCCCTCGAGACCCTCGAGGGGCTCAAGATCGGCGTCCAGGCGGCGACCACCGGCGAGACGTGGGCCACCGACAACGGCCTGACCCCGGTCCAGTTCGAGGACCTCGGGCTGCAGGTCGAGGCACTCAAGGCCGGCCAGGTCGACGCGATCATCAACGACATCGCGGTGCTCGGCCCGTTCGTCGACGACTCCCTCGAGGTCGGAACGACGTTCCCGACCGGCGAGCAGTACGGCTTCGGAGTCAAGACCGGCAACACCGCCCTGCTCGACTCGGTGAACGTCACGCTGGCCCGGATCCAGACCGACGGCACCTACGCCGACATCTACCTCGAGTTCATCGGCACCGCTCCGGCCGAGGGCTGATGGTCGCCACGTCGTCCGACACCCGGCCCGCACGCGCGGGCCGGGCCCGGATGAGCCCGCGTCGCCGCGCGCAGCTGTCCCGCCGCGTGCAGTACGCGGCGCTGGCCCTCTTGGCCGTCGTCGGGCTGGTCGCGACGGACTGGGCCCGGATCGGCGGCACCTTCTTCAACGCCGACTCGCTGGCGGCGATCCTGCCCGCCCTGCCGCGCGCGGCGTTCAACACGATCGTCTACACCCTGGCGGCCTTCAGCGTCGGCCTCGCGCTCGGACTGGTCCTCGCCCTCATGCGGCTGTCGTCAGTGCGCGCCTACCGCGTCATCGCCACCGGGTACATCGAGTTCTTCCGAGGCATCCCCGCCCTGCTGGTGGTCTTCGCCTTCGGCTACGCGATCCCCGCGGCCTTCGAGGTCCGCTTCGACTCCATCACGCTGCAGATCGGCCTGGCGCTCGGCGTGGTCTCAGCGGCCTACATCGCCGAGACCCTGCGCGCCGGCATCCAGGCGGTCCCGAAGGGTCAGGTGGAGGCCGCGCGCTCCCTCGGCATGTCCTCCGGGGCCACCCTGGTGCACGTTGTCATCCCGCAGGCGTTCCGGATCGTGCTGCCGCCGCTGACCAACGAGATCGTGCTGCTGCTCAAGGACACCTCCCTGGTCTTCGGCTTCGGCCTGGCCATCACCGACTACGAGCTCACCAAGGTGGGCCGCAACGCGCTGAGCGACGCCGACGGCGGGATGACCTCGCTGCTCGCGGTCGGCGTGGTCTACCTGCTCATCACCATCCCGCTCAGCGGCCTGACGCGCTGGCTCGAGAAGACCACCGGCTACAAGGGGCACGTGTGAGCACCGCAGGGCAGGACACCGCAGGGCAGACCACAGCAGGCCAGCCCGTCGGCTCCGCCGTCGTCGAGATCGTCAGCCTGCACAAGTCGTTCGGTGAGCGCGAGGTCCTCAAGGGCATCGACCTCACCGTCGCTGAGGGCGAGGTGGTCTGCGTCATCGGGCCGTCCGGCTCGGGCAAGTCCACCCTGCTGCGCTGCGTCAACCTGCTGGAGCAACCGACGGCGGGCACCATCACGGTGCTCGGCACCGAGGTCACCGACCCCGACGTCGACATCGACGAGGTCCGCACGCACGTCGGCATGGTCTTCCAGCAGTTCAACCTCTTCCCCCACCGCTCGGTGCTGGACAACTGCACCCTCGCCCAGCGCCAGGTGCTGCGCCGCGGCAAGGCCGAGGCCGAGGCCGTCGCGCGCCGCAACCTCGAGCACGTGGGGCTCGGCGACCGCGCGGCTTCGGTTCCCGGCCAGCTCTCCGGCGGCCAGCAGCAGCGGGTCGCGATCGCTCGGGCGCTGAGCATGGACCCCGCGCTCATGCTCTTCGACGAGCCGACCTCGGCGCTGGACCCCGAGCTCGTCGGGGATGTGCTGTCCGTCATGCGCGACCTGGCCGAGGCCGGGATGACCATGCTCGTCGTCACCCACGAGATGGCCTTCGCCCGGGAGGTCGCCGACCGGGTCGTCTTCATGGACGACGGCGTCATCGTCGAGCAGGGGCCGCCGGCCCAGGTGATCGGGACCCCGAGCCACGAGCGCACCCGCTCGTTCCTGGCCCGCGTGCTCGACCCGACGCACACGCACGAGCGCTGACGACGCACGGAGACCTCCGGTCGCGCTGCGCTGGCCATCCCACCGCGGGCAGCGGACCGGAGGCCTACACGGCAGGGGCGGTATCGTCGCAACGGCCCGACGCCGGGCCACCGCACCACCAGGAGCACCGTTGCGCGAGTCCACCTCCCCCTCTCTCATCGACGTCGACCCCACCATGTCCATCCCCGGGCTGCTCGCCGCCCGGCTCGAGCGGGCACCCGACGGGGTCTTCATCGAGCGCAAGACCCACCTGGGTGGGGGGTGGACACCGGTCACGACGCGGGGCTTCCACGACCACGTCACCGCCGTCGCACGCGGGCTGGTCGCGCGGGGCATCGAGCCCGGCGACCGGGTCTCGATCATGAGCCGCACGCGCTACGAGTGGACCGTCCTGGACTTCGCGATCTGGGCGGCAGGGGCGGTGCCGGTGCCGGTCTACGAGACCTCCTCCGCCGAGCAGATCGCCTGGATCCTGTCCGACGCCGGCGTCCGGCTGGCCCTGGTGGAGTCCGCGGCGCACGCCGCAGCGACCGACTCGGTCCGCGACCGGCTGCCTGAGCTGGCGGCGGTGCTCATCATCGACGACGGCGCCCTGGAGACGCTGGCCGCTGAGGGCGCCAGGGTGGCCGATGCCGAGGTCGAGCGGCGCAGCGCGCTGACCGGGATGTCCGACCTCGCCACGATCATCTACACCTCCGGCACCACCGGGAACCCCAAGGGAGTCGAGCTCACCCACGGCAACTTCGTCGGGCTCACGCTCGAGGGTGTCCAGGGCCTCACCGACGTGGTGGCCAAGCCGTACTCCCGCACGCTGCTCTTCATGCCCCTGGCGCACGTCTTCGCGCGGTTCATCGAGGTGCTGTGCGTGCCGTCCGGGGCGGTCATCGGGCACACCCCGGACACCAAGAACCTGCTGGCCGACCTCGGTACCTTCAAGCCGACGTTCATCCTCGCCGTACCGCGGGTCTTCGAGAAGGTCTACAACTCCTCGGAGCAGAAGGCTGCGGCGAGCCCGGTCAAGCTCAAGCTCTTCCGGTGGGCTGCCAAGACCGGGATCACCTACTCCCGCGCCCTGGACGCGCCACGGGGCCCGAACCCCGTCCTGCGCGCCCAGCACGCGCTGGCCGACCGACTCGTGCTGCACAAGCTCCGTGCCGCTCTCGGCGGCGCGACGGAGTACGCCGTCTCCGGCGGGGCACCGCTCGGTGAGCGACTCGGCCACTTCTACCGGGGCCTGGGCCTGCGGGTGCTCGAGGGCTACGGCCTGACCGAGACCACAGCGCCGACGGCAGTCAACCTGCCGACGAGGACGAAGATCGGCACCGTCGGCCCGCCGTTCCCCGGGGCGTCCATCCGGATCGCTGACGATGGCGAGATCGAGGTGTTCGGCGACCACGTCTTCCGTGGCTACCACGGCGACCCACAGGCGACGGCCGAGGCCCTGCAGGACGGCTGGTTCCGGACCGGGGACATCGGCACGCTCGACGAGGACGGCTACCTCACCATCACCGGGCGCAAGAAGGAGATCATCGTCACGGCCGGCGGCAAGAACGTCGCCCCTGCCCTGCTCGAGGACCGGCTGCGCGGCCACCCCCTGGTCAGCCAGGTCGTCGTCGTCGGGGACGGCAAGCCGTTCATCGCCGCCCTGGTCACCCTGGACGCCGACATGCTGCCCGGCTGGCTGGTCGGCCATGGGCTGGCGCCGATGGACGTCGCGACAGCAGCCCGCAGCCACGCGGTGCTGGCGGCCCTCGACCGGGCCGTCGAGCGTGCCAACCTCGCGGTCTCCCGCGCCGAGTCGATCCGCAAGATCCACGTGCTCTCGGTCGACTTCACCGAGGCGAACGGGTACCTCACCCCCTCGCAGAAGGTCAAGCGGTCCGCCGTCCTGGCCGACATGGCCGACCAGGTCGAGGCCCTCTACGAGCGCTGAGGCCTACCTCTTGCGCCCTGCGCGGTGGATGTCCCCGGTGTAGCTCTGGGCTCCCTCGTGCGGGGTGGCCGGGTCGCTCCACCGCAGGACGGCGCCGATCCCGTCGACGAGCTCCACGCTGCTCTCCGGGGTGAACGTCACCCCGGCGTCCTGGGCCACCGCTGCACGAAGCAGCACGATGTCGGCCCGCAGCTGGCGGGCTGCGCCGTCCTCGACGCCCAGAGCCGCCAGCTCGCTGCGCCGGACCGCGAGCTCGAGGGGTCCGGCCCCCACCCACAGCAGCCGCTCGGCAAGCGGAGCAGGGCGCCCTGCTGCATCCAGGCTGATCACGAGCTCGGCGACCTGTCCGCGCCGCAGCACGTCCACCACGTCCCCCAGCGCGGTGACGGCGCCATCACCCCGGCCCAGGCCTTCGCGTAGACGCTCGACGAAGCGCTCACGCCGGCGGGCGCGGTAGGCCTCGAGCACCTCGTGCACGTTCGCGGCGAAGGCATCCTCCTTGACCCCGTCCGCCCGTGCGCCGCCCGGCACCTCGACGAGCAGCTCGGAGGTCGCCCGGCCCACCTCGGCGCCGATGAGCGCGACCGCCCGCACGTCCCCGGTCACCATGACGAGCTCGGGGCGCATCTCGGTCACGGCGCGGTCCAGCTCGGCGGCGACCGCCTCGGCATTGCGTTCCCACGAGTCCTCGACCCGTGCCTGCATGCGGCGGTGGCTCCAGCCGCCGGCCCGTGTCTTGTGCAGCACGTCGTGGCCGCCCTCGACGGGCGAGAGCATGGTGTCGGCCGGGTGGCTCTCGGCCCCCGACCAGGACAGGTCGGCGCCCGACCGGTCCACCTCGACCAGGAGGTAGCGGACGGCCTCGTCAGCGGCCTGGGCCGCCGGCATGAGCGAGGGCACGCCGTCGTGGAACGCCTCCTCGCGCGCCGGGGCGTCGGCGAGCACGCGGTCTAAGAGGATCTCGTCCGCCGACGCGACCAGGAACCGCCCGTGGGGGCCCGGGACGTGGGTCGGTCTCAGGACGACGTCGGCGATCGAGTCCAGCGTCGTGGCAGGGGCTCCCTGCTGCTCGAGCGCCCGGCGCAGGCCGTTCCACCTGTTCTTCACCTCGCGCTCCCCGGCCTCGTCGGCGCGGGTCACATCGAGGCAGACCGTGGTGAGCGGTCCGTCGTGGTCCAGGATCGGCTTGAGCGCGTCGAGCTTCATCGAGCACCTCTCGGATCGGGTCAGGTCGGCGACATCGCCGCCCGTGACCCACCCTCGCCCACCCTGACGGTCGGCGCCACCCGTTCGGGACGGCTCAGGCCGACTTCTCCCGGGGGGCACGCTTCGGCGGTGCAGCCACCTCGCGCGGGACGATCGTCGGGTTGACGTTCTCCAGCACGACGCCGCGGTTGACGACGACGCGCGCGACGTCGTCACGGCTCGGCACGTCGAACATCACCTGCTGGAGCACCTCTTCGAGGATGGCTCGCAGCCCGCGGGCGCCCGTGCCGCGCAGCAGAGCCTGGTCGGCGATCGCCTCGATCGCGTCGTCCGTGAACTCCAGCTCGACGCCGTCGATCTCGAACATCCGCTGGTACTGCTTGACCAGAGCGTTGCGAGGCTCGGTCAGGATCCGCACCAGGGCGGACTGGTCGAGCGGGGAGACGGTGGTGATGACCGGCACGCGCCCGATGAACTCCGGGATGAGGCCGAACTTCAGCAGGTCCTCGGGCATGACCTCGCCGAAGACGTCGGTGTCGTCCGCGGAGTGCAGCGGCGCGCCGAAGCCGATCCCGCGACGCCCAGCCCGCGACGTGATGATCTCGTCCAGCCCGGCGAACGCCCCGGCGACGATGAACAGGACATTCGTCGTGTCGATCTGGATGAACTCCTGATGCGGGTGCTTGCGTCCGCCCTGCGGCGGGACGGACGCCGTGGTGCCCTCGAGGATCTTGAGCAGCGCCTGCTGGACGCCCTCACCGGAGACGTCGCGCGTGATCGACGGGTTCTCGCTCTTGCGGGCGATCTTGTCGACCTCGTCGATGTAGATGATCCCGGTCTCGGCCTTCTTGACGTCGTAGTCGGCCGCCTGGATCAGCTTGAGCAGGATGTTCTCGACATCCTCGCCGACGTACCCCGCCTCGGTCAGCGCCGTGGCGTCGGCGATCGCGAAGGGCACGTTGAGCATCTTCGCGAGGGTCTGGGCCAGGTAGGTCTTGCCGCAGCCGGTGGGACCGATGAGCAGGATGTTCGACTTGGCCAGCTCGACATGGTCGGCGTGCGCACCGGACCGGCTCAGCTCACCGGCCTGGATCCGCTTGTAGTGGTTGTAGACCGCGACGGCGAGCGACCGCTTGGCCGGCTCCTGGCCGATGATGTACTGCTCAAGGAAGTCGAAGATCTCGCGCGGCTTGGGGAGCTCGACCATGCCCACCTCGGTGGCCTCGGCGAGCTCCTCCTCGATGATCTCGTTGCACAGCTCGATGCACTCGTCGCAGATGTAGACGCCGGGGCCGGCGATAAGCTTCTTGACCTGCTTCTGGCTCTTGCCGCAGAAGGAGCACTTGAGCAGGTCCGCGCCGTCTCCGATGCGTGCCACGTCACTCTCCTCCCCGGGCGGCGCCAGTCCGACACCCGTCCACCTGACCATTGCACACCACGCAGGGCGCCCTGTCAGCCCGACGGGTCCCGCCCGGCGTGTCCGACAGTCGTCGGCGTGCTCACGCCCCCGCGATGGCGGCCTTGCGGCTGGCCAGCACCTGGTCGACCAGGCCGTACTCGAGCGCCTGCTGCGCCGAGAGGATCTTGTCCCGCTCGATGTCCAGGCGGACCTGGGACTCCTCGCGGCCGGTGTGCTTGGCGATCGTCGCCTCGAGCCACTCGCGCATGCGGATGAGCTCGTTGGCGTGGATCTCGATGTCGGAGGCCTGGGCGTACCCGCCGCCCTCCATCGCCGGCTGGTGGATGAGCACCCGCGCGTTGGGCAGCGCCAAGCGCTTTCCGGGGGTGCCGGCCGCGAGGAGCACCGCGGCTGCCGAGGCCGCCTGGCCAAGGCAGACGGTCTGGATGTGCGGCTTGATGTACTGCATCGTGTCGTAGATCGCCGTCATCGCCGTGAACGAGCCACCGGGCGAGTTGATGTACAGGATGATGTCGCGGTCCGGGTCCTGGCTCTCCAGGACGAGCAGCTGCGCCATGACGTCGTCGGCCGAGGCGTCGTCGACCTGCACGCCGAGGAAGATGATGCGGTCCTCGAAGAGCTTGGTGTACGGGTCCTGGCGCTTGAAGCCGTAGGCGGTGCGCTCCTCGAACTGGGGCAGGACGTAGCGCGACGACGGCGCGCCGTGCGGCAGCGCGGGGCTGCCGAAGCCCGACCAGCCGCCGGCGAGGCCTGCGGCGCGGGAGATGAACTGGTGCTCGGTGCTCACGGGTTCTCCAGGGAGGTGGAAGGAGTGGGGGCGATCGGCCGGCTCAGACGCTGGCGGTGCCGCCGCCGCCGGCGACCGAGCCGGCGTGGGTGACGACGTGGTCGATGAACCCGTACTCCATCGCCTCGGGCGCGGTGAACCAGCGGTCACGGTCGGAGTCGGCGTTGATCTGCTCGACGCTCTTGCCGGTCTGCTCGGCGATGAGCTCGGCGAGCACGCGCTTCATGTGCAGGATCAGCTCGGCGTTGATCCGGACGTCGGTGGCGGTACCCCCGATGCCGCCGGACGGCTGGTGCATCATCACCCGGGCGTGCGGGGTGGCGTAGCGCTTGCCATTGGCTCCGGAGGAGAGCAGGAACTGGCCCATCGAGGCGGCCATGCCCATCGCGACCGTCGCCACGTCGGGCTGGATGTACTGCATCGTGTCGTAGATCGCCATGCCGGCCGTGATCGAGCCGCCGGGCGAGTTGATGTAGAGGTAGATGTCCTTGTCCGGGTCCTCCGCCGCGAGCAGCATCATCTGGCCGCAGATCGCGTTGGCGTTCTCGTCGCGGACCTCCGAGCCGAGCCAGATGATCCGTTCGCGCAGCAACCGGTTGTAGATGTGGTCGTTGAGCCCCATCGACGGGCCCTCACCCCGCGCGTCGCGCGGCGTGGCTGACTGGGTCATCTCGTTCACGGCTCTCCTCGTCCTGCTCGGCCCCGACGGGACCTGCACCATGTGTTGCCGACCCTAACGCGGGGCCCGGGGCCCACGAGTCCCGACCCGGGCCGTTTTCGCTGTCGGCGCACCAGGTGTCCGACGGAGCGAGGGCCCCGCACCGAGCGGTGCGGGGCCCTCGCTCGACGTGCGTGGGCGCGGCCCGGTCAGGCCTTCTCGTCCTCGGTGATCTCGACCACGGTGATCTCGTCCTCGGTGATCTCGACCACGACGGACTCGACGGACTCGACGTCCGCGGACTCGATCTCGGCAGCGGCGGCAAGATCGGCGGCGTCGTCCTCGTCGGAGCCGATGAACTCGGTGAGGTCGACGGGCGCGCCGGTGGAGTCGACGACGGCGACCTGGCGCAGAGCGAGCGCGACGGCCTTGGAGCGGCCGACCTCGGCGATCATGGCGGGGATCTGGCCCTGCTCGTCGATCGTCTTGACGAACGTGTTGGGGTCCATCCCGTACTGGCTCGAGGCGTTGACGAGGTAGTCCAGCAGCTCGTTCTGGGCGACCTTGACCTCGAGCTGCTCGGCCAGGGTGTCGAGCAGGATCTGCGTCGCCAGGGCCTCGCCGGCCTCCTCGGTGACCTCGGCGCGGTGGGTCTCGTCCTCCAGTCGGCCCTCGCCCTCGAGGTGGCGGTGCACCTCGGCCTCGACGACGCCGGTGGGGACGGGGATCTCGACGACCTCGCGCAGCTGGGCGAGCAGCAGGTCACGGGCCTGGACCGCCTGGTTCGAGACCTTGATCTTGGCAGCCTGCTCGCGCAGGTCCTCACGCAACTCGGCGAGGGTGTCGAACTCGCTGGCCAGCAGGGCGAACTCGTCGTCGGGCGTCGGTAGCTCGCGGGTCTTGACCGAGGTGGCCGTGACGCGCACCTGTGCGGCCTGGCCGGCGTGCTCCCCGCCGGCCAGCTCCGACTCGAAGGTGGCGGTCTCGCCGGCGGACAGGCCGGTCAGCGCCTCGTCGAGGCCCTCGAGCATGTTGCCCGCGCCGATCTGGTAGGAGATCCCGCTCACCGAGTCAACCTCCTCCTCACCGACGGTGGCCGTGAGGTCCAGGACGACGAAGTCTCGGTCCGCGGCCGGCCGGTCGACGCCAACCAGGGTGCCGAACCGCTCACGCAGCGCGTCGAGGCGCCCGTCGACGTCCTCGTCGCTCACCTCGACGTCGTCGACGGTGAGGGTGAGCGAGGACAGCTCGGGCAGGGTGATCGTCGGACGGACCTCGACCTGCGCGGTGAAGGTCAGACCGCCGGCCGGGTCGGTCAGGGCGGCCACCTCGGTGACCTCGATCTCGGGCTGGCCCAACGGGCGCAGGTCCGCCTCGTTGATGGCCTGGCGGTAGAACGCCGCCATCCCGTCGTTGACGGCGTGCTCGATGACGGCGGCGCGACCGACCCGCTGGTCGATGATCCGGGACGGGATCTTGCCCTTGCGGAAGCCCGGGACCTGAACCTGCGAACCGATGTGCTGGTAGGCGTGGTCGATGCTCGGCTTCAGCTCCTCGGGGCTCACCTCGACGGTCAGCTTGACCGTGGTGGCATCCAGGGTCTCGACGGCGCTCTTCACAGCAGTGGTCTCCAACGTGTCGGACCGCCCCGGGTGCTCCGGTGACGGGCGGCGGGACGTGAGCCCCGGCAGGTCAGGGTGCGCGAGGACACGCGCACGGCGCACCGATCCTACGGCACGCGAGGGCGGAGGGTCTCGTGCGCGGACGGGTCGTCGGGACGAAGCCCGACCGGTTCCCGCCTCCCACGCGGCGCCTTTCCCTTCGTCTTCCTTCCTCTCCCGGGTGTGGAGCGTTCGGTCGACAGTTCGCTCCACTGGAGGGGTTCGGGGTGACCGAACGCTCCACTCGACTGGGTGGACGTAACCGAACGCTCCACTCGAGGGGAGGACGACGGAGTGGTGCTGAGTCGGGATGGCGGGATTCGAACCCACGACCTTCCGCTCCCAAAGCGGACGCGCTACCAACCTGCGCCACATCCCGTGCTGAGGTGAGCGTAGTGCGACCCTCCCGGCGGGTGCGACGTGCCGTCGTCGGCCGGTACCCTGATCCTCGGCCACACCGGGCAGGTCCGGGGCCACGCGGGTGTAGCTCAATGGTAGAGCACCAGTCTTCCAAACTGGCTACGGGAGTTCGATTCTCCTCACCCGCTCC
>Ga0105047_10010595_pt1 | contig 15044 bp, 13 predicted proteins | sample MAT04_FD_78384 | JGI IMG/M metagenome (GOLD analysis project Ga0105047, IMG submission 78384) | Freshwater microbial communities from Lake Fryxell liftoff mats and glacier meltwater in Antarctica - MAT-04 (megahit assembly) | ecosystem: Environmental > Aquatic > Freshwater > Ice > Liftoff... | reverse complement strand
TGTCGGGGTGCTGTGCGCGCTCCCGACTGCGGGAAAAAGACCGGGGGAAAGAGACCGCGGGAAAATCGCGGGGGTAGCCGGGGCGGGAGCGGACGTGTCAGCCGAGGCGTTCGCGCCAACGGGCGGTAAACGCCGCGGGCAGCCCCTCGCGTTTGGCGAGTTCCGGATCGACTTTGGCCGTGGCCAAGTCCTCCGCCTGGAGTCCGGGGTTGTTACGACTGACGCGCAGTCCCTGCGTCTCACCCAACATCTCCGCCAGACCGCGACCGTCGAGGTCGGCGCCGCGTCGCACGGTGATCTTGTTGACGTCGAGGTTGCGTACGCCGGTCTCCACGATCTTCCGATCGACGATCGCGAGCTCGGGCAACTCGGCAGTTGCGCCACTCAGCACGTGCTTTCCAGTCATGCTCGTCCCACGTTCGAGGATCGAGTTCTCCTGCCACATATCCATGAGTCGTGCATCGCTGAACGCGACCTTCCGGCCGTCGGCCGAGCGCTGGAACGGCTTGAGGACGTCCTTGAGGGAGTCGCCGCGCTCGATTCCGGCGAGGACCGTCTTGCGAGTCACGTTGTCGATGACGACTTGCGCGTCACCTGCAGTGGCGACCTTCGATGCGACCTTCGTCGCCGTTTCTGCCGCAGCCTTAGGCGTGTACATCGCCGCCATCGTGGCGTTGAACTCCAAGTTGTCGAGATGGCCGAGCGCCACCGAGCGCAGCTCCGCGTTCTCACCTATGCGGTTGACGAAGGGCATGGTCACTCTGAGGTGATCCGATGTCGTGATGCCCCGTGCAAATCGTGCACCCTGCTGCGCGTCGAGGATGGCATGCATCCCGCCCTGCGTGAGGTTGCCCGACTCGTATGCCTTGGTCAGCGCTGTCAGTCCGCGCGAGGAGCGAGCTCCCACGATGATGGCCGCGCCGATACCGATCGCCCCGAGCACGCCCGCGCCGATGAGCCACGGTGCAAGCGAGCCACCTCCGTCGTGGTCACCGCCGCCTTGGCCGGGATCGGTCGGGATCGGATCAGTGGGCACCGGGTCAACTGGACCTGGCGTACCTTGTCCGGGCTTGCCTGGGGCTGGTTGGCCCGGGAATCCGCTCGGCGGCTTGCCCGGCGCACCCGGAGCGCCGGAGCCCGGTGGCGGGGTCTGCCCGCTCGGTGGCTTGGGGTCCGGATTGGTCCCGCCGCCTGTTGGCGGCTTGCCGGGCGCCCCCGGGGTGCCCGGGATTCCTGGCGGATACTGGCCTGCTGGAGGCTGACCAGGCGAGGTCCATGTCGGCACGGTCGGTCCGTGTTGACCCACCTGACCGATCTGCCCAATCTGCGATCCCGGGATCCATGCGGATGTGGTGTCACGCAGCGCGAGCTCCTTTGTCAGCTGCGTGTAGTCAGTCTCAAGCTCGGCCTGCGTGAGCCCCGACGTTGCGAGCTGATCCACGATGACCGCCACGAGCGGCGCGGAGAGGCCCAACTGCCACAGGCAGTTGGAAAAGCGCGCACCCCACTCGTCATTGAACGCACCCGGCCCGGTGCCGGGTGACCCGTCCACGGGCGCTGCGGCAGCAGTGACCTCGGTCGGTGCAAGCGGATCGAGCGGTTCGACCAGCACCGGCACGGAGCTCGGCACCTGCTGGATCGGCGAGTTCGCGATGGGTGGGATGGATGACGTGGTGGAGTCAGACATGGTGTGCTCAGGCTGCCGTAGTGGTGGTTGCGTCGTTCAGGTTGCCGATGAGGCGAAGCGTGCCGCTCGTCGGGTCGTACACGTTGTTGGTCTTAGGATCGAGCACGTAGCCGGACTGCGTGTCCGTGACGTAACCCGTCGTGGGATCGGTGACCATCCCGGCACCGGCCGCATCGGTTGTCCCCGCTGCGGCGCTACCGACAGCGGCGGCGGGCTGCTGTCCGAGCTTGCCGGTGATCGTCCCTGTCTCGGGGTCGTACTGGTCGCCATTGGCGGCGTTGTAGTACGAGCCCGAGGCGGGGTCGAAGGTGATCTGTGCGCCGTCGGGTGCCACTCCGACCACAGCCGGGGTCATATCGGCGCCCGGTGCGCCCGGTGCCGACGTAGCGGTCGCGCCACCCGCGCCGGCGGCGTTGCGCTCAGTCTGGATCTGCTCGAGCTCGGCGAGCTCGGCGTCGGCCGCCGCGTTGCGCTCGCGCTGCAGGCGCTGGTTCTCGCTGTAGTGCTTGATCTCCTCCCACCACGGCTGGATGGCCTTGCCGCTCAGGCCCACCCCGGCGACCATGCCGACGGTGAGACCCGGGATGATCAGTCGGGAATTGCTCGGCACCTGCGCCAGGCGGCTCACGGCGGCGTATACCTTGTTGTCCGCGAACTTCGCGCCGCGACTCAGGCGACCGATCTCCTGGCCTGAGCCCGTGATCTGATGCAGGAAGCGCGTCGGCCCACCGCTCGTCACACCGAGCCGGTCTGCCCAGCGCAGCTGGTAGGCGCCCTCGGCGCCGACTGCCTTGATGGCGCCAGCATCGACACCGGCCATGTTGAGCGCACCCGCCATGGCGCCGGAATTGAGCTTCGCGACGTTGGCGTATTGCAAGCTTCCAAGACCCTGCGAGAGCCCGGCCCTGGTGCCGAAGTTCACGCCGCGTCCGAGCTCCACGGTGCGCACACCGCTTGAGCCCATCTCGCCGACGGCCACGCGTGCCTCGCGCTTGAAGGGGTTCATCTTGAACGTTCCGCTGCTCTTTTGGAGGAAGGCGTTCTCATTCCAGAGCTTGCTGACCTGCGAGTTGGTGAGCGCGCCCTTGCTGCGCGTCACATCGCCCATGATCGTGTCGATCGATTCGCCCTGGCGCAACCGACTGGCCACAGAGACCTTGATCTCCTTGTTGACCGTCACCGCACCCTTGACGCCCTTCTCGAGCGCGCTGGCACCAGCCACCAGCTTGATCGCCTGGGCGTAGCCCTGGCCGACCGACGCGAGCGCCTTGGCCTGTCCGAAGCGGTTGATGAGCGGCGTCGCGGCCTTCGCGTAGTCGACGATTCGCAGTCCAGAGTTGAAGCGTGAGGTGAGCCCCGCTGCCTCGACCGCCTGGGTCAGACCCGCACCGGCCTTGCCGGCCTGCCATGTGCTGTTGGCTGCCATGAGGCCGCGTACACCGGTGACCGCCGTGCGCACCGCGCTGAAGGCCGCGAAACCGGATGCCGCCGCACCCAGGACGTTGAGCGGGTTGGTGCGGTCGATCTTATCGCCGGTCAGCATGTCCTTGCCGATGAGGTAGTTCACGGCGAACACGCCCGGCACCATGTTGAGCGCCATGCTGCCAATCTTGCGCCAGCCCGACACGTGGCTGGAGCGTACCTGCTCAAGTTTCTTGTCGAACTCCTTGCCCTGGGTGCCACCGAGCATGATGCCCCAGCGCTCGTCATCGCTCGCGCCAGCATCCATGAGCTTCTTGAGCTTGCCGTCGTTGTAGTACTTCATCTTCGTGTCGAGCAGCGAGTCATACTGCGACTGGAGCCCGGCGGTGGACGCGCCGCTGTCGACGATCGACTGGAAGTACTCCTTCGGCAGGTCGAGCGCGACGAACTTCGCACGGAAGTCGTCGTTCCATCCCGGCTTGTTGGCCGCGATCGAGTCGAACTCCTTCTGGAGCTGTGCGTCGGTGAGACCGTTCGTCGCCAGCTCCTGGAGCTTGGCGGTCTGATCCGCAGCAGGAGCCTTGAGCTCGCCGAACAGCGTGGTGAACTTGTCCTTCCAGCCCTGGTCGTAGTCGCCGAGTGATTGCTCCATCTGGCGATACGCCTCGCCGAGCTGCTCCTGGGTCATGGGCGACTCAGACGCCTGCTTGATCTGCGTGGCGATGTCGGCGGCGGGCACGCCCTGCGCCGTCATGACCTTGGTGAACTTGGTCTCCCAGCTCTTGTCCCACGCGGATGTGACAGCCTCGGTGGGATCAGCACTGGGGCTCGCGGAGCCAGCGGCGGCGGCATCGGTGCCGTCCTTGATGATCGCCTGGTACACGGCTTCGAGCTGTGCATCACCCAATGTGGACATCTGGTCCGCCGGGAGCGCTGCGGCGATGTCGTTGGGAGCCCAGCCCTGTTTGGCGAGCTCGGCGGTCATCTTCGCCTGGTACTCAGAGGCCCACTTCGGATTGACCACTGAAGCGGTCGACGCGTCGGCGGATGCTGCAGCACCTGCGTCCACGCCCGGCGTCGGGGCCGATACCGGGGTCGCGGCAGTCGCGGGCGTGCCCGCTGTGGCCGGCACGATCGGATCGACCTGCTCAAGCTGCGTGGCAATCTGCTGGAGCGCGGCATCATCGAAGCCGCCTGCCGCGAGGTACTGGATATCCTCGGGTTTGAGCTGCAGCTTCTCGAACCGGCGCTGCCAATCGCCCGTCCACGCGCCCGTGCCCGCGACCTGGACCGTCGCGGTACCGGTCGCATCTGCGTACGCCGCCGCCGAGGCCTCCGCCGGGGACGTCGGGTACGTGCCCGCATCTGCGGCCGCCGTGCCCATCACCGGGACAGGCGACTGCGTCTCTGCGACACCCGCGTTGGCGTCGGTGGCACCGGCGACGCCCTGGGGAGCGGCATGGGCTCCTCGTGCAGCGTCGCGTGTGGAGGAGGAGGAGGAGGCGTGTCCGCTCGTCGCCGTGCGCGTCGTGCGCTCGGTGGCCGGCTGCTCACCCGTCGTGTGCATGACGGCGGCACTGGTGGTCGCTGCGCGGGCTGCGGCGGCGACGGTGGTGGACGGCGTGTTCGTGCGTGTAACGCTCATGGCGATTCCCCCCAAAGGACTTCCCTGCCCTCGCACATCCTGTCGTCGGCGAAACGACCCTCGATGATGTGGAGCGCGAGGCCACTGGCGTGTGGCCTCACAACAGTTGTATGACTGGGGGTGGTCCGAGGTACTAGGTCGTTCGACCTAAGTTAGGGATGCGTGCTGGAACGCTGCCAGCACGAACGTCACGACGCACCGCTCGTTTGCAATGCGTTCACCTCACTCCACGCTCGATCAAGCACGGCGCGATGCGGGTCGATCAACGTACGGAATGCGACGATTCCGTTTCAGATTGGAGAGCGTGCGCCGGCTGCGACTGCAGCAGGAGCAGGCTGTGCAGGTCGAACTCGCCCGTGCAATGGGCGAGCGAGTGCACGTGGTCGCGGACATCCAGCGCTCCCGCGACGCTGAGCAGCAGCTCTATGAGTACCTGCGCCAGCCGGGTCGCACCGCCCCCGAGATGGCGCATGTCGCGCAGTTCGGCTCGCTTCACCGCCAGCAGCTCTACAACCTCGCGATCAAGCTCCGCCAGTACGACAAGGGCGTCGAGCTTATCCGTGCGCGACTCACCACCGCCCGCGCCAAGCGTGAGGTGCTCGATCGGCTCCGCGAGAACGATCTGGCCGCCTGGCACGTTGCCGCGCGCCACGAGGAGCAGGCCGAGCTCGACGAGATCGCCACGATGCGCGCCGCACGCCGCGCCCAGGACACACACGGGCAGGTGACCACGGCATGAGCAACGGATTCGCAGCTGCATCTGCTCGGGTGAACGAGATTCGCGAGCGCCTGGGCATGCCCACGCGTGTGAACACGGTGAGCTCCAACGGGTTCGACCAGGTACTCGCCACGGCGCGCAGTCGATTTGACCAGGGCCCGGCACGCATCGTGTCGCCGTCCGCCAACGTCGCCTCCGGCCAGGTCGGCAACAACACCAACCAGGTCGAGACCGCCCGCCGCATGCGCGCCACGGGTGGCAGCGCCGGTGCACCGATCTCCACGCCCGGGTTCGCCACGCCGCAGAAGGTCAACGGCTGGTCCCCGCAGATGAAGCAGATGGTCGATGCTGCCTCCGCCCGCTATGGCGTGCCGCGCGAGCTCGTCATCGCGGTCTCGCGTGCCGAGAGCGCCTTCCGCTCAGATGTGGGCTCGCCCGCCGGCGCGCAGGGGCTCATGCAGCTCATGCCCGCCACCGCACGCGGCCTTGGCGTGACCGACATCAAGGATCCCTGGCAGAACCTTGCCGGCGGCACCAAGTACCTGCGCCAGCTGATGGACCGCTTCGACGGCGACACGACCAAGGTCATCGCCGGCTACAACGCCGGACCCAACGCCGTAGCCAAGTACGGCGGCGTTCCTCCGTACCAGGAGACCCAGACCTACGTTGCACGCGTGCTCGATTACGCGGGCGAATTGGGATGGCAGCCCTAACGGCGCCGATAGCGATACCGACAGCGACACACACATGCGAGCTCCCCACCAACAACAACCAAGGAAGGAGGTGAACCGATGATCCAAGGAACTCTGAGTCAGACCCTGTCCGTGACGGACCTGGTGCCCAAGGCAGCTCCCCAGACCTCTGCTGGTCGAGGCGATAACGCCTTCAGCGAGGCACTGGCGGGCGCACACACCGTGCACGACCGACGCGAATCTTCCACGGCAACCAGCCGTGATCGAGCAGCGCAGTCGTCAACCCGTGACGCGAACAAGGTCGCAAGCAGCGAGGATCGCGCGGCAGCAGCAGCTGACCGCACCGATCGGTCCACCAACGCGACCAATCGCACCGAGGCACAGGACGACCGCGCGTCGACTGATGCCACGCAGGTGAACGACGGGTTGAAGCAGACGGATCAAACGGACGCGAAGGACACGGCGAACGCAGCTACGGACACCGACGTCTCCACGGACGTAGCGGCCGACGCGGCAGCGGATGCAGCGGCCCAGGCAGCAGCGGAAGCGGCAGCTACGGCAGCAGCCACGGCAGGCGCACAGACCACGGTCGCAGTCGCTGCGGCTCCGGTTGCAGCAGCGGTGGATGCAGTGGTCGTACCCACGCTGACGGCCCAGGCACAGGTCACGACCGGTGCAGTGGATGCTGCGCTCCGGCTCGCGATCGGTGTGACCGACGCTCCGGCCGAGGCGGCATCGGCAACTGCAGATGCGGCGCAGGTCGCGGTACCGACGACGGTCGCGATGGATGTCGCGGTCGAGGTCGATGCCGAGGTAGTCGTGGACCCGAAGCTGGCCACGCTCGTGCGAGGTGCGGAGGATACCGCCATCGGCGGTGACGAGACGGGCCCGACGCGCCCGACGTCATCGATGCCGACGACGATGTCTGGACCTTCCCTCACACAGGCGGCGACGACCCAGGCGGCGGCAACAACCGACGTTCACGTCGATGCCCAAGCACAGGGCAATGGAGCAGCGCAGCTCGCTGCTGCTGCCACCACGGAGGTCGCCGACGGCGAGCGGTCGCTCGGCGCCCAGCTCATCCAGGCTGCGACACTCGAGGTGGCTGCCGACCTGGACTCAGACGTCCAGGTCGATACCGATGCCCCGGTGACCACCACGGCACGGGCGAGCACCGACACGGAGGCGACGGTCACGCAGGCCAAGTCAGGTTCCGTGCAGGTGGACGCCGACGCGATGGTCGTCATCCAGGGTGATGCCGCCGCTGACGCGGAGGGCGGGATCGATGTCCCGACCGCCGCTCCGCGCACGGCCCAGCCTGCCGTGGCTCCCTCAGCGCTCATCGCTCAGCCGCAGGTCAGCCTGCGCGCCGAGGCGGCAGCCGAGCAGGAGGCCGCAGCAGATGCAGCACCGGTGAAGGTCGACAGCACGTCGGCGCTCACCAACCAGACCCAGACCACGCTCCAGACCGGACGCACGGACCAGGCGAACGCCGGGGCACGCATCCGTGAGGCGATGGTTGGGGCGACGGTGCAGGACCGCATCGACAGCATCGCCGACCAGATGGCCACACGCCTACGCATGTCGCAGGCGGCCGGTGGCACGAAGGTCAACCTGAGCCTGCGTCCGCGCGAGCTCGGCGATGTGACGGTGCAGATGCAGGTGCGTGACGGCGTCGTCGCTGCTGCGGTGTTCGTGGAACGTCCCGAGACGCTCAGCACGCTCGAGGCGAACCTGTCGGATCTCAAGCGCTCGCTGGAGAACCAGGGTCTCGTGATCCAGGAGTTCTCCGTGGGCGTCCGGGGCGAGGCCGGCGCGCAGTCGAGCTTCACACCCAACGGCAACGGATCAGGCCGCCAGTCCACCAACGCCAGTGTCGGTCTCGCCGGCGCGGCGGCCACCACGCCGGGCCTCTCGGGTGATCGTGAGATCGCTCCCGAGGACCTGCACGACGGCGCAATCAGCGTCCAAATCTAAGAACAGGGAGGAGGTGAAGAGATGACTGTGTACCCGATTCGACCAGGCACCGAAGCAGCCAACAACCCCAAGCGGGAGGTTGGCGAGGCGAGCGCAACGGACAAGGATATGTTCCTGAAGCTCATGGTCGCGCAGCTGCAAAACCAGGACCCGAGCTCGCCGATGGACCAGAAAGACATGATGGCCCAGATGGCGCAGTTCACCCAGGTCGAGCAGTCGACGAACATGGTGAAGGCGCTCAATACGATGTCCCATAACGCGGAGATCACGCAGGGCGCCAACCTCATCGGCAAGACCGTCGACTATGCGTTCCCGATCAGCGAAACTGAGTCCGTCATCAGGACTTCGAAGGTCACGCATGTGACCAACTCGAACGGTGAAGTGCGGGTCAAGCTCGAAGACAACATGGCCCTCACGCTCAACGAGATCGTGCGGATCAGCCAATGAGTGAGCCCAACCGCATCCAGATCAATCCCGCGACGGTTCAGCCGCTCGCGCCCCCGACGCCCGGCAAGGCCGACGGAACAGCGCGCACGGCAGATGGCAAGACGTTCGAGGACGTGCTGCGCTCCAAGGTGGGCGCGACGCTCTCGACCGAGGCACCAGTCGCGCCGACGGCGGTACCCGATGCCCAGCCTGGGAGCTCCATCACATGGAGCGCTCATGCACAGGCCCGGCTCCGCCAGCGTGGGATCGAACTGACCGACGCACAACAAACGCGACTCGAGACGGCCGTCGACAAGGCAGCCGGCAAGGGAGCCAAGGACAGCCTGGTGCTGCTCGATGACACCGCGATGGTGGTCAGCGTGAGCAACCGGACGGTCATCACGGCACTGGGGACAGGTCAGGCCAGGGAGAACGTGTTCACGAACATCGACTCTGCGGTCATCGCCTGACCTGAGCAACACATCCCGACAGCACATGCGAGACACGTCGTGACGGACGTGATGTACCAAGAAACGGCTGGACCTCTCTGAGGAAGCCGGTTCCACCAGGGCAGGAAGCCCGACGTGCTTCCAGCTCGAACATCCACGAACACACAACCCGCTTCCATCCAAGGAGAGACACAATGTTGCGAGCCATGTACACATCGATCAGCGGTCTGCGAAACCACCAGACCATGCTCGACGTCGTCGGTAACAACATCGCCAACGTCAACACCTACGGCTTCAAGTCCTCGAGCACGGCGTTCAAGACGCTGCTCTCGCAGACGATGTCCGGTGCTGGCGCCCCGAGTCCGACGCTCGGTGGTACCAACAACATCCAGGTCGGCCTCGGCATGACCGTCGACTCGATCACCCAGCAGTTCACGCAGGGTGGTCTCCAGTCGACCGGTGTCGGTACGGACCTCGCCATCCAGGGCGACGGCTTCTTCCGCACCACGAACGATCCGGCCCTGCTCGCGCCGCCGGCCCCGACGGCCGAGATCTCCTATACCCGTGCCGGCAACTTCAAGTGGGACGGCGCCAACGCGGCCACCGCCGGTATGACCCGCCTGGTGACCTCCGACGGTCAGTTCGTCGTCGGCTTCCAGGACTCCGACCTCGTCACCGCCGGCTTCCAGCTCGGTGCCGCGCCGTTCACGCAGGGCGTGATCCAGTACGACGCCACGACCCAGTCGGATCCGCAGATCGGTGCCGATGGCTCGGTCACGGTGATGGACAACCCGACGGGTGTGCGCGTGACCGTGGCGCAGCTGAGCATGTCGCGCTTCTCCAACCCGAGTGGTTTGACCGCCGTCGGCAACAACCGCTGGCAGGAGAGCCTTAACTCGGGCGCTCCGGTCGACGATGTGCCGCAGCAGAACGGTATGGGTGCACTCTCGGCCGGCTACCTCGAGATGTCCAACGTGGACCTCGCGACGGAGTTCACTGAGATGATCAAGGCGCAGCGCGGATTCCAGGCCAACAGCCGCGTGATCACCACGTCCGACGAGATCCTCCAGGAGCTGGTGAACCTCAAGCGCTAGGCCGAGCGGGACGAGGTGAGGTTGCGCTTCGGTGCGAACGGCTTCGCCGTCCGCGCGAAGCTCCTCGTTCGGACGATCGCAAGCGAGCTTGCATCGTCGCTCACTTCGTCGCTTCGTGGATTCGCCGCGCTGGTGCGGGCACGAACGCCCGCGTCGGGACGGGATCCAACACGAGAGCGGCTCCAGACCGCTCGCGTGGAGGCCCTGTGCCGTCACACACATGCTCCCGACGGTCGCCATGGATGGTGGCGCCGGCGAGGCGGAAGTAGCGAGGGGTCGTATGCCGTATGGCGTGCGACCCCTTCGTCATGTCCCGGGAATGTCCGGGAAATGTCCGGGGAATGTCCCGACGTTTTCTCACGCGTGCGCGCGCGAAGCTGCGCAGCGACTCGACGCATGTGAGCGCATCGTTCGCAGGAGATGTCGAACCTGTGGAGTCGCGTCGTTTGACCGCTGCGGAGAGTGCCGCGACGGATTGCACCTGATCCAACATGAGCTGCATTCTCAAGCGCACTGCTCACCCGGCCGATGGTCGACACGTGATCGAACTTCACCGACTTCATGGGAACGGCGTCATCGTCGTCAACGCGGACCTCGTCGAGACTGTCGAGGCATGTCCGGACACCGTCGTCACGCTCGCGACCAAGCGGCGTTTCGTGGTGGAGGACAGCGTCGCCGACGTGATCGCCATGTGCGTTGCGTACCGCGCGAGCATTGCTCGCGCGACGCAGGGGACCTCTGACGAGGCCGCCGGCGCTCGCACGGGTCGGACGATCCACGAGCGATCCCTCATCGAACAGGATAAGGCAGCCTGATGGCCGACGACCAGAACATCGCTGACGACGAGGGCACCTCGGGCGGCAGCCGTATCGATTTCGGCGTGCTCGGTGGACTCATCGGCGGCGTCGGCATGATCATCGTGGGCCTCTACATGGAGGGCTCGTCGGTCCAGCGGTACTGGGGTCCCTCAGCGGGTGTCATCGTGTTCGGTGGCACCTTCGGTGTGACAATGGCGTCTGTCGGCTTGGCCCGCTTCAAAGCACTTCCCGCATCCTTCATGCGCGCTCTCACGTATGCACCCATGCAGCGTATTGGCGTGATCAAGTCGCTCGTGCGCTTCGCCGAGAAAGCGCGCCGCGAGGGGCTGCTTGTGCTCGAGGACGATCTGCGCTCCACCCAGGACGAGTTCATGCGCCGCGGCGTGCAGCTCGTCGTGGACGGCACGGACCCCGAGCTCGTCAAGGAGATCCTGCGCACGGAGGTTGACTCACTCCACGAGGAGCGCCACCAGTCGGCGAAGGTCTGGGCGATGATGGGTGGCTATGCGCCGACGATGGGGATCATCGGAACGGTCATCGGGCTCGTGCTCGTGCTCTCGAACATCGCCAACCCGGCATCCCTCGCTGCGTCGATCGCCGTGGCGTTCATCGCCACGCTGTACGGCGTCGGTTCTGCCAACCTCATCTATCTGCCCATCGGGTCCAAGCTTGAGGATTGTGCGGCCGATGAGGTTGCGGGTCGCGAGCTGATGATCGAGGGCATCCTTGCCATCCAGTCGGGTGACAATCCGCGCATCGTCGAGGAGAAGCTCGTCGCATTCCTGACCACCAGCGAGCGTGCGAAGTTCCGCGCCTCACAGGCGGTCAGTGCAGATCTCGACCTCGACCTGGCGGCCTGATCGACTGATGTCCGGACGACGCGGAAAACGAGGCGGTGGAGGTGGCGGCCACGAGGGCGGCGATGAGCGCTGGCTGCTCACGTACGCCGACATGATCACGCTGCTGCTCGCGCTGTTCATCGTGCTGTTCGCGATGAGCACCATCAACGCGCAGAAGTTCGACTTCGTGCGCCGCTCGCTCTCGCAAACCTTCAAGGGACAGGTCATCGAGGAGCCGGGTCAGGTGCTGTCTGGCTCCGACGGCGTGCTCGACCCGACGGTTGCCAACCAGTCGCCCGACAACACCGAGATTCGTCGGCAGCTGGAGGAGAGCTCCAACGCCACCGCGCGCGACTTCTCGAAGGAGCAGGCGAAGTTCGAGAAGATCGCCCAGCGCGCCGGACTGCAAAAGGACGTACAGATCAGTCCGAACCAGCGCGGCTTCACGATCTCGATCGCAGGTGACGCGCTCTTTGACTCGGGCAGTGCCACGATCAAGCCTGAGATGGCCCGCAAGCTCGACAGGGTGAGCAAGGAGCTCATCGCGTTCCGACGTAGCATCGCGATTGAGGGGCACACCGACGGCGCACCGATCAACGGCGCAGGCGGGTTCCTCGACAACGACGAGCTCAGCTGCGGGCGCGCGTTGTCGGTCAAGCGGCTGTTCCTCACGGAAGGTCTGAACAAGACGAAAATGGAAGTCACCTGCCTCGGTGACTCGCGTCCGAAGGTCCGGCCGAAGAACCCGACCGATTCCGTCCCCGCCAACCGCCGCATCGAGATCATCGTGCTCGCCTCGGGCTCGCAGGACGGAGGTCTTCCCGAGACCGATTCCGAGAAGCAGGCGCTCGACGCGAAGCTCGCGGAACAAGTCGCAGCCGATAGGCGAGCCGCCGCTCGTGCTCGCATGTCGACGACGTCCACGCTGGCCAGTGCACCGAAGCGTAACGGCGCAGTGATCGGTCAGTCGATGACGATCAAGCCCGATATTGCGGGCGACGTCGCATCGGCCGTGGATCCCATCAGCCAAGTGGCTGGAGGAGGCTGACGTGGCCTTGCACACCGTTCAACATGACCCGCTTGCTCAAGGCCCGTGTCACCAGCGCCGAATCATCCGCCAGGAGATCAACACATGAAACTCAAGCTTCCCATCATCATCGCAATCGTCGCCGTGGCCGGCGGTGCCGGACTCTTCATGAGCGGCGTCCTCGGTGGTAAAGAGGCGCCCGGCAAGAAGCACATGGTCGAACCCGTTGCGCTGGCCGAGCCCTTCACGATCAACCTCACCGATCCCGGTGGCGCATATCTGCGTGTGGCCCTCGCCATCCAGCTCGAGCCGATGGATGCCGAGCACTGGGCCGGCTTCTCCGGTGCCAACGCTGGTGGGCACGGTGGTGCGACTGACGCACCCGGTCCGATCGCGATCGCCAAGTACCCGAAGTTCCGTGACGGCGCGATCCGCGTAGGCACCACGTTCAGCTCCGACGACCTCCTCACCGACGGTGGCAAGCAAGAGTTTAAGGATGCGCTGCTCACCGAGTTCTCCAACATCGCTGAGCAGGACGCGGCGGAGACCAAGAGCACCGAGCAGGATCCAGCGCACATCGGTATCGGTCCGCCGTACCACGTGCAGGACATCTACTTCAACGACTTCGTGGTCCAGGGCTGATCAGCATGAGCAACACTCCCAAGGTCAACCAGCTCCTCACGGCCGCCCTCCGGGGCGCAGCCGATGTGACACGCGCACGCCTCGGCCGCGAGGTGACAGTGGTACCCGGCACGGCGCCGGACTCCACGGCCATCCTGCGCTTTGACTTGCCGTTCTCGGTGGGTGGGCAGCTCTCGTGGTTCGTCTCCAACGAGGACGCCACGGGCTTCTCGGACATGCTCATCGGCGGCGCGGGAGACCGTGGCGCGGTGCTCACCGAGATGCATCTGGACCAGCTCACGGTAGCCTTCAGCGACATGCTGACGCGATCGGTCGACACCATCATCGGGGCACTCGACACTCCCACCGAGACGGGCGAGCTGGATCTGCGCATGGAGGAGGCCCTGCCGCAGCCCGCTCCTGGCGACGTGCGTGAGACCCTCGCGCTTGAGATTTCTGGATTCGGGCCGTTCCCGATCGTGCAGCATGTGGATGCGTCGCTCGCGCAGTACCTGGAGGCGCACGCCCTCACCGGGATGCTCACCGCAGAGCCGGAGCCTGCCCTCGGAGCCGCGCCCGCTGCACCGACCGCCGTCGACATCGAGGCCATCGCCGCAGCAGCGCTGGGTGAGGACGTGCCGCCCATGTCGGCCGGCCCTGCCGCGTTCGCTGCGCAACCCGTCGTAGGCGGCATGCCCGTTGCGGTGGCTGACAACGTCGTGCACCTGGCCCCCGCCCACACGCCCAGCTTCAACGCACCCGCGCAGCCCGCCCGCCCGACCGGCGACCTCGAGCTGCTCATGAATGTGCCGCTGCCGCTCACGGTAGAGCTCGGCCGTACGCAGCGTACGATTCGTGAGCTCGTCGATTTCACCGTTGGCTCGATCATCGAGCTGGGCAAGCTGGCAGGCGACCCGCTCGACATCATGGTCAACGACCGCATCATCGCGCGTGGCGAGGTCGTGGTGATCGACGAGGAGTTCGGCATCCGCGTCACCGAGATCGTCGCGCCCGAGGATCGTCTACGCGGACTGGGCTGACGCCGCCCCTGCCAGCGCTGTATTGCAATGTCTCCAGCCTGCTGAGATCGAATCAAGCAGGTTCGCGGTCGTACCGACTGCTGTGGGGTGAAGCTGATCCCTCGCATCCTGGTCCCCGTCGTCTGCTGCCTGTTGGTAGCGCTCACGACCGCTGTGCCGGCATTCGCTACCGACGCTGCCGCGACGAAGACGTCGACCACGGCGTCGAAGGCGAAGGACACCAGCAAGGACAAGCGCAGCGCGTCTGAACGCCGCGCCGCCGATTCTGCGTTCGAGCGCGAGAAGCTCGACCAGTCGGCCTTCGAGGACACCAAGAAGTCGAGCGACTCTTCGCCTGCGCCCGATCCCGGAAGCGGCGGCTCGATGCTCCGCGCGCTGTTCGGCCTGATCGTCGTGCTCGGCACGATCTACGGCGTGTACTGGCTCCTCAAGAAGTGGGGCAAGAATCGCATGGATGGTGGCGTCGCTGGCAAGACCGGCATCATCGATGTGGTCGCCACCACGCAGCTCGCCCAGGGCCGCGCGATCCACGTGGTGCGCGTGGGCGGCGAGCTCGTGCTCGTCGGTGCCACGGAGCAGAGCATCACGC
>Ga0105047_10010594_pt1 | contig 15044 bp, 12 predicted proteins | sample MAT04_FD_78384 | JGI IMG/M metagenome (GOLD analysis project Ga0105047, IMG submission 78384) | Freshwater microbial communities from Lake Fryxell liftoff mats and glacier meltwater in Antarctica - MAT-04 (megahit assembly) | ecosystem: Environmental > Aquatic > Freshwater > Ice > Liftoff... | reverse complement strand
TGGTCGCCTCCGGTGTCGCCGGCCACGGTTCGGTCCCGCTCCGCTCGAATCCCGTCTCCCACATCGCGCGCGCTGTCGCCAAAGTCTCGGACTGGCAACCGCCCATGCGCTTGAACGACACGACCCGCGCTTACTTTGAACGCCTCGGGGCCGTCTCCACGCCCGAAGAGAAGGACCGCTACAACAACCTGCTCAACCCCGACAAAACCGACGCCATCCAAGAGTATTTCGCCATCAACGAACCGCGCCACAACTCGATGCTCCGGACGTCCGTTTCGCCGAACATCATCCAGGCCGGCTACCGTTCCAACGTCATTCCGTCCGAAGCCTCGGCCACCCTGGACATCCGCGCCCTACCCGATGAAGACATGACGAAGTTCTACGACACGCTCAAGAGCGTCATCAACGATCCCGCGGTCAAGATCATCCCGACCTCCGGCTCCGCCCGTCCGGGTGCTCCGTCCTCGCAACTGGATAACGACGCGTTTCGGACGATCGAGGCCACCGCCAAGAAGCACTACGACGGCGTGGTCGTCCTTCCCACGATGGCCACCGGGGCCACGGATATGTCCTTCCTCCGCTCGAAGGGCATGCAGTGCTACGGGGTCGGCCCGGCGGTCGACGTGGAAGACGGCCCCAAAGGCTTCGGTGCCCACAGCGATCAGGAACGCATTCTCGAATCGTCGCTGTACCAGTTCGTGAAGTTCCATCACGACCTCACCGTCCAACTCGCCGGGGCTAAGTAGCGATTACCAGATCGCTCGGTCGTAATTGCTCAGGATCAACCGGTCCGCGGTAACCAATCGCGACTTCGGGTCGCACAGGGATTGGGCAACGATCATACGGTCAAACGGATCATTCGTCCATTCCAATTTGGCTGCCGCGGCCGCCACGCCGAGGAATCCGTGCCTGCACAGACTCACCCCAAAACTGGTGCTGAGGTTCGTATAGAGTTCCGCGGCGGAGGGGCGAACTCCAAGACCTCGTCGCCGAAATGAGTGTCGGGTTAAATTCAGCTCAATACGTGGAGTTCTCAACGGACCATTTCGCGTCGAGCCCTTCGAGGACGTCAATGTCGGAACCGATCGGCAAATCGGGGTCCCCCACAATAGCCCGCCATTTCACGGCCCCGGCCAGCTTTAACCCGCTTCCAACGGCTTCCAGCCGAAAGGATTTGCCCTGACATTCGATCATCACCGCACCACCCTTGGACGCCTGGTCCAACGTTTGAAACAAGTTCTTCCGGAACGCTGCAGCAAGCATAAAAGAAGGTTAACCGAAATACAGTAGCTTGTGAGATCCCCCCACTATTCCTCCTTCACCATCCGAATCACCAGCAACGCCTCACCCTCGCCTAACGGCACCGACAGGCGCTCCACGGCCACATACCCTCGCTGGCCGTAAAGCTTCTCCCCCGTCACGGTCGCCCCCAACTCGAAGCGTCGAAACCCCGCCGCCCGCGCCCGCTCCTCGCACAGTGCGAGTAACGAACTCCCCAGCCCACGCCGCGCCCAGTCCGGATGCACAAAAAACGCCCTGATTTTCGCAGCCTCGGTCTCGGGGTCGAGCCAAGTATCCTCCCGGCCCGCCGCCACGTCGCCCCCGAACAAAGTCCGTCGCTTGCTCCAGCCACCGCAGGCCACCATCTCCCCGGCTTCGGCCTCCACCACAAAGTAAGTTCCGTCCCCAATCAAACGGCTGTCAACCCCGTACACCTGGGCCAGCGCTCCCTCCCGCTCCGCTGCCGAGTAATCGCCCACTTGTAACTCCCGTACCGAGAGCTCGATCAGCCGCGCGAGATCCGCCGCATCCCCCACCACCGCTTCTCGAAACGAAAAATCCATCCCGTCAGTTTACCCACCAGCGGCGGTACAGTAGGAGGGTGGAAAACGCCCCCGCCACCTTTCAGACGTCGCGGCCGTCGAGCCCCCTCTTCTGCCATCCGGACTTTCTCACCAGTCTCGAATCCTATCGCACCCAACCCATCGGCAAGCGCGCCGCCCTGCTGCTGCAACGGCTCCTCATCGACCCCGAACGCCTGCACTACAAGGCCACCCAGGGCGATAACAAAGGTTGGCGTCGCTCCCGCCTCGGCGGCTCCTCCGGCAGCCATTTCTACGCCTGGTGGGCCCCCAAGGGCGCACTCCCGCTCCAATCCCAACCCGGCTTTGCCGATGCTCCCGCCGGTTCCTTGTTCCTCCGGGATATCCGTCATCACGACGACCACTCCCCCCTCCCTTCCCAGCGTTTCCCCGAAGACTACCTCCCCATTACCGTCCCGGAAGTCCGCGAAGAAGACTTCGGCCCCGCCCCGTGGACGACCCAACAGGCAAAATTTGCCAGCGCGCGCGACTCCGTGCGCGTCCTCAAAGGCCATCCCGGCTCCGGCAAAACCACCGCGCTGCTGCACGCCGCCGACCGTACCAGCTCGATCAACATCCTCTATCTGACTTACTCGGCGGATCTCGCCTCCCTGGCCCGTACTTACTTCGACCGCTATTGTTCCTCCTCCCGTGACTATCACGTCACCACGTTCCCTCACTTTCTCCGCGCCCTCCTCAACGTGGACCTGCCCATCACTCCTCTGTCCGAACTCCGTCAACGCTTCCGCGTTGAAATCGTCTCCCAGTCGCGCTCCCTCGGCCCCTGGGCCAACGATCTCCCCGCCCTCTTCGACGAATTCCATGCCCATATCATCGGCGGGGCGCTCCCGGCGCGGGTCGCCCGCTTCAAGGCCGCGCCCACGCAACGGATCGTCGAGGCCGACTACCTCACCAGCCGTGCGCGTTCCCTCGGCCGGGGACCCGCCGAGCAAGCCCACGCCGCCGCCGTCCGCCTCGAAAAAACCTCCGGCGCCCTCGCTCCGCGCCTCTTCCCCGACCTCCACCTCGCCTGGACCGCCATTGCGCAACTCCCTCAGCTTTCCGCCACCGCCCTACCCTGGGATTGCATTGCCATCGATGAATGCCAGGACCTCACCCCCATCGAAACCTTCTTCATCGCTCGCCTCGCGCTGCGTCTGCGCCAACTCCGTGGTCGCCCGGTCCCTCTGCTCATCGCCGGCGACGAAGCCCAAACCGTCCGCCCCACCGACTTCGAATGGGCCTGGCTCAACGATATCTTCCACGCCGAACTGGCCACCCCCGCTGTCCACAAACTCTCGTCCAACCTTCGCAGCCCCCGCCAGATCGCAGAACTCATCAATAGAGTTTGGGATCTCTACGGCTATCTCGATAAGCAGGACCGCCCCTCTGGGCAAGGCTGGGCGGCGATCGACGATGACTCTCCCGACCAGGTGCTGTACTGCGCCGCAGCCCCGGGAGAAGACCTTTCCAACCTTCTCGCCGACCTCTCTTCCCGCGAAGGCCTCGCCCTCGTCGCCTTCGGCCCCCCTCCCCCCGGTCTCCCGCAGGCCCTCACCCCGGCGGAAATCAAGGGGCTCGACTTTCACTCCGTCTGCATCGTCGACGGCGGCGAACAACTCGAGAAAATTATCCACTCCTCCGTTTCGAGTGACATTGACCACCTCTCCCGCCGGCTCGCCATCGACCAACTCCGCGTCGCCATCAGCCGGCCCACGGAGCGACTGATCTGGCTCGACATCAGCCCTCCGCCGCGTCGGGTCGCCGGCATGGTCGCCTTCCTCAACGGCAAAAACCACCTCGCTACCCATTCCGCGCTCTCCTCAGCGGCCCTGCTCAAGTCCCTCCAGGAAGAAAACCTCGATCTCGAAGAACGCATCCAGCGCTGCCAGGAAGACGCCCGTCAGTACCTCTCCATCCGGCCCGATCTCGCTTGGTCCCGCGCCCACCAAGCCGTCTCACTCTTGGGAGCAGTGGGCGATCGCAACGCGGTTCAGGACCCGCTCACGCGCAAGACGGCGCACCTTACTCTCGCCGAAGTCTGCTTCTCGCTGGCCCTGCGCAAGGTCAGGCTATCCCCCGAACTCGGCAACCCACTTCTCCTCAACGAAGCCAGCATGGCCGGCTCCAACGCCGGCGAACACGCACTGGCCGCCTTCGCCTTCTCGCTCGTTCGTCACATGAAGCTCACCGACGCCGACGAACTCAACTCCTCGGTCGATCTCATGCGCCAGTTCCCTTCCTTTGCTCCCGATCTCCCTCCCTGGGTCCTCATCGAACTCGGCTCGGAGCCCCAGCGCTGGATAGATCGTCTCGAAGCCGTCCAACATCTAGGCACCAACGCGGCGATCTGCGTTCGCGTCTTGCCTCCGTTTTTCAAAGCACTAGGCCTCCCGGATGCGGCCCAACGCACGACCAAACTGCAAACCCGGGCCGTCGAACTCCTCGTGAAGTCCCGACACTTTAAAGAGGCGCTACCAATCCTCGCCGCGCTTCCCGAGCGGAACTACAAGCTGGAAGCAATCTGCCACGAAGGTTCGAGCGACTTTGCCGCCGCCGCCGAAGCGCATCAAGCCGCGGGCAATCTCGACGCCGCCATCGACGCCTATCGCCGGGTCCCCAACTTCACGAAAGCCCTCGCCGCGATGAGACTTTCGACGAAGGCGCATCCTGCCGCACCCGCCCTCGAGTGGATCGCGGCGATGCAAACGCTAGCCGCCAAGCGCCCGGACAACTTTAACCGGGTGGTCAAACCCGAAGAGAAGAAGCTGCTCGAACAGTTGCTCGAATCGTCGCTCGGCGTCCAACGCAAAGCCCCGGCGGCCAAAAAGGTAGCGGCCAAAAAGGCAGTAGCGAAGAAGGCGGCGGCAAAGAAGGCACCTGTGTGGAAGCGCTCGGACCCTTTCTAGACCCGCCGCGCTTTATAATCCGTGAACCCTATGCGCGTTCTCCTTTCCCTGCTTCTTTGCCTACCCCTGTTCGCGCAAGGCACCCCGCCCGACTACCAACGCTTCCTTACCCTCACCGACAAGCTCCGGCCACTAACTCCCGGCATCGTCGGAGAACTCCATTGGCTTGAGAAATCCGATCGCTTTTGGTACTCCCGCTCTACCGGCGCCGGCACCGAATACCTGGTCGCCTCCGCTGCCGGGGTTAAGCAACCCGCCTTCGATCACCAACGCCTCGCCCAAACACTGGCGCAGCAGATTGGTCAGACTGTCAACCCCGCCCGACTGGCACTCTCGGCGCTCGAATTCAAGGCCGATAGTCTGGAATTCGTCTCAAACGCCGAACGCTACGAAATGAACCTCGCCACTTATTAGCTCAAACCCCTTCCCCGGGCTTCCGAAACGCCCCGCTCCGTCCTCTCCCCCAATGGCAAATCCGAACTCTTCGTGCGGAACTTCAATATCTGGCTCCGCACGAAAGGTGCTCCTAAATCAGCCATCCCCGACGCAAAATCTACCATGTCGAATCCTCCCCATCCGACCAAGTCCAACCCCGCTCGAAGGGCACCAGTTACCCCAAGCCAGGCGACGCCGTCGACAACCCCCAGCCCGTCCTCTTCGCCATCCCTACCCGTCGGCAGACCAACGTCGACAACGCCCTCTTCCCCAACCCCTACTCGCTCTCCCGCCCCGCGTGGCGCCGGGACTCTCCGCGCGTTCACCTTCGAATACAACCAGCGCGCCCACCAAGCCTATCGCCTCATCGAAGTCGATACCGCCAGCGGCCAGCCGCTGGCGTTCGTCAAAGAAGAAGCCGCCACGTTCTACTGCTACTACTCGAAGAAATTCCGCGAAGATGTCGCCGACGGCCGCGAAGTCATCTGGACGAGCGAACGAGCAAGGTAAAAAACCAGATAACGAAAGGCCATTAGGTCGTTCGCTCGATCGCCGGCGTTGACAGTAAGGCCCGGCAAATCTACTTCCTCGTCAGCGGCTTTGATCCGCAACAAGACCCCTACTTTCACCACCTCTTCCGCGTGAACTTCGACGGCTCCAAGCTCACCCGCCTCACCTCGATCGACGCCAACCACAACGCGGCCGTCTCGCCTGATTTCCCGTCCTTCACCGACTCGTACTCCCGCGTCGATCTCCCCCAGTGTCACTGAACTCCGCCGGGTCTCACCGAATACCCTCGTGGCCACCCTCGAAAAGGCCGACGACACCGCTTTGCGCGCCTCCGGGTGGCGGCCGCCGGAAGTCTTTACCGCCAAAGGCCGCAACGGTCAAACCGATATATGGGGCCTGATCTATCGCCCTTCCAACTTCAGCCCCAACACGAAGTACCCGGTGCTTGAACACATCTACTCGGGACCGCACGACTCGTTCGTGCCCAAACGCTTCACCCCGGCCAACGCCATGCAAGCCATGGCCGAACTGGGCTTCCTCGTCGTTCGAATAGACGGCATGAGAACGTCGAACCGGTCGAAGGCCTTTCACGATATCTGTTGGAAAAACCTCGCCGACGCCGGCTTCCCTGACCGGGTCCTTTGGCACAAAGCCGCCGCGGCCCAGCACCTCACGTGTAACCTCTCCCGCGTTGGCATCTATGGCCATTCCGCCGGAGGACAAAACTCGCTCGGGGCGTTGCTGTTCCACGGCGATTTCTACCACGCGGCCGTATCCTCGGCCGGCTGCCACGACAACCGAATGGACAAGATCAGTTGGAGCGAACAATGGATGGGCTGGCCCGCGCTCATCAAGGCGAAGAAGCAGTTCGATCTGCTGGTCCTGCCCGGCGCTAACCACGGGGGTGCGCCAACTACTGCGTCGGGATCCGCCCGACTGGGACGCCGTGCAGTAAGCTACTTTACGCCCTTGGCTCCACTCGGCGGCGGGGCACCGGTCAAGGAGCCACCCTTCTTGCCCCGCTTCTTAAACAGGCTGCTTGGCGTAAACTCCTGCAGAAGCGAAGAGGCAAATCCAAAATATATACCACTATTTCCCGACCGTATCCCTCCGGCAGACCACTTCTGCCCCGGGGTGTAAGTGCTCGACAACATCCCCGCGCCGTAGCTCCCCACGATTGATGGCCAATTGAAGACTTTTTTTCCATCCTGGTTATACGTCACAAAATTGAAGGCCAAGGCATGACCGATCCGCGGCATCACCTTCGTACACTTACACTGGATGTACCTCATCTCATAATGAGCCGCCGCCGCCAGCGCCTGAGAAGTCGAGTCCTGTAAGGAGTAAGTTAAGAAGCTGGTTCCGTATCGCTTGCCATAGGCGCCCCAACCCTGCCCATACTCCTGCGGCGTATTCCCCAACTGCCCAAATCCGGAACTGATCCCAGCCCGAATATAGGAGCCGGGACTCGCGCCAATCCCCCGCCACCAAACCCGCCACCGCTCCTGCGACGTCGGCGCACTCCAAGCCACTCCCCGGGGCACCCGCGTTCCCACCATCATGTCCGACTGGCTGGGTTTCAGGTTCGACGCGTCTTGCGCGCCCAGCGCCAAGCAGAAAATCAGCACTAAACCAAACAATTGAAAGATCAAAATAGAGTTCCAGTACGAACAGACGCGAATACGCCAACGCTTGTTACAGCGGATGGACCGTTCTCGGAGACTCGATCAACAGACCGTCGGCCGGATAGAGACCGCCAACGGTTCGAGTTGTTAGCGCTTGATGAACAACAAACGTCGCCGGGGTGAACTGTTTCTTTTCCAGGATAGCCAGCGCTTGAGGAATAAGTTCCGCGCCGTAGCGCTCCGGGGTCAAACCTACCGCCTCCACCAATGGACTTCCCGGGCGGCGCATCTCCATGCGAACCGCCAGACTGCCGCCCACCACGCCCATGCGGAACGAGGCCTCCGGGACAGTCGCCCCGCCACCGTCGAACTCCGCAGGTAGGTTCGCAGCGCCCGAAGCCCACTCTCGAAACTGCTTCTACCGTACAGTTTCACAATTCGCGCGGGCAATGCATCCTCATCGGCACCAAACAGGATCGCCAAACCCACGCCGGCCTCAATCATTGCATGAGCGTTCCGACTCGTCTTGGCCCGGCTCACCGTGTTGTCACACACCAGCAATTCGACCCCCGCCTTGCCCGCCTGTTCCCGCAGACTCGTTGTCACCGCCCGTGGAAAGGGCAACCGCTCAACGTTCGAAGAGGATCTAATCCGAACCTTCTGGCGGGTCAAACGCCGGATCCCGACCCGATAACCGCGGGATCCGATTCGCTCAATGGACGCCCGCGACTCGAGCGTTCGCAGCAGCCCCAGCACCGTCTTGTGCAGACCGGTCTTATCGCGTAGATCCCGCAGACGAAGAACTTCCGTCTCGAAGATGAATATTTCCAGCACGTCGGTTCAGTACGCTTCTTTTATCCCACTGTTTCCTCATCCGCAGCAAACTGCTTCGCCAGCCGGACGATTGACTTCGTCTGCCGCCTTCTGATAAACCTACTCAGCCTCTTGCCGCCGTCGGGCTCCGAGGGCAAACCAGCTTCGAGGGAATCATGCCGCCACTTCGCTCCGTCGCATTCGCTGCGATTCTTTGGGCAATCGCCCCGCTTTACGCCCAGCAATCCACCGGCTCCATTTCGGGCTCCGTCCGCGACGCCTCCGGTCTGCCCCTGGCGACCTCCCAAATCCAGCTCACCAACACCGCCACCGGCGTCGAACGGAAAGCCCAGACCAACGAGTCGGGCGACTTCGTCCTGACGAGTCTCGACCCCGGCCCCTACAAGCTCACCGTCCAGGCCGGTGGCTTCAAAACCCTCGACCGCACCCGGATCATTCTCAGCGCTTCCGAGCGCCTCTCGGTCGGCAACCTCGTGCTGGAACTGGGCAACGTCAGCGAGCGGATCACCGTCACCGCCGAAGGTCTGGCCGTTCAAACGGCCAGCAGCGAACGCTCCGGCTCGATTACGGGAACTCAGGTCGAAGGGCTCCTCGTCTACGGCCGCACCATCACCTCACTTATCGCCCTCCTCCCCGGCGTCGTCGACCCGGTCGGGGCCGGGGCCCGCAGTATCCTGGGCGGCAATGCGACCAACTTCAACATTAATGGCAGCCGCGCCGCGCAGAACAACTTCACCCTCGATGGCGTCACGATGACCGCCGTCGGCGGCGCGCCCAATGGCACCTTCGGCGTAAGCTCAGAGTCGGTTTCCGAAGTCAAAATCTTACTGAGTAACTACCAGGCAGAGTACGGGCGCCTTTCAGGCAGTAATGTCCAGATGATTACAAAATCCGGTACCCGCGCCTTCCACGGCAGCGCCCTCTATTACAAACGCCACGAACAGTTCAACGCCAACAACTTCTTCAACAACCGGGTGGGCGTCATCAAGCCGATCAACCGCTTTAACACTTACACCTACAACATCGGCGGGCCGGTCGTCTTACCCGGCAAGCGCGGCGCCAACCGCGACAAAATGTTCTTCTTCTGGAACCACGAGTACGTCCCCCAGAAGACTTCCAGTGCCACCCAACAAGTAACCATGCCGACCGCTCTCGAGCGCGAAGGCAACTTCTCCCAAACCGTCGACGTCAACGGACGCCTCGTCACCGTCCTCGACCCCATCACCCGCCAACCCCTGCCCGGGAACATCGTCCCCGCCAGCCGCGTCGACCCCAATGGCAAAGCCCTTCTCAGCTTCTTCCCCCTGCCGAACTTCCTCGACGTCAATGTCTCCCGCCGCGCCTACAACTACGTGAATCGCTGGTCCGGCGAAAACCCCTTCGCCCTCTACACCTTCAAGTTTGATTACAACATCTCGTCCAACGACAGCCTGTCGGTCACCCTCTCACCCCAGACCGCCAAAGACAGCACCTTTAACGGGGCCCAGATGACCGCCCAGTTCCCGGTGCTCCGAACCACCATCAACACCAAACGCGGCAACGCTTCCATCCGCCACCGCCACATCTTTTCGCCCACCCTCATCAACGAGGCCATGGCCGGCTATGCCTACACCTTTGACCCGCCCGAGATCTCCGACGAAGCGCTCAAGGCTATCCAGCGCAAGACCTACGGCTTCACCGCCGGCTCTCTCAACCCCGGCAACAACCCCCTCGACCTGCTCCCCGCCATGACCTTCGGCGGACTCGTCGGCGCATCCAGCCTGAACTACGACGGCCGCTTCCCCTTCAACGGAGCCCGCAACGTATTCAATTTCAGCGACACCATCTCCAAAAACTGGGGCCCCCACGTCATCAAGGCCGGCATCTTCGTCGAACGCCTTCGCCAACGCGATGGCCCCTGGGCCACCAACTTCACTGGCCTTTTCGATTTCGGCGTCAACGTCAACAACCCCTTCAACACCGGCCATCCGTATGGCAACGCCGCGCAGGGCGTCTTCAATACCTACACCGAAGCCACCGCCCATCCCATCTCGCGCATATACTCCCGCGGCGTCGATTGGTTCGTCCAGGATACGTGGAAAGTCACCCGGAAACTCACGCTCGACCTCGGCGTCCGGTTCAATTGGTTCGAACCGTTCTGGAACTTCAACAATCAACTGGCGGGCTTCTCGCCCGCTCTCTACGATCCGGCGCAGCGCGTCCAACTGATCCGCCCCGGCATCGTTAACGGCGTTCGCCAAGGCGTCCACCCCGTCACCGGAGCCACGTACTCGCCCGCGCTAATCGGCTTCATCGCTCCCGGCACCGGCAACCCCACCAACGGCATGGTGATCACTTCGAAAGACCCGAACTACCCCCGCGCCCTGGTCAGCCCTCCGCCCATCGTGCCGGCCCCCCGCCTCGGCTTCGCCTACGACCCGTTCGGCGATGGCAAAACCGCCATCCGCGGCGGCTTCGGCATGTTCACGAATCGAATTCTCGGGGTTAACTCGGCCGCCATCTTCTCTTACCCGCTCGTCGAAACCCCCGTCGTTCAGTTCGGCACCATGTCCACCTTCCGCTCTGCCCAGGGCTTCACTTCGCCGCCCTCGGTCACCGGTTGGGAGCGCAACATGAAAGCCTCTCGCGTCATGAACATGAGCCTCTCAGTCCAACGCAACATCGGATACAGCACGGTGGTCGACGTCGGCTATGTCGGCTCCCTCGGCCGCAATCTCGCCTGGCAGCGCAGCCTCCAGGACGTCGCGCTCGGCGCTCGCTTCGCCCCCGCCAACGCGGACCCGACCAACCCTCGCGTTCCCCTCCCCGACGCCTTCCTCCGCCCCGGCATTGGCTACAACGCCATCGGCTTCAATGAAAACGCCGGCACGTCGAATTACCACTCCTTACAAGTCACCGGCCAACGCCGCTTCAGCAAGACCCTCGAATTCGGCGTCTCCTATACCTGGTCTAAGGCCCTCGACTACAACGACGGCGAGTTCGGCGGAGTCAATACGGTCGCCCCTTTCCGCGCCTGGAATTATGGCCTCGCCGGCTTCGACCGGACCCAGGTCCTGAAGGTCAACTGGCTCTGGGACCTCCCCAAACACAAATGGAGCTTCGCCCCTCTCCGCGTCGCGATCAACGACTGGCAAATCTCCGGCATCTTCACGCTCCAGAGCGGTGCGCCCCTCGGTGTCGGTTACTCCCAACTCGTCCCCGTCGACCTGAGTGGAACGCCCAGCGTCGCCCCGCGCATCCTGGTCGTCAGCGACCCCATTCTCCCCGCCAGCGAGAGAACCTTCGCTCGCAATTTCCGCACCGAAGCCTTCCGCCTGCCGTCCCTGGGGACGCTGGGAACGCTATCGAAAACGCTCCTGCGTGGCCCCGGCGTCAACAACTGGGATGTCGCCATCTTCAAAAACTTCCCCATTGGGGAGCGCTTCAAATTCCAGTTCCGCAGCGAGCTCTACAACGCGCTGAACCACACCCAGTTCAGCGCCTTCGATTCCACCGCCCGTTTCGACGCCGCCGGGACCCAGGTGAACGGCCAGTTCGGCCAATTCACCGCCGCCCGCGAGGCGCGCCTCGTGCAAATGTCCATCCGAGTCCAGTTCTAAGCGCGGCCGGAAAAGCCGCGGTTCTCGGTCGAAACCTTCACCTTCTCGCCTTCTTTGATAAACAGGGGAACGCGAATTTCCATTCCGGTTTCGAGCTTGGCCAATTTGGTCACGCTCCCGCTCGAAGTGTCGCCCCGGACCCCGGGCTCGGAGTAAGTCACTTCGAGCTCGACAAACTGCGGCAACTCCAACCCGATCGGATTGCCATTGAACTTATGCAACTCAATGATCGTTCCGCCGATCAGGAAGTCAAGCGCGGTACCCACCATCGCTTCAGCCAGCGTTAACGTCTCGAACGTCTCCTGGTCCATGAAATGCGACCCTTCGCCGTCAGAATAAAGGTATGACGCCGGAATCCGTTGCAGATCCGGCTCTTTGAACTTGTCCCCGGCTTTGAACGTTTTTTCAAAGACGGCGCTCGTCAAAAGGTTCCGCATCTTCAGGCGCACCAGCGTCTGGCCGCCGCGGGCGGTGGGCGTGCTCACCTCGGCTTCGAGACAAGCGAACGGGGTGTTTTCAAGCTCGAACAACGTTCTGCGCTTGACGGTAATTGCATCAATCAGTACGGCCATGAACTCCTCAAAAAACTCTTTTTTAGTATACGGGAACCCGGCCGGCGGGGTCTTCAATCGGCCACGTCGCCTTCTGCCGATCGACCGTGCTTGCCGCCGTGTTCCGGTAGTAGCGATAGGTCGGCTCGTGTAATCGCATCACCCGAAACCGGCTCTCCGCCCGCCGCACGAAGTCATAATCGTGCCAGCAAACCGCGCGATTTTCCTCGAACCGAAACGTTTCAAAAACTCGACGGCGGACGAACAAGGTCCCCTGCGTCACGCAGTCGTGGACGGAAAGAAAGCCGAATCCGGCTTCCACGTCCGGCGCGAGCAAGTCGTCGGGAGAATCGGCCACCACTTCCAAACCACCCCAAAAAATATCCACTTCCGGATGTTCGGCCACCGCCGCCAAATGAGAACTCAAATGGTTCGGCAGGTACTCGTCATCAGCATCCAAGAACGCGACAAAGTCGCCCGAAGCAAGGTCCAGCCCCGTATTGTGGGCCGCCCCCGTCCCGCGGTTCTCCGTCCGAACGCACACCACGCGCGGATCCCGGCCCAACTCCGCCATCACTTGAGGCGTAGAGTCCGTGCTTCCATCGTCAATCAGAATCTGTTCCCACCGGCCCGTCTGCCGCAGCACGGATTCATGAGCCCGCCGCAGCGTCCCCGACATATTAAAAACAGGCGTAATGATCGAAACCAGCATAATGAAGCTCCCTCCAGTTTAGCCGAGTCGAACGAGATGCCCGCAAACCCGTATAATCACTAACGACACCCAAGGAGATCGAAATGGCATTCAATCGGCGGCACTTTTTCTACGGCACCCTCTTAGCCGGCGCGGTACCCACCGGGGGCTTCGGCAGCACCCCGTCCCTCAAATCGATGGGCTACAAGTCCCCCAACGAAAAGCTCAACTTCGCCGCCATCGGCTCGGGCGGACAAGGGGCCAGCAACATCCGCGCCGCCTCCCCCACTGAGAACATCGTCGCCCTCTGCGACGTCGATGACAAACGCGCCGCCGAGACGTTCAAAGCGTTCCCCAAGGCCCCCACCTACCGCGACTTCCGCAAAATGCTCGACAAGGAAGCCGGCAACATCGACGCCGTCATCGTCGCCACCCCCGACCACATGCACGCCACCGCCGCCATGTGGTGCATGGAGCGCAACAAACACGTGTACGTCCAAAAGCCCCTCGTCCGCACCGTCTGGGAAGCCCGCCAAATGCGCGCCGCCGCTAACAAGTACGGCGTCGCCACCCAAATGGGCAACCAGGGATATTCGAACGAAGGCACCCGCCAATGCGCCGAAATGATCTGGAATGGCGAAATCGGCAACGTCACCGAAGTCCACGCCTGGAGCGACCGCCCCATCTGGCCCCAGGGCATCACCGAAATCCCCAAAGAAACGCCCGTCCCGTCCACCCTCGACTGGGACCTCTGGCTCGGCGTGGCCGATAAGCGCCCCTTCTCCGACGCCGGCCTCGCCAAGCCGGACCGCTTCGGCGGTTACTACTATCTCCCCTTCAGCTGGCGTGGCTTTTTCGACTTCGGCGCCGGCGCCCTCGGCGATATGGCCTGCCACATCCTCGGCGCCCCCAACATGGCGCTCCATCTTTCCAAGCGCAAAATCGTCGGGGTCGAATGCATCAAGAAGGAAGGCGTCAGCCCCTTCCAATTCCCCAAATCCTCGGTCATCCGTTTCGACTTCGCCCCCTATGGCAACATGCCCGCCCTCCAGGTCTTCTGGTACGACGGGATGAAGGAAAGCCCCAAAATCGCCGGCGTTCCCGATGGCGAATGGGTTGGCGACCCGCCCTTCGCCCGCCAAGCCGGAGCCCGTCCCAACCGTCCCGCCGCCTCGGCCACCGCCGACTTCCGATCCCCCGGCCGTGTCTATGACGCCGCCAGCTTCGCCGCCCTCAAAGCCGCCGGTACCGAAATCACCCGCCCCACCCCCAACGGCAGCGTCTTCCTCGGCGACAAAGGCATCCTGACGACCGGCACCTACGGCGAAAACACCCGCCTGCTCCCCATCGAAAAGATGAAGGACCACACCATGCCGCCGCCCATGCTCACCCGCTCCCCCGGCCACATGCGAGACTTCATCCGCGCCTGCAAAGGCGGCGAACAAGCCTGTTCCAACTTCAACGTCGCCGCCCCCTTCGTCGAATGGATGCTCCTCGGCGTCATCGCCCTACGCCACGAAGGCAAACTCCAATACGACCCCGAAAAAATGCGCATCACCAACAACCCCGCAGCCAACAAACTCCTCAAGCCCACCTTCCGCAAAGGCTGGGAGTTCCACACCGTCAAGTCGTAATCCCCCGGAGTCCTTATGCGCGCCCTTCTCGCTCCCCTAGCCCTCTTCGCCCTGCCCCTGCTAGCCCAGCACGGGCGCTACCTCAGCGACTCCCACCATCCCTCCATCGGCGACCCCGTCGCCATCGCCGCCGGCACCAAGCTCTTCATGGGCTCCTGTGCCGGCTGCCATGGCCCCGATGGCGGCGGCGGCGCGCGCGGACCCAACCTCGTCCGCCGCTCCCTCTGGCACCCCCTCAGCGACGACGCCATATTCCAAGTCGTCCGCAAAGGCGTCCCCGGCACCGACATGCCCCCCACTAAACTCGCCGATGACCAAACCTGGAACCTCGTCTCCTTCATCCACTCCCTCACCGGCCCCGCCAGTTCCATCCCCGACCCCGCCGCCACCGCCG
>Ga0105047_10010593_pt1 | contig 15044 bp, 11 predicted proteins | sample MAT04_FD_78384 | JGI IMG/M metagenome (GOLD analysis project Ga0105047, IMG submission 78384) | Freshwater microbial communities from Lake Fryxell liftoff mats and glacier meltwater in Antarctica - MAT-04 (megahit assembly) | ecosystem: Environmental > Aquatic > Freshwater > Ice > Liftoff... | reverse complement strand
TTCGCGGCGGCCCTGGCGATTCTGGCCGGCTACTGGCTGGCCTTTGAAATGCACCCGGCCCCCACGCCCGAGATGTACCCGCTGGTCGGTGTGACCGACGCCTGGAAGGAGCAGCATCTGACCGGCGTACCGGTCCACTGGCACAAGAACACGAACTTCGCCGCCTGGATCGACTGCGGCCGCCCCGGGGCCGATCGGTCGACCGAGTTCCCGGGCCTGCTGAACTACTTCCCCCGCCCCAAGACTAAGACGGGCGAGGTCGATTGGTATCAGTTCAACAAAGGGGGCTATGCCACGCTCAACTTCATCCCTTCGCTGGCGACCATGATCTTTGGGCTGTTGGCTGGCGGACTGTTGCGGAGCGATCGCCCTCAAAAGCAGAAACTACTTTGGCTGATCGGGGCCGGGTTGGCTGCCTTGGCGGTCGGCTGGCTGTTGGGGATGACGATCTGCCCGTTGGTGAAGCGGATCTGGACTCCGTCGTGGGCGATCTTCTCTACCGGCTGGACGCTGCTGATGCTGGCCGGATTTTACGCGGCGATCGACATGGCCGGCAGCCGGCGCTGGGCCTTTCCGCTGGTCGTCGTGGGGGCCAACTCGATCGCTATGTACTGCATGTCGCAGCAGATGAAGCCTTGGGTGAAGGCCAATCTGATGCGGCACGTTGGCTCGTTCCTGGAAGGAGCGCTGGGGCCGATGTCGACCGAGTTCAAAGGGATCTACCTGCCGATGATCCAGAGTTCCGCCATCCTGCTGGTCCTTTGGCTGATCTGCTGGTGGATGTATCGCAACAAGATCTTTATCAGGATCTAGTGTCCCGAGTATTTGTTCGCGCTCAAGCGAATTTTCGTTGCGTCTTCTGATCGATTTGAGGTCTCATGCGTCGCGTTTGTGTGTTCTGTGGATCGAAGGCAGGCCTGCGCGACGTCTACCGCGATGCGGCCTGGGAACTCGGCAGGCTGCTGGTCGCGCGGAATTGCGGGCTGGTCTACGGAGGAGGAAGCGTGGGACTGATGGGGGCGTTGGCCGATTCGGTGCTGGCCGCGGGGGGCAAAGTCGACGGCGTGATTCCCGACTTTCTGGCGACCGCCGAACTGGTCCACCCGGGCGTCGACCCGATGCATGTTGTCTCGAGCATGCACACCCGCAAGGCCTTGATGGCGGATCTATCGGACGCTTTCGCCGCCTTGCCGGGAGGCTATGGCACGTTCGAAGAGCTGTTCGAGGTCATCACCTGGGCGCAGCTCGGGCTACATCGCAAGCCGATTGGGCTGCTCAACACCGGCGGGTACTTCAATGCCTGTGTGGGGCTGATCGACCACGCGGTGGCGGAAGGTTTCATCCATCCCGAGCAGCGGGCCCTGGTGATGGTGGCCGAAGAGCCGGCAGAATTGCTGAGTCGGCTTGCCGCGGCCGTCGGGTGACCGTATTCATTCTTCCAGCGCCTGTCGCAAGGCTTGTCCGGCATCTTCGATCGCCTGCTGGGCGACGCGAAACAGCTTGGTTCGGCGGGCGAAGCCGTGGATCATGCCCGCATAGCGAATCAGCCGCGTCGGTACGCCGGCGATGCTCAGGCGCGCGGCGTAGTCTTCTCCTTCGTCGCGCAGCGGATCGTATTCGGCCGTCATCACCAACGCCGGGGGCAGACCGCGCAGATCGCCCCGCAAGGGAGAGGCCAGCGGCTGCAGTCGATCGGCCGCATGAGGAACGTATTGCTGCCAGAACCAGAGCATCGCTTCGCGCGTAAGGTAATAGCCCTCGGCGTTCTCATGGTAGCTGGGTGTGTCGCAGCCGGCGTCGGTGACCGGATAGATCAGCAATTGAAAGGCCAGCCGCGGCCCGCCTCGTTCGCGAGCAGCCAGACACACCGCGGCCGCCAGATTTCCGCCGGCGCTGTCCCCCACGACTGCCAGACGCTGCGGGTCGCCGCCGAAAGAGCTGGCGTGCTCTGCCACCCAGCAGGTTGTGGCATAACAGTCGTCGAGCGCCGCCGGGAAGGGGTGCTCGGGGGCCAGACGGTAATCGACCATCACCACGATCACGCCCGACGCCAGGGCCAACTCGCGGCAGTAGCCGTCGTGAGTCTCGATGTTACCGATCACCCAACCGCCGCCATGGAAGTAGACGGCCACTCCCACGGGGGTCGCGGAATGGGTCGGCCGATAGATGCGAATCGGCAGGGGTCCGGCAGGTCCAGGAATCGTGCGGTCTTCGATCGAAGCCAGCTCAGGAAACGGTCCCAGCAAGCGCGCCGATTCGATCAACTGCCGGCGAGACTCGGCCGGTCCGATTTGCTCGGCGCTCGGCGATCCCTGTTGCTTGCCTTGTTCCAGAAACTGCTGCACTTGCGGATCGAGTGGCATGCGGGTGCTCAGCAAGAGAGACGCTGCAACGATCCGGATGATGGTTGCTGGCTATAGACTCTCTGCGATGCCTGCCCAGTTCAAGCCCCGGGCGATCGACGCCATCGGAACCATCAGCCCGCCCGACGAGTGTCTGGGGATCATGGTCAGAGACCGCCTGCTTCTGCTAGAATTCTTCGCTGCGGCCTGGGCATGCCTGGCAACCACATGAGCGAGATCGAATCGAGATGGAGAATTCTGGAGAAAACGGCTCGTTGGAAGGATCCTCGGGTCGCAAGGCGGCCACGCGCAATCCTCTCAATAACCCGCCGCTATGGTTCCTGCTGATTGCGGTGATTTTGGTTCTGTTTGTGGTGATGCTGAACGCGGTCCCCAAACGGTCCGAGATCCCTTACAGCTTCTTTCTGGCCCAACTGGCCGACAACAACGTGACGCAGGTCGAATTCGCCAGCGATCTCGAGATCGAAGGCAAATTCAAGAATCCGCCCGACAATCCGGATCCCACCAAGACCGACAAAGATGGCAAGATCCGCCGACTGCTCGCCGAGTTCAGCGTAGTTCGCCCGCCGGTCGAGGATCCCGAACTGATCAAGGAACTTCGCGCAAAGAAGATCCTGATCGAGGGGAAGAAGCCGACCGAGAGCACCGGGCTGATGCTCCTCAGCCTTTCGTCGATTCTGGTCACCATCCTGATGGTGGTCTTTCTGTACTACATGCTCCGTCGGACCCGCGACCAGTTCATGGGCGGTGGCATCCTGGGGAACTTTGCCAAAAGTCCGGCCCGCCGGTACGAGGCCGACAAGCAGCGAATCACCTTCGCTGACGTCGCCGGGTTGGAAGGGGTAAAGAAGGACCTGGAGGAGCTCGTCGAGTTCTTGAAGAACCCGCAGAAATTCCAACGCCTGGGGGGCCGCATACCCAAGGGGACGCTGCTGATGGGACCGCCAGGCACCGGCAAGACGCTGCTGGCCAAAGCGGTGGCCGGCGAAGCCGAAGTCCCCTTCTATGCGATCAACGGTTCCGAGTTCATCCAGATGTTCGTCGGCGTCGGCGCCGGCCGGGTTCGCGACCTGTTCCGCACCGCCAAGCAGACAGCCCCCTGCATTGTGTTCATCGATGAGATCGATGCCGTCGGCCGGATCCGAGGGGCGGGCATCGGCGGCGGCCACGACGAGCGCGAGCAGACGCTGAATCAGATTCTGAGCGAGATGGACGGATTCAGCCCCAGCGAGTCGGTGCTGGTCATCGCCGCTACGAACCGCCCAGACGTGCTCGACCCCGCGCTCTTGCGGCCGGGTCGTTTCGACCGGCATGTTACTGTCGATCGCCCGACCCTCAAAGGACGCGAGGCGATCTTCAAGGTCCATACCCGCAAGGTGCCGCTGGGCGAGGATGTGGATTTGCAGCGACTTGCCGCGGGCACGGTGGGGTTAACCGGTGCGGACATCCGCAATCTGGTCAATGAAGCGGCGCTGTGGGCCACGCGCGAGGGAAAAGACAAAGTCGAGATGATCGACTTCGAGCACGCTCGCGATCGAGTGCTGATGGGTGCGAAGCGCGAGGAAGTGCTGAACGAAAAAGAGAAGGAGATGACGGCCTATCACGAGTCGGGGCATGCCTTGCTGGCCTGGATCCTGCCGGGCGTCGACCGCGTCCACAAGGTCACGGTCATTCCTCGCGGGCGTGCACTGGGCGTGACGCAGTTGCTGCCCGAGGAAGACCGGATGAACATCAACGAAGACGCGCTCCACGCGCGGCTCACGTTCATGCTGGGCGGACGTGCCGCCGAGAAGCTGATCTATGGTCAGTTCAGTGCCGGCGCCGAAGACGACCTGAAGCGGGGCACGCAACTCGCCCGGCGGATGATCACCCACTGGGGCATGAGCGAACGTCTGGGGCCGGTGGCTTATCGGACCAGCGAAGAGCATCCCTTCCTGGGCAAAGAGTACAACGAACAGCGCGAGTTCAGCGAGCACACGGCGCGGCTGATCGACGAAGAGGTAGCCCGGATCATGCATACAGCCGACGACAAGGCCAAGCGGCTCCTGACGGAGAATCGCGACGTGCTGGAGAAGCTGACCCGCAAGCTGATCGAGAAGGAAATGCTCGATGAGAACGAAATCGAGCAGCTTATCGGACGTTCGGTGAACCGTCGCGAGAAGTTCCACGAAGGGAATGGCTCGGCCAAGGCGGGCGTGCCGTTGGATGGCGCAAAGCCGCTGTAGAACATCGCGTTCGCAAGCGATGGCGGCCGTAAGGTAGCAGGCACACTCCGTGTGCCGTCCGCCGGAGCTCTCTCCCACCTCTGCCATTGCACAGAATAGAGTCTCAGCCGACGGCACACGGAGAGGTTGTGATCTTTTGTGGTGCAGGCGTCCCGCCTGCTGGAACATCGGCAACCCCGCAAGGCAGGCGGGACGCCTGCACCACAACGGCGGACGGCACATGCTGTGTGCCTGCTACATTACTCGCTCAGCTCCCTTCTTTCATGCGGATCCGGCGGTACTGAATCGCGCCGAACTCGGCCCGGATGCCCAGCGGGGAACCGGCCCCTTTGGTCGTTGCGGAGCGGATGGTCTGGCCGTTGCATTTGAACTCGGCCTTCTCTCCCTGCACAACGATCTCAAACTCGTTCCATTCCCCTTCCTTCAGGTTCTTCACGTCCGCTTTCTTGATGTCGAACTTGACGCCGCGGAAGTAGAGATCGTTGTTGCAGCCAGGCCCGGGAAGAAAGTCGAACTTCACGTGCGAGTCTTTCGCCATCTCGCGCGTGGTCTGAATGATGACGTCCCCTTTCACTTTGTCGTCGATCGTCAGGATTCCGTCGGCCGCGGTGAAGCGATTCTTGAAGGCCTCGGTCTTTCCCTCCAGCGATTCCCCTTGCTTGGTCTGCCAGCCGCTCAGGTCCTTGCCGTTGAACAGCAACGTGAAGCCTTCTTCGGGCTTGAAGTCGTCGGCCGCCCGGGCGGGCGGGAGCAACGCAGCCAGCAACAGGGCGGCGACGACCACTGCGAAGCGAAAAGTACGCATAGCACACCTCGAGGGAGAGAGAGGAATGTGGAACGGCTTCGACGTTCAACCGTCGATGGCCTTCTGAATGTCATCAAGTTCGGCGGCCGACAGCCCTGCGCTGTTCGATTGAACCTGCTCGGCAAAATCGTCCCCCGCGTCGTTCTCTTCTGCCCAAGCGGTGGCGCACTGCGGATGCAGATAGCCGGCCCCCTTGGTGGTGAAGCTGCCCGTGTCGACTTCGCGCTCAACCACCACGCGTAGCGTTCCCTTTTCAACGGCTTCGCTGCAGACGATGCACCTGGCGCGGCTGGTCGGGGCGCGGTCGGCATGAGGAAAGCCCTTGGGCTTGGCCTTTGCCGATTTCTTGGCCTCCTCGATCACCGCGTCCAGTTCGGCACGGTTGGGGATTGCGTCGGCGTAGATGGCAAGGGCTTCGGCCAGTTCGTGCGGCAGCTTCTTTGCCGCGCACATCAAGTGATGCCAGCGGATGGCCTCGTCAGAAAACTGCGACTTGTACGCTTCGCCAAAGCGGAGCTCCCCTTTGGGGATCGCCGTGGAACAGGTCTTGCAACTGGCGCGGCCTGAGGGAGAGATCTCGAGTTTATGCGGCATGTTGGTTCTCCTGGAGTAGGAAAACCAGCGTAGCCCGATCCAGGGAGCGCGTCAAAATGTCCAGGCGTGAACTGCGTCGCGGTGCAACGGACGATCGACGTTCAGATTTCGCGAGACATGGTCGTGCTGCGAACGGCCTTCGGTCAAAAGGCTTGTCACCGTGTCCAATCGACGGCTCGCGGATCGGCATGACACCTGGCTTGTCATGCCTTGTCGGGACTTCGCAAAGTGCCACTTTTGCGGGCGTTTTGCGATGAAAGACGCGTGAAGTGTGTGTACAGCGTTTTTGGAAATTGCTATAATCCGCGTTGGTTGGTTCGTCGAACGAGTTACGCAGATGTTGGTTGGGTTGCTGGCTCACGTGCCCTTGTCTGGCTCGCGGGTGGGCGCGACCGGCCTCTCGGATTCCTCTGCCGTCGCCACCCGTTGGGCCGTCCGTACCGGCCCCTTTCCAATCGACCCGGAAAGTGACAATCGGGTCAGTTGCCCTCGCACAGGAGAAGAACGGTGGGCAAGAAGCTGTATGTCGGGAACCTTAGCTACCAGATCACCGACGCCGAGCTCGAACAGTTGTTCACTGAGTTTGGTGCGGTGCAAAGCGCTCAGGTAATCCAAGACCGGGAAACCGGCCGTAGCAAAGGGTTCGGATTCGTCGAAATGAGCACTGACGCAGAAGCTCAGGCGGCCATCAAGGGCCTCCACGACAAGGAACATCAAGGACGTCCGTTGACCGTCAACGAAGCCCGGCCCCGTGAAGAGCGTGGCGGCGGCGGCGGTGGAGGATACGGCGGCGGTGGAGGAGGCGGTGGCTATCGCGGCGGCGGCGGTGGTGGCGGCGGCGGCGGCGGCTACCGTGGAGGCGGTAGTGGTGGTGGCGGCGGAGGCGGCGGCTACCGCGGAGGTGGTGGTGGCGGCGGCGGGCGCTACTAAATCAAGAAAGACTCGCGGACTCTAAGGAAAAGGGAGGATCGAAGGATCCTCCCTTTTCGCATTCTTTGAACGGAAGTGCCGTCGGCGGACTGAATTGCTGAATTCCCTGCGCATCCTGCCTATATTAGAAGGCTACTTACCACTCGGCCTTTGCAAGCATGCACTACACTCCTCCGAATCTCCGCGGCTTCTTCTCGGGCGAAGGCTCGACCGGACGTCCACGCGATCCCGGGCCGTGGCCGCTGTACGTGCTGACCGCCGTGGTCGGGCTCTTTACCGTGCCCGATACACTGTTCGAACTGACCGGGCATCCCTGGTTTCAGGCCTGGTCGCTTCCGCTCCCTGGCATCTGGGCCCTGCGGCTCTCGCTGGTAGCGGCATTCTTGGGCGGACTGCGGGTGCTGTATGTCTCGCTCGAAGAGCTGTTTCGCGGACATTGGGGAGCCAATCTGGCGGTGGCCATTGCCAGTGTGGCCGCCATCGTGCTGGGCGAGAGCTGGGTGGCGGCCGAAGTGGTCTTCATCGCGCTGGTCGGTGAGTGCGTCGAGGGGATGATCTACAGTCGGGCGGTTCGCGAGCTTGGAAAACTGGTCGAGCTGGCCCCGCAAGTCGCGCATGTGCTGCGGGGCGGAGTGGAAGTGAATGTGCCGCTCGACGAAGTGCTGCCCGGCGAGACCGTGGTCGTCCGCCCTGGCGAGCGGGTGCCTGTCGATGGTCTGGTGCTGGCGGGCCAATCGGCCGTTGATCAGAGCGCTCTCACGGGAGAGAGCCTGCCGCTCGACAAGCAGTTGGGCGACGCGGTGCATGCCGGCACGCTGAACCAATACGGCGCCCTGGAAGTCCGCGCCGATAAGGTGGGACGCGAGACGACGCTGGGCCAGGTTTTTCGCCTGGTCAGCGAGGCCCAACAGAACAAAGCGCCGCTGGAACGTCTGGCTGACCGCTACGCCCATTGGTTTCTGCCGGTGGTCCTTGCCGCCGCGGGTGTGACGTTTGTCGTTTCAAACTGGGGTCGCCCGAGTTGGAACCATTGGAATCCGACGCTGGCCGTGTTGGTGGTGGCTTGCCCCTGTGCGCTGATCCTGGCGACGCCTGCCGCCGTGTTGGCGGCCATGACCTGGCTGGCGCGGCGCGGGGTGATCTTGAAATCGTCGGCCGCGCTCGAGCGACTGGCCACGGTCGATGCCATGGCCTTCGACAAGACGGGGACCGTGACGACCGGATATCCAATCCTGGCCCGCATCGTGACCTTGGGGGACACCAGCGAAGACGAACTGCTGCGACTGGCGGCCGGGGCAGAGTCGAAGAGTGAGCATGTGCTGGCCCGCACGGTGGTCGATGCCGCCCGGCGTCGCGGCTTGGCGATCATGTCGCCGGTAACCTTCACGGCGCATCCCGGCGCGGGAATTGAAGCCCACTGGCCTGACGCGGGGGACGCGAAGGATCAAGACTCCAAGCTGCACGTCGTCGTGGGCAACGCCCGGCTCTGCGAAAAGCAGGGGCTCATGGAGCCCGAACTGGTGAAAGTCCTGGAAGAGGTCGACGCGCGGGGCGAGACACCGCTGATCGTCGTTATCAACGGGCGCGTGGAAGGGATTCTGTGTGCGAGTGACACGCTTCGCCCTGAAGCGCCGCGCGTCTTCGCCGAGTTGCGGGCGTTGGGCATCCGTCGGCTGGCCTTAGTGACGGGCGACCGACCGGCCGCTGCTGCGCGCATTGCCGCTGAACTGGGGCCGCTCGACGCCGTGATGGCCGGGCAGTTGCCGGCCGACAAAGCCAGCTGGCTCGCCGAGTGGCCGGGCCGCAAGGCCATGATCGGCGATGGGATCAACGATGCCCCCGCGCTGGCAGCGGCCGAAGTAGGCATCGCGCTGGGTGGCTTTGGCAGCGACCTGGCCGCAGAAGCCGGGGACATGGTGCTGCTGGGAGACCCCCTGACGCCGCTTCCCGGGCTGGTCCGGCTTTCGCGCGAGCTGGTGCTGGTCATCCGCCAGAACATCCTGATTTTCGCCTTCGGGGTGAACGCCACGGCCATTCTGCTAGCCAACCTGGGCTGGCTGTCTCCGGTGGCGGGCGCGTTCTATCACCTGGGGGGCAGCGTGCTGGTGCTCCTCAATTCCATGCGACTGCTGTGGTTCGATCGCTGGGACGAACTGTGGATTGGCCGCTGGTTCTCGGCTCTGGATCGACTGGCCGAGAACCTGAGCCTGCCTGGCGTGCTCGACTTTCTGCACCGCCGGGGCGAGAGCCTGGCGAAGGCGGCGGTCGGGCTGGCGCTGCTGGCCTGGTCGGCGTCGAACGTCCACGTGCTAGGACCGGACGAGCGGGCCGTGGTCACGCGCTACGGACGGTATCGCACCGAGCTTGGCCCCGGCCTGGTGTGGCGCATGCCCGTTCCGTTCGAGCAGGTCTATCGCGAACGCCCCGATGAGATCCGCTCGATCGAGATCGGCCGAAAAACATCGGCTCCCGATCTGGCGCAAGAAAAGTCTGCGCTAGCTGCCGTTAAACGGGGCCCGCGCTGGCCCTGGTCGCTGTGGTTGCCTGCACCAGCTGGCGTCACGGGTGAGCCTGGCCCGCCGGTGATTGAGTGGGGGACGCTACACGACGGAGAGCTTCCCACCACGGCAGGCCGAGACGAGGCCCTGCTGCTGACCGGCGATGAAGTGCTGGTCGAGGTGGCCGCATCCGTGGACTATCGCATTGCTCCGGATGGCTTGCAGGCGTACCTCTTCGCCGCGCAGAAGCCCGAGGCGTTGCTGGCCTCGGCGGCGCAGCATGCCTTGCGAACTGCCGCCGCGCATCGGCCACTCGACAACCTACTCACCACCGGTCGCGCGGAGTTGGAGGCCGAAACGTTGGCCTCGCTTCGCAAGGCGGCGGCACGTTATGGGCTGGGAGTCGAAATCGTTGGCGTTTCGATCGGCGATCTGCATCCACCAATTGAAGTGGTCCCCAGCTACCGAGACGTGGCCAGCGCCTACGAAGAGCGTCAGACCGCGATCAACAACGCCGAGAGCGATTCTTTTGAGACCGTGCTGGGCGCCGGCGGCCGGGCTGCTGAGCTGGGCGAGCAAGCCGCCGGTGAACGGATCCGCCGGACCAGCACCGCCCTGGGTGACTCGGCCCGCTTCTTGGCTCGCCAGCAGGCCTTTCGTAAGTCTCCGGCACTGACCGAGACGCGGCTCTATTGGGAGTCCGTCGAACGGGCGCACAAAGACCGCGCGTTGTGGGTCCTCGACCCGCGCGTCGTCGGCCGACGCAGCCTGTTTCTGGGGGACACGAGCCGCATTCCCCCATTGGCCCCGCAACTCAATCCGCCCCGCGATCCGCTCGCCCCCGCTCCCGTGCGCGGCGAGGAGAACTCTCCATGAATCCGTTGAGTCGCAAACTGCTTGTCCCCGTCTTGCTGCTGGTGGCTGCCTGGGCCGTCTGGCAATCGGTCGTCTTTGTCGACGAGACGGAGTTGGTCGTGGTCACGAACTTTGGCGAGTTGGTGGCCGTGTACGATCAAACGGGGGAACCCGCCGAAGGCGAGTCGGACGCTTCCACGACGAATACGCTCTACAACGATCGCGGCTGGCACTTCAAACTTCCCTGGCAGAGCGTCCGTCGATTTGATCGCCGGCTACGGGTATTCGATCCGCCGGCCCGCGAGATGGTGACCTATAGCCGGCCGCAGAACTCGGTGAGCGAAGTCGGCGGCAATCTGACCGTTTCGTGCTACGTCTGCTGGCAGATTCCGCCCACCGCCTCACGAGAGAACCTGTCGCGGGCGAGCGAGGGGTTCGACGACCGCCCGGTGGTCCGCTTCCTGCGAACGGCCCGCACGCCGGAAGGGGCCGAGGCGCGGCTCGATAACCTGGTCCGCTCGAAGTTGGGCATCGAGGTCTCCAAGGTCCAGCTCTCGGATCTGGTGAACGTGCCCGCCGATCCTGCCGCCGATAAGCCTCGCCCCGATGCGATCCGCGAGATCGGCCGCAAGATCACCGATTCGCTCGGTGGACTGGAGCAGGAGGCCGGCATTCAAGTTGTTGATGTTGAGATCAAGCGGCTCAATCTGCCCGAGGGGAATCGCAGCGCGGTTTACGCCCGTCAGAAGAGCGAGCGGCAGCGGATCGCCAACAAGTATCGCAGCGAAGGGAAGGCCGAGGCGGTGAAGATCACCAGCCAGGCCGCCCGCGAGAGCGAGGCCCTGCTCTCCGAGGCCTACGCCAAGGCGCAGGCCACGCGCGGCGAAGGCGAAGCGGCCGCCACGGAGACCTATGCAGCGGCTTATGCCCGTGATCCGGAGCTGTTCCAACTGCTGCGGGCACTCGAAGCCTACGAAACGATGCTCGGCAAGCAGACAACGCTGATCCTGTCGGCCGACAGCAAGCTCTTCAAGACGTTCACCGAAGGAACGCCCGCCAGGCCGGCCGTTCCCGCGCGGGTCGGTTCAGGAGAATAGCCTTGCTCACGCGCCGCAGAATCCTGTTCGGCACTCTGGGACTGGCCGCGTTGTGGCTGGCCTCCGGTGTGTACGTGGTCGAATCAGACCAAGTGGGCCTGGTGCGCCGCTTCGGGCGTCTGGTCGAAGTGAGCGCTCCGCCGGGCATGCACTTCGATTTGCCCTGGCCGCTGACGCAGGTCGATCGCGTGCGGCCCGACGAGACCCGGCAGGTCACGGTCGGCTTCGCGGCACAGGGAGAGAAGCTGCGCGTGGTGCTGAGCGAGGAGCGCGAGAGCGAGTTCTTCACCGGCGATCAAAACTTGATCCACGTGCAGGCCACGCTGCAGTTCCGCCTGGCCGAACCGACCCGTTGGCTGCTCGCGCACCAATCGCCCGAGAAGCTGCTGCGATTGGCGCTCGAGTCCTCGCTGACGGACGCGGTCGCCAGTGTGGGGGTCGATTCGCTGCTGACCTCGGGACGTAGCGACGTGCAGCGACGCGTGATCGATCGCGCGCAGCAGCTTGCAGATCGCTACGGACTGGGGGCCATGCTGCTGGCGGTCGACTTCAGCAGCGTCCGGCCTCCGGTGCTGGTGCAGCGCGAGTTCGAGGATGCCGTGACAGCCAAGAACGACCGCGAACGTTACGTGAACGACGCCCGCAGTCTGCGACAAGAGAAGCTGGCCCTGGCGGCCGGCGACGAGCGGCGCCTGTTGGACCAGGCGGCCGCGGATCGCGACCGATTCATCAAGAAGGCCCAGGGTGATGCGGCCTACTTCAACTCGATCGTCTCGGAACTGGAGCGGACCACCGATTCCGAAGTTCGCCGGCGAGCCCGCTCGCTGGCCATGGTCCGCCTGTGGTACGAGTCGCTGTCGCGCATTCTTCCACGGGTCAAAGAGAAGCTGTTTGTCGACCCCGGTGAAAAGGTCGACGTGGTCATCCCCTCGGATCGATAGCGACGCGACGGCGTTCGGCTCAGCCGGCCCGCAAGGCGAGTTGCGGAATGGGGCGTGTCTCGTGCGAAGCGTTCCCTGCGACCCCTTGAATGGCCCGCAGGAACTCGCGGATGGTGCCAAAGCGCTTGCTCGGGTCGGGGAGCAGCATGCGATGGATCGCCTGGGCCAGCCGCTCGTCGATCTGCGGCAAATGGTCGCGGATGTCGTCGGCACGGCGGATCATGCGGGCCACGCTCGAGCAACTGGCCTGCGGCTTCCAAGGAGCCGCTCCGGTCATCAACTCGTAGGCGGTCACGCCCAACTGGAACTTGTCGATGTTCGGCCCCAGCGCGTCGGAACGCAGCAACTCGGGGGGCAGGTATTCGGATCGCGAAACCCGCAACGAGGTCTTGCCGTACTTCCCTTGCCCCGAGAGGGCGCTGCCAAAATCGAACAGCTTGACTTCGCCATCCTCAGTCAGCAGGTAGTTCTGCGGGCAGACATCGCAATGCAGATAGCCTGCCTCATGGACTACGGCCAGCGACTCGGCCGCTTTGCGCACCAGGCTCAGACGATCGCCGGCGTAGTTGGCCGCAAGGTTGTCCAGCGAGGGACCGGCAACATACTCGGTAACGACGTAGTATTGCCCCGTCTCGGTGACCCCATGCTCGATGCCGCGAACGATGCCAGGGTGGGACAGCCGGGCCAGAATCTCCCCTTCCGACGAGCGCTCAGGTCCCGACAGGACCTGCTCCGAGACCAGCCCCGGCCGATAGATCTTCAGGGCCATCATGCGACGCGTCTTGCGATCGGCCACCTGATACACCTGCGCCGAAGTACCGTTGCCAATCGTCTTGAGATACTCCCAACGACGGCTTACCGCACTGGCGCCCAGCCCTAGCCAACCGGCCAGTCGGGTGCCAAACCCCGTCTCGATCACGGGGTGTTCGTTCAACGGGAAGGGATGCAGAATGACTTGTTCAATCGAGGCTGAGGCAGTGACCATGGGAAACCTCCTGTGGCGATGCGTCGTGTTCCGTTCGAGCACGATCGACTGAGGTTTTGCTAAAGCAATCGCTATGCCAAACCGTTTTGAGCGATGCCGCCGTAAGAAATAGGGCCGTTTTCACGCAGAAAACCAGAGGGGCGGCGCAGGGGGCGTCAAGAATCTGTCGCGCCGATGTGTCTGGCTTCTCAAGTGTGAGAGCCAGTTACTCTTCGGCGTGCGGGCCAAAAGTCTGTCCGGGCAGTACCGGATAGCCGCGCAGGAACTCGGCCGATTCCAGCACGCGCTTGCCCGAGGGCTGGACGCGAAGCAGTTCTAGCGCCCCGTCGCCGGCGGCGATCACCAGTCGGCCTCCGTCGCCGGTGACCACTTCGCCCGGCGTCTTGGGAGAGGCCAGCGGCACCACGGCCGCTTTGTCAACGATCAGTCGCAGTGGCTCGTGACCGGGGCGATGCCAGTGGGTGTAACTGCGGGGCCAAGGCTCCAGGGCTCGCAACTGGTTTTCGATCGCCTGGGCGGGCCGCTTCCAATCGATGATGCCGTCGGTCTTCTTGAGCCGCGGCGCACGCGTGGCGAGCGTCTGGTCCTGCACGATGGGGGTCGTCGTGCCCGACTCGAGCTGTTCGATGGAGCGAAGAACCATCGGCACGCCCATCGCGCTTAAGCGAGCTTCGAGATCGACGGCGGTTTCCGTGGCCCCGATCGGCGTGGCCTGCTGCGCGATACAGGGGCCGGCATCGAGCTTGGGGGTCATGTGGATCACCGTCACGCCGGTCTCGGACTCGCCGTGATACATGGCCCAGTTGATCGGCGCCGCGCCGCGATAGCGAGGCAGCAGCGAGGCGTGCAGGTTGATCCCGCCCAGCCGCGAGATCGCCAGCGTTTCGGTCGACAGAATCTGCCCGTAGTCGGCCACGACCAACAGGTCCGGCGTCAGCGCGGCCAGGGCCTGCCGAGCCTCGGGCGTGTTGATGCTCTCGGGATCCAGGACGGGCGTGCCGCGCTGCTCGGCCAAGGCCCGCATGGGATTGACCGGCTCCTGCGATTTGCGGCCATGCACCGGGCGAGCCGGGCGCGTGAAGAGCGCCAGCACCTGGTGCGAGGTCTCGTAGAGAGCGCGGAACGTTGGCACGGCAAAAGGGCCCGTGCCCATCATGACCAGACGCATGAGGAGCTTTTTCAATGAAGAGTCGCGGGATCTCGTCCGCCGATTCCTCGCCAGGCGTGGAATTGGGTCGGATGTCGGGGGGGCCAACGGGTTTGCAGAATAGCTTCCACGCTACAGGCCTTCAACCTCCTCCGGGCGATGCGACGTTGTAACGTGTAAGCGTCTCGATTCGGGGTGGAATCGTAGCCGCAGTAGCGCGTCTACGCGAAATGGTGGGTAACTCTAGTCTGCCCAAGACCCCCACGAGCTCGCCTCGTGGGTGAATCAGGTTGAAAGGCTAGAAGGCATTGCACCCAACCCACACCCGGCTTTGCCCTTGTGCGACCGCTGCGGCCAAAGGCCGCAGCGGTCGCACAAGGGCAGGAACGTGCGGAAACCGTCCGATCCAGCCTTTCAACCTCCTTCACCCACGAGGCGAGCTCGTGGGGGTCGTTCGGGATCTCACCGTTTTGGAATAGACGTACTATACGTCCCTCCACCCAGAATCGAGACGCTCACACCCTTGTAACTTTTCGGGTTGGGGGCGCGGAGGTCCCGCGGGACGCCGGCGCTGGGGGGGACGTGCAAGTTTGCGAGTTGAGGG
>Ga0105047_10010592_pt1 | contig 15045 bp, 14 predicted proteins | sample MAT04_FD_78384 | JGI IMG/M metagenome (GOLD analysis project Ga0105047, IMG submission 78384) | Freshwater microbial communities from Lake Fryxell liftoff mats and glacier meltwater in Antarctica - MAT-04 (megahit assembly) | ecosystem: Environmental > Aquatic > Freshwater > Ice > Liftoff... | reverse complement strand
GCGCTCGGCATTCGCAACGTCGGCGAGGCGACGGCGAGCGATCTGGCGCGCCATTTCGGTCGCCTCGACGAGCTGCTGGCGGCCAGCGAGAGCGAACTGACGCAGGTCGCCGACGTCGGCCCGGTGGTCGCCCAATGCGTGCTCCAGTTTTGCGCCGAGCGGCACAATTGTGACGTCATCGAACAGTTGCGCGCCGCCGGTGTCTTGTGGACGGAGCACGAGGGCCAAGCCAGAGCGCCGGCGGCGCCCGCCGGACCGCTTAGCGGCAAGGTGCTCGTGCTGACCGGCAGTTTGCCGTCGCTGGCGCGCGACGAGGCCAGGGCGCTGATCGAAGCGGCGGGCGGCAAGGTCAGCGGGTCGGTTTCGAAAAAAACCGATTTTGTCGTCGCCGGCGACGAGCCCGGCAGCAAACTCGACAAGGCGCACGAACTCGGTGTGACGATCATTGATGAGGCGAAATTGCGCCTCTTGTTAAACTCACTGTAAAGGCCAGCGCAAGCTGAGATCCCATGAATAAAGTGACGAAAGCTGTTTTCCCGGTCGCCGGTCTCGGCACGCGTTTCCTTCCGGCGACCAAAGCCAGCCCGAAGGAGATGATGCCGATCGTCGACAAGCCTTTGATCCAGTACGCTGTCGAGGAAGCGGTGGCAGCCGGCATCACCGACATGATCTTCGTTACCGGTCGCACCAAGCGGGCGATCGAGGATCACTTCGACAAGGCCTACGAACTCGAGAACGAACTCGCCTTGCGGCACAAGGACGAAACGCTCGAACTTTTGCAGAATCTCTTGCCACGTAATATCAACTGCATCTATATCCGCCAGGCCGAAGCGCTCGGCCTCGGCCACGCGGTGCTCTGCGCGCTCCCGGTCATCGGCAACGAGCCCTTCGCCGTCCTGCTTGCCGACGATCTGCTCGACGCCGAACCGGCGGTGATGAAGCAAATGGTCGATGTTTACGATTACTACCGTTGCTCGGTAATCGGCGTCATGGACGTCCCGCATGCCGAAACCGCCAGTTACGGCATCGCCAAAACCAACCCGGTCGCCGAGCGCGTCGAGCGCATCGAGGCGATCGTCGAAAAGCCAAAACCCGAAAATGCGCCGTCGACGCTGGCCGTCGTCGGCCGCTACATCCTGACGCCGCGCATCTTTCACCATCTCGAGAGCGTGAAAACCGGTGCGGGCGGTGAAATCCAGCTGACCGATGCGATCGCCTCGATGCTCATCGAAGAGCAGGTCCTCGCCTACCGCTATCTCGGAACGCGTTTTGATTGCGGTTCGAAGCTCGGCTATCTGCAGGCGACCGTTGATTTCGGCCGCCGTCATCCCGAAGTCGGAACGGCTTTTTCCGATTACCTTTCCAGGCTGGACCAGGCATGACCGAAATACAAGCAACGCAGGACGCACGCGCCCGCGACGCCAGAAACCTGCTTGCCACGGCCGATCTGATTCATTCAGCCGAAGCAGTCGCTACCGCCGTGAGCCGGGTCGCCGACGAAATTACCGCCAAGCTCGGCGCCACCAATCCCTTGCTGCTTTGCGTCATGAGCGGCGGCGTTCCGTTCGCCGGACAGCTGATGACCCAGCTGCATTTCCCGCTCGATTTTGACTACATGCACGTGACGCGCTACGGCCAGGACACTGCGGGCGGTGCGCTGTCCTGGCGGACCGCGCCGTGGACGCCGGTCAAGGGGCGTACGCTGCTCATTCTGGACGACATACTGGACGAGGGCGTGACGCTGGCGGCGATCGTAGACCGTATGCAACACCTGGGCGCCAAGGCCTGTTTCACTGCCGTGGCGACCGATAAACTGAACGGCAAGAACAAGCCGATCAAGGCCGATTTCGTCGCCCTCAGCGTACCCGATCGCTTTGTCTTCGGCTACGGCATGGACGTTGCTGGTGCCTGGCGCAACCTCCCGGCCATTTACGCGATGAAGGAAGAATGATGCTGGCTGTAATCGGTGGCAGTGGCCTGTCGCAACTGGCCAACCTCGACGTTTCGCATCGTGAAGTGTTGCGCACACCTTACGGCGAGCCGTCCGGAGCGGTGACCTTCGGCCAGATCTGTGGCCGGCCGGTGGCTTTTCTCGCGCGTCACGGCTACGGCCACACGATCCCGCCGCACGAGGTGAACTACCGGGCTAACATCTGGGCGCTCGCCAAGCGCGGCGCCGTCGGCATCATCTCGGTGGCTTCGGTGGGCAGCATCCGCGCCGATTTGAAGCCCGGTGACGTGGTCATTCCGCATCAGATCATCGATTACACCTGGGGGCGCCAATCGACGTTCCACGACGGCCACGACCGCACGGTGACACATATCGATTTCACCGAGCCCTACGACCGCTTGCTGCGCGCCCAACTCATTGCCGCCGCCGCGAGTGCCGCCATCGCGGTCAGCGAGCGCGGGGTCTATGCCGCGACGCAGGGCCCGCGTCTTGAAACGGCGGCCGAGATCGATCGCTATGAACGTGACGGAGCCGATCTGGTCGGCATGACCGGTATGCCCGAGGCGGCGCTGGCGCGCGAACTCGGTGTGCCGTATGCGGCGATCAGCGTCGTCGCCAATTACGCCGCCGGTCGCGCGGCGAGTCGCGAGGGAATCAGCTTTGCCGCGATCGAGGCGGTCCTGCACCAGTCGATGGGGCTGGTGCGGACGATCATCGAGGAAATGGTCGGCTGCCCGCTGGCCGAAGGGGGCGACGATGGCAATTAGGCCGGTCCTGAGGATGGGCGATCCGCTCCTGTGGCAGAAGGCGAGGGCGGTAGACGCGTTCGCCACGCCCGCGCTCATGGCGTTGATCGCCGACATGGAAGAGACGATGCACGACCTCGACGGCGCCGGGCTTGCGGCGCCGCAGATCGGCGTCGGCCTGCGTGTCGTCATATTCGGTTTTGACGACAACGCGCGCTATCCCGACGCCGAAAGCGTTCCCTACACGGTACTGATCAACCCGCAGCTCACACCGCTCTCCGAGGAGATCGAGGAAGCCTGGGAAGGTTGCCTGTCAGTACCCGGGCTCAACGGACTCGTGCCGCGTTGGCGAGCGCTGCGCTACACCGGTTATGACGCCGCCGGACGGCCAATCGATCGTTCGGTCGAAGGTTTTCATGCGCGCGTCGTCCAGCACGAGTGCGACCATCTCGACGGGATACTCTACCCAATGCGCATACGCGACCTTGCGCATTTCGGTTTCTCGGATGCCCTCTTTCCTGACGACAGCGAGCGGCCGGGAGAGTGAACCGGCGTAATCGAAAAGCGTTTTGTCCGCTGCGTGTCGGTTCGTGTCGGACTCATTCCCCGCTCAGCACTTCAGCTGGTAGAGCAACTCGGTTTCGAGCTTGATCCGGCTGGCGCTCTCGCCGAGGTCGCCGCCGCTGATCAGGAAGGTGTCTTCGACGCGTTCGCCGAGCGTACCGATCTTCGCCGTGTGCAGGGTGGCGCCGTGCGCGGCGAGCGCCAAGGCCACGGTATACAGCAGACCGGGGCGGTCGGCGGCGCTCACCGAGAGGATGAAATGCGCGCCTTTGTCGTCGGGCTGGATGGTCACCTGCGGCTCGAGCGGAAAGTGCTTGAGCTGGCGCGAGATGCGTCCGCTCGCCGGCGCCTCGGGCGGCGCCTGCCGGCTCAGACGGTCGGACAATTCGTGTTCGATATAGCTGATCATGTCGCGGTCGCTGTCACGCCCGGTGACGTCGAGCAGCATAAAGCTGTCGAGCGCATAGCCATGTCGGGTGGTGTGGATCTTGGCGTCCATGATGTTGTAGCCGGCACGGCTGAAGAAGCCGACAAGTCGGGCGAAGAGGTCGCGCTGATCGAGCGTGTAGGCCATGACTTCGATGCCGTCGGCCTTGGCGTTGATACGCGCCTTGACCACTGGCTGGGGGCTGTTGATTCGGTAATATAGGCTGCGAGCATGCCAGGTGATTTCCTCGGCCGAATGGCGCAGGAAATAGACCGTATCGAGCTGGTTCCATAGTTTTTCGTGCGCTGCTTCAGGCACTGCGAAGTAGCGCAGAAGACGCAACGCTTCGGCGCGCTTTTCTTCGATGATGCCCTGTGTCACCGGCGCCTTGCCGCCCGAGGCGAGCAGCCGCTGGGTCTGCGTGAACAATTGCTCGAGCAACTGGCCTTTCCAACTGTTCCAGACCTTGGGACTGGTGCCGCGAATGTCGGCGACGGTCAGCAGATACAGCGCCGTCAGGTGCCACTCGTCGCCGACGTTGGCGGCAAACGCGGCGAGCACATCCGGATCCGAGATGTCCTGCTTTTGCGCCACGTTGGACATGACGAGGTGGTTGCGCACCAGCCAGACGACGAGTTCGCTGTCTTGCGCGTCAACGCCGTGCGCGTCGCAAAATGTTTGCGCTTCGTCGGCGCCGAGTTGCGAATGGGCGCCGCCACGGCCCTTGGCGATGTCGTGAAAAATGGCCGCGACGTAGAGCAGCCACGGTTGGTCGAAGCTGCTGATCAGCTGGCTGCAGAACGGATACTCGTGGGCAAACTCGCTGGCCGAAAAGCGGCGCAGATTGCGCAGGACCTGCAGGGTGTGCTGGTCAACGGTGTACGCATGAAACAGGTCGTGCTGCATCTGGCCGACGATGGCGCCAAAGTTGGGCAGGTAGCGACCGAGGATGTCGAACTGGTTCATCCGCCGGAATTCGTGCAAAACGCCTCTTGGCGCCTTGAAGAGCGCGACGAAGCGGGCCTTGTTCTGCGCGTCGTTGCGAAAATTGTCGTCGACGAGCTGGCGCGCGCGCCATAGCGCGCGAATCGTGCGCCCGCTCATGCCTTTGAGTTCGGAATGCTGTTGCATCAGCGAAAACGCTTCGAGAATGGCGCCAGGACATTCGTTGAACAACTCCTCGTTCTCGATATCGAGCAACTGGCGAACACTCTGAAAGCGCTCGTTGATCGGCTGCGGCGCCTGGTCCGGCGACGGAAAAATCGCCGTGCCGATGTTCTGCAGCAAGATGATATTGAGCTGGGTGACCGATTTCGCCGTCCGGTAATACTCTTGCATCAATTGCTCGCTGGCGCGCCGGGTCGGCGTCGCGGCAAACCCGAGTTGCTCGGCGAGCGCCGTCTGGTAGTCAAAGAGCAGGCGATCTTCGCGGCGGCCGACGTGCAGATGCAGATGGATGCGCAAACGCTGCAGAAAGCGTTCGCGACGCTCGAGTCCGAGCGCCCCCTGTTGCGATATGAAGCCGTGGCGTTCGAGATCCCGCCAGCTCTTGCCGTAACCGGCGGCCTGCGCAATCCACAAAACGTTCTGCAGGTCGCGCAGACCGCCGGGGCTCTCCTTGCAGTTGGGCTCGAGGCTGTAAGGCGACTCGTGATAGCGAAGATAACGCTCCTCCTGCTCCATCCGCTTGGCGAGGAAGAAGGCCTGCGCATCGAGGCGACTCTTGAACTCGCTCGTCATACGGTCGAAGAGCGCGGCGTTGCCGGTCAACAGGCGTGCTTCGACGAGCGCCGTCTGCACGGTCAGATCGCCAGCCGCCTCGGTCAGGCAGTCTTCGACGGTGCGCACGCTATGGCCGATCTCCAGGCCGATGTCCCAGCACATGCCAACGAGTTGCTCGAGCAATTCGGCGAGTTCGGGGTCGGGCGCCTGCGCCAGGAGCAGCAGCAGATCGACGTCGGAGGCCGGCCACATGTCGCCGCGTCCATAGCCGCCGACGGCGACCAGCGCGAGCGCATCGGGCAGGCACAGATCGCTCCACAGGGCGCCAAGTACTTCATCGATCAGCCGGCTCCGCCCGTGGAGCAGCGCCGGCACGTCGTCGTCGGCAAAATACGATTCCCGCAACCTCGCCTGGCCAGACTGCAAACGCGATTTATAACGGGCGAGGAGCGTGTTACGAACGGCTGTGTAGGGTTCCATCGACTACCTGATCCACTCCGGTGGCTCACGCGCCCCGGCGGAAACCGTGAGCACTTCAAATCCGCTTTCGGTCACCAGAACGGTGTGTTCCCACTGCGCGGAAAGACTGTGGTCCTTGGTCACAATCGTCCAGCCATCGGCGAGTTCGCGAATCGCCGCCTTGCCGGCGTTGATCATCGGTTCGATGGTGAAGATCATATCGGCCTTGAGCTCGATGCCCGTGCCGCGCTTGCCGTAATGCACAACTTGCGGATCCTCGTGGAAACGGCTGCCGATCCCGTGGCCACAGAATTCGCGAACGACCGAATAGCCCGATTTTTCGGCGTAGGTCTGAATCGCTTCGCCGATGTCGCCCAGGTACGCGCCGGCGCGTACCTGGGCGATCCCCAGCCACAGGCATTCGAAGGTCACCTCGCACAGGCGCTTGGCCTGTATCGAAACCTCGCCGACCTGAAACATTCGGCTCGAATCACCGTGATAACCGTCCTTGACCGTCGTGACGTCGATGTTAACGATATCGCCGCTCTTGAGCTGTTTTTCACTCGGGATGCCGTGACACACCTGGTGGTTGACCGAGGTACAAACCGATTTCGGATAGGGTTTGTAGCCAGGCGGCGCGTAGTTGAGCGGCGCCGGTACGCAGCCTTGCACGCCAACCATGTAGTCGTGACACAGCGCGTTCAGTTCCCCGGTGCTCACGCCCGGTTTGACGTATGGCGTGATGTAGTCGAGGACTTCGCCGGCGAGCCGGCCGGCGACGCGCATTTTTTCTATTTCGACGGGCGACTTGAACGTTATGCTCATGTTAGGGAGGCGGGTCCGGGCAAAGTAAGGTACGAAGAATAAAGTAAGGCGCGCGCTTAGGCAATTTGACACCTGCAACGTTCGCCGCGTGTCGTCGTAAGCGATAAGCCGACCGAGACGTGACCAATACGCCGCGCAGTGGCATTTTGGCCGCTGCCGATGGTACAATTGCCGGGTTTTTCTGACCCGTGTCGGTAAAACATAACAGCATGCCATGGTGGCATGCGCGGCGTTCCGCAAACGGATCGTCAATTACGCACATTCGCCCGTTCAAGGGTGTCCGCCGGTTTTGTCTAGGCGGGCTGTAGCTGGGCGGATGGTGGTTCAACCCTGATATGAAGGAATCGTATGTCCGCAACAATGCGTCAAATGCTCGAGGCCGGTGTTCACTTCGGCCACCAGACCCGCTTCTGGAACCCCAAGATGGCACCGTTCATCTTCGGCGCACGCAGCAAGATCCATATCGTCAACCTCGAAAAAACGCTGACCAAGTACAACGAAGCGATGTCCTTCGTGCGCAAGTTGGCGTCGAACAAAGGCAACATCCTTTTCGTCAGCACCAAGCGCCAGGCGCGCGAAATCATCGCCGAGGAAGCCATCCGTTCGGGATCGTGCTACGTCGACCAGCGCTGGCTCGGCGGCATGCTGACTAACTTCAAGACGATCAAGCAATCGACCAAGCGCCTCAAGGACACGGAGGCGATGAGCGAAGACGGCTCGCTCGAAAAGCTCGGCAAGAAGGAAGCGCTGATGATGCAGCGCGAACTCGTCAAGCTGCAAAAGTCAATTGGCGGCATCAAGGACATGAACACGCTGCCCGACGCGCTTTTCGTCATCGACGTCGGTTACCACAAGATTGCCATCACCGAGGCCAACAAACTCGGTATTCCGGTGATCGCGGTCGTCGATACAAATCACTCGCCTGAAGGAATCAACTACGTGATTCCGGGTAACGACGACTCGTCGAGTGCGATCCGCCTCTACGCGCGTGGCGTCGCCGACGCGATCCTTGAAGGCCGCAGCCAGTTCGTCGAGGAAATCGTTGCTGCCGCGTCGGGCGACGACTTCGTCGAAGAAGCCGAGTAAGGCGCTGCTGAGCAGGGCTTCCGGTGCCGGTGCGCCGGAAATTTATGTCTGATCTGTTTTGATTACAATGCGGCCGGTATTCCGGCCGTGTCCACACGTGGAGAGAATAATGGCGGCAATTACCGCAAGCATGGTGGCAGAACTGCGCGCAAAGACCGACGCGCCGATGATGGAATGCAAGAAGGCGTTGACCGAGGCCGACGGCGAAATGGGCAAGGCCGAAGAGATCCTGCGTGTCAAACTGGGCAACAAGGCGACGCGCGCGGCCGCGCGAATTACCGCCGAAGGCATCGTCGGCATCAGTATCGCGGCCGATGCAAAGGTCGGCGCGATCATCGAAATCAATTGCGAAACCGATTTCGTCGCCAAGAACGAAGAGTTCCTGGCGCTGACCAGAACGTGTGCTGAACTCGCTGTGAGCCGAAACCCCGTTGATGTTCCTACGCTCGCGGCGTTGCCGATGGGCGAGGGTAGCGTCGAATCGACGCGTACGGCGCTGGTCGGCAAGGTCGGCGAGAACCTGGCAATTCGCCGTTTCGCGCGTGTCGACGCGCAGGGCAAGCTGATGTCCTATATCCACGGTGGCGCCAAGATCGGTGTCCTGCTCGACCTCGTCGGCGGCGACGAACAACTCGGCAAGGACATTGCGATGCATATTGCCGCCTCGAAGCCAAAAGCGCTCGACGCGAGCGGCGTCGACGCCAGCCTGATCGCCACCGAACGCCGCGTCGCCATTGACAAGGCACGTGCCGACAACAAGCCGGAAGCGATGCTCGAGAAGATCGCCGACGGCAGCGTCCAGAAATACCTGAAGGAAGTGACCTTGCTGGCTCAGGTGTTCGTCAAGGCCGAAGACGGCAAGCAGACGATCGAGCAACTGCTCAAGAGCCGTGGCGCGTCGATTGCCGGTTTCACGCTGTACGTCGTCGGCGAAGGCCTCGAGAAACGTTCGAACGACTTCGCTGCCGAAGTGGCTGCGCAGGCCGCCGCTGCTCAAAAATAAGCTTTAGAGGCCCTCACGACCATGACCGAAACGCCCAAATTCAAGCGAATACTGCTCAAACTCTCCGGCGAAGCGCTGATGGGCTCCGACGCCTACGGTATCAACCGTCAGACGATTTCGGAGATCGTCGGTGAGGTGAAGAGCGTCGTCGATCTGGGCGTGCAGGTCGGCGTCGTCATTGGTGGCGGCAATATCTTCCGCGGGGTGGCTCCGGCCGCCAGCGGCATGGATCGCGCGCAGGCCGACTACATGGGCATGCTGGCGACGGTGATGAACGGCCTCGCGCTGCAGGACGCCATGCGCACCGCCGGACTCGTCGCCCGCGTGCAGTCGGCGCTCAATATCGAACAGGTCGTCGAGCCCTACATCCGCGGCCGCGCGATCCGTTATCTCGAGCAGGGACGGACGGTTATTTTTGCCGGCGGCACGGGCAACCCGTTTTTTACCACCGATACGGCTGCCGCGCTGCGCGGCGCCGAAATCGGCGCCGAGATTGTACTCAAGGCAACGAAGGTCGACGGTATCTACTCGGCCGACCCGAAAAAAGACCCGCTGGCGACGCGTTACGACCGCATCAGTTTCAACGAGGCGATTTCGAAGAACCTCGCGGTGATGGACGCGACGGCGTTTGCCTTGTGTCGCGATCAACGACTGCCGATCAACGTCTTCTCGATTTTCAAGCCGGGCGCGCTCAAGCGCGTCGTTCTCGGCCAGGGTGAAGGCACTTTGGTCTATTGCTGAGGAGAGACGAGATGTCGATTGCCGATGTGAAAAACACCACCGAACATAAAATGCAGAAGTCGCTTGAAGCGCTCAAGGTCGATCTGGCCAAGGTTCGCACCGGGCGTGCACATATCGGCCTGCTCGACCATGTGCAGGTCGAGTATTACGGCTCCATGGTTCCGGTCAATACCGTCGCCAACATCACCTTGATTGATTCACGCACGCTCGGCGTCCAGGCTTGGGAAAAGGCCATGGCGCCCAAGGTCGAAAGAGCCATACGCGATTCAGACCTGGGACTTAATCCCGCCTCGCAAGGCGAGTTGATCCGCGTTCCCATGCCGGCGCTGACCGAAGAGCGGCGCCGCGATCTCATCAAGGTCGTCAAGCACGAATGCGAGAACGCGCGCATCGCGATGCGCAATTTGCGCCGCGACGCCAATGCCACGCTCAAGGATTTGCTCAAGAACAAGGCATGTTCCGAGGACGACGAGCGCCGGGCACAGGAGGATGTCCAGAAGCTCACCGACAAGCACGTCGCTGAAGTGGATAAGCAGTTCGCGCATAAAGAAGTCGAGTTGATGGCGGTTTGACGCCGGTGAAGAGACGTTCGATGGCGACTTTTTCGAGTTCAACGTGCGACATTCCCGACACCGGTGACTTGCCCCGTCACGTGGCGATCATCATGGACGGCAACGGGCGCTGGGCCAGGCGCCGCTATCTGCCGCGTTTTGCCGGTCATCGGCGTGGCGTCGAGACGGTGCGCAACAGCGTCAAGTACTGCCTCGAACGAGGCATTCCGTATCTCACGCTATTTGCCTTCAGTTCCGAGAACTGGCGTCGACCCCGCGAAGAGGTGACGCTGCTCATGCAACTTTTCGTCCGCGCGTTGCAGCAGGAAGTTTCCCGGCTGGACAGCAACGGCGTACGTCTGTGCGTCGTCGGCGACCTCTCCCGCTTCGACGTCGAGTTGCAACTCCTCATTCACGAGTCGCAACGAAAGACCGCGGCCAACAACAAGCTGACCCTGACCATCGCCGCCAACTACGGAGGCCGCTGGGATATTCTCCAGGCGGTCAACCGCATGGCCGGCGAACAGCCGGACAAGCGCGGAGAGTGGAGCGAAGCGGATCTCGCGCCGTACCTCGCGATGAGTTATGCGCCCGAACCGGATCTGTTTATCCGCACCGGTGGCGAACAGCGCGTCAGCAACTTTCTCCTTTGGCAACTGGCTTACGCCGAATTCTATTTCACCGCGACTTTGTGGCCCGAGTTCGACGCGCAGGCATTCGACGCCGCGATCGCTTCGTACCGGCTGCGCGAGCGACGCTTTGGTCGAACCAGCGAGCAGTTGATCGCCGACCCGCATCCCTCTGCCGAGGCCAGTGCGCTGACCGAAGCTATGGATTCCGGCCGGCCAGTCGAGCTCAGGATCAATGCTTAAAACGCGGATCCTCACGGCGCTGGTGCTGCTTGCCGTCTGCTTTGCCGCGCTGTTTTATTTGCCGCCGGCCGGCTGGGTCATGTTCGCCACGCTGATCGCCGCCGTCGCGGCATGGGAATGGGGCAAGCTGATGGGTTTCGGCGCGACTGCGCGTTTCGCGCTCGGCCTGGCCTTCATCGTGATCTGCGGCGTTATCGGCTTTGTCCAGCCCGCGGCCCTCGGGCTCGCCGATGGTTTTGTCGACGCGGCGTGGTGTTTGGGACGCTGGTTTTATCTCCCGGCAGCTTTTTTTTGGCTGCTCGTCGTTCCGCTCTGGATGCGCCGTCGCTGGGCACTGCCCAAATCGGCTTTCGGCGCTGCCATTGGCCTGCTGGTGCTCCTGCCGCCTTGGCTGGCTCTGGTCCAACTGCGGCAAGTCGGTGCCTTGGCGCTGCTGGCGATCATGGCCACCGTCTGGATCGCCGACACCGCGGCCTACGTGTTCGGCCGCCGCTTTGGCAAACACAAACTGGCGCCCACAATTAGTCCCGGTAAAACGTGGGAAGGCGCACTGGGCGGCGTCGCCGCTGTCGTCGCCTATGGTTTCGTTCTCGCCCCCAGACTGCCGGCGGCGCTCGCCAACCATTACGGCGTATTGCTCGTTGTGCTCGTCGTTCTCACCGCAGTCGGCATTGTCGGCGATCTTTTCGAGTCGCTGCTTAAACGTCAGGCCGGTCTTAAGGACAGTAGCAACGTCCTGCCCGGGCACGGCGGCGTGCTGGACCGCATCGACAGTCTGACCTCGACCCTGCCGCTCGTGGCGCTTGTCTGGTTGGCTCCCTGGCTTTAACCGGCGGCACATCGCATGCAAAAGCTTACGATTCTCGGATCAACCGGCTCAATTGGCGTCAGCACGCTCGACGTGATTCGTCGGCACCCACAGCGTTATCGGGTGATTGCGCTGTGCGCGCATAATCAGAGTGACCGGCTGTTCGCCCAGTGCCTCGAATTTCAGCCGGACTTTGCCGTAGTCCGGGACGCCGAACTCGCAGCGCAACTGCAGCGCCGCCTCGTGACGGCCGGCTGTCCGACGCGCGTCGAGTACGGACCTGACGCCTTGGTGCGCATGGCCGAGCTGCCCGAAGTGGACGCCGTCATGGCAGCCATCGTCGGTGCCGCCGGTTTGTGCTCAACGCTGGCCGCTGCGCTGGCCGGGAAAAAATTGCTGCTGGCGAACAAAGAGGCTCTGGTCATGGCCGGCCCGGTGCTGATGCGCGCTGTGCGCGAAAATGGCGCGGTACTGTTGCCGATCGATAGCGAACATAATGCTATATTTCAATCACTTCCGTATGACTATTCAGGTAATTTAACAAGAAGCGGCGTGCACAGCGTGCTGCTTACGGCGTCCGGCGGACCGTTTCGCACCCACGGCCTCGCCGACCTCGAACAGGTTACGCCGGAGCAGGCCTGTGCCCATCCGAACTGGGTGATGGGACGAAAAATTTCGGTCGATTCGGCGACACTGATGAACAAGGGCCTTGAGATGATCGAGGCGCACTGGCTGTTTCAGGTCCCAGCCGAGCAAATCGAAATTGTTATTCACCCGCAAAGCGTCGTGCATTCGCTCGTGCGCTACGTCGACGGTTCGGTGCTCGCCGAACTCGGCAACCCGGACATGCGCACGCCGATTGCGCACGCGCTGGCGTACCCGGAACGCATCGCCGCCGGCGTCGAGCCGCTCGACCTGTTCAAGGTCGCGGCGCTGCATTTCGAGCGGCCGGACTTCGAGCGCTTTCCCTGTCTCGGGTTGGCTTACCGTGCGTTGCGCGAGGGCGGGAGTTCCCCGGCGACGCTTAATGCCGGAAATGAACTTGCCGTCGAGGCCTTCCTCGACGGGAGAATCGGCTTCACGGCGATTCCCGAGGTCATTGCTGCGGTGATGGACCGGTCGCCGGTCAGAGCGCTCATCACGCTTGCCGACGTGCTCGCCGCCGACCAGGCGGCACGGCGGATTGGCGAGCAAGTAATCGGTGAATTGGCGGGGCGTTATGAACGAGAGAGGAAAGTGCGATGAGCGGTTTCCTTTATTACCTTGTCGCCTTTGCCCTCATTCTCGGCGTGCTGGTCATTGTTCACGAGTACGGGCACTACATCGTAGCGCGTTCGCTGGGCGTCAAGGTGCTGCGGTTTTCCGTTGGCTTCGGGCGTATCGTCTGGTCGAGACGCTTAGGTCGCGATCGTACCGAGTGGGCGATTGCGCTCTTTCCGCTCGGCGGTTACGTGAAAATGCTCGACGAACGTGAAGGGCCGGTTGCCCCCGAAGAGTTGCCGCGCAGTTTCAACCGTCAGTCGGTATGGCGGCGCATGGCCATCGTTGCCGCCGGACCGATAGCCAATTTATTGTTAGCCATCGTCGTTTACTGGGGTCTGTTCTCCTACGGCAGCGAAGAGTTGCGACCCGTGCTCGGCACGCCGGTCGCGGCAAGCGCCGCCGCTGCCGCCGGAATAGAGAATGGCGAGCGGGTGCTCAAGGTCGGCGGCGAAGCGGTGCAAACCTGGCAGGATATGCGCTGGCTCCTGCTGCGAGCGGCGACCGATAAGGACGCGGTCGAGTTCGAGGTGATCAACCCGCGCAGCGAGATCGCGATTCGCCGACTTGACCTTGCCGCCGTAAAGGCGCAAGGCTGGGAAGGCGACGCGCTTGAAAAACTCGGAATCGCCTTTTACCGGCCGCGGATTGCGCCGGTGCTCGGAACGCTCACCGCCGGCAGCCCGGCCGCCGACGCGGGTTTGCGTCCGGACGACGAAGTCGTGCTGATCGATGGCAAGCCGATCGCGACCTGGTCGGAGGTCGTCATTGCCGTGCGTGATTCGCCAGGAAAACGACTCGAATTCGTCGTTCTGCGTCGTGGTGAACGGCAGGCCGTCGCAATTACCCCGGCCACCGCCCGCGATAAGGGGCAAACGATCGGCCGCATTGGGGCGGGCGTGAAGGACGCCGGTCGTTCGCGCAGCGAGCTGCTCATTACCGTGCGCTACGGGCCGGCCGCCGCACTCGGCAAGGCGATCGCCGAAACCTGGGACAAGTCGGTGTTCAGTCTGGTGATGATCGGGAAGATGATTACCGGCGAAGTGTCCTGGCGAAACATCAGCGGACCGGTCACCATCGCTGATTATGCGGGGCAGTCGGCAAAGCTCGGAATAACTTATTATCTGAAGTTCCTGGCGCTCGTCAGTATCAGTCTGGCGGTCCTCAATTTGTTGCCCATCCCAATTCTGGACGGTGGGCATTTGCTGTATTATGTCGTCGAAATCGTCAAGCGCAGGCCGCTTTCCGAGCGCGCGATGGAGATCGGTCAGCAAATCGGGCTGGGCTTGCTGTGCGTCCTGATGGCCTTTGCTTTTTACAATGATATCAATCGATTGATTTCCGGCTGACCTTATGAAGAAAAACCTGATGGCGGGTCTGATCGCCATGTTGTTTGTTTCCGGCGTGTCGGCATTCGAACCGTTTACCATCAAGGACATCCGTATTGATGGAATCCAGCGTACCGAAGCCGGAACGGTATTCAGCTATCTTCCGGTCAAAGTCGGCGATACGATGACTGACGACAGGGCGGCGCAAGCGATTAAGGCGCTTTTCGCTACCGGTTTTTTCAAGGACGTGCGCATCGAAATCGATTCGGGCGTCGTCATCGTCGCCGTTGAAGAGCGGCCGGCAATCGCACAGATCGACTTTGTCGGGCTCAAGGAGTTCGAGAAGGACCAACTCATCAAGGGCCTCAAGGAGGCGGGCTTTGCGGTCTCGCGCTCTTTTGACAGGAGCATGCTCGAACGCGCCGAGCAGGAACTCAAGCGCCAATACCTGACGCGCGGCAAATACGGGATGACGATCACCACGACGGTGACGCCTCTCGAGCGCAACCGGGTCTCGATCAACTTCAACATCGACGAGGGTGTTGCCGCCAAGATCAGGCAGATCAATATCGTCGGCGCCCAAGCATTCAGGGAAAAGGATTTGCAGGCGCTGTTCCAGTTGCAGACGCCGAACTGGATCAGCTGGTACACCACTAACGATCAGTACTCCAAGCAAAAGCTCGCTGCCGACCTCGAAGCCTT
>Ga0105047_10010588_pt1 | contig 15046 bp, 11 predicted proteins | sample MAT04_FD_78384 | JGI IMG/M metagenome (GOLD analysis project Ga0105047, IMG submission 78384) | Freshwater microbial communities from Lake Fryxell liftoff mats and glacier meltwater in Antarctica - MAT-04 (megahit assembly) | ecosystem: Environmental > Aquatic > Freshwater > Ice > Liftoff... | reverse complement strand
CGCGGCTTGCTGCTGGGGTGGCGCGGGTCCAGCGCCTTGGGCTCCAGGTCGTCGATCAGCAGGCGGCTCCACGGCGCCCACGGCACCGGCTTGTGTTGCAGGTAGGCCGTGCGGATGGCCTGGGCCTGCTCGGCCTTGCCCTGCAGCTCCAGCTTGCGCGCTTCCTGCGCCCATTCGTCCTGGGTGGACTGGGCCACCGGCTGCGCGGCGGCCTGGCCGAGCTGCAGCCCCAGCAGGCCCAGCAGCGGGTGGTCGCTGTCCTGCTCCACCAGCGTCAGCGTCTCGACGGCGCGCGTCATCGCCACATAGAGCGCATTGACGTGGAACTTGAACAGCTCCAGCGACTTGTCGGTCTTGTCGCGCGCGCGGCGGAAGTCCAGTTGCTCGCCGGCCAGGTCGGCCTCGCCGACACCGTCGCAGACCTCGGCATACGCCTGGCGCTGGCCGGACACCAGGTTGAACAGCAGCACATGCGGGTACTCCAGGCCCTTGGCCTCGTGCACCGAGAACACCAGCGGCGTGCGGAAGGCCTGCCGTGCGGCGGGCTTGTCGTCATCGCGCAGCACGATCACCGCATGGCGGGCCGATTGCCGGGTCGCGGCATCCAGCTGGGCCAGCGTGGCGGCCTTGCCATCGAGCAGGCGCACCTGGCCGGGCTCGCCCGAGCTGCTCTGCACCAGGAAGTTGCTCTCCCGGTCGACCGAACCGAAGCGTGCCTGCTTGATCTTCAGCAGCCGGTTGGCCAGCGCGGTCACGGCCTGGGTGTTGCGGAAGTTGGCCTGCAGCAGCTGCAGCGGCTGGCGCTGTGCGGCGTCCCCTGCCAGGCCGTGCCAGAACAGGCTCTTCAGCGCCGCCCAGCTGAAGAAGTTGGGGTGCACGATCTGGTGGCTGTCACCGCACAGGATGAACTGCCCGGGCTGCTTGAGCAGCGCCAGCACCAGCGCCAGCTGCACCAGCGTGAGGTCTTGCACCTCGTCGATGACGACAAAGTCGTAGACCGGCTCGCGCGCCGCCGCGATCTCTCGCCGCCAGGCATGCGCGATCAGATTGCTGTCGTACAGGCCCGCTTCATCCAGCCAGGCGCGGTAGCGCTGGAACAGGCCATGGGCCAGCTCGCGCTGTGCAGTGTTGAGCAGGCTTTGCCGGGTACCGAGCGCCAGGTAGTCGACCAGCGCCAGGGGCCCCTGCGGCTGCGCGCCGATGACGCCGCGGAACTCCTCGAACAGCGCCTGCGCGCCGATGTCGCCCAGCAGCCGCAGGCTCTGGCGGTGGCGCTCGCACCAGCCGGCAAACGCCGGCAATGTCACCTCGCGGCCCGGCGGCACGTGCAGTGTCTCCAGCAGCTCGCGGTAGCTGAGGAACTCGACCTCCTGCAAAGGGTTCTCGAAGCCGTGTGCTGCAACCAGCGCGCGGGCACTCTGGGCCAGGTAGGCCGACAGCGTGACGTACAGCACCCGGCCGTGAGCCTCGCGCAGGCGCGCCAGCATCACGGCAGTCTTGCCCGAGCCGGCCGCACCGATCACCACCAGCGGCGCCGGGTGTCGGTAGGCCTGCTCCTGCGCGTCGTCGAAGACGATGGGCTTGTCCAGCAGCTCGAACTGCGTGCGGCCCGGGCCCAGCCAGCGCAGCGGCGCGGCACCGGTGGCCAGGGCCGGCGCGTGTGCATCGGCCGTCGGCTCGCGCTCGATGCGGGCTTCGTCCACCGTGGCGCCACGCAGGAAGCGCGAGCGGTCGTAGGCGTGGTTCTCGATCACCTCCAGCGCCAGGCAGACGGTCTCGGGGCCGGTAGGCCGCTCGACGCGCGCGAACTGCAGCAGCAGGCGGTTGGCGTAGTCGAGCTTGGCGCGGTAGTAGGGCCCGGTGTTCAGCTTCTTGACGTCGGCCGAGCGGAAATCACCGGCCTCGATCGCGGCCTTGACCTTGTCGAAGGCGGGCTTGACGCGGCGCAGGTTCAGGTTCTTGTAGTGCAGCAGGCGCATGGGAAGGGGCGGGGCGGGGGCGGGGGAGGTACCTATCGCGCAATGCCGGATCAGGCAACCAAGTCCCGGACATCGACAAGCCTTGCAGGGTCGTGCCTGATGCGGTCAAAGGCTCGATTGTCGTCTTGTGCGGGCCGCTCGATCGAAGCGCGACGAGCCGCACCCGTGGTCGAGTGCCGCGCAAGAAACGATCGGGCTTCGCGGCGCTTCGCCGCTTTTTGCGCTGGCGCGGCAGCCAGGCTCGACCCTGTCGGCAGTGGCGTTTGCGCAGCGGCGGCGTACGCCTGCCGTTTGATCTGGCGCAAGCAACCGAATCCCACTGGCAGTTTGCCGCGAAACCGTCATTTTCACTGCCCAGACTCTGGGTGACATCCGATCAGATCGAGGCCCGAATGCAAAAGTCCGCCGCAGTTGCCGCCATGGGAAAGAGCAGCCTGCTGCTCCCGGCCTGGATCAAGGCGGCGCTGGCCGCCAATGACCGGCTGAAGCTGTACCTGACTGTCCTCCAGACGGCGGCGGCGCATGCCGCGCACCCCGACACCGAACCCCTGGACCTCGGCCGGGAAATCGCCGCCGCCGGCATCGAGGGTCGCTGGCTGCGTGATCTGCCGGGCGCTGCGTCGCAAGTCGATGGCGCGCTCCGCATTCCCGAGCTGCGTCGGCTGGCGCAGCGCCTCGCAGATGACCTGGGCGTGATGGCACGGCCACTGCTCGAAGGCCGCCACGCAGGCGACGGAGCAATCTTGCGGGTCCAGCACTGGGTTGAGTGGCTGGGCGCACTCGGCGACAAGCACCGGGGCGGCGAGACACTCAGCGGTGAACAACTGCGGTCGCTGACGCGTGGCAAGCGGGAAGACAAGCACCGGCAGGGCAGCGACAAGTCCGTCGCAGGCGACGACAGCCTGCATCTGCTGGTGATGGACCTGCACAAGCAGCTCAACCAGTTGGCCGGCACGCTGTCGAACGAAACCATCGCCGGCGCGCATGTCTGGCAACTGCTGCCGGCCGACCATGCGCGGGTCGAAGCGTTCATGCGGGGCCTGAACCGCACGGCGCCGTTGAAGTTCGACCACCCCGGGCTCGACACCGCCGCCACCCGGGACGGCAAGCGGCTGCTGCTGCAGAACGACATCGGCACCAACGACGCCCATGTGCTGGTGGTTTAGGTCGAAGGCAAGACGATCACGCTGCATTACTCGGACCTGCACCGCGCCCGCTTCGAGTTCTTTCAGAGCCTGCTGAACCCCTTCGGCGCGACATGGGGCGACGCCCAGTCGAAGGTCGACGCGGCGCTCAACGAAGGGCAGGCCTACACCTTCGGCACCGCGCAGTTCGTTTGCGCGAATGAGCCCGCCCTCGACAAGACCCTGGAAGGCATCGCTTCGCGCATCGTCTTCCTGATCGACTGGAACCGCGCGCGCAAGCGCCTGCTGCACTTCGTCGGCAAGGCCGACGCGGTCGAGGTGTTGCGCGAAGCGGCGCGGCTCGACGCGGGCCACATGGCCTGGCTGAAGGCCGGCGGCGAACAGACCATCTTCGCCGCCATGCAGGCTGCCGGTGAGGGCGCGTTCCGCATCGGCGACCGCCTCGACACGGTGCTGGGCCAGTCGGACGCCCAGGCCTTCCTGGTCGAAGTGCTGTGCCTCGCCAGCAAGGCCTTGCGCGCCGGCCAACCTGTCGCCCTGGTGGCCGACGAAACCCGCATGCTGCTGGCCCGGCGCATGCGCCAGCGCAGCAGCGAGTTCGACCTCATCGAAGAGCATGCCGCCTACTGCCACGCGCTGGCGCAGGCTGTCAGCGACGGTCTGGCGCACGATGTCACCGCCGCCGGCAGCAAGGGCGAACACCAAGCCGCCGGCAAGGCGGCACGCAGCCTGGCCGAACGCGCCAAGGCCTGGGAGCGCCAGGCCGACCACCTGGTGATGCGCGCCAGGGACCAGGCCCGCCGCCAGCGCCGCTGGCAACCCGTGGCGCGGCTGGTCGAACTGTCCGACGACATCGCCGATGCACTGGAGGAGGCGGCCTTCCTGATGAGCCTGATTGCCGAAGACCACCGGCAAGGCTGGAACGCCGACATCCGGCAACTCCTGTCGAAGCTGGCACAAGCCGTGCTGTCGGCGACGCAGGAACACATCAAGGCGCTGGCCATCGCGCGCCGGCTCGCGTCCAGAAGCGACAGCAGCAGCGATGCTGCCGACAGCGACGCCTTCCTCGCCGCGTCGTGGAACGTCTTGCGGTCCGAGCGTGACTGCGATGCGCTGCTGCGTGCCGCCCGCCGCGCCATCCTGGCGGCGATCCAGGACGCTGCGTCCCTGATGCTGGCCAACGACCTGGCGATGGCGCTCGAACTGGCGTCTGACCGCTTGCTCGTGGCGGGCTATGCGCTGCGCGATGTCGCCTTCGACCAGGCCGGGGCGCGCACATGAAGTCACTCCGTTCACCGGCCGTGCCGATCTGGCCGGATGCGCTCTACCTCATCGGCTGCATGGCGCCCGCCGGCGCGGCTCCGGCCGTGTACCTGCCTTCCGCACAGGCGATGGGCTTCAAGGCCTACAACCTGCTGCGCATGTCGAGCCTGGGCCTGCCCGTGCCGCCGGCGTTCGCGATCGGCACCGCCTACTGCCATGACGCTGCAGTGAGCGCCGCAGCGGCCGGGCCGGCGATCTGGCGCCCCGGACTGGACGCCGTGGAGCGCGCGACCGGCCTGCAGTTCGGCGACGCCCGGCTGCCCCTGCTGTTGTCGGTGCGCTCGGGCGCGCCGGTGTCGATGCCCGGCATGATGGAAACGCTGCTCAACATCGGTCTGTGCGACGCCACGCTGCCGGGGTTCCTGCGCCAGACCGGGAACCCGCGGCTGGTCTGGGACACCTACCGGCGGCTGGTCGCCAGCTACGGCGAAGTGGTGGCCGGCCTGCCGGCGGCGCTCTTCGAGGCGCAGAGCGCTGCCCTGTTCGGCGCCCACGACGAGCGTGAGCTCGACTTCGCCGCCTTGCGCATGCTGACCCGCCGCTGTCTCGACGCCTACGCGCACGCCGCCGGGGTACCGTTTCCGCAGGATCCACGCGCACAGCTGGTGGGTGCCATCGGCGCGGTGTTCGCCAGCTGGCAGTCGGCCAAGGCCCGCGCATACCGCCGCCAGCGCGACATTCCCGACGCAATCGGCACCGCAGTGACGGTGCAGACGATGGTCTACGGCAATGCCGGCGGGCGCTCCGGCTCCGGCGTCGGCTTCACCCGCGATCCGGTCAGCGGTGAACCGGCGCTGTGGATCGACTTCCTGTTCAATGCCCAGGGCGAGGATGTGGTCTCGGGCAGGCGCAACGCCTATGGCCACGACGCGTTGGCCGCCGTGCTGCCGACGGCCTGGCAGGCCCTGCGTGAGGCCGCCGCCGGGCTGGAGCAGGAATTCGGCGACATGCAGGACTTCGAGTTCACCGTGCAGGACGGCCAGCTCTACCTGCTGCAGACCCGCAGCGGCAAGTGCGCGGCCCAGGCGTTGGCGCGCATCGCGCTCGACTTGTGCGATGCCGGTGTGATCTCGCCAGCCGTCGCGCTGCAACGCACGGCTGCGCTGGCGCCGGGCGACCTGGTGACGGTGCAGACCGTCTCGGCCGAAGGCCAGCCAATGACGCTGGTCACGCCGCTGGCGCATGCGGCCAGCGCGGCCAGCGGCGTGGCGGTCGGCGAGATCGCGTTCGATGAAACTGCGGCGCAGGCCCGCCGGGCGGCGGGCGCGCAGGTCGTGCTGGTCCGCCGCGATGCCGACACCGGGGACATCGCCGCACTCGAACTCGCCGTCGGTCTGCTGACCCAGCGCGGCGCACGCACCTCGCACGCGGCCGTGGTTGCGCGGCAACTCGGCAAGGTGTGCCTGGTCGGCTGCGCCGACCTGGAAATCGACGAGGCGGCGCGCACCCTCCGGATCGGCAAGACGACTCTGCAGGAGGGCAGCCTGCTGACCCTGGATGGCAACGACGGTTCGATCTATGCCGGCGCCGTCCACACCACCACCCTGCCGCTGGTGGATCTGCAGGATCGGCTTGCCCGGTTGCGCCAGGCGGCGGGCCACCCGGCAGCGCCACCCGGTTGATGCGGCCAATCAGGGCGCGTCAACGCAAACGCGAACGCAGGCTTTCGATCTCGGCCAGCAGGTCCATCACGATGGCGGCGCCCGCCAGGCCCAGTTCCAGGTCTTGCGCCAGGCGCAACGCCTGGCGTGCGCGCGCCAGCGAGTTGCCGCTGAACTGCCAGTCGTCCGGGCCGCAGCCGGCGGGGTGGAGCAAGCCCTCGTCGACCAATGCCTGCAGCTGTGACGCGTCGGCCCCGCTGGCGCGGCACAGGGCCGTGAAGGTGAAGGCCACGTGCTCTTCGACAACGACACCTGGCGCGATGAGACTGTGCAGATCAGCCATGGTCTTCAGGGCTCCAGTGCGGCGCGGGGGTTGAAGGCGGGGTAGGCACGGGCCAGCGCCTGCCAGGCCGCCTGCTCGGGCTCGGCAAGTGCCGCTGGAACGTCGATGGCCAGCACGGCGTACAGGTCGCCGGCAGGTGTGCCCGGCAAGCCCTTGCCGCGCAGACGCAGCTTGCGGCCTTGCGTCGAGCCCGGTGGAACGGTGAGCTGCACCGAGCCTTCTGGCGTCGGCGCCTGGACGGTGGCGCCGAGCGAGGCCTCCCAGGGCGCCACCGGCAGGTCGAAGTAGACGTCGCGCCCGTCGAGCCGGAAAACCGGGTGCGGCGCGAAATCGATCTCCAGGTACAGGTCGCCTGCCGGCGCGCCGCCATGCCCTGCGCTGCCCTGGCCCAGCAGTCTCAGGTGCTGGCCGCGCCGCACACCGCGGGGAATGGCGACCTCGAGCTGGCGTTCCTTCAGCATGGCGCGCCCTTGCGCATCGACGATGGGCATGCGCAGTGACATCGTGCGCTGTGCGCCCCGGTAGGAGTCGAGCAGGTCGATGGTGACCTTGGCATGGTGATCGGCGCCCTGCGCGGGCCTTGGGCCGGTGGCATGGCGCCGCATGCCTTCGGCGCCGCCACCCCCGCGCCCGAACAGGGATTCGAAGAAGTCGCTGAAATCGGCTTCGCCGCGTGCCGTGCCGTCGCCACCGCGGCCACGGCCACTGAATTCAAAGCCGCTGTCCCAGCCCGGCGGCGGCTCGAAGGGCTGCCCGCTCGCGTGGCGCCGTGCGATGTCGTCGTAAGCCGCACGCCGTTCAGGGTCGATCAGGGCTTCGTGGGCCTCGGCCACGTCCTTGAATCGGGCTTCGGCGTTCGGCTCCTTGCTGACGTCGGGGTGGTACTTGCGCGCCAGCTTCCGGTAGGCGCGCTTGATCTCGTCCTGCGTCGCAGAACGCTCGACACCCAAGGTGGCGTAGTAGTCCTTGAATTCCATCGGTCAGATGTTCACATCACTGTAAGCAACGGCAAGGCAACCGGCGCAGGTGTCACCTCAGGCTTGCATGGCCATCCCCTGAGTTCGCGGCCATAGGCCGGAACGGACCAGCCTGGACGCGCTGACAGCCCTGTCATGGGCGTCTCCTCCTCGCTGACGAAATTCGGCAGGTACACCGACCCAGGCCTGGCTCGTGTTGTCGCTTCGCATCTTCGCCGAGCGAGGCGCCCCAGACGGTACGGCAGCGAACACAGACCACGCGCAACGCGACCGGCGCAGGCGGACACGTCAGCCAAGCGTTATCCGCATGCCTGCGGATGGTGTGCGGCAGTCAGTGCGACAAGGTGTGCGGGTCGGCGTTCATGGGCCGGGGCTGGCACGCATGGCGGTCAGCACTTGCTGCGCGCCGGTGGCGATCAGCCTGGCGTCAGAACTGACGGTGACGAACTGGAAACCCTTGGCAATGCGCTGGCGCGCTGCCTCGGTCCCGGCGTTGTGGATGCCGGCGACCACGCCATGCGCCTTGGCGCGCGCCAGGATGTGGTCCACCGCCTGCGCGGCCTTCGGCTCCAGGTCGTCCAGGGCGGGCTTGCAGCCCAGCGCCAGCGACAGGTCGGACGGGCCGATGTAGACCGCGTCCAGGCCCTCGACCGACAGGATGGCGTCGAGGTTGTCCATCGCGGCCGCCGTCTCGATCATCGCGAAGCGCACGATGGTGTGGTCGGCCTGCTGCGGGTAGTCGTCGCCGCCGTACATCGAGGCGCGCACCGGGCCGAAGCTGCGCGTGCCCTTGGGCGCATAAGTGGTGTAGGCCACCAGCTTCTGCGCGTCTTCGCGGGTGCTGACCATCGGGCAGATGACGCCGTAGGCACCGGCGTCCAGCGCCTTCATCAGGATGCCGGGCTCCAGCCAGGGCACCCGCACCACCGGCGTGGTGGCGGTGGTGCTGATGGCCTGCAGCATGCCCACCATCGCCTGGTAGTCGACCACGCCGTGCTGCAGGTCGATGGTCAGCGCGTCCCAGCCCTGGTGCGCCATCACCTCGGCCGAGAAGCTGTTGGCAATGGCCAGCCAGCCGTTGACGGCGGCGCCGCCGGCTTGCCAGAGGGTGCGCAGGGGGTTGGGTCGCATGCGGTGGCTCCTTGTGTGGTGGGTGGAACGGTCTGTGCGCTGTGCAGGGCGGTGCCTTGTCCGGCCGTCAGGCCTTCACATAGCGGTGGGTGAAGCGGTCGGATTCGCCGATGGCCAGGAAGCGCGCGCGGTCCACCTCGCCGCCACGCAGCGTGGGCGGCAGCGACCACACGCCGTTGGGGTGGTCCTTGGTGTCCCGCGGGTTGGCGTTGACCTCGCTGCGCGCCGCCAGCCGGAACCCCGCAGCGGTGGCCCGCTCGACCATCAGCGCCTCGGCCACATAGCCGTTCTTCACGATCCAGTCGATCGACCGGCCCGGCGGCGACCGGTGCTCTTCCACCCCCAGCACGCCGCCGGGCTTGAGCGCGGCATGCGCGGCCTGCAGCGTGGCGTCGAGATGGTTGGCCTCGATCCAGTTGTGCGCGTTGCGGAAGGTCAGCACCAGGTCGGCGCCGCCCGGCGGGGCGATGTCGGCAAAGCGCGGCGTGCGTGGCATCAGGCCCACCTGCACCCGGTCGTACAGCGCCGGTTCGCGGGCCAGCTTGGCGTCGAAGGACTGGCGGCTGCGGCGGCGGTACTCGACGGCATCGCCGGCCGATTCATGCGCCGCATACAAGCGGCCCTGCGCGCGCAGGTAAGGCGCCAGGATCTCGGTGAACCAGCCGCCGCCCGGCGCCAGCTCGATCACCTGCTGCGTGGGCGCCAGGCCGAAGAAGCGCAGCATCTCGTAGGGATGGCGCGCCGCATCGCGGGCCTTGTTGGCCGCCGAGCGGTGCGCACCGGCGATGGCCGCGCGCAGGGCCGGGTCGTCGGCGTCGGCCGCTGGCGCCAGCAGCGCGCAGCCTGGCAGGCAGCCAGCCAGCAAGGTGGCGGTGAAGGTGCGGCGTGGCAGCGTCAGTGGCATCGGAAACCTCGGGTGTCTCGGGTGTCTAGAGTGTCTCGGGTGTCTTGGGTGCGGACAGGCAACGGGCGGCGCCGCCGCCATCACCCGCGGGTGACGTGGACCGCCGGCAGGCGCCCGTCGTTCCAGCGGCCGACCAGTGCGCGCTCGATCTGCGCGCCCAGTTGCAGCAGCAGTCCGTCGTTGGCCTGTTGTGCCTGGAAGTGCAGGCCCAGCGGCAGGCCGTTCTCCTGCATGCCCAGCGGCAGCGACAGGCCCGGTATGCCGCACAGATTGGACAGCGGCGTGTAGGCAAAGCTGCGCCACAGCGTGGCAAACCAGTCCAGCACCGACGGGTTGTCGCTGAGCGTCAGTGACTCAGTGCTGCCGATGCGCGGCGTGGGCAGCGCGGTGATCGGCGTCAGCAGGATGTCCCAGTCCTCGAAGAACGCGCCGAAACCACGCGCCGTGGTGTTGAACACCGCCTGCATCTGCGCCCGCTCGGTGAAGCTGGTGTGCAGGCCGGCTTCCCAGATGCGGATGTTGATCGGCTCGATCAGGTCCGCCGGCGGCCGCGCCAGCCCGCGTGGCGCCAGCAGGTTGGCAATCGTCTGCGCGAAGTTGCTGATGTAGCAGGTGGTCTGCGCGGCGAACGCAGCCTGGTAGTCCACCGCCGGCAGCGCCCAGTCCACCTGGTGGCCCAGGCCTTCGAGAAACCGGCCCACCCGGCTGAGTTCGGCCACGAAGTGCGGCGTGGCGCGGAAGTCGCCCCAGGCATGCGACAGCGCGATGCGCAGCCGACCCGGGTCGCGCTGGATCAGCTGCAGGTACTGCTCGGCCGGTGTCCAGAGGGGCATGAACTCGCCCGGCGCGCCGCCCCGGCAGTGGTCGATGAAGGCGGCGGTGTCACGCACCGTGCGGCTCTGGCAGCCCTGGGCGGAGACCAGGCCGCTCAGGTCCGACAGCTTCGGCGCGATCGAGAACACACCGCGCGAGGGCTTCATGCCGATGTTGCCGTTGGCACCGGCGGGGATGCGGATCGAGCCACCGCCGTCGGTGGCATGCGACAGCGGCAGCACGCCGGCGGCCACCACCGCCGCAGTGCCGGCCGAGCTGCCGAGCGTGGTGTAGTCCAGGTTCCAGGGGTTGCGCGTGACGTAGACCGCCGGGTTCTCGGCCGACGAGCAGACGCCGAACTCCGGCGTGGTGGTGCGGCCGACCAGGTTGAGCCCGGCGCGGCGCATCTGGCCGGTGAGAAAGCTGTCTTCGCTGGCGCGGTGGCCGCGCATGAACAGCGAGCCCATCTCCTGCAGCCGGCCGGCCATCGTGGGCCCCAGGTCCTTCATCAGGAAGGGCACGCCGGCGAAAAAGCCCTCGGGCCGGGCGCCGGCCTCGAACGGGCGCGCCAGCGCATCGTCGAACAGCTCGACCACCGCGCTGAGCTGCGGGTTCACCAGGGCCACGCCGGCGGCCACCTGCGCGGCCAGCTCGGCCGCCGTCACATCGCCGCTGCGCACACGCTCGGCCAGGGCCACCGCGTCGTGGGCCACCCATTCGTCCCACCCCATCGCCAGTGTCATGTCGTCCGGTTTCTTAAAAGCTGCGCCGGCATCGCGCTGGCGCCGTGTCAGTCTAGGGCACCCGCCCGGGGGTCAGTTCACCTGACGCTCGCGCCCTTCCCAGAACGGCGCGCGCAGCGCGCGGCGCAGGATCTTGCCGGTGGGGTTGCGCGGCAGTTCGGGGATCACGTCCACCGTCTTGGGCACCTTGAAGCCGGCGATGCGGTCACGCGCCCAGGCGATCACGCTGGCCGGGTCGACGGTGTGGCCGGGCCGCGGCACCACCACCGCCTTCACCGCCTCGCCCCAGGTGGCGTCGGGCACACCGATCACCGCCACGTCGGCCACGTCGGGGTGGCCGTAGATGGCGTTTTCGACCTCGGCCGGGTAGACGTTCTCGCCGCCGCTGATGATCATGTCCTTCATCCGGTCGTGGATGTAGACATAGCCGTCGGCGTCGAAGTAGCCGGCGTCGCCGGTGTACACCCAGTTGTCGGCGGTCTTGGTGCGGGCGGTGGCCTCGGGCTGCTTCCAGTAGCCCAGCATGTTGTTCGACGAGCGGGTGACGATCTCGCCCACGGCGCCGGTGGCCACGGTCTGGCCGTCGGCGCCGACGATCTTCACCTCCACGCCGGGCGACGGCTTGCCGGCGGCGCGCATGCGCGGGCTGCCCTGCGGGTCGTGGTCCTGCGGTGGCAGGGTCACCACCGTGCCGGTGGTCTCGGTCATGCCGTAAGCCTGCAGGAACTGGCAGCCGAAGGCCTTCACGCACTGCTGCAGCAGCGCCAGCGGAATCGGCGCGGCACCGTAGAAGATGTACTTCAGCCGGCTGAAGTCGGTCTGCGCGCAGCGCGGGTGGTTCACCAGCATCTGCAGCGCCGCCGGCACCGCGAAGAAGCGGGTAACGCCTTCCTGCGTGATGGCGTCGAACACGCCGTCGGGCGTGAATTCGGCCATCACGCAGCCGCACACGCCGCCGGCCAGCGCCATGAAGCCCAGGCCGGTGCCGCCGATGTGGGCGCAGGGCATGGCCACCATCACCACCTCGCCGTCGTCCCAGAAGGCCCAGGGCAGCTGCGCCTGCTGCGCCGCCCGGCGCAGGCCGAACAGGTTGCGGTTGCTCAGCTCCACGCCCTTGGGGTTGCCGGTGGTGCCCGATGTGTAGAGCTGCAGGATGGCGTCTTCGGTGCCGCTGGGGGTGAAGGCGGCGGGCGCGGTGCCGTCGATCCAGGCCCAGGCCTCGTCGGCCGAGAACACCTGCCGCAGATGCGGCAGGCCTTCGGCCAGCGCGCGGGCATCGTCGGCAAAGCCATCACCGGCAAACAGCAGCTTGGATTCGGTGTCGTTCACGATGTAACGCCGCTCGGGCGCGGCCAGGCGCCAGCCCACCGGCGCCATCACCACGCCGATGCGCGCGGCGCCGAACAGCAGGGTGAAGTACAGCACCGCGTTCTTGCCCAGCCAGGCGATGCGGTCGCCCTTCTGCAGCCCGGCGGCCTGCAGCGCGGTGGCCACCCGGTGGGTGCTGGCCTCCAGTTCGGCAAAGTCGATGCGGCGCTCGCCCACCATCGCCGGGCGCTGCGGCCGGTCGGCGGCCCAGTGGCGGATGAAGGCATCGACGGTCAGCAGTTCAGGCGTGTCCATGGCGGCAGGTACCGGTGGTGGCACCGGGCAGATGGGGATCGCCGACTCTAGCGACTGGGGGCGGCCAGCGGGCCCGGGACCATCCCGGACCCTGCAGCCGGTGTCACGTTGGCGACGCCTGCACCCGGCCTGGCCGGCGCGGCGGCGAGAATCCGGCCAACGCCCCGGAGGAGCCCGACCATGCAGCCCGCCACCCCCTCCCCGCTGCAGGCGGCACCGAAGGCAGCTTCGACGCCGGCAACGTGGTCCTTCAATCGGCCCGTCGCGCTACTTCATCATCATCGCCAACCTGGTCGGCAACGGGCTGTCGAGTTTGCTGTCGAACATGCCCCGGCCCGACGCGGGCAGCCGCTACCCCGACGTGACCTGCCATGACGCCGTGCATGTGCAGCGCCGCATGCTGCGGGCGCTGTGGGACGTCGAACGCCTGGCCCTGGTCTGTGGCTGGTCGATGGGCGCGATGCGCATCGAGGGGCAGGTTCGGGCGCTGCTGGCGCGCTGAGCGGCTGCGTTGCTCTTGATGCCGCACGCCGTGGCCCGCCTGCGCGCTGACAGGCTGGCGCGCAGCACCAAGCCCTTCCTCGCCCGCGGTGGCGCCAAGGGCGAGCGCTGCACCGGCTGCCGCCTGTTGCCCAGCCACTGCCTGTGCGCCTGGCGGACCAGCGTGCCCACGCGGGCAGGCGTGTGCCTGCTGATGGCCGACACCGAGCCGTTGAAACCCAGCAACACCGGCTGGCTGGTGGCCGATGTGGTGCCCGACACCTTCGCCTTCGGCTGGACGCGCACCGCCACCGACCCGGGGCTGACGGCCCTGCTGCAAGACCCGCAGTGGCAGCCCCTGCTGGTGTTTCCGCAGGCGTACGCGGCGCCGGCGCGGGTGGTGCATGGATTGGAGACAGGCCCGGCAACCGCGGGCACCCCCGGCACCCGACTTGTAACCCCGCCCGGCACCCTGCCCGGCACCCTTCCCGGCACCACACCCGCCCCGCGCCCGCTCTTCATCCTGCTGGACGGCACCTGGGCCGAGGCCCGCAAGATGTTCCGCAAGAGCCCTGCGCTGGACCAGCTGCCGGTGCTGAGCCTGCAACCCGACCAGATCTCCCGTTACCGTTTGCGCCGCGCCCGGTGCGGCGACCACTTCTGCACCAGCGAGGTGGCCGCACTCTGCCTGGAGCTGGCTGGCGACCACCGGGCCGCTGCGGTGCTGCAGGCCTGCCTGGACGTGTTCACCCACCATTACCTGCAGGCCCGCAACCAGCTGGCGGTCGATCCGCAGAGCCCGGCACACCAGCGGCTGCTGGCGCTGCACCGGCCCGGCTGACCGGGCCTGCCGGCAGCAAGTCAGGTGCCCAGCAGCTTGTCCATGCGCTTGCGCGCCAGGCGCTTGACCACTGCTCGCTCCAGCACATTGGCGTTGGCCAGCAGGCGTGCGCCTTCGCTGGCGCAGAGGGCCTGGCGGGCAGCCAGCTCGGCGGGGCTGAGGCTGCGCTGGGCCAGTTCGGCCTGGTGGACCAAGGCGCGCGCCTGGTCTTCGTTGGCCTGGCCGTGCAGGTAGCTGTCGCCGAGGAAGGCCACGCCGAAGGTCAGCTGGTCCAGCAGCGGCTGGCGGGCAGCGTCCTTGCCGTCCCGGACCTGGCGCGCCAGTTCGTCGGCACTGGCCTCCAGCGCGGCCACGCACTGGGCGGCATAGCGGTCCTGCGGCGTGGGCTCCGCAGCACGGGCGGCGCTGGCCGGCCCCAGGGCCAGGCTCAGGGCCAGGGCCAGGGACAGGCTCAGGGCGGCAGGCGCGAGGTTCATCGCTGTGTAACGCGCGCCGTGTCCCGCCGGTTGTCGGCCAAGGTCAAGACGCAGCGAACCGCGCCAGCCGCTGGGTGATGATCTGGTCGGCCTCGGCCATGATGCGGTCGATCAGCTGCTGCACCGTGGGGATGTCGTGGATCAGGCCGGCCACCATGCCGCAGCTCCAGGCGCCGGCTTCCATGGCGCCGTCCATCATGATCTTCGGGTAGACGCCGGCCACCTCGTCGATGATGTCCTCGAACTTGAGGTTGGCGCCCAGGGCCTTTTCCTTCTCCAGCAGGCGGTCGACGGCGGCATTGCGCAGCACCCGCTCGGTGTTGCGCAGCGGGCGCATCACCAGGCGGGTGTCCAGCTCGCTGGCGGCGACGATGGCGTCCTTCACGTTCTGATGCACCGGGGCCTCGACCGTGGCGATGAAGCGGGTGCCCATGTTCATGCCCTCGGCGCCCAGCGCCAGCGCGGCCACCAGGCTGCGGCCGTCGGCCATGCCCCCGCTCGCCACGAAGGGGATCTTCAGCTCGTCGGCGGCGCGCGGCAGCAGGATGAAGTTGGGGATGTCGTCTTCACCGGGGTGGCCGCCGCATTCGAAGCCGTCGACGCTGACCGCATCGCAGCCGATGCTCTGCGCCTTCAGCGAGTGGCGCACGCTGGTGCACTTGTGGAT
>Ga0105047_10010586_pt1 | contig 15047 bp, 12 predicted proteins | sample MAT04_FD_78384 | JGI IMG/M metagenome (GOLD analysis project Ga0105047, IMG submission 78384) | Freshwater microbial communities from Lake Fryxell liftoff mats and glacier meltwater in Antarctica - MAT-04 (megahit assembly) | ecosystem: Environmental > Aquatic > Freshwater > Ice > Liftoff... | reverse complement strand
CCCTCGCGCATGTCGTGGAACACCTCGCAGCCCCAGCGGTCGGCGTCGGCCGGCACCAAGGTCGGCGGCCCGATCAGTCTGACGCGAGCACCCATCATGGAAAGCAGGGCCACGTTCGACCGCGCGACCCGGCTGTGGGCGACGTCGCCGCAGATCGCGACCGTCAGTCCGCCGACCTCGCCAAACGCACGGCGCAGGCTCAGCAGGTCCAGCAGCGCCTGGGTCGGATGCTCATGGCGCCCGTCGCCCGCATTCACGACCGCACAGCCGACTTTCTGCGACAGCAGGGCTGCCGCTCCCGAAGCCCCGTGCCGGACCACGAGGATGTCCGGCCTCATCGCGTTCAGCGTTACCGCCGTATCGATCAGGGTCTCGCCCTTCTTCACCGACGAGGCCTGCACCGGCATGGTCACCACATCGGCACCCAGCCGTTTGGCCGCGATCTCGAACGAGGAACTGGTCCGGGTCGAATTCTCGAAGAACAGGTTCATGACCGTGCGCCCGCGCAGGGTCTGAAGCGCCTTGGACGACTGCCGGTTCAGGTCGACGAAGATTTCGGCCAGGTCCAGCAGTTGCAGCACGAACGGCGGGTTCAGGTCTGCAGCGGCGAGGAAATGAGGTTTCGGAAACGGGACCAGCCGGTCGGCGATCAGGTCGGCGTGCTTAAGGGCGAGATCGACAGACTGGGTCATCAAAGCCGGGCTATAGCCGGGTCTCACGCCAGATGGAACAGCGCCAGCAACAGCGGGATGCCCGCCGCACTGCCCACTGTGGTCAGGGCCACAATCCCGGCCATCAGCCGCGCATCCCCGCCCATCTGCCGCGCCAGGATGTAGGAGGCTGCCGCACCCGGCGCTGCGCCGCACATCAGCGCGATGCCCTGGGCCGTTTCATCGCCGCCATAAAGGCGGCAAAGGCCCCACATCAGGAAGGGCGTGATGCCCAGTTTGACGACGGACACTGCCGCAATCGTGACCCGCCGGCGCGCCACCTCTGCGAAGCTGAGGCCCGCCCCCGCAACAATCAGCCCCAGTGGCAGGGCGGCGCCTCCCAGAAGCTCCAGCGTTTCGGATATCCCCGGGATACGCGGCACGCGGGCGAAATTCAGCGCCAGTCCGATCAGGCAGGCAATCAGTATGGGGTTGGAAAGAATGGCCTCCGCCAGTGACAGCGGCGACATCGCGCGCTGGTCGGCACCCCAGCGCACAAGCACGATGACGCACAGGACGTTGGTCACCGGAATCATAGCGGCGATCACCACGGCAGCCAGCGCCAGTCCGTCAGGACCGTAGACCGCCAGAATCACGGGCAGGAAGACAAAGCTGTTCCACCGGATCACGCCCTGGAACACCGAGGTGAAGGCCGGGCCGTCCAGCTTCATGAGCGGGCGGGCCAGCAAGGTCGCCACCGCGACGATCAGAACCGAAGTCACCGCCGCTGCCCCTGCCGCGCCGGCACCACCGCCCGAGATGTCGGCGTTCCAGATCGCCGGGATCAGGAACCCCGGATAGAGCAGATGGATCGACAGCTTCTCGATCGGCCGCCATGTCGCATCCGGAAGAAAGTCGGATTTGCGCAGGCCGTAGCCGATGGCGATCAGGACGAAAACCGGGACGACCCCGGTGAACAGGGCGGTCATGGCTGACTCCGGGCGATCCGAACCCGATCCAGCGCCCCCTGCAGGATCCAGGCGGCCGCCGTCCGGTCGACAATCCCGGCCCGGCGCTTGCGTGACAGGTCCAGCTCGTCGATCAAGAACCGCTCGACCGCACTGGTCGAAAGCCGCTCGTCCCAGAAGGCCACAGTCACCGGCCGGAACCGTTCCAGATTGCGCGCAAAGGCCCGGCAGGACTGGGCGCGCGGCCCCTCGCTCGCGTCCATATTGACCGGGAGGCCGATAACGAGGGCAGAAACCTTGCGCTGATCCATCAGCCTGAACAGGGCCTGCGCATCGTCGGTGAACTTCGTCTTGCGAATCAGCTGCAATGGGCTGGCGATCAGCCGCGTCGTGTCCGACACGGCCACGCCGATGGTCGCCTCGCCCAGATCCAGCCCCATCCAGGCCGTGTCGGGCGGGCAGGCGTCGGGCAGATCGAGAAGGTCGAGCACAGGCACCGATGGGCGGGTAGTCGTTGCCATTGTCCGTGTCAAAGGCGAGGTTGCCTGATCACCGGTTCGGGAGGGAGCGATGGCCACGCGTCGTCAGGTTATGGCGAGCGTTGTGGCGGCGGTCCTGGCCCTTGGGGCCTGCGACGGCATGACAGGGACCACAGCATGGTGGTCTCAAGGCTTATGCGGTGCCCTGCTTGTGCCTTGTGGGTCTGGCGGCTAATCCGGCCCGCTTGAACGCCTATGACTGGAGGGCCGCATGGCCATCGACGCCGCGACGGTGAGGAAGGTCGCCCACCTCGCCCGCATCAAGACCCCCGACGACCGGCTGGAGCCCCTGGCCGGCGAGCTTAACGCCATCATGGCCTGGATCGACCAGTTGAACGAGGTCGATGTGACCGGCGTGGAGCCGATGACCTCCAACGTGGCCCAGCCCCTGCGCCTGCGCGCCGACGTCGTCACCGACGGGGCCCGGGTCGGCGATGTCCTGTCGAACGCCCCCCAATCCGCAGACGGCTTCTACGTCGTGCCCAAGGTGGTCGAATAGATGTCTGCCCTTACGAATCTGACCCTGAAAGCCGCTGTCGACGGCCTCCGGACCAAATCCTTCTCGTCGGAAGAGATCACCCGCGCCTTCCTGACCAATATCGAGGCCGCCAACCCGACCCTGAACGCCTTTGTCGAGGTCACCGCCGACAAGGCAATCGCCATGGCGAAGGCGTCCGACGCCCGCATCGCTTTGGGCGACGCCGGTGCACTGGAAGGCGCGCCGCTGGGGATCAAGGACCTGTTCTGCACCGAGGGCGTGCAGACGACCGCCGGCTCCAACATGCTGCGCGGGTTCGTGCCGCCCTATGAATCGACCGTCACCGCCAATCTGTGGCGCGACGGGGCGGTGATGCTGGGCAAGCTGAATATGGACGAGTTCGCCATGGGCTCATCGAACGAGACCAGCGCGTTCGGTCCAGTCGTGAACCCATGGAAGTCAAAAGCCTCCAACGTCAATCTGACGCCGGGTGGCTCATCCGGCGGGTCGGCCTCGGCCGTCGCGGCGGACCTGTGCCTGGCTGCCACGGCTTCGGACACTGGCGGCTCGATCCGCCAGCCTGCGGCTTTCACCGGCACGGTCGGGATCAAGCCGACCTATGGCCGTGCCAGCCGGTTCGGCATGGTCGCCTTCGCCTCCTCGCTGGATCAGGCCGGGCCGATCACCAAGACCGTCGAGGATGCAGCCCTGATGCTGCGCTCCATGTGCAGCTTCGACGTCAAGGATTCGACCAGCCTCGACGTCCCGACCCCGGACTGGACCACCTCGGTCGGCAAGTCAGTCAGGGGCCTGCGCATAGGCGTTCCGCGTGAATACGTCGTCGACGGCATGCCCGCCGAGATCCAGGCCCTGTGGGACCAGGGCGTGGCCTGGCTGAAGGACGCGGGCTGCGAAATCGTCGACATCAGCCTGCCGCATACGAAATACGCCCTGCCAACCTATTACATCGTCGCCCCCGCCGAGGCGTCATCGAACCTCGCCCGCTATGACGGGATGCGGTTCGGGCACCGGGCGGAGAAGGCGACGTCCCTGACCGACCTCTATGAAACCAGCCGCGCCGAGGGTTTCGGGCCCGAGGTCAAACGACGTCTGGTCATCGGGGCCTATGTGCTCTCGGCTGGATTCTATGACGCCTATTACGTGCGGGCGCTGAAGGTGCGGCGGCGCATCGCCGAGGATTTCGACAATGTATGGGGTCAGGTCGACGCCATCCTGACGCCGTCCACGCCGTCGGCCGCGTTCGCCATCGGGGACAAGCAGATTGACCCGGTGACGATGTATCTGAACGACGTCTTCACCGTCACCGCGAACCTCGCCGGACTGCCGGGGATTTCGGTGCCCGCGGGAGTCGATTCCAACGGTTTGCCGCTGGGCCTTCAGGTCATCGGCAAGGCGCTGGATGAGGCGACGGTCTTCCAGGTCGGTGCCGCCCTGGAGCAAGCGGCGGGGGGCGTGGGTCGGGCGGAACGATGGTGGTGAACTCACGGGGCGTTCGCGTAGCGGGCCTCCGCGGGCACCGATAGCCGCGCCGCACTTCCTCCCCGTCCTGATGAACGGGGAGGAAGCCAAATCCGTCCTAGCTGTGCGGGAGCGCCTTGATGTCGGTGTCGATCGCCTGGATGGTCGCCGGCGAAATTGCGCCCCCAGACATGGGAGCGACGTCGGACAGCGTCATGTCCTGGAACTGCGGCAGCATGGGGTGCTGGGCAACGCCCGGCAGGTGCTTCTCCATCACGGCGGCGGTGGCCGGGTTGGCTAGCAGGTCCTTGATCGGGCTTGCGACGGTCGGCAGGGCGGCCGCCGAGGCGGGGGCGGACATGGCATGGCCCGCATGATCCGGCGCGGGCGCGGGGGCGGTCTGGGCAAAGGCGGCGGTGGCGACGGTCGCGAGGGCGACAGCGGCGAGGACGGTCTTGATCATCTGACGGGCTCCAGGAATAGGGGTCGTCCTGTAGATGAACCTGTTTTCGCGACGGGCTCAAGACAGGAACTTTCGCAGTCCGCGTCATGGCGCTAGGAACGGGGCATGACCGACACGCTCGATACCACGAAACTGATCCAGGGCCGGACGGGCCTGTGGGAAATCGTCATGGGGCTGGAGATCCACGCCCAGGTGGCGTCCAAGGCCAAGCTGTTCTCCGGCGCGGCCGTCGGCTTCGGGGCGGGCCCGAACGAGCAGGTGTCGCTGATCGACGCGGGGTTTCCGGGCATGCTGCCGACCCTCAATGGCCACTGTGTCGAACAGGCGGTGAAGACGGGCCTCGGCCTCAAGGCCGTGATCAACAAACGCAGCCAGTTTGACCGGAAGAACTATTTCTATCCTGACCTGCCGCAGGGCTATCAGATCAGCCAGCTGTATTTCCCGATCGTCGGCGAGGGCGTCGTTGAGGTCGAGGCCGAGGACGGGTCATTCTTCAACGTCGGCATCGAGCGGCTCCATCTGGAACAGGATGCGGGCAAGCTGATCCACGACCTGTCGCCAACGGAGAGCTATGTCGACCTGAATCGAGCAGGCACAGCCCTGATGGAGATTGTGTCGCGGCCCGATATCCGCTCGCCCGAGGAGGCCGTCGCCTACGTCAAAAAGATCCGGACCATCCTGATCTATCTGGGCACCTGCGACGGCGACATGGAGAAGGGCAATCTGCGCGCCGACGTGAATGTATCGGTCTGCCGCGTGGGTCAGTACGAAAAGTTCAAGGCGACCGGCGACTTCAGCCATCTGGGCACGCGCTGCGAGATCAAGAACGTCAACTCGTTCCGCTTCATCTCCCAGGCCATAAACCATGAGGCCCGCCGCCAGATCGAGATCCTCGAGGATGGCGGCAAGATCGTTCAGGAAACGCGCCTCTATGACCCGACAGCGGGCGAGACCCGCTCGATGCGCTCCAAGGAAGAGGCGAACGATTACCGCTACTTCCCTGACCCGGACCTGCTGCCGCTGGAGCTGGAACAGGCCTGGATCGACAACATCAGGGCGAACCTGCCTGAACTGCCGGATGAAAAACGCCGCCGGCTTATGGCCGACTATGGCCTGTCGCAGTACGACGCCGTGGTCCTGATCTCGGAACAGGCCAAGGCCGACTATTTCGAGGCGGCCGCCGAGGGCCGCGACGCCAAGCTGGTCGCCAACTGGGTCACCAACGAACTGTCGGCAAGGCTCGCAGCCGACGGCAAGAACTTCTCCGAAAGCCCCCTGCCCCCCGCCCATGTCGCCGAACTGGTCGCCCTGATCGAGGAAGGCGTCATCTCCTCGAAGATCGCCAAGGAAGTGTTCGACCACGTCTGGGCCGGCGAGGGGTCTCCGCGTAAGGTCGTCGAGGCGCGCGGTCTGGTCCAGGTCAATGACACGGGCGCGATCGAAAAGGCCGTCGACGAGATCATCGCCGCGAACCCGGACAAGGCTGCCGCCGTCGCCGAAAAGCCCCAGGCCCTCGGCTGGTTCGTGGGTCAGGTCATGAAGGCCACCGGCGGCAAGGCCAATCCGGCCAGCGTCAACGACATCCTGAAGGCGAAGCTGGGCCTCTAGGTTTCAGGCCAGAGGCCCCGATCCGTCAACGTTCGCAGCGCGCCGCTGCGGCAAGCTGTGGGGCGAGGACCGAGCGAACGGCCAGCGGCGCGTCTGTGGCGATAACCACTGCGCCCTGGTCAAACAGGGTGCGGTATTCGCTCACGTCTCCGTCTGCCGCGTAGCGGTCGTCCAGTCGACGGCCGGGCGCACCGAGGGTGCCGAACTGGACCTCGACCCCCGCCTCGCCCAGGGCGCGCCACAGTGCCGGCCGCGCCTCGCGGGTTCCGGTCCACGCCAGGATCTGGGGTGTGCTCAACCCCTCGAGATCCGCCATGTCGTCCAGCCCGGCCGAGATCATCATCTCGGGGGCCAGTGCTGCCACGGCCCGGGCGGTTTCCGGCGAATAGGTGATCAGGATGACCCGGTCGCCGGCCCCGGCCGCCCGGACCTCGGCCACCACCGCGCGGGCCAGGGCGATCGTGACCGCCGCGGTTGACGGCTTCAGGTCGATACTGGCGATGACCCCGACCCGCCCGGCCGTGTCCAGCGCCTCGCGCAGGGTCGGCGGCGGGGCGTCTGTGATCACGCCGTCTGTGGCCTCCAGATGCACTGCCCGAACCTCGGCCAGCGTCAGGTCAGCGACCCGGCCCCGACCTGTCGTGGTCCGCTCCAGCGTCTCGTCGTGCATCAGCACAAGGGTGCCGTCGCGCGTCAGTGCCGCGTCGATCTCGACGATGGCTCCGGGAATGGCCCGTCCGGTCATCTCGATCGCGGCGATCGAGTTTTCCGGGTGATCGTCGGCCGATTGCGCCCGGTGCGCAGAAATCAACACGCCGCCGCCCTGCCGGATACAATCGAAATACGCCGCCAGCGCCGGCCCCGCAGACACCTGCGCGACCGGGGCGGCGGCGCGGGCTGAGGCGAGCAATACGGACAGCAGGACAGGGACGACGAGACGGGGCATCGGGGACCTCAGGCTTTGCATGCCGCCCTCATAGCCGCGGCGGCTGCGTCCGGTAACCCTGCGCAGCCCTTGTGGGCACACCCGTGGCGACGCATGTTCGGGCTTGACGTTACAGGGGAGCGAATCGGTTGCAGGATCTGGTCGGGCCCGCGCTCGGAACCCTCGCCCTCGTGGCGGTCGGGGGCTATCTGCTGGGCTCCATCCCCTTTGGCGTGCTGATCACGCGCGCGGCCGGTGCCGGCGATGTCCGCAACATCGGGTCCGGCAATATCGGTGCGACCAATGTGCTGCGCACCGGCCGCAAGGACCTGGCCCTCGCTACCCTTCTGCTGGACGCCGGCAAGGGGGCGGTGGCCCTGCTGATCGCCCGCCAGCTCTTCGGCTCGGATTCAGCCGGTGCCATCGCCGGCGGCGCGGCCTTCCTCGGCCACCTTTTCCCGGTCTGGCTGGGCTTCAAGGGCGGCAAGGGCGTGGCGACCTTTTTCGGCCTGATGATCGCGGCCTGCTGGCCGCTGGGCCTGATGGCGGGTGCGACCTGGTTGATCGTGGCCTTTGGCCTGCGCTTTTCCTCGCTGGCGGCCTTGATCGCGGCGGCGGCTACACCGGCCTATGCGCTGTTACCCCTGCCGGTCCTGGGCCTGCCTGCGCCCCAGCCGGTCTTCTGGCTGGCTGTCGCCACGGGCGTCCTGATCTACATCCGTCACGCCGAGAATATCGGCCGACTGCTGAAGGGAGCCGAGCCCAGGATCGGCGCCCCGAAGACCTAGGGGGCGACCGTGGGCCTGTCGGAAGCGGAACGGTTCGCCCGCCTGCACCTCGCCCGCGCCGACCGGGTCGGTCCGGTCACCTTCCGACAGCTCCTCGACCGGTTCGGCAGCGCCGTCGCCGCACTGGACGGCCTGCCTGATCTCGTCCGCAAGGGCGGCGATCACAGCTATGTTCTTCCACCCGCCGCTCGGATCGAGGATGAGCTGGCCGCAGGTGCCCGGGCAGGCGCGGCGCTGATCGTGCTCGGCGACCCCGCCTATCCCGCGCAGCTTGCGGCACTCGATCCACCGCCGCCCCTGCTGTGGACCCGCGGCGACATCGGCCTGCTTTCGCGCGAGACCGTCGCTGTAGTCGGGGCCCGGATCGCCTCGGCGGGTGGGCAGAGGATCGCGCGGGGCCTGGCCCAGGGGCTGGGCCAGGCCGGCTATATGGTCGCCTCGGGCCTGGCGCGCGGCATTGACACGGCCGCCCACCAGGGCGCGCTGGAGACCGGAACGGTCGCCGTGCTAGGCGGCGGGGTGGACGACATCTATCCGCCGGACAACGCCGACCTCTATGGCCAGATCGTCGAACGCGGCTGCGTGGTCTCGGAGAGCCCGATGGGTGCCCGCGCCCAGGCCCGGGACTTCCCCCGCCGCAACCGGATCATCTCCGGCCTGTCGCGCGGCGTCATCGTGGTCGAGGCGGAGCTTCGGTCCGGCTCGCTTATCACCGCCCGTCTGGCGGGCGAACAGGGACGCGACGTCTTCGCCGTTCCCGGGTCGCCGCTCGATCCCCGTTCGAAAGGCCCCAATGAGCTCCTGCGTCAGGGCGCGATCCTGTGCGAGGGCGTCGAGGATGTCCGACGCGCCTTCGACACCCTGCGCACGCTGCGCGAGTCGACCCCCGAGCCGCCGTTCCCGGATCACGTCGAGGATGTCGATCCGGACTTTCTGGACAAGGTGGCCGCGCTGCTGTCACCGACCCCCACGCCCCGGGACGAACTGGCCCGGGCGCTGAACGCCCCCATCGGAGCCGTGGCCGCCGCCCTGCTGGAGCTTAGCCTCGCCGGCCGGGCGACCCTGCTTCCGGGCGGATCGGCCTCGGTCTGACGCCAATGCCCATGACCGTCAGGCCAGCCGAAACGCCACCCTGGCTGACGCGATCAGGGCGCTAATCCGGCGATCATGTTTCGCCTGATTGACATGCGCCACCGAGGCAACCACGTTCTGCGCCCCTCTTTCCAGACTGAGCCGTAATGAATCTCGTTATCGTCGAGAGCCCCGCCAAGGCCAAGACCATCAACAAATACCTCGGTCCCGGCTTCGAGGTGCTGGCCTCCTACGGCCACATCCGCGACCTGCCGTCCAAGGACGGGTCGGTGAAGCCCGATGAGGATTTCGCCATGGAGTGGGAGGTCGACGCCCGCGCCGCGACCCGCATGTCCGAGATCGCCGCCGCCGCCAAGCGCGCCGACCGCGTCATCCTGGCCACTGACCCCGACCGTGAGGGCGAGGCGATCAGCTGGCACGTGCTGGAAGTCCTGAACAAGAAGAAGGCGTTGAAGGACACCCACGTCGAACGCGTCACCTTCAACGCCATCACCAAGTCCGCCGTGCTGGAGGCGATGGCCAGGCCGCGCCAGATCGATATGGAGCTGGTCGAGGCCTATCTGGCCCGCCGCGCGCTGGACTATCTGGTCGGTTTCACCCTGTCGCCGGTCTTGTGGCGCAAGCTGCCCGGTGCCCGCTCGGCGGGCCGTGTCCAGTCGGTCGCCCTGCGGATCGTCGTCGATCGCGAGCTGGAGATCGAACGCTTCACGGCCCGGGAGTACTGGTCGGTCGAGGCCGATCTGGCCGCCGACAGCCCGCCTTTCACCACCCGTCTGGTCAAGCATGCGGGCAAGCGGATCCAGCGTCTGGACATTCCGTCGGAGGCCGTGGCCTTCGCCGCCCGAGACGCCATCAAGGCCGGCGACTTCACCATCAAGTCGATCGAGAAGAAGCCGGTTCGCCGCTTCCCCTCCCCGCCCTTCACCACCTCCACGCTTCAGCAGGAGGCGTCGCGCAAGCTGGGCTTCGACGCCCAGCGCACCATGCGCGCCGCCCAGAAACTGTACGAAGGCGTCGACGAGACCGGCGGCCTGATCACCTATATGCGGACCGACGGCGTGCAGACGACGCCCGAAGGCATCGCTCAGGCGCGCGAGGTCATCGGCGAGACCTTCGGCCCGGCCTTCGTCCCGTCAGAAGCCCGCTATTACAAATCCAAGGCCAAGAATGCTCAGGAAGCACACGAGGCGATCCGGCCGACCAACATCGCCCGCCGGCCCGATAGCCTTCGGCTCGAGAGCGACCTCCAGCGGCTCTATGAGCTGATCTGGAAGCGGATGGTGGCGTCCCAGATGGAGGCTGCGCGTCTGGACCGGACCACGGTCGATGTCGAGACGCCCGATGGCCAGACCGGCCTTCGCGCCACCGGCCAGGTCGTGACCTTCGATGGCTTCCTCGCCGTCTATGAGGAAGGCCGCGACGAAAAGCAGAAGGGCACTGAAACCGAGGAGGACGATGAGTCCACTCGCCTGCCGGTCCTGAAAGAAGGCGCGAAGGCGAAGGTCGAGGCCATCCGAACCGACCAGCATTTCACCGAGCCGCCGCCGCGCTATTCGGAAGCCACCCTGGTCAAGAAGCTGGAGGAGCTCGGCATCGGCCGGCCCTCGACCTATGCTTCGATCCTGACGACCCTGCGCGACCGCGAATACGTCCGCATGGACAAGAACCGGTTCATCCCCGAGGACAATGGCCGTCTGGTTACCGCCTTCCTCGAGCAGTTCTTCGGCCAGTGGGTTGAATACGACTTCACCGCTGCGCTGGAGACCCAGCTGGACGAGGTCTCGGCCGGGGACATGGACTTCAAGGCGCTGCTGCGCGAGTTCTGGTCCAAGCTCAAACCCGCCACTGCCGCAGTGCTGGAACGCCAGGGCGTCATCGACGAACTGGACGGGGTGATCGGCCCCTTCCTGTTCCCGGACAAGGAAGACGGCTCCGACGCGCGTCTTTGTCCGCTGTGCAAGACCGGCCGGCTGCATCTGAAAGCCAGCTTCAAGATGCGGTCGTCCTTCATCGGCTGCTCGAACTATCCCGAATGCCGCTACACGCGCGGGTTTGGTGCCGGTGAGAACGCGGGCGAAGAGGCCGCCGGCGACCGCGATCTGGGCATCGATCCCGTTACCGGCCTGCCGGTGGCGCTCAAGATCGGCCGCTTCGGCCCCTATGTCGAAACCGCCAATCCCGGCGAGGAAAAGCCCAAACGGTCTTCCCTGCCCAAGGGCTGGTCGCCGGCGACCCTGACCTTGGAACAGGCCGTGCGTCTGCTGGCCCTGCCCCGCCCCGTCGGCGATCACCCCGAGGACGGCAAGCCGATCACGGCCGGACTTGGCCGCTACGGCCCCTTCATCCTTCACGCGGGAACCTACGCCAACGTCGCCGACATCGACGAGGTGTTCGAGATCGGCCTGAACCGGGCCGTGGTCCTGCTGGCCGAAAAGCGCGCGGGCAAGTTCGCCGGTCGTGGGGCTGCAGTCGCACCGCTCAAGGATCTGGGGGCCCATCCGGAAACCGGCGAGCCGGTCCACGTCATGGCCGGGCGTTTCGGCCCCTATGTGAAATCGGGCAAGATCAACGCCACCCTGCCCAAGGGCACGGCCCCCGGGGACATGACGCTGGAGGTCGCCGTGCCCCTGCTCGCCGCCCGCGCCCTCGCCGCTCCGGCCAGGGGCAAGAAGGCTCCGGCCAAGAAGGCTGCGCCGAAGACTGCGGCGACAAAGAAGCCGGCCGCCAAGAAGGCTCCGGCCAAAAAGGCCAGGACGACCGACTGACGATTGTCTCCTCCCCATTCGCCGAAGGGCGATGGGGAGGTGTCTCACAGACTATCAGCCGACGAGACGGAGGGGGCGACCCGGTCGCAACGCGCGAACATCGCCACTCTCAGCCAATCTCTCGCCCCTTCTTTCACGACGTAAAGACGGCTCGCATGACAGTCGCCCGCAGCCCCCTTCGCAAGCAGGCGAAGGGTGCGCGCGCATATAATGTTCTTTCTTTGTTCCACTAAAAACATTAGCGTGAGCTCATGTCTACCCGCCCCCTGCCGACGAAAGGACGCGGTGCCCGCAGCAACACCTCCGGCCGTTTCGAACCCGTAGTGCACGAGGATTTCAATGACGGCTGGACGGTTGATGACGCGGTCCTGGCCCCCTTGCGCACGACACTGACGCCCGAGCACGCCCGGACGATCATCACGAAGAACACCAGCCCCGACATCGGTTTCGACCGGTCGATCAACCCCTACAAAGGGTGCGAACATGGCTGTATCTACTGCTACGCCCGTCCATCCCACGCCTTCATGGGCCTGTCCCCGGGCCTGGATTTCGAGAGCCGCCTGTTCTTCAAGCCCGAAGGACCGCGTCTCCTGGAACGCGAGCTCGGCGGGGCGCGGTATGTCTGCAAACCGATCCATATAGGCGGCAACACCGACCCCTATCAGCCGGTCGAGCGGACACAGAAGATCACGCGCGGCCTGCTGGCAGTGCTGCAGCGGTTCAACCAGCCCTTTTCCATCATTACCAAATCGAACCTGATTACCCGCGATATGGACATTCTGGGCCCGATGGGGCGCGACCGTCTGGCCAGCGCCCTGGTGTCGATCACGACGCTGGACCGCGACCTCGCCCGGACGATGGAGCCCCGCGCCGCCACGCCGTCCCGCCGCCTCGATGCGATCAAGAGGCTGGCAGACGCCGGGGTGCCGGTCGGGGTCGGGTTTGCGCCGGTCATTCCCGGCCTCAACGACCATGAGCTCGAGTCCGTGCTGGAGGCGGCGGCGGGGGCCGGAGCGACCACCGCCATGTATGTCACCCTGCGTCTGCCGCTGGAGATCAAAACCCTCTTCGCCGAGTGGCCGGCCGACGCCCGCCCCGACCGCGCCGCGCGCGTGATGTCGCTGATTCGCCAGACCCGCGGCGGCAGGGACTATGACCCCGACGGGTCGCAGCGGATGAAGGGCACCGGCCCCGTCGCCAACCTGATCGCCGTGCGCTTCAAGGCAGCGGTAAAACGCTATGGCTTGGATGCGCCGCGCGCCGAGCTCGACATCACCCGATTTCGCGTGCCTGCCGACGCCCGGCCTCAGCTGGAGCTGTTCGGCTGAACCGTCGGCTACTTCATCAGCCCGGCCGCCCGCAACGCCTGCTCGATGACACCCGCAACGCCGCCGGGGCCAGGGTGCGGCTTGGGTTCCGGTTGCAGTCGCGGTCCGGGCGGCGCGGTCCGCCTGGGCATTTCGGCGATACCCCAACCCAGGGCAATCTCGAGGCTGGATGAGACGCCGACCTCAAGCAGAAAGGGCCCGGCGGTGCCGCTGCCGTCCGGTCCGGAGGTACTCAGGGGTGTACCGTGCCCCATGGCCGGAATGCGGTGCAGTTCCACCACGGCTTCGCCCTGCAGCGACATCCACGCCTGAAACTCCCGCCCGGCCGGGCTCCGCGCCCGGACCGGAGGTCCGCCCAGCCCATGGACATTGGCCCACTGTGCAGCCAAGGCGTCGCCTGCTCCTGGCCTCACCACCGTGTCGGCCTCGCCATGCCAGATCGACACCGGGGGCCAGGATGCGCCTGGAACTGCCGCCGCCCGGACAGCGTCGCCGGACACTTTGGCCGTGACCGGGCGGCGGTTGTGCATGGCGGCAAAGGCCTCGGACATGGACGTGGCCGAGCCATAGGGCAGGCCCGCGATGATCGCACCGCCGGCGAACAGTTCCGGATAGGTGGCCAGCAGGGCCGCAGCCATCGCGCCGCCTGCCGAAAGCCCGGTGACGAACACCCGCCGACCGTCGAGGTCGTTGGCCTGCACCGCGTGGCGCACCATGGCCGCGATCGAGGCTGCCTCGCCGCCAGAGCGCGACACATCCGCAGGCTCGAACCAGTTAAAGCAGAGATTGCCGTTGTTGCCGCGCGTCTGTTCAGGACAAAGCAGCGCAAAGCCGAACCGCTCGGCCAGGGTGATCCAGCCGGCCCCGTCCGCGTAGGCCTCTGCCGTCTGACCACAGCCGTGCAGCACCACCACCAGCGGTGCCCTGGTTGAGCGGCCGCCGGGCACAAAGGTGAGCATCCGCAGCTCACCTGGATTGGGGCTGAACGGACCGCCCTCGGTCAGCCGACCGGTGCCTGCCGGCCGAGGATGGACCGCACTGCCCGCGCCACTGGCCAGAACGTCAAATATTTTCGCAGAATCGATCAAGACCATCTCCACGGAACGCAGGCGTGTCGCTCCGGATCCACGGAAAATAGTGCGCCGCAACATTTTCTGCTGCAACTGCACATTTCGTTGTGGGCGCGTTGCAGAGCTCGGGACGATTACCGCGATGGCCCCGTTGGCTCAGCGGCGGAAGACCCCGACCAGTTCGACATGGGCCGACCACAGGAACTGGTCGATCGGTGTCACCGTCTCCAGCCGGAACCCGGCGTCGATCAGGACACGGGAGTCGCGGGCGAAGGTCTGGGGGTTGCAGGACACGCCCACGACCACGGCCGCCTTCGTTCCAGCGATCTGGGCGGTCTGTTCGATCGCGCCGGCCCTGGGCGGGTCGAACACGATCGCCTCGCACCCCCTGAGATCGTAGGGGGTCAGCGGCCGGCGAAACAGGTCGCGCGCCTCGGCCGTGATGGGTTTGAGCCCTCTGGCCGAACCCACCCCCGCCTTCAGCGCCTGGATCCCCGCCGCCGACGCGTCGGCCGCAACCACCCGGGCCACGGTCGCCAGCGGGAAGGTGAAGGTTCCGGCACCGCAGAACAGGTCCGCGACCGTCTTTGCGCCGCAGACGGCAGCCACGGCCCGCGACGTCATCGCCGCTTCCGCCTCGGGCACGGCCTGCAGGAAGCCCCCGGCCGGCAGGGGCACTGTCGCCGGGCCGAACTGGACACGCGGCTGGCGCGCCATCACCAGGGTCTCGCCGGCCAGACTCAGCCGGACCAGATCCGCTTCCTGCGCCGCGCGGATCGCCTGCATCCGCCGATCCGCCGACAACCCGCCGGAGCGCCGCTCGACCCCGGTGACATCGACGTCCAGCCCGTCCAGCGTCCAGGTCACGTGAAGGGTCGGGGCGGACTTCGGGTG